>JAABUY010003139.1_pt1 | contig 18605 bp, 20 predicted proteins | sample 5560271 | NCBI WGS metagenome assembly JAABUY01 (sample SAMN10711886, study PRJNA513374) | rock metagenome | isolation source: Antarctica rocks | place: Antarctica: Victoria Land, University Valley
CCGTAGCCCCAACCTGCGGACAGCGCTGGCTGGTGTTGACTCTTCTTAGCTCTGCAAATACTTGGAGCAACAGTATTCACAGGTTCCCAGCCGGCACCACGTGGAGGTGAGAGTCGTCGCCGGCCATATGGTAAGTTACCTAGGTATCTGCGGATACACGAATCAAGCTTATGTAATCATCGACTGTTCCCACACGGGGTTGGTTCTCTGGATATTCTTTAATCTTGGCGACGGTGCATTGAATCACCATGAGTACCTGAGTCTATGCCGTCTTACATTGTTCGTGTTAGAAAGGTCATGGACTATTGGCTGCGTGATCAAAGGCAGCCCATTCTCCGTTCTCCTCCAGGAAGTAACCCCGAGGCTCGCACTGGCACTGGCCGGGAGGTTCATCTTGTATGCAACATCAAATCTTTTCTTTAAATGATCAACTCTTGTCCGCAGGCGCTTTCAGCGAGGAGATTTTTACACTTTGTCAAAGCAACGACGGGGTGGCTAATACATACCAACCATAATGTCCAGCTCAGCCCTAATCTTCTTGACTATTCTGGCCTTGATGGCCTCGATGAACGGAGCGCACAATGCACCTTCTTATATCAAGTATTCCACCGTCCTAGGATACTTCTTGCAGGATGACCCAGACACTCAGGCGTCCAGTTTCAACTATGTATTGTTCTTCTGTCTTCTCATATACTCTTCTTAGTCTGACCGAAGCTTGTAGACAACCGTGAACTTCGGTCTTATCAGTCGCACCTACGATACAGATGAGGAATACGACCCGAATCACAGAACGACGCAGTGGCAGCGCTTTGAACATCAAGTCTTCCGACTCAGTCGACAGAGCGGCAGGAATGTACGGTACAAAGTGCTGTATATGGGCCGTCATGGAGAGGGACTTCACAATGTGGCGGAGAGCTTCTATGGCACTCCTGCCTGGGATGTTGGTCTACTCGTTCTATCAAAGCATATTTATCTCGCTGACAGGAAGCTCATATAGTGCTACTGGTCAAAACTGGATGGTAATGGCACCATCACATGGGCTGATGCGCACTTGACGGACAAAGGAGTGGAGCAAGCCCAAATCGCTAACAGGGTTTGGGCCACTGAAATCGCTACCCAGAAAATACCTGTCCCAGAAACCTATTATACAAGTCCATTGGACAGATGTCTGGCAACCGCAGATATCACCTTTTCCGGTTTGAAGCTTCCGAGCCGGAAGCCATTCCTCCCAATCGTAAAAGAGGTAAGCTCCTTGACCAGTTTGTACTCGGTGACGCATTTACTGAGCAGATGTAGCTACTTCGCGAAGTTATCGGCATCCATAGCTGCGACCGCCGAAGTAGTAAGACCTGGATTCACGAACATTTTCCCAGCTACCACTTCGAGGCTGGCTTTGCTGAAAACGATCCGCTCTGGAAAGCCGATGTTCGTGAGACCGATTCGGCTCTGGATGCGCGCTTGAAGAAGCTGCTCGATGATGTCTTTACTCACGACGACAGCACATATATCTCCTTCACTAGCCATTCTGGGGCCATCGGCGGAATCTTGAGAGTACTGGGCCACCGGCAATTTAGCCTTGTGACGGGTGCCGTGATTCCGGTGCTGGTGAAAGCAGAAACTATCTACAATAGTCCACCATCTACGAGCATCGCCCCGTCGACCCCCGCTTCAACCTGTGCGGCCACACCTACCGTATCCTAAGCACTGACTACGAAGAGCCCCAGGTTCAAAACTATAGCAATGAAAACGACGTTCAGTTTCCAGACTATCATTCAATGATCATTACTCAGCGCTTGAGTGGTGTCGACAGTGGCTCGATCATCTATCATAAATTTTCTGCATCACGATTAAATTGTATCACGACGTTGGATACCTATGGGCGATTGCTTTTCAGATTTCTACGTCCTTGATGATCTCAAACATCGCTTTATTCTTTCAGAGCTCCTTGTTGTCCGAAACTCAATGGTAAAGCTGGTCCAGCCCTCATCTTGGTGCCCCTGGCAACTTAGAGGGTGCCTTCGGCCATAGATCATCAATGCTTATGATGTAAGCTGCGATCATCTCCTTCTGCCCCAGGGAAATGGATGACTGCTGACCCTCTGTTTATCCTAAACATTGGATCAGTCACTCGTGTCTCCCAACTCCTCTCTGGCGGACCGTTAGACTTACATGACAAACCAATGCGTGACTCCAGATTGCCGAATGTGTCATCAACTCGCTGATCATCGCTCGGTAAAGAAGGTTACTCGTCAAGACTCTCCAACGGTCTACTCTAACAAAGTCGCGGTCCACAAGTGCATACTTCCAGGGACCATCCTCCAGCGTAAAGCCGGTCGATCTGCCAGGGATATAAGCTCCAGCAACAGGCGCGGAAGCACCTTGAAGGAGCGCCGTGAAGCTTTCCCATGAAGTGCCTGTGGGCACTTCCAGACGTTGTTGGACTTGCATTTCCTGGCTTTCGTAGATCACGACGAACTTATGAGCTTGCGGGTTCACCAATATGCCTGATCGATCTGGGCTTGCCGATCTTCGTCGCTGTCTCTCGAAGTTGATCGCTGGTAGCTCGCTCAGCCGCATGTCCTGTCTGACGCTTGTTGGAGTGTCGATCGAATTGGTCACACTCCTCAGCGGTGGCCTTCTGCCTTGAGGTCGAGGCGGAGGCGTTGGAGTCGTGGCTGCATTGACAGGCGTTTGCTCTTGGCGGATTCTCAGGCTCTGGGTATTTCGAGGGTTCCCACCCGTACGAGGTCCAGTGCTCAAACTGTTCAGCGCTGGCTGTGCCGCCCAAGCTCCAGACGCTTCCCTTAACACCTCCATCAGACTCAGGCTCGACACGTACTTAATATTATCTCCTCCTTCAGCATTCGCCGCCTCGGCTGAGGTTGACGCGTTGCCCGGTCGTGAAAGGTCTTCACGGGACGAATGAGGGACAGCTGTAACGGACGTTGCCGTGGCGTTCGCCTCGTGCCTCTCAGCAGTCCGCAATGGCGGCATCCAGACCAATGGTTTCGTCCTTGGAGGCTGCGATGCGCCGTTATTGTGTAAGAAGTGGATGTGCGTTTCGAGAATTGGATTGGTACTGAAGGTCTCTGAGCAATGCGGGCATGGATGGCGTGCAACCATGTTGGCGGCGGTGTATGAGAGAATGCTGACGAGGGTTGTAGGAAGTAGGAGAAGCTGTTCCGCTTGTGGTGCACCGAGTGAGGGCTATCTGATTTGCGGATAGGTCGAAGACGAAGATAAGAAAACGGCCGAGCAAGTCGGTCAGGACGTGACTGCGAAGTACGCCAGACGCGACACGTGAATGAACAAGGCCTCAGTGATACGCTCGTGATTTGGGATGAATACTGGTGTTTCTTAAAGCCAGATGACTTGGATCGACGAGCAGTGAATCAATCGAGAACTCATCTCATTATTCAGCAAAGACCTAGCGAACTTGGCGAACATTCGACGTGACGACGACGGTGACTGTACGCCGATACTTGGATCCGAAGAATTGGATCATGTCACTCAAGCCACAACCCAAGAAGCCATCGCCATGATCAAACGATCTGCATCATAGAGAAGCAACCCTGAAGTGCCACTGCCACTTCCCAACAACCCGTCCATCACCAACATTGAGAAGCCCTTCTCGCAAGCCCACAAAAACCACTCAAACGCAAATCACCTCCAACACCAGTCCCCAATTCAACGCCTCTCACTGCCCACAACCCACCTACTCCCCTCCCTCATAGAGCCGCGTAAACCCCACCTCCGGCGGCTGCAACCAATTCCGCTCATCATACACATTCTCCCCCTCAATAACATGAAACGTATACGCCAACCTACTCCTCCCGCTCAAATTCCTCTCACTCTTATGCAGCAAATTCCCATGAATCAACACCAGCGTCCCCGCCTCCACCTCAGCAAGCGTATACTCCTCCTCTTCCTCCTTTTCCTCCTCCCCTCCCCCTTTCTTAACCCCACCCCCCTCCCCCTCCCCCCAAGGAAACCTCCCCCCCTCCCCCACCCCCACCGCCACAAACCCCGCCCCCCCCCCCTCCTCCAACCTAACAAACCTCCTCCCCACCCCCACCCTCCTCTGACTCCCCCCCACGAACCCCAAACACCCATTCTCCCTCCGCGCCGCCTCCAGCGCGATCCAAAACCCCACCGCGCTCGGCGGGTCCGTGTACAAGAAGGTGCTGTCCTGGTGCGGCGGCACCGCGCCGCCGATGCCTGGCTGCTTGCAGATGAGCATGCTCTGCAGGACGCGCGGGTCGCGGAAGCCGAGGGCGCGCGCGACGCCGGCGTGCAAGGGTGAGAGGGTGGCGTGTCGGAAGGGGGGCGAGAGGGTGTGCAGAGAGTGTCCGATTTTGTTGATGGATTGGGAGGCGGGGTGGAGGAGGGTGGGGGGTTGATTGGGGGTGGTGGGGGGGGAGAACGCGTCTGCGGGGGTTTGTTGGCTGGCGGGTTGGGTGGTTGAGAGGGGAGGGGTGAGATGGGACGGGGGACGTTACCTTCCTCGAAGAAGAAGCGGATCTTGTCGCCGCTGGTTAGGAAGTAGTCGTCGCCGACGTGCTTGCTGTCGCCTTGGCCGGTCGTGAATTTTGTCATGGGGTGGTCGGTGAGGGAGACGGTGTCCAGCATGCGCTTCGTTTCGGCGAGGAGGGACGAGACGGTGTTGGCGTCTAGGGCGTTGGGAATGATGAGGTAGCCATTCTCGTGGTAGAAGGCTAGTTGTGAGGGCGTGAGGCCGGGGGTGTTGGGGTCGTGGGCTGGAGGGGGTGGTGGCGATGTGCGTGAGGGTGCCATGGGGGTTGTGGTGGGGTTGTGGTGGGGTTGTGGTGGGGTTGTAGAGGTTCTTTGGACACCTAAAAGCCCCGCCGTCCGAGAGGCGAGGAAGGTGGATCACGAAGATGTATTTATAGTTCACAGTAAATGCTAGGGCTAGATTCACGACTCGAGATGAAACTTTCAGATGCAAAGTTACATTATACCGAGATAGGCCGTACAAGTGTAAGACATTAATCTACTCTACCTGTTGAGTCTATGAGGCCACCATCAACAACAATTTCCTGTCCCGTGATATATCTTGCTTCATTACTCGCAAGAAAGAGCGCAGCATGAGCAACATCCCAAGCGTCGCCCATCTTCCCGGTCGGTACCTGACCATCCCTCTTCTTCCGCATGCCCTCGTAGTCCCCATCACCATATCTCTCCGCTATCAGCTTGACTAACGGGGTATCGATCAGACCAGGCACCACTGTGTTCAGCCGTACTCTCTTAGACGCATATATTACCGCTGTCGTCTTCGTAAATTGGATGATGGCAGCCTTCGCAGCCGAATAAGCAACCTGAGGCTTGCCGATGTACCGCAATCCAGCAACGGAGGAAATGTTGATCACACATCCACCTGCGGCCTGGCTTTCCATGACTGGGAGGACTTCGTGACAGTATAGGTAAACGCTCTTAAGGTTAATGTCCATTTGCTTGTCCCACACTTCCTCCGTCATCTCCCCCGGTCCACCAGGCTCACTTCTGCCCACATTGTTCACTAGTATATCGATGCTCCCATGTTTGGCGATGCAAGCCGCTACAACTTCTTTGCAAGACTTAGACGATGTAGCATCGCCGTACATAACAGTGACTCGGTGGGACGGCGACTCGGTACGAATCTGGGATGCAGCTCGCTCGGCGGCGTCTAAGGAAATGTCGCAGCCAAAGAGCACCGCTCCTTGCCGGGCAAAAAGAGTTGCTATTGTAGTGCCATTACCCCAGCCTTCGCCAATGCAGCCAATGCCTGTGATAAGAGCAATCTTTCCGGTGAGGTCGTGAATCGGCATCGCCGGAATGGGAGTTGACTCTCAGCAATATGCAATGTAGTAACACTCTGGAATGATGGCGTGCTGTTACTCTGATTCATGGCGTGTTGGTGATGTGGGGGCTCGCTTTCGCGGTCCATTGAAATGCCGAGGCGGGAAGATCCGCAGCCCTATGATTTAGCCCCAGCCAAAACCGGATGTCCTGGTTATCATTTGCTCGGTTGGAAACGGCGTCGTAAGCAGGACTGTTTTCGATATTCAAACGCTCAATTGATTCCAACCATTAGCATTCCCAGCATGCCTTGGGTCTGCCAAGCCTGCTGCGCTCTCTCGACCTCTTTCCGCACTCGCGTGTGAAGTTGCCTCATCAAGTCGTCAATTCTTGCTGCCTGCCCCATCTCACCAGAGTAGATGTCAAGTACTAGGAGTCCTACGTCCACGCTCATTGTCACGTATCGTGGATCGATGATATGCTTGCAAAGCCACTTAAGAATCGGTTGCAAGGTGGTCTCATCGCGGCCTTGCAGAGCGTTGCGCATTGCTGATCGATGTCGGAGGGCGGTCAGTAGCGTCAACACGACTATTGGCGGTTCTGGCTTGTCTGCATCTAGTACTCCATCAAGCGCAGCTGCGTATCTGCCGCGCCTCAAGTCCTTTTCCCACTTCTTCTCCTTCTTGGGCTGAGGTCTATCGTTACCTTCAATTATGATGTCGACTCCTTCACCCATGAACTCTGTTCCACGAAACCTCTTCTCCCATCCCTTGGGTCTCTTCTTGGCATTTTTCTTGTCGTGTTCTTCCAATTTGCCCTCAAGCAAAGCCTGCATCTCCTTCTGCCGTTCACGTTCTTTCACCTTCTGCTGACCTGCCAGCCGCGTCTTTATTGATAACAGCCCTGACTGCATACCGACCGCAAGATGCTTATCGTCGCGCCCAGTACTGGAGCAAATGACACTCAAGGAAAGAATCGGCGATGAATACTTCGATCCAGCAACCACATTCCATCCAGTTGTTTCGAAAACCTTGACATGCCCATCTAGTCCACCACTGACGACTCTGGTATCGTTTGAAGCCAGACATAGTGAAGTAACAGCCTTCTGATGGTTACTGAGTAGCTGCAACGGCTTGCCAGCAACGAGATCTAGGACCGATATTTGATTGTCAGCTGCAGCTAATATAGTCGTCCCTGATGGCAGCGGTAGCACAGCTTCAATGGCAGCCACATGTTTGAAGGTCATGACCGATCCGCTTGGGCTTCTAGGATCCCATAGCCTAACAGTCTGGTCGTAGCTCCCTGACACCACCAAGCCCGAAGCCTGGCCTGGCATGAAAACTCCACTTCTCACATAGTCTTGATGCCCTACGAATGTCGTAACACTCTCCTGGCTTGGTAGATCCCAGAGCCTGACCGTCTGATCATCACTCGCACTCATCAAAGTAGTCAAGTCTCCAGGCGAGAACTTTGTGGTCCAGACTGGCTGTTTGTGTTCCTTCCAGGTCTTGAGGATGGCTCTTGAGTTGACATCAAAGACTTGTATTGCACCAGTCTCATCTCCAGCAACCATGACTCGGCCATCACGTCTGATCTCGCCGCCATGTGCGATGCCGCCGAATCGATTGATGGTTTTGACGAGTTTTCGCGTACGGATAGAGAAGATTTGCACCCGTGTGCCTGTGGTGACAGCAAAGTAATCGCAAGGCGGTGTAAGGCTGTTCAATGGTGCCGAAGGGAAGGAGATGTGCGTTATCGGGTTGTTCGAAGGTGAGGGTACGAGCTGCGTAGACTTGAAGGTGCGCCAATATCTCTGCTCTGGAGTGAGCGGCGATGGGCCACTTGGGAGCTTCAATGACTGTAAAGGCGCCACTGGAGCTGCCATTGTGTCCTAAAGACGCTCCTGCTTCTGCTTCTGCTTTTACAAAAATTGCTGTAAGTTTTGTGAACTAGTGGGAGAATCTCGACTATTTTCACGGCGGTTGGCGCTTCGGGCGCTTCCTGGCGCGTCAAATTCATCGGCGCCCGGATCTAAAGTAGGATCCCCATGACTCTAGACAGTGCTGCTCGACTACCTTCATCACCACCCCGTCATGAGCATCAATCTCCCATCGCGGCGGCTTGTGGCTTCCGGTATGCTTGCTAACTATACTCACACTTCATTTACCGTCAACATACTAATCACCGCGGACCTACAGCCAATGGCTTCAAGCCCTTCACCACTCTCCCCATAACCGCACATCCCATCCTTCCATTCGTCACACAGTCCCGTCAACACCGTCGTACACTCTTCAACTTCCTCCGAAAAAGAACAGAAGCACCACAAGGCCCGACCAACCCCCTCACCGAAGACTACCTCAAAAGCAAACCGTCCGCCGAAAACGCCCTCGTCCGCGGCGACCTCGCTCCCTCCTCGATCTTCGAATCCGACGACCCCTCCGCCAAACCCTCCCCGACCTCACCCACCGACACCAGCGCCCCCCGCCCTCGCGATCCCGCAACCATGGCCGCCGCCCTCGACCCCGACCCGGACGCGCGCAGGCGGTGGCAGCGCAAGATGGTGATCCGGGACATCCAAGGGCGGCAGCGCCTCTCCAAGACGGCCAAGATCCAACGGACAGAGCGTCAGAGTCTCTCGAAGTCGCACATGCTGAAGACATCGGTCAAGAAGCTGGGCCCGCTGGCGCGGCAGATTGCCGGCAAGCCGATCGAGGCGGCGATCGTGCAGATGCGCTTCAGCAAGAAGAAGGCGGCGCGCGAGGTCAAGAAGCACCTGGAGCACGCGCGGAACGAGGCCATTGTGCGCAAGGGCATGGGGCTGGGCGAGGTGGAGGGCACAAAGGGGGAGGGGTCTGTGGAGATCGAGTTGAAGGGTGGGAAGAGGAGGATGGTGGCCGATCGGACGGGCATTTACGTCGATCAGGCGTGGGTGGGGAGGGGCACGTATGGGCGCGAGCCCGATCATAGGGCTAGGGGCCAGATCAATACCATGCGGCCGCCTTTTACGAGTGGGTTTTTCTTTCCCGTTTTCTTGGTTGCTGAGATGCGACATAGAGGTAGGGGCTGGGGTTGATGACGGGATACAGGTATCACGGTCCTCTTGAAGGAAGAAGCGACGCGGATCCGACAGACGGTGGAGAGGGAGCAGAAGCGGCGGAGGAAGCCGGTCTGGGTGCAGTTGCCTAATAGACCCATCACCGCGCAGAGGCAGTACTACTCCTGGTAGTGTATGCCTTAGGTGGTAACACTGTCAGGAGATGTATGAGTCAGCCAGTAGCACTTTAAGTCTGTGTGTAGGTAAAGCGTCGAGCTTTGACCCATACAGTTCAGGAGTCACTTTCATTCAATGTAACCCGACATCGAATCGTGCAGTCACGGACTTCTTCATGAAGCCTAAACCCCTCTTCCTTGGCATGGTTGGATGGTGCATACCAGGTAGGTACCTTATCAGATGTTGAGTTCCTTGGTTACCTACCTTACCTTGAGGGTGCACTCACGAGAGGGGTCTGGTCTGGTACGGAATGTGGTCCGATCTACAATGCCTACCACATTCTGTTATACTCTGGAAGTTCGCCATGACCAAGGTAAGTATTAGACTACCTAGGTATTGCAGACTGCTTTCAACTAGATCAGCTCGCTATTTTACAATTCTCATCACATAATCTTCGTGAAAGCCGTAATTCCATGCCATAAGCTTATTAGTCTAGAGTTGCTCCTCGGTCTCACTCCCAATCCAGCCCAATTTGATCCAGCCCAGCCCAGTTCCTCCGATGCAATTTACCTTTCCTTTGTCCGTCCTTGATCCTCCATTCTACCAAGAGATCCCGTGTAAATAGGAGCTAGACGATATTCGAACCTTTGAAGCACGCTGAGACGCTGTAATGAATGTAAAGAATGCTCAAGATAGAAAAAGAAGACGCCGAAGATAGGATTAAAGATAGTGGGGAAGCATAGATTAGGTACCGCTTGACATATTGCCAGAGATCGGCAGGAACATTACTCATCGCCAACATTACAACATGGACGTTCTGGTGCCCCGCTGCAGTTTTCGACGCCTAGCCGGAGATCTGGCGAGCGAACTCTGGTTATTCAAGGTTGGTGTGCGATTGGACCTTCGAGTCTGTCGATGGTTGATGGCGTCGTCAGCCTGTGCGGATGATGATACGGAGGACGATGACCACGACGACAAGGAGCGCTGATCATCGCTCCCATGGCTGGACGAGGGGATGTTCGGTAGCATCTCGACATCCGGGAAGTTGCACTTCGTATCGCGGATTCTGGTTTCGATGATGTCGAGGACCTCTAAAACTTCTTTGGTCGTCTTTCCGCTTCCGGTGAACTTGATAAGCCATCGGGATGATGTCAAAGGAGGCGTCTGGTGCTTAGCAACTCCGCCAACGTCCATCTCCTCGTCGCCATCGGACGCTGCATCATCCGCCACGCGGTCAGCCGCAAGCTCGAGGTTTTCCAGGTTCAATCTCAAGGCCTCTCTCTTCCGAAGTCTGATGATCCAGTCGGAAACGCCACCCCACATCTCAAGTCGATCGATTTGTTTACGGAGGAGATCGCATTGCAGGAGCGGATAGCCTGAGGGGTTCCGGTATCGGCTCCTCTGATAGTGCTTTCGACAGTAATGAATCCATACGCTCTCCGGGAGCTTTTTCGTGCACAGCTTGTTTCGACCGAATATGTGCGAGACAACTTTGCGGAGGGGTGAGCCAGTGTTACAACCTGCGGTGTAGGAACAACCGGAGCCCTCCTCTGTCGTGCTGGTTGGATCTGTTGCACAGGCATCCGCCGTCGCTGTACTGCATAGATCCGATGAGGGTGAGGAGTCCAGATCCGTAGGACATCTCAAGTCTTCGGGTGCCGGTCTCTCATACTGCTCTTCCTGTATGTTATGGTTGTTGGGGCGGCTTTCGCTACTACACGAAAGTGTAGCCTCCAAGGGTACCTCTGTGAACATGCCGCTAGTCCGTGGAGATTTGCGTGAGGAGTCCTCTCCAGTTGCGTTCGCGGTGGCAACCGAAGCCAGTGTCTCTAAAGAGCTGGAGTGAGGAACAACCATCTTGTTCGACTGAAGATGAATGTGGCCCGCCAGATGTGACGGGATGATGTGTTGGGAGTGCCGTTTCGAATCCTTGATAGATCTCGACGAAGTCAAAGACTTGGGGATAGATCTTTGTCGAGGTCCTTTGGCGAATAAGGTCTGGTCTTGGATTTGATCGTAGTAGTTATCCCTACGTGGAGCAAGGAATGGAGGTGAAGAGGAAGAAGGACAGGAAACCCTGTTGTTGTTTGGCACTGTTAACTCAGCCGATGGCTGTGTTAGGCAGCCATTCACTTTCAGTTGGTCTCTGTGAATGCCCGAACTGTCTCCTCTTCGTGTGACGCTGGTCGATCCTGCAAAAGGTGAATGCAGTGGGAATTTCCTTTCGATCTTCCCACCTAAGTCAACAGTGCACTGTGACTGCGGAGATGGGTTGAGGATAACGCTGAGGTCCATGTAGTGACTGAGATCGAGTTTCCATGGAATATCTGGTGAGGACGTTTGCTACCCGAGGAGATCGCTTCACCACAGTGAATAGGTAATGTAAAGGTTTCCAGAACCCGCCACAGGTCTACTCTTGTACTGTGCGGTGCAGATCTCAGTAGTCTTTGTAGTCCGGATAAGCCCAACAAAGTTTCTAGGATTGATGGCCCATGATCAGACAACAATAACTGACAAGGATGAGCCTGTGAAGAAGTGTAACCCTTAAGAGATGGTCCAGGGCAGTTCAGTCTGGAATAATGATAACCTGATAACCTTCCTGGCTTTAACAAGGCTAAATTAGATCAGTATACAACGCAACCAAAGAAACGACCCATCGGAGAGCCCTAAACAGATCTAGTGGACAAGGAGACAAAATATTGGACGAATCTAGAGCCTCGGCGTAAGGCTACCCAGCAAGATTGCTCTTGTCGTGCAAGCATGAGCCCCCATGGAATTTTGCTGGCCATATTCGTATAAGAAGATCCAATCCAAGACCACGTCGATCGACAGCGGGCCGCCGGGCAACTGGTCGGATGCCCACAGAGGTACGATTGCATGTGGGGCAGCAAAGTTTGACGGAATATGGTATAGTAGTTATCGCAATATCTTGGGGTCCATTTCCAGTTATTGCTACGTCGTCATATCCTGCTTCAGGAGCTAATGAATCAGACTGAACAACAACTTAGAGTTGCCGAGTCGTCAGTATAGCTCCCACCTCATGTGGTGTAGTTTTAGGGTGCGCTGTGCAACATGCAGCAAATCGAGCATTATCGGATATCCAGCCATGCTTGGTCGAACAAGCAAAGAGACACCGACATTCTGTAGCCTAGCTGCAACGTTTGGAAGAACAATCGCTGAAGCCGCCCAGTAACTCGGAACTGAGGGAAGGGAAGAAAAACGCTGGCGGGGATCTGACCGTTGAAACGGACAGCTGCAGCGCGGAAGCTTGTAAGAGACATGGGATAATATCCCGGCTCTCGTTTGTCCAGCTGTTTCGGCTGATGCAGGCATGCGCCGAATCAGCACGTCGTGTAACGGTTGAGTGGAAGATTGTTGAGTTTTGACGTCGGGCCGGCACTTATATTTGGACAAGCAGGCAATCCTCCCCTTTTCTCCAAGGAACTGCGGGTGGCTTGACTGCATATGCGTAAGGGGCGAAGTGGATTTGGTGCGAGGCAGACTTACCTCGTCCGTTCAGGTATGTGTACTTGTCCTGAGGTGTTCACATTAGAGGAGTAAGGTATCTCTATAGGCCGGAATTTAGTTTCAAGTCAGGATCAGCCTTGCATTGCCGACCCCGGGGATGTGAATACCCAACGACAGCTAGCCTATAAATGTATGTAGACTGTCCACGATACTTGAATAGCTACCGTATGGAATGCCCTTGTCTGGAACGGAGTTCGGAAAGCCTTACGATGCTGATAACTCAATCCATCGAATCAGATGCCTGGAGCCTGGGATCACTGAGAGCAGCTTGGGTTTCATCCCACCAGTAATTACCGTCAGGTATCTGCAATGTCTTCTACCTGCCATCATGCAAGGAGGAAGAAAGATCAGACCGTAAGGTAAAGTGTAAAGTCTTCAGACACTCTTGTGGTCACTTGGTCAGGTATATCGCAGTTAGCATCTGGCTGCGTTGCGTGATATGGGCTGCCGTAGTATGCCTGCCGTAGTCAGCCATAGTCTGCCGTAGGGATATATAAACGCTCCGGCATAACGCTTCACGACATCCGGTCCTTTTCTCCCTCTCTCTCCCTCGCTGTCAACCCCTTTGACTAGCTATGTGTGATTTTCTAGGTAGAAATTCACAAATAAGCATGTTATTGCTTATCATTCTCTATGGCTCGTCTCTGCAGAGACACCAAAAGGCCAAGTATCTTGATGGATCATCAGGATCGCCTGTCCGAAGCATGGCATCTATGAACTTACCGTCATGGCTTCCTGCTGGTGGTGTATTCCTCAATGGCTGTTGCTGTTACCTTTGCCGCGTTCTGCATTTGTTTAGCTTCCCCGATTGGCGATGTTTACTTCCAATTATTGCTCACGAACACTGTAGCACTTGGGGCACGTTAGAACCAACCTTGAACTTTGAAGCATCACCCCTTGTTGAAACCTTTGATTCAAGTACTCTTACTTACTGGCACAACAATCAAATTAGCTACCATGTCAGCCAGATACGACAGCAAGACCTTTCATAAGCTCGAAGGAAGGCCTTTGAACAGTTCCATTTTCCAGTTGCCCAAACCTTCGGCGATTCCAATAGTTGATCCAGTGAGCCGGATGGCATTGTCTAGCTCTCAATCGAACACGAAAGTACACCAAGCTCCTGCACGAACTTCAAGTGAGCAAGGCGGCGAAGTTGCTAAAGCCCAAGATAATGATAAGGTTGGGAAGAGCTACGCAGAGTCCAATACCGTTGGCCCCAGCCAACTGCCCACAATCGAATGGCCTAAATGGACGGAGGCCTCGAAACATGGCCATGTTCACGTATCCGCAAACATCTCAACCAAGCAAAAGTATCCAGATAAGAGGGCTTCGAGGACGGAAACCTTCTCGTCAGCATCAGGTCCCAGTTCAACCACAGACCATCAACTTGTGAAAGCAACTACGATCCTAGCAGACCAATCGATTTGACCCGAACCAAGTACCTTGGAGCCTGCGATCGGTCCATGGGAGTCTGACGACTATGCCAGGGCGTATGTACTAGAGTTGCTCATCGCTGTCAACCTATCTCCAGCGATATTTACACTCAGCAACGGTAGAGGTGGGATCGATTATCATTCATACATCTCGACCTTTGCTGGGAGCCAGTTTCTGCATCCTTACGTGACTGAGGCGCCCCTTGATTGGCACTTGTCCAACCAGGTAGCTGATCCGTCTCATACCTTAAGCCCTGAAGACTACTTCACCCACTTCCAGAACTACCTTAACTGGGAGTGGAAAGAGCAGTTGGCTGAGTATCGTTCATACGATATGTTCCGGGTTACAGTGATGTACTATGACTTGAACTACAAAATTTTATAGTCTGGTTGTTCCCGGTTTAAGAGAAGGGACCCCCCGGATCGTTGTTGGCGACACTGTCTTACTCCGGCAGTTGAGGCTTGATGGTACCATGTTACCCCGTCTAATGGGTCAATGGATGGCACCTGGCGGTGGTCAGCAGCGTGGCGAGCCAGCACCAGGCTTTACCGGCTTTCAGCACTGTGCCGCCGTATGGGAAATCGACAAGTCACGAGACATTTTGCTACTTCGCATTGACAACCTCGTCCCGGAGTCAATGATCTTTAACGTGTCGTTCGTAGCACCAATAGAAACGATGCAAGCTATGAAAAGAGCAGTGTCAGTCATCCACGGTATATTGAACGAGAGGAGTGGAGCAACGAGTCCGTCGGCCAATAGCGGAGTGCAGCAGCCAGATGCCACCCTGGTACCTCGTCTTCCACATGCTGTCACTCAAATCCAAAACCAGAACAGGCCGAGTGGCTCATATTTCGCTGGTGGTGCGACCTCCTTCCCAGAAGATTTCTCTACGACACATTGGCGTTCGCCACGTTCGGATGACTGTAGCCAGTGGGCAAGCTCCATGTTGTTCCCAACAGAGATCGACGCAATTATGCAGCTGGGGTTGCCTAAGGGCCCCTTTAGGCAAGTACTGTATGATATGCAGCTCAACCATGAGCAGAAGAAGGCAGTCGACGCAATTCAGAGTGGAAATTATGGTACCCTTCCGTTCCTGATATTCGGGCCACCAGGTACGTCTTGGCGAGGGCCGCAGGCCCGAAGTCAGAAACGAGCCATCACGTGTTTTATTTTCTGGGAAGGGATGTTAGGCACGGGTAAAACGCCTCTTTCTTCCACGGAGGGCCGAAGGCCCGAGTTGAGACTCTTTCGAGAAAGAAACGTTTTACCTTTTTCCGACTGGCCGGTCTTCGGATGAGCTTTACTCCGAAGGCAAAGGCCCGAGGCGAGAAAGAGAGAACATTTTCGCGATGAGGTTTGACACCTCATCTGGCCGTCTTCGGATGAGCTTTTACTTCTATATACACTCTCCATCCAGCTCGACTACCTCGAAACCCTTCATCCTACTCTTCATTCGACAACTCCTCACTCACATCATCCTCCCTCATACTGGCCGTCTTCGGATGAGCTTTACTCTACTCCAGAACCAACCCACCCCTTCGTCCCTTCCTTCTACAATCCACTCTCTCTCACCATTTCGACAACCTCTCGCACCAGACAACTTACTCTGAACACATCTACCTCACCGTTTCAAGAGTTCCCATCCGACAGACCTCACGTCTGCAAACAAACCTCATCCATACAGAGATACCCTGGCAATAGGTGTTGGTGGCTAGCGATCTGTCGTTCATGATAGGATGATGATGAATGTGTCAATGAGATATGATATGATGTTTACATGATTCAATGATGATGACAACTGGACGCCGCCAGCACGTACGGAGAATTTTCGTTGCTCACTCAGTCCAAAAATCCTTTTTTTTCAATGCCATCAGATATGCCTCCCCTCTCGAATAGGGGGTTGCCGCATTGCCCCAAGCGTCGACCCATACGGTTGGCCTTACTCGGAAGGGTAAGGGTACGAGCGTAAGCCAAAACACACATGCTGCCTGATGCATCAATATCGCTCACCGCCATTAGATGGAGAGTGTCCGCGCGCTCTTAGTACCTTGGACCTCAAGATCCTCGAACATAGACTCTACAGGGGTAATGCTCCACCGGATGTGCCGCGCCTTCCTCGATCTGGTATGCCCTTTCACCTCGATACGTTCGCAGGACCTCGCCGGGGTGAAGGCGATCCCACTCGTTATAAGCGGGCTGAAAGTCAAACTGCCGGACGATGCAGGCCAAGATCACTCGCAGTTCGGTCATCACGAACCCCTGCGCGACACAATTCCGGGGCCCAATCTCAAAGGCCCGATAAGCACCTTTCATCGGGTGAAGCTCGTGTCCAGACTCGACCAGCCATCGCTCCGGGAGGAACTCGTCGGGCCGATTCCAGTAGGTGGGTGCGCGGTGCAGTTCGGTATGGATTGTGAACACCATAGCATCTTCGGTCGGGCAGCGGTTGCCTTGATCGTCGATCAGGGTGGCATTTGGTTTGCCTTCGCGGCTGGAGCTTCCGGGGGCGAAGAGGCGCAAGGCCTCTTTGATGACGGCGGTGGTGTACGGCAAAGTATTGGTGAGATGGGGCTGCTCCTTCAGCGTGGATGGCACTGCCGACAAGTCGGTCCCAAAGACCTGATCGTGTTCAGCGCGGATTTGAGCCAAGGCGTCGGTGTTTGTTGCCAGAAGGTGAAGGATGTAGCAGATCGTGCTACTGGTAGAGTCGTGGCCAACGAACACGAAAAGACGAATCTGGCTGATGGCAAACGCGCGGAATTCAGGGTCGAGCTTTTCAGGCCTTGTTTTTCCGTCTTGGGGGAGATAGGCCTGCAATACCAGGTCAATGACTGCTTTGGTGCGTTTGCCTTCGGGATCGGATTTGTATTCGTCATATCGCTTGTCGAGTTCATCACCAATGTACTTGTCCATCTGTCGACCATTCCACCAGTGGACGGCCCGGCGTGCAAGGTTCAGGTATTGCAGAGGATTCGTTTCAGCATTGGCTTGATGCCACCGGATCTGACTCATCATACAGTCCGCCAAGGTGTTGTAGCCAGATTGAGCCCCCAGGGGTGCATTCCTGCTCGCATATTAGTTTTGGCTTAGCGATGGAGATAACGCTCATAACACACAAAATTGTCTTCCCAATGACATCAACGGTGAATCGCAAGGTCGTCAAGTCCAGATAAAACATGGCCTTCTCGACAGCACGACTTCGTAGAGTTTCGCAGTAGACGATCGTTTCATCCACCATGCCAGGAACAAGTGACAGGACATGATCGGCGCTGAAGCCTCTGCTGAAGATTGCGCGCCATGGCTTCCAGTCTTTCTCACGTAGGTCAAACATGCTAGGACCACCACAGATGGGCTTGAAGAAGCGAGGCAAGAGACTTGGCCTCTCCATCGATATCTCGGGATTTGCGTGAATTTGATTGGCAACATTAGGCGATACCACCGTGAGAAAAAGACCGCTCACAGGCCATAGATCGATGTAGTAGACTCCCTCTTTGGAGAAGTGCTCCCGCGCCACATCGCCGAGGGGCATATTGATAATGAGCATTCCGAGGCAGCCGGTCTAACATGGATTTCAGATAGAGCAAGTGCCCAAAGAAGAAACTATGACCGGGAGCCACAGGCTACCGCCAATTCTTAGTAGGCGTGCAGCTTATTGCAGTTTATTGAAAATGTCCAATGACTCACTAAACCTTTCTTCCGCCTCTCAAATAGCAGCATTCGAGCGTGGTAGAGCTTGGTGAAGAAGTATGCAGTAGGAGTTGCGATTACCACCAACGCCGTAACAATCCGCAAAGACCAAAGGATAGCCATGGATGTTGATGGAGAGGAAAAAAGACTCGGGGTACCTAGGCAGGGCGAGGATCACAGCCTTGAGTCCTCCGGATCTCTTCGGTTGGTGAGACTCAAGATGACAACTGAGATGAGGATTGCATTGATGCCAGAGGGGCTTGTCTATTCACACAAAGGAGGGATTGCACGTGTTGTATCCATGGTGAGACATCAGACCCAGCTAAGGTCTGGGACAGCTTTTCAGTGAACTTGGCCTGAAAAGCATGGCATCATTTGGTCATTGTTTGCGACGTGTTCACAGGGAGAAAGCGGCGAGGTATCTTACAGTATCAATCACCCACTGCTACATACTAATGTTTGCAGCAAAAATATGTTCCTTCGTACTCAGCTAAGATACCCAAGTCGCTAGTACAGTACCTTAAGGCAGGTACCATAAGGCAACCACACATGTGCAATGCACAGTGCCGCTCTCCTGCATAAGGATCAAGCTATAGGTAGCCAATGCATGGGCGGAAATGTCTTACAGTGGTCTGCACCAATGAAACATGGGATTAAATGACTTTTTCAGGCTTCTGAGACGGAGACAACCCTCTATTTGTTGAAATGAAGGAATGAAGTGATCTAATTTATTTGACTGTGGGAAGGCGACTATATATGTGTGCTCGCTTAAGATCTATGCCACGTGACAGGTGTGCGAAGTGCCCTATATCTAACACTATTTTTGGGCTGGCGATGAGGTCCAGCTGTACGTGCTGCCGGCTACGAACCTTCTGCTTGTCAGGAGAGCCAAGAGACCTCCAGGGGATACTAGGATACGAAAACCATCCGACGTACGATGCTACCTGAC
>JAABUY010003140.1_pt1 | contig 18605 bp, 30 predicted proteins | sample 5560271 | NCBI WGS metagenome assembly JAABUY01 (sample SAMN10711886, study PRJNA513374) | rock metagenome | isolation source: Antarctica rocks | place: Antarctica: Victoria Land, University Valley
CAGCCTTTCCCCCAACTCTGCAAAAAGGGCAACCAGGCACAGCGGAGCTGGCTGCGTCTACTGGGACCGCGGGCGCGCTCCGCTCCGCAAATATGGCAGCGCTGCGGTCTGTCACGAAGGTGGTGCTGGGCCAGAAGAAGATGGAAGGCGCGTCCCCAAAACAGTGTGGGACGCTGTACACACTGAGTCTGCAACCTAGTGTCTGAAAGCAGGCACGGTGGGATTCCACACTTTGCGCAGTCATGTGTGTTGCAACGACTCTGATAAGCAGCACTCCTTGTTCACTTTGTTGTCTGTTTGGATATAAGTTGCCACCTTCCAAGCTATTCGTGATGGCTTGTAGTGGTATTGGAGTGTATGAAATTGACAAGCAACGTATGGTAAACCTTAGCACCCACCTTGAAAATTGTGGGTGCTGCTCCTGCCAACAGCCTTGCAGATTGCGCTGCTGGAGCGGGCTGCTGCACCCCTTGCCTGTCTCACCACTGCCTGGTTATGCGGCGGAAGGTGCAAAAGGTCGTTGTGTCTGTGCTTGCAGTGCCACAAGGTATTGCAGGCGAGCACCACACTCTTGAGGCGTCGGGTCATGCTAAGCACATGAAGCTTGTTTGGCGCAGGTGGCGGCGTGCAGGTGTGCCGAACGTTGGGCACGCCCGCGCTGCGCAACCTGGACCCCTTCCTTATGCTGGACGAAATGAGGATGCCGGCTCGCTCGGCGTCCAAGGGCTTCCCCAGCCACCCGCACAGGGGTACGCAACATCGTCACTTACCCTGCTAGCCCAGCCTTGAGCTCACTCATTTGTAAAGTGCATGGTCTTTGTGCACTGCGCTGTGAACTGTGCCACAAAGATGGGCTAGGGCTGCACGTGGCGCAGGCGCAGCAAGCCCTCTCTGAGAGTCTGTGCAACCCACCAGCGGTGGGCTGCTGCCGCGCAGGCTTCGAGACGTGCACCATCATCCTGGAGGGCAAGATGGAGCACCGGGACTCGTACGGGAACCAGGTGCCCCCCCGCGCCTGCAGCTGGCAGCGCTTGTTCCCCAGCACGCACAGGCATGCTGCAGCTCCTTGCTGTCTGTCTGCTTGCACAGGCGTGGCACAGGCCGGGGCAGTCGAGAAGTGAGATCTAGCTTGCGAGCATGAGCATGCGCTGGTGCCTGGCATTGACCGTGCGTTGACGTGTGCGCGCAGGGCGTCATCGGGCCAAGCGGCGTGCAGTGGATGACTGCGGGCCGGGGCATCATCCACAGGCGCGCTCCCGGCACTCTCGTCTAGTAGCTGCAAGCGCCCTGCTGGGCATGCGCAGATGCTGGAGCAGCCGCAGCACCTGCGGGAAAGCAAAAGGCAAGCGGCTGACCCCTGGTGTGCTGGTGCGCAGCGAGATGCCGAAAACTGTCGACGGCAACTTGTGGGGCTTCCAGCTCTGGGTGCGCGGCCCTGACCGCTTTCCAGCCTGTGCTGCTCTGGCTGCACCGAAAACGGGCGTGGCTGCGAGCGTGTCGGCGGCTTCGAGTCTCGGGATTGCTGCCTCGCACGCGTTTGCATGCTGTAAGCTGTTGCGCATTCCTCTGGCTTGCTTCAACCTGTTACGATGTCAATGTATCAATGAGCAGCCTGTCTGCCGGGACTGAACAACCCGGCGTGAACGGACGCGGGGCGGGGGCAGGTCAACCTGCCGGCCAGCCAGAAGATGATAAAGCCGCGCTACCAGGACTACCAGGCGGACCAGATCCCGGCCGTGTCGGCCGACGGCGCAGCCGTGCGCGTCATGGCTGGCCAGGCGTACGGCGCCGCGGGGCCGATCGCGCTGCGCAACCCGGGCCTGCTGCTGGATGTGGCGCTCGACCCCGGCGCCAGCTTCACGCAGCCGGTGCGCGCCGCCCTGGCCGACAGTGCAGCCTCCAAGGTTGCGCGCACTGCCTTGCAATCGTTGTGTGATTCACGTAGCGCGTGCGTACACTGCCTTGCAGTCGTCTTATGGGTTATGTAGGCGATGCACGCTCTGCCTTGTAGCCGTATGATGCTCTGCTTGGGGTTTGAGCCACAGCATGCGCACGTCGCTTGGGAGCTGGGCTGACATTGTTGTGTGCACGCAGGTCGACAGCGAGTGGAATGCCTTTGTGTACGTGTGCGACGGCGACGGCGTCGTGTGCGGCACCAAGGCCGAGCGCGAGCAGGTGCGGATCCCTCCTGGAGCGTGCTCAGCTGCGCAGCTGTGTGCACCGCGTGCGCGCTACATCCCGATGTGCCCAGTGCTGAGGCTGGCACCTGCCGGAGCGCCTGCCTGGGCTCGGGCGCTGCAGGCGCGCGTGCAGCCTCACACCAGCCCTGCAGCCCCACAGCACGTTGGGAATGTCGTGGGAGCAGCCCCGCGGCCGCGCTCATTGTGGGATGAAGAGCTCTGACCACTCTGCAAAGAGATGCCGGCTGACAGCGCGCAGCGGCGCATTGCGAGGCGGGGCGCGCATGCGCGCAGACGCTGGTGCTGGGCCCAGGCGACCATGTGACGGCGAGCGCGGGCGGCGCTGGGCTGCGCCTGCTGCTGGCGGCCGGGCGGCCCATCGGCGAGCCCGTCGTGCAGCACGGGCCCTTCGTCATGAACACGCAGGCGCGCCCGCGCGCCCTGCGGGCCCCACTGAGCCCCACGCTTGCATACCAAGCAGGTGAAAGGTGACCTGCGGCACGCAGTTTCGGGTTGCAAGCGCGGGGAGAAAACCCACAGGAGGTCTGCTTCACCTGATGCAGCATGTGCAGAGCCTTTGCTGCCGCCTGCAACAGGAAGCAGTCTGTATCACGGCTGCATGTAAACCGCATGTGCTTGGAGCTGCCGCCTTGCGCTGCTAACTGTGTTATATGAGCTTCGGCGTGTGAAGCGCGTCCTGAGAGGCGCGGCTGGTCGCAGGCGAAGATTCACCAGGCGTTCGAAGACTACCAGTCCGGCCGGCTGCAGTCGCCAAATGACGACGTCTGGGCTGCTGCGTGAGCAAGCTGAATCGCCAGATATGATGGCAGCCTTGTGCATGGGATGTAGCTGCCATTACCAGACCAGCGCGCATGTGCTGTGGTAGTAGGAACGTAACATGAACGCGCTTGAACTACAAGCAGACATTTTCTGTGCTTGCAATGCAGGCGCACAAGAATCTGCTGTGAGAGAACATGACTTGGTATGTTGCTTTATTTCTTGGAGAGGCTCGGTGTGAAAGCGTCATGCAGAAGCAATAGCAAAATCATTTGCGCTTGTGCAGGGTGTAAAGTGAACTCGTACGTCGCGACTGCGGATTTCAGAGGGCACTGTCAAATAGGTCGCATGCGGGCAAAATGTAAGTCAACCTAGACTTCTGTCAAAGATAACGTGGGTGCTGGTGTCTGCCCCTTAGCAAAGTTATCTCACTCGCGCACTCTGTCCACTGCTGCATAAGTGCAGACAACCAGCCACCCGGACCCTTCTCGGCCCCAGAAACTCTTCAACATGGAATCATTGCCTCCTCAGCCTGCGCGAGTGGTGTGCCATCCGATCACGTTCCGGCCAGGCTCACGATGCGGGCAGGCGCACGGGGTAGCCGCCGGCCGCGCCGGCCACGCCTGGCACGCTCACGGCAAACACGCCGCCCCAGTGCGGCGAGGCGTCCGGCCCCGTCTCCACGCGCGTGGTCACATACAGCGTGGCCAGGCCGGGCCCGCCGAACGTGCACGCAGTCGGGCGGCGCGCGGGCAGCTTGACGTGGTGCAGGCGCGCGCCGGAGCGCGTGTCGTAGCACGCGACCGCGCCTGCCTCGCCCAGCGCCACCCACAGGTTGCCCGCCCTGCGCGGGGCAGCCCCAGACTCTGGCCAGGTGCGCAGCCCGTGCGCAAGGCGCCCGGATGCAAGGCAACATGCGGCAGTGGATGGAAGGCACGCCCCAGCACGACGCTTGCTCCTGCGTTTGCAAACGTCAGCGCTGCCCGCCACAGCGAGGCCGCCAGGCGCCGGGCGCGCGTGCTCGGGCCCACCACTTTGCCACCCGCAGTGCGGTATAGGGTATAGGCGGCGCCTTACATGCGGCGCCGCACCTGTCGATGGTCATGCCGTCGGGCACGCCGTCGGCGGCGGGCACCGCGGCGACCAGGCGGCCCGGCGCGGCCGCGAGCGGCACGCCGCCGGCGTCCGCGTCGTACGCCGTGATCGTCTGCGCCCCGCTGTCCACAAAGTACATGACTGGGCCGTCGTCGCCGCCGGCGCCCATGTCCCAGGCCATGCCGTTGGGCAGGCCCAGGCTGGCGTGCGGAAGCACCTCCTCCAGCGCACCCGGCGGCGCCAGCCTGCGCCGGGCGCGCGCTGAGGCGCCCGGGCCGCAGGATCCGTGCGGCCCCGCAGCCTGTCGCTGCCATCTGAAGCTCACCGCCTCTGCTCGAGCCAACATGCCCGGCATGAGGAGGGCGCGGGGGGTGTGCCTCTGCCGGTGTGCCTCATATCGCAGCTGGTGCCAGGACAGGTGTCACGCACTGTTTGGGCAGGATACCGCGTCGCAGCTGGCAGGACCGCGGTGACGCCCTCTCTCGAGTCCCGCGTCCGCACAGCCGCTCGCCTCGTCCCCAGTCACGCTGATAACAAGGGCGGCTAGGCCATGTTGTGCGCTGACAGCAAGGCGCTGTCGCGCACCGATACAACCGGCCGGGCTTGCCGTCCCGCCACTTGCTGTGCATGCGGCCTATGATGAGCTCGCCGCCGGGTGCGCCCTTGCCGTCGTTGAAGCGCATGTCGTCAATGCCATGTTCGGCCGGCGTCTCGGCCACCGCAGAGGACAGCGCCCTGGCTGCCACGTCCACCACAACGACCCGCCTGCGCGCATTGCAAGGGAACGACGCTGCGAAGACCCTCTGCGCACTATCATGTTAAACTGCATGTGCTGCATACCTCAGCACTGCGACACACACAAGTAGGGCCTGTCACTCACTGTCGGGCCATCCGCCCCACTCATAAGCCCACTGCACCGTTGATAGACTCAGGTCGCCAATGCATGTGTATGTGTCCACTGCGGCCACTGCGAGCACCCAGCACCGCGCACCTGTGCAGGCCGAGCAGCACCTTGCCGGTGTCGCTCGTCAATGCGACGCAGCCCACGCACTCCGGCGCCTCGATGCTGAAGCGCTCGCCCGTCTCGGGCTCCCACGCGTGCAGGCGGCACTTGTTAATATCCACGAAATATAACCGCCCCAGGCGGTCGTCCCAAACGGGGCCCTCGCCCAGGTCTGTCCGCGCGTCGACTGCCAACTCAACCACTGGCTCCGCTGGTGCCATGCTGCTACAACCACTCAACCTCTGCTGCAATGCCTGTCACTCGGCTTGGAGTGCTCAATGTCGTGCCTTTGTAACCAGCTTGCCCTTGGGCATTGGGCTCTGGCTCATTGAGCAGCCTGATCAGGCCTTGAGTCAAGCTGGTTCAGCTTGACTCAGGCCAGCAGTCTCAGGCTGCCCTAGCTGGTACAAGGCGCTATTTGCGTCGGTAGGAGAGAGGCGCACTCCAGGCTCCGGGCTCCAAAGTACTGCTTTGAGCCTGTCCGGTGGGCAGAGCCGAGTGTGCGCAATGCAGAACGTCGACAGGGACCTCAAGGAGGCCTTCAGGGGAACACTTGGCGGGAACTTTGAGGAGCGCCGCCAGACCGTAGAGCGCGTGTTCACCCCTGATGCACACTTTTGGTGCGCCGCACGCCAAAGCAGAGCCTTTGGTGCGCATGCTTGTATGCCCGTATATGGGCAGCAAACAGAGCATAGGTTAACGCGTTTCAAAGCTCGTCTGTGCTCAGACTGACGCCCTCATGGTGGGCGGCAGGCACCTGGCGCATAATGCCTACGGTGCGAAGGCCCCCCCCGCAAGCTCGATCGGCACAAGTTGCAACTCTGCAAAGCCAGCTATGCGCAACCAACGTAGATCTGTGTCTCCTGTCGTGCAGCATCGCCTGTGCTGTTGCAAAGAGTGCGTGACAAGCTCTTTGTGGTAGACTGCGGGCTGACTTCCGTGTGCGTGTGGACTCGCAGGCAGAGACAACATCTGGGGGATATATCAGGTGACCTTCTTACTGCCTCAACACATCCAGGCTGCTGGCGTGCTGAGGCCTGGAGCGCAGAGGCATATGCTGTATGTGCACCAACTGCTTGTGTGGTGCGCTCTCTGCAGCTGTGGGCGGCAAACAACCTCCGCACGATCCACGTCGACTTCACGCGCGTGGTGTATGACAAGGAGAGCGACCTTGTCTTGATCGACCTGCTGGAGTACTGCAGGTGCGCCCGCCGCCTTCTGCTTTGTTGTGGGAATGTGGCTCCTGTGCACACTTGCGTCCCAGCACGTGTGTGACACTCACGCCGCAAGCGCGACGCAGCATCTGGTACCTGCTGCCGTGGGCGATAATTGGCGGGCCGGTGGTTTCGCTGCACGTCATCCTGCAGCTCAAGGACACCCCGCACGGCAAGCAGATCGCTTACCAGGAGGTGATGGCACTCCTCTGCTGCTGCCAACAGAATACGCTCTTGCTGCGTGAAGTGCTCTTGCCAGAGCGTTTGCTGGAACACACACTCATTGCCGTGCAAGGCAGCTGAGGGGAGATACCAGGCAAGCGCCTCCAGCCAGCCGCGCAGTTGCGCGTACTGGTGTGTGCACCTGGGTGGCTCAGCTGAGGGCTCGGCCAAGACAGCGAGTGCTCTGGCTTAAGCCAGGGAGGCAGCCCCACCTGCGCATGCAGGTGGCAAGTGGGGCTAAAGGGTGCCTGCGCTCTTTCAGTGATTTACTCTTGGGCGACGTGCGCAGGACCACGCGATGCTGCTGGAGAGCCTGCTGCTGCTGAACACGCCGAAGTCGTTCGTGGCCTTCCTGGAGAACAGGGTCCTGCCCGCCCTGGGTGCGCCGCTGCAGATCTTCCCGCAACCTCTTGCTGCAGTGGTCCTGAAAAGGTGCCGTTCTTGACGTGTGGAGTTTTACAACACGCACTTTGCTGAGCCAGGGAGCAGCAGGTGCGCCTGGTGCCCTATTGCTGCTCCTTCCCAAGTCGGACACCTGTGTCCGCATGCCCCACGTGTCAACGGGCCCATCGATTTTGAAGTCCCTGCAAATTCACATGTGCTTCTGGCAGCAGTGGGCCCATTGCACGTGGGGCATGCGGACACGGGTGTCCGGCCTTGAGAGGAGCAGTTTTGGGACCAGGCGCACCCGCTGCCCCCTGGCTCAGCGAAGTGCTGTGGTGCAGCACGGCAGTGTCTCGGCCGCCGCGCAGACGCGCTAAGCGGCCGCGGCGCGCAGGCGCATTCTACAGCGCGCTGGGCAACGTGCTGTACAGCGACGATGTGAAGGAGGGGGTGCGCAGCCCCACCAGCTCCCTGGAGCCTAATATGGAGCCTACTGTTGGGCCACAGTCACAGCGCTGGTCAGGGCAAGGCCAACCTGGCGGCGCGCATTGCGGGGGACCTGACACAGCGGGTAGCAAGCATGGTTGAGGTCGAGTGCTGTGCCCGGGCGTGCCCAGGAGGGACGGGCTGGCTGCCTGCAGGCTGCAGGCTGGCCAGGGTATCAGCAGGCTGGGCTGCGCATGCGGAAGCAGCCAGCCGAAGCTGCGCGCCAGCGCGCTTGACCGTCGCAAGGCGGAGCCTGCCGGGGCATGACGGAGGCGCACGCGACTGCTCGGCAGCCGCTTTCTGGACAGTGCGGCTTGGACAGCAATGTGTGAGCACCTAAAGCCTGTTGCGCTGTTGCGGACGGTCACGCCCGCCCCGCGCGCGCCGCGCGCAGAAGATGACCGGGCCGCCGGCGGCGCGGCTGGTGGATGTGAAGCAGGACCTGCCGGACGTCGTGGACGCGCTCTTCAACGGCACGCCGGCCGAGCGCTATGCGGCGTGCGGCGCGCTGTACGCCGAGGACGCGGTGCTGTGGAACAGCATGTACACGTGCGCCCCTGGCGGGCATCGGGGACTTTTTTTCCCAGGGGCCGGTGCGGAAGGACCTGCCCATGGATGCACGCTCTCGCTGGTCTTGGCCGGGGGTCGTTCAGGGGCGGGGCATGCGTCGCCTGGCGTGTCCCGAAATCCGCGGAGCTATGTTCACCTTGTTGTGAGCACTGCCCGCTGACGCGCTGCTTTGTGGCGGCCTTGCTTCTGGTTGTCGTGACGCCATGCCTGTGTTCAAAAGGATATTGAACAGGTTGTGGGAGTATGACAGGGAGCCCAGCACGGCGGCCAAGCCATTATATTCTGCTCGGCCTGGCCTACGCGTGTCTTGCGACGCCGGTCCTCTGTTTGGGGGGCAGCCGCCAACATCCTACATGGTCTGTGATGTGTGTGCAAGATTTGGCTGGCAGCTGCATAACTGAGGCAGCCAGGCCCCGGCTCTGCCACGCAGGGTGCGCGGCCGCGACAAGATCGCCGGCGCGCTGCACCTGTGGGTCATCCTCAACCGCGAGTTCCGGGTGACCATCAACCGCATTGGTGCGCAGCCCGCTGGCGCGCCAGCTGCGCGGGTGTGGAGGAGTCAGTGCTGTCACTGGACAGGGGAGCATCGAGCATCAGGTGCACAGACTATATGCTGTCAGGGACCCACTCAGAGCGTTGGTGAGGCCGTAAGCCCATGTGTTGATAGCAGTGGACAAGGAGGTGCTTGTCTTAAAGAGCTTGTAGACATACAGGGCCTCTGGGGTGCTGCGCTGGTACATGACTTCCCACGCTGCCGGGTCGCTGAGCTGCATGAGCTGTGTCACGGTGTCGCAGTGCCTTCGGGCAACACCGTGCTCGTGGACGCCAGCCACGAGTTCAAGCCCTTTTGGTGGCCGCCGCTGCTGCCGGCGCGCGTCATGTGGTGTGCAGCGTCTAGCTACTGTCACTGTTTTCAGCCTTGCGCGCACCTCGTCAAGCTTGTGACGTGTCAGAAAAGCAATATCAGGTCTAGCCGCTTTTGGCATGCAACCAAGTGTATAAAACGCGTATGTGCTTTGCAGCTTAGCAAGCGCATTGAGGATGCTCATGACCGTGTCAAATTTGCTTTCGTCCGTACAGCTCTCCCTGCTGGCTTAGCAGGGGCAAAAAGCTTGGCTGTAGACGTGGCGTGTGTGCATATGCAATTTACTGTTCACCTGCGCAGGAACCACATCATCCTGACGCTCGCGGATGGGCCAGACGGGTGCGAGTCCTCACATCCTGCGTGCGGGGCAGCTGATGCTTGTCGCTGATACCGCCATTGCTACCTGTGCCACTATCTGCCTCAAGCAGTGATGTTGCTACCTGTGCCTCCATTTGCCTCGAGCAGTGATGCAGATCAACTGAGCTTTGCTGAGAACTGGGCAGCCTGGCCATCACGCGAGCTGGCAGAAGACCCTAAGCACCGGGCCCCAAGGGACCTGCAGCATGATGCCAGTGTTGATGTTGACTGCATATGACTGGTATGCCATCGACGGCTCTGTGCCAGGCGCTGTGACACGGGGTTGTGTGGCATCTTACATGCTCCGCACGCGCGCCAGGTCCAAGGTGATTGTGAAGCACGAGAACCACCCGCTGGTGGTGGAGGCCACGCTGGTGTCCAACCTGGGGCCCATCAGCTGGCTGCTGACCATCATGCGCGCCATCAACGGCATCCTGTTCGGCTTTGCCGGGCGCCTGATCTACTACATCTGCGACATTGTGCACCGGCAGCTGCCGCTCCTCCTGGACATGGAGGTGCGAGTGTCGCAACTTCTGCTGCTGCCAGGCACCCAGATACCAAAGAGTGCATATGGCTGTTGTGCACAAGGCAAAAGCGCTCCCAGTGTGCCTTTGCAATGCCTTTATTGCTGCACAAGGGCGGTACGGCTTCATGATGGTGGATTATCCGGCCTTGTTGACCTGCAGCAGGCAGAAAGCTTTGAAAGGTCCTCATCCTTCAATGTAAGAGTCCTTGCTATATGTGTCCCCATATTCTTACCGCTCATATGCCTGTGAAAGAGCATTCAAGGTCTTTCTGCGTACCTGTTGAGCTTGCTCTTGATCAATAGAAGACGGGTGCGAGCGCCGCAGGCGTACCGCCCCACAGAGTTCACCAAAGTGGCCAACAGGCCGTACGCGCTGGAGCCACGCAAGGTGTCGTGCAAGGAGATGCGCGCGCGCCCCCCGAAGAACTCTTGACGCGCGTCTCGCGTCTGCGCAGCTTTGGCGGTCAACTGCCAGAGACAGAGATATCCTGGCAAGAACATCAAGGACATATAATAATGCCTGACATGCACGCGTTTCTGCAGTGCAGTACTAGTGGTCCTCATGCTCTGCAGCCGCGCAAGGTGTTGTGGTGGAGTGATGGTTCCGCGCATGTGTGTTATTAACGCAGCGGTCACTTGCCTGTGGGTTGCAGCCCTGCGTTGCGTTGTAGGCACTGCCCTGCCAGGATGGGCCACTTGTGCTCATACGCATGTGCTTATGTATTTGATGTGGTGGGGGCGTTCTAGCGCGCTGCCTGCAGCATTCGTAAATGCACCCTCAACCTGCTACGCATCTGGAACATGCATCGAGGGGCATGCCAGCATGGCAGCCGCATGCTGGGCGGGGATAGCTACTACGCGATTCGTCCCTAGGGCACGTCATCGGTGAGTTTGGCACTCCAACAGCTTGTTTGTCTGAAAGATGTACCATGCATGCGGGTGGTTAGCAGGCTCTTTCTCAGCCAGGTGCGCCAGCTGCTAGGAGCTAGGCACTCCTTGATGAAATGCAGCGGATATGCACAGGGTACTAAATACTCTGGTCTGATTGGACTTGCAAGCAATCAAGGCTTGGGCAGCAGCGATAGTTGCTTTTGAAACAACAGTGAAGCAGTTGCGGCATTGCCATTGGTGTACTTGTGCATTGGAGTGCAAATGTGCTGGACCATCATGCTATCAGCCTTTGGATGTATATGCTTGCATGCTTCCTGGTCTGAATTGCTGCATGCTAGAGAGCGTGAGTGATGGTGTCTGTGTGTTGCAATCAAGGACTAGATGATGGTCTTAGGTGCAGTATTCCTCTTTGTCCTATCAGCTGTAAGCTGCTATCATGCTGGCTGTTCTGCTAGAACAAGGTGCCTGCAAACATGGTCAAACGCATGCACCAAGCAGGTAAGAACCGGGCAACAGGCCTGCATTGCATAGATTACAGGCGATGCGACGCTGGTCTCATAATTCACGCAGAGGCTTGGCCGTATGACCAAGCCTGCACCTTAGAAAATAGCAGGTAAAAAGAATGCAGTGCTGGATAGCATCTATATGAGTACAGGACCGTCAGCTTATTTCAAGTACACTAAACTGCTATGCCACCATGCGCCAAGGCTACGCACAGCCACAGACGGACTGATGCTCATGCATTGCGACACACAGTCAGCTAGTAGCCTTGCACAGGGCACAGCACCAGTGCAGGTCTACACTCTCTAAACAACCTGGCCCTCACGACCGCATGATGCCCTGGGCTGCAACCCAGGGCGGTGGCTACAACCCCCAGCCGTGTTCCCCAAGCACGGAAGAGCCCACGACTGCTCCCACACTCTCGCCCCACACCTATTCATTCACGCCTTGGCGCAGGTGCAGCCCGGCGGTCTCCTGCCGCGTGCCGCAAGCAGCGGCGCCGCGGCCGTGGCGTACAGCAGCTCGGTATTCTTCTTCGCATTCACTATGTTGGGGTGGTTTAGCGTCAGCTCCTGCGCGCGCACGCGCAGCCACACTCGCATCAGCACCTCCCTGCCTCGCACTGCACCAGTACATGCATTATGTTACTGCGCAGCAAAGGCGAGGCGCAGAGACACGTCAAGCCTTTGCGCTGCTCAGCTGCACGCTCTGGTACGCCCCGACGCCTGCCACTGCGAGGGGGCATGCCATCTTCCTACCAGGGCCACTGCATGCATTGGCGGCGCACCCTAAGGGCTGGGAGGGCGCAGAGCCCCGAGGTGCTGACGCCGCACTGCACCTTAAGCACTCACCAGAAGCTAGGTCTGCTGAGTGGCTTGGCTCGAGCATGCAGCGGGGCGCGCCTTGGTGCCAAAAAGGATGTTGTCAGCAGCCTCCACGCCCAGCATGAGCGAATGGTCCTGGTTGCCCACCTGGCACGCGTCGTCCCCCCTGTCTGTCGGGAGGCCGTGCTGCAAACGGCTGAAAAGCCGATGATGCCGTGCTTCAACAGCGCGGTGCGCAAACAGCGGAAGCACCGCAGTACCTGCTCTGCCTCCGCAGCTTCGTGAACAGCGTGCCGCGCGCGCGCACCTCGTACTTGTAGCTGCCGAAACGCCCGCGGCTCCAGATGCCGCGCGCACGCAGCCAGGGCAGCGCCTCCGCCAGCACCGCGTCGCGGCCCAGGGTCGGGGTGGGGTACCCGTGCTCCAGCCGCCTACGCACGCTCACGCCCACAGCTTGAGCCGTGGTCTCTTTGTCCATGCAGTGGTCCCCGAGCAGCGGCAAAAGCGGTGCGCGGTTCCGCAGCTGGTCAGCACAAATCATGCTGACAAGATATCAAACAGGCATTCGCTGCATGCAGGGGCTGCTGACTGCGGACCGCCTGCAACGCCTCGGGGCGTGCATAGGCTGTGATAACATGCACGTGTGCGTCCACCACGGTCCGCCTCTGCAGCAGCACCCAAGTTCCCGTCAGCTGACTTTGAGATATGCCAATGACAGGGGCGCGCCGATGGTAGATGGACACAATCTGATCGCCCGCGGCCAGCATGCGCGTGGCCAGCGCGCCCGCCAGCGTCTCCGCGACCACCGCGGGCCACGCGCGGCCGCCGAGCGGCCGCGCCTGCTGGCCGACCGGCTTGAGCGCGGACTCGCACACCTCGAACATCAGCGACCAGTACGGCCCAGACTCCGATGCTGGCGCGGCGCCGGCCGGCGCTGCGCTGCCGTCGCCCTGCGCAGCTCGGACCCGGTGTGGGACCTGGCAAAACCTGCCAGACTGCCCAAGCCCTAGGATTCTGCAGGCAGATCTGTCTGTCTTAAGCTTCTGGTAAAAGTACCCTATTGATTGCAAAGCGGCCGTGCGCAACAGCAGCGCTGCGCTCAATATCCCGCACGGGTGGGGACGCATCGCACCAAGCAGAGCGTAGGCAGCCGGGCGGAGCCCGCCGGGACGTTGCTCGGCGCGTAGTGTGAGAACACGGTCGCGCGGTAGAACGGACAGTCCGGCTCCGGGAAGTAAAGCCAGCACTTGTTCCCGTGCGGGCACATGCCCCGTATGCCCAGGCCAATGATGTGCGTGGAGCTGCGCCGGCACACGCGCGCGCGTCTACCGGCTGCTCCGCATGTGACCTAGACCGCGGAGCTGCTTGGGGTGCGAGCATGCGCGTCACGAGCAGCGCCTGCATGCAGCGGCGCCGAGCTCCGCATAGCAACCCTCGTGCAAGGCGCTGTCAGGCTGTGTCACATATGCATCTCACATGGTTTCTGCCGGTCCCGGACAGCCTGCATGCTGAGACGCGTCCCCGCAAGGGCGCATCGAGCCAGCCAACGCCCGAGCCGGCGCACCAAAGCGCGGACGGCACCGTGCTGCATCTCTCACAACGCGCCCCGCCTCTGCAGAAGCGCGAGCGCCTGTACTGCGTACTGCATCCCAGCATGTGCGGCCTGGGACACGGGGCCCCCACGCGCCCGAGCGGCGCGCCGCGCCTGTGCGTCAGCGCGTCCGCCCAGGCCGCCCGCCCCAGCAGGCGCAGCGTGCAGTCCAGCGGCGCGGTGGTGACCAGCGCCTCATACCGCACGCGCCGCCCGTTCGCCAGCGTCGCCGTGCGCGCCTCCGCATCCAGCGCCACCAGCCGGCAGCCCTCGCCGTAGCGCTGCGCGCGCGCGCCCAAACTTTATTGCGCCAATCTCTCACTGCGCTGCTGCCCCGCGCCGGCATGCCGCGCTCGTGCTCCATGGAGTCATACTGAAACCGCTCAGCCGCGCGGCAAGGCTCGGACGCCGCGCCCCTGCTGCGAGCGCGAAGTGGGGATTGGACAACTAATGTCAATATTGGGGGCGCGCCTGGCGGCGCGCGGGCAGCAGGCGCGAGACGCCGCGCCAGATGCCGCCGGTGCCGCCGCGCATCGGGAAGCGGAACACCGCGTTGGGGCCCCAGCCGGCGTCCTCGCGCCCGGTGACGACGCCGCCAATCGCGCGGCGCAGGTCCACCGTGGCCACGCGCTCGCCCAGCCACTCGCACTGCATGGCCGACGTCGGCACGCCCCACACCTGCCAGCGCGCGCGCGGCTCGGGCGGCCCAGTGCGCTGCAGGAGGCGGGCGTCGCAGACCAGCGCCTCCGCGGTCATGCTGACTACACCCACTTCCGCGCACGTACAGATTCCCAGCTGCGCTGCATGTCAGCATGCCAGACGGCCCCGCACCGGCGCAGGCCAATCACGATTGGCTGTGCTCCGCTCGCCGCGCATCAGCCCAGCCGCATGCATGTCATCGTGCCGCCCGCCAACGCATGCGTGCAGGCGAGGGGGCAGAGGCGGCCCCGGCGCGGCGCCCCACCTTGAAGTTGTAGGGCCGCATGAACAGGTCGGCGATGCCGGGGCCCATGACGCGCAGGATCCACTCGTCGAAGCTGGCCGGCCGGCCCTGCGCGACCGCGTTGGCGACGCGCGCCTCCGCCACGCCCGCGAGGCACGCCACCTGCGCCGCGCTCCGACGGAGCTCAGTATTTCCCTCAAGCAGGTTGTATTCTCATGCTCACTGTGCACATGGCTTGCCCGCTGTATGTGCTCCGCGACAGGGAGCGAGGCTGCGCTGCTCATACGAGAGGCCGCGTCTGAGCGGCCGTAAGGGTCACGCGCGCGCGCGCCTGGTCCTCCGGCGGCAGCGCATTGATGTTGTTCTGGAACGGGTACGCGACCCAGCGGCCGCGGATCCAGACGTAGCTCACGCGCTGCAGCGTGTTCCACTTATCCACGCCGTCGCCGCCGACCGCCGCGCCCACCAGCTCGTCAAAGTACTGGTAGTGGCTGAAGATGACGTGGCCGCCCATGTCGAACAGGAAGCCCTCCGGCGTGACGTCGGTGCACGCCAGCCCGCCCGCCCCCTCTGCCTGCGCAGGCGGGCGGCTGAGCTCACAGCCGGCTACCTATCGCGTCCGTGTGCTTTCGCCAAAGGCTGCCTCCGAGCCCGGCAGCGTGCGCGCCAACGCGCTGCCTCCTCACGTGCGCTACAGCCTCCCCCACCTCATGCGCGCCGCCTACGACGTGTAAAACTGGCTGCCCCACCAAAACATGGCACGCCCCCGCGCCTAGGCAGACTCAATGCCTGCAGCACAGACACCAAGCAGAGCAGTTTCGCCGCAGTCGCACGAGCACACCGCATGAGCACTCCTTTGACACAAGGGAACACAAGGGAGGCACTTCATATTCACACTGAGCAGGCTGGTCTGCGCAAGCCGCTCGATGAATGGAGAGATGTTTGTGAGAGGTTGTGCACAGGCGCATGCCAGCTGCCAGTGCGAACGCAGCAAGACAGCGGCAGGGCTGGGCGCACCGCATCGAGGAGCAGCCAGTCATCATAGCCGTGCTGGTGGAGCCGCGTGGCCGCGCCGAGGCCGGTCGGTCCGGCGCCAACGATGAGAACTCCCACCTGCAGCGCCGCCACTGCGGTCTCTCAGCAGCCGTGCCGGCCTTGCAACACTTTCCAGCAATAACAAGACTGACAAGGTTGACACATCCGCGCTCAGAAGTTCCGCGCGCTCGCACCGCCTCGGGCGCTGTGGGGTCCATGCACATCCTGCCGACCTGTGCGCCGCGGGTGGCCTGCCGACACCGCGCAGGGCGCCCGGCTCATGTTTTCCGGAGAAGGAAAACCGCCGTTGCACAGGGGGTTGTTGTGGCCCTGGCCAGGGTTCGAGACTGCTGAGGAAGACCAAAAAAACATGTCGTACATGATGGGGAAGTTGACGCTCTGCAAGAGGATCAGGAGGCCTGCCCATCTCTCCGTCTTTTTACGCGCTTTGGTGCATGCCTGGCTAGATTTCCTTGGCTCAGTGAACAGTGTTCGGGCTCAGGGGTAGACTTATTGAACGGTGCTTACAAGCCCCCCGGCGGCTGGCCGGGCGGCCTCACTTCCTGTCCTTGTACATGTTGGCGATGTTCTGGTGGGCCAGCAGGTCGCCGACGCCCAGGTCGCGCGGGTTGCCCTGCGACAGCATGTGCGAGTACCTGCCCAGCTGTCCGGTGACCGAGTCCGGCAGGACGCCCTGCCGCCAGCGAATAAGAGGTCATGTGTGTTGGCGCTCGGCCAGTGGGCGCCTGCATGCCTTGCTATCACACTAATGCTTCCATGCGCCGGCGTGCCTTGCTATCACAACCGGTGCTCTCATTACGGCATCACAGCGGCGGGCGGCACAGCTGCGTGCAGCCTCCCGCATGCAGCGGCGGCGGCAGGCTCAGCGCGCGCGCAGGCCGGGCGCGCGCCGTGTGGGTGTAGTAGAGCAGCAGGTTCTGCCACTCCTCCTCGTTGAAGCGCTCAATGCTCGCCACTGCCACGTCGTCAGGTACGGGCACCTGCCCCCCAATACGCTCGCTCGGCGCGGCCCCTGCCAATGCCGCTCAGCGGTCCAAGCTGCACCTTGCAGCCACACCCAGTCCGAGATATGTTACGGTATCTCAAAAGCTTTCCAGGAGCAGACCGCCGCCGCATGTGCCATGCCCCCTGACGGCTGACGAGCGCGCCAACAGCGACGCCCTGGCCCATGCGCGCGGCCCCCGCGGCGCGCCTGGCAGCGCGCGCGGCTGTAGGAGCCGCCCCAGGTGAGCGCCGCGACGTCCACGCCCCACGCGGGCGGCGGCCCGTCCAGCACGCGCAGCGCGGCCGCCACGCGCAGCTCGCCTGGGTCCAGGGCGCGCCGGCTGAACTCGGTGCGGCGCTGGCCGTAGCCGCTGGGCGAATGCAGCGCCTGGTAGTTGTCCACCGCGAACACCACAGGCACCTGCGCGGGCGCGGCGCGGCGCTTAAGCGGCGCGCCCTGGGTTAGGTGTAGGGTATAGGGTATATGGTAGCCGCTGGGCGCGTGCAGCGCCTGGTAGTTGTCCACCGCGAACACCACCGGCACCTGCGCGGCGCGGCGCGGCGCTCGGGCGGCTGGTGGGAGCGGGTGCAGCGCCCGCGCGCGCGACACGCCGCACTCGCGCCCGGCAGAGCGCACGCGACCGTCTGCTGCCTCGCTGGCCCGACACGCATGCAGGGGCTCGCAGGCCCGTGTGCGTCATCGACGCACACTGTGGCGGTCTCCCGAAACGCAGTGTCAGATTGCGCATGCCAGCCCGGCGACAGCGTGCTGCCACCCCTGCGGCCGGCTGCGGCGCCCGGCGCTCGCCCTGGCGCGGAGCGGCAGCGCCTGAAACTTTCGCCCAGGCGCGGAGCGGCAGCGCCCAACACTCCCCCATTGAGCCATGTGCATGCGCGCGCATCCGCCGCACGGCCGGGGCAGCGCGCCTGCGTCTGCTCGCGCAGGCGCGCGACCACGCGCACGAGCGCGTCCACCGCCTCGGGCGGCTTGGCGTCCTCGTGCAGGCCGACCGCGGCCACCTCCGCCAGCGTGCCGCCCGCCGCCACCACCTGGCGCGGCGCGGGGCGTGGTGAAAAAACCGGTGTGGATGCATATGGATGCATGAAACACCGGTGTGGATGCATGCCGCCGCGGCCATCCCCGCATGGATGCACACTGACGAGCCGGCCGCGGCCATGCGGACTGATATCGGGACCGCGTTTTCGGGCCAGAAGGGGGGGCTGGCGGCGCGTCATGCAGAGCTCAGAAGTGACCAGACGCAGCCCAGGCCCGCCGTGCCAACACGGGAACCAGCGGCGGGCTGCAGAGAGCGGCGTTTGCTCGTGCGTGCCCCATATAGACCAGCTGAACATGCATCGCTGCAGAACGGCGCGGCCTGGCCAGCCGGGCGCGCTCATGAGCTGGTAGGGCTGCTGGCAGAGGAGCACCCAAGTGTACTAGAGCAGGCCCGCATGCATCTGACCGCAAAATCATGGTCAAGGCAAATCGCGCTGTAGTACTACACTGTAGCACTGCACTGTAGCACTACACTGTAGCACCATACTGCACTGTAGTACTACACTGCAACTCACCTTGACCATAAATTCTGTCAGAAACATGTGGGCTTGCTCTAGTATAATCGGGTGCTCCTCTGCCAGCGGCCCCACCAGCTCATGAGGGCGACGGCGGGCTCCCTGGCGCCTCCGTTCCCAGCGCCGCCCGGCCGGCGCCCGGCCCGGGCGGCGAGCTGTCCTCGGTCATGGTCCCCCACTACGCCACACTCCGCCCGGCAGCATACGACAGCGCCAGGGCTACGCTCAGCGTCACCGCAGCCGACCAGGTGCGCGTCTACCTACCATCCCAGATGGGGTCCTGCCCAGGGCTCTACGCTGTGCAGGGCGCGGCGCCCGCCGGGCACGCCAAGCTCTGCGCTTGAGGTCGTCCCCTGCAAGGCATGGGGAGCTGACCCTACTGGCTTACCCCGGGCGGCCACCGCGCACCGCAGACCTGGACAAAGCCACCGGCTGCTATCCCGGGCGCCCAGGCGGCACGCAAGGGGCGGCGCAGGGGGCCCGCGCGCCTGCGCCACGGTCGGCCCCTGCGCCCGGTCGGGCGCCGCCGCCGCGCCGCCGCCCCCCTCGGCGCCCTCCTCAAAG
>JAABUY010003141.1_pt1 | contig 18605 bp, 16 predicted proteins | sample 5560271 | NCBI WGS metagenome assembly JAABUY01 (sample SAMN10711886, study PRJNA513374) | rock metagenome | isolation source: Antarctica rocks | place: Antarctica: Victoria Land, University Valley
CCGGCAATCAGCCGGTCTCGGACGCGATGCAGTGCCTGAAGGTCAAGCTGGTCGTCGGTCTTGATCGGAACGAAGCGCATGTTCTGCCGGTCGACCGCTTCGGCGATGGCTTCCGCATCCAGGAAGTCGTTCTTGTTCGACTTCACGAATGGTTTTACGAACTGAGCCGGGATCAACTTCACGTTGTGGCCTTGCGATCGCAAGGTTCGACCTAGGAAGTGTGCTCCGGAGCAGGCTTCCATCCCGATCAAGGAGGTCTGCAGGTTGGCGGTGAACATGATGAGCTGCTTCTGGTTGAACTTCTTCCTGATCAGCACCTTGCCGCTATCGCCGAGTGCGACGAGGTGAAAGGTCGTCTTGCCAAGATCGATGCCTATCGAACGAATCTGCATGTCAGTGATCCTCCTCAGACTAGCGTGCCAAAGATCGTTCTCCAATGGAGAGTAATCAACGGCGGACCATCTCATTAACGGTCGTTTCAGGCAGGTATGCGTCTCGCCGCCTCTGAAACGCCGTTACGTGCGCGGCCTGTACTCACTGAACGAAGGGATCAGCAGCTTCCGCTGTCCGTCAGACTGAAGGTTTCAAGCCTAATAAATGCGAGTTGTTTACGGTTGTCCCGTCAGGTGAAATGCTGAGTTGCGCTGGGGATTGATGCCCCAACTCTCAGTCCCCTGGAAGCAGTGGGTCAGAGGTTCAGTCTCGCCTTCGTCCGTCGAATCCGCTAGACGCAGGAGGACCTGAGACGAGGCATTGAAGCCGATCACGCTGATAACGGTGATGGAGCACTCTCGGTTGAGGGTTCTGCTTATTAGAGAATGTAGGTCCGTGTTAGAAACGGTCTTTGCATGGCTGTCATACAGGAGAACCCCGAGGCCGCCAGCATCTGAGCCCTCCCACCAGTTGCCAAACTCGATCAGCAGCCATCGACCGTCAGGAGACCAGCCGACGGGTCCCAAAGAATTCAACGTTCCCGTTGTCTCTGATGGTTTTAGATCGTAGACCTCGCGGAATCCTTCTTGGCCAGGCGCTGAAACGAAGAGGCGCACTTCAGTTTGACAGTTTCCCCCGGGTATTCGTTCCGCTTCAATCTCGGCAAAGGCCTTGAGTCGCCCATTGGACGAGGTGACCAGAAGAGTGCGCACCCTCTTCTTAGTAGTCGAGTGCTTCCCGTTTTCCGGAGAGCATGTGACCCAGGGAGCGTGCATCGGGGACCGTTGCGAAGGAGGGCTTGCCAGAGACGAGGAACAGAACAAACCGATGATCAGAATTTTAAGCATTGGTCTGGTCACAAAGGGAGCTTACTCTACAGCATCCTTCGCTAGGCAAAGCGGGTTCGGAATCACGACCTCTACACATGATAAAGGACATTATCATATGTCAACTGAACGCTTCGGCCCGGTGACCCATGGCACATCTGATCAGGTCCGCGAGATTACAACTGATCCCTTTCATCATGGCCGACGCGGAGGAGGTGTACGCATGCATCACTCCAGCGGTTGCGCGCTTTATGGCGTGGGAGCCGCCTGGATCTCTTGCTGAGTACAAGGCGGCACGCAAAAGCAGATTGCAGGCCAACGACCCATCAGATTTTACCTTCGTTGTAAGGCGCAATGACACGTTGGAGTGCCTGGGCATTGCAGGGCTGCATGAGGTTGATCAGCCGATGCCAGAGCTGGGCATTTGGCTCAAGGAAGCAGTCCATGGCCAGGGCTATGGACGTGAGGCTGTTCGGGCAGTGGCTGAATGGGCGACCAAGAGCTTCGGAAAGGAAAGCTTTCTTTACCCCGTGGCAGTGCAGAACGTCAGAAGCAGGCGTATCGCCGAAACGCTTAACGGCGAAATTATAGGAACACACGCACCAGCCCAAAATATGACTCGGTTGTCTACAAAGTCCGCGCATAACCAAATACGAGTGTCAGTCGTCGCCTCTGACAGGCTGCCGGCGCTCTTTATGCACGTGCCCGAAGGTGGCAGGCGCTTTTGGGAGTTCTTCACTGTCAACATCCGCAACCCGAACACCCGCCGAGCTTACTTCAAAGCCGTCGAAGGCTTCGCCGCCTGGTGTGAGGATAAGGGACTGGGGCATCTGTCTGGGGTGACGCCGATGCACGTCGCAGGTTACGTCGAGCAGCTCGGCCGCACGCACTCGAAGCCCACCGTCAAGCAACACCTAGCGGCCATCCGGATGTTGTTCGATTGGCTGGTCACCGGCCACATCATGCAGACCAATCCTGCCCATGCCGTGCGGGGGCCGAAGCATAGCGTCAAAAAGGGCAAAACTTCCGTGCTTTCGGCCGAGGAGATGCACGAGCTGCTAGCCGCGATCGACACCAGTTCCCTGCTCGGCCTTCGAGATCGCGCCCTGATCGCCCTGATGGGCTACACCTTCGCCCGCGTCGGAGCGGCCGTCGGCATGAAGGTCGAGGACTTTTACGTCCAGAAGCGCCGCGGTTGGGTCCGTCTGCATGAGAAGGGCGGCAAGGTAACCGAGCTGCCCTGTCACCACAATCTCGACCAGTACCTTGAGGAGTGGATCTCTGTCTCTGGACTCGGCAGCGAGCCCGAGGCTCCGCTCTTCCCTACCTTGCCCCATGGCAGGCTGATCGATCGCACTCCCCTGCCTCAGCCCAATGTGCACATGATGATTCAGAGACGGGCGCGAGCTGCCGGCCTGCGAACCAAGATTAGCGCCCATAGCTTCCGCGCCACCGGAATCACGACCTACCTGCGAAACGGCGGCAAGCTGGAGATCGCGCAGCACATGGCCGGCCATGAATCCGCCCGCACGACCGGGCTCTATGACCGGCGCAGCGATGAGATTGCGCTCGATGAGGTGGAGAGGATCGCGTACTGAAGCACGTCCCAGTAGATCGTTTGTGACACATCAATCCCGGGGAGACGACTTCCCAGGAGCAAGTTCAAAGACGAAAGTCTCCGCGCGTGGTGCACAGTGGAAACCTTCGAATTGCGAAGCGAGCTACTTGGCTCAGTGGGTCTCTGCGGCACCACCGTTCCTCATCCTCGCATACCGCTCATCCAGCGCCTTCATCTCCTGATTAAGCTCTGAGTGGGACAGGAAGCGCCCGCCGACCACCACCGCCGCGATCTTCCGCGTGTTCGCTACATCTGCCATCGGATCGGCATCCAGCAGTAATAAATCAGCGCGCTTTCCGACTGCGACAACGCCGCGGTCTCCTGCCACACCCAGCCACTCCGCCGGCAGCCGCGTCGCTCCCTCCAGCACCTGCCTGTTGCTCAACCCGTACCGAGCCATAGCCTCCAGTTCATCGTGCAAAGCAAAGCCCGCCACCATTCCTGGAACTGGCGTATCCGTACCCGCAAGTACCGGTATCCCCGCCGCCGCGAATGCCTGCACCAGCTTACGGTTGAACGCCACAATCGCACGCAGATACTCCACATACTTCGCGTTCGCCCGCGCCACATACGGGTTGTGCTCGGTGACCATCACATAAACCAGAGGCGTTAGAAACCGCAGCTCGGGCCGTGCCTTCAATGAATCTGGGTGCGACGTCTCTTCCAGCAGCCGCTCATCCAGTGACAGCGTACCCGTCAACCATGCCCCATTCCGCTTCATCATCTCCACATAATGCGGAATGTCCGCTTCGGCTGGAATATCGGTCTGCTGCGCAAACTCCTCCGCGTGGGCCACCATCCCGAACCCCGGCTGAAAGAACTGCTCCGTGATCCCCTTGCCGCGCTGAGGTATATGACCAACCACTGGCAAGTGCAGCTTGCGCGCCTCGTCCACAATCGCCGTAAACGTCGGCAGATCCAGCTTGCTGTACACCTTGATAATCTCGTAGCCCTCAGCCGACGCATCGCGCACCGCCTGCCGTCCGTCACTCGGCGTTGCCGCCACGCGTGTCATGCCGACAGGCCAGAGCGGGTCCGGACCGTCGATCATCGCTGCCATCGCAATATGCGGTCCCACCCCACGTCCGCTATCCACCTCGTCGCGCTGCCCCACGGTCTCGGAGGTCGCAGACAAGTCGAACACCTGCAGAACACCGTTCGCCACATACGGCAGGAAGATGTCCTCGGTGCGGATCGTTCCAGTGGGGATATTCGGGTTTTGCAGGAACATCCGCAGAATGCGGTCGTTCTCCAGATGTACATGCGCATCCGTGAGGCTCGGCATCAGGTACTTTCCTGTGCCATCGACCCGCTTAACGCCCAACCCCATCTTCGCTCCCGTCGAAGCCTTGATCCCCGCGATGCGTCCATCCCGTAGCGTGACCGTCTGGTCGTGGAGCACGGCACCGTCAACGGTCATCAGTAGCACTGTGACGTGTTCAATTGCCAGCGGCGTCGGCGCCTGCGTTGGCTGCCCTAGAGTGATAGGCGACGCAAACAGCAGAGACGGCAAGGCAAAAGTGAGGACGCGTAAGAGCATCAATTCCTTGAAGGCACGTATCTGGCAAGACTCAGACATGTACGCCGCCATAGGCAGCATTGTTCCGTCGAAGGAGTTGAAGGGGTCGGTCCTCAGAAACGCGCTCTTTCGGAGGAGAAGCCAAGATCTAGGGCCCTCTCCCTGCCCTCCGCGCGGGGCCTTGCCCGTTTACCCTAACAAGCGGCTCCAGGCCGCAAACTACTACAACATAACCTCCTTTATGTTACAGTGCTGGGCGAGTTTCGCGAAAAAGCGGTTGCTGGTGGAAAAGCAATCGCAACAGCGTTTTGTCCTTTGCTCCCAGCCGACTGGGTGCGAGAAGACGACTTGAACGAAGCCGCTGCGCGGCGGACGCGTTCGCGTGTGGCTGGTTGTTCGGTTGAGGCGTTGATTTAGGTTGTGTCGCAGAGAAGGAGGACTCTCTGTGACCCATCTACGTCAGATCATGCTGGAAGAGTTGGAGCGCCGCAACTACGCTCCGGGGACCATTCGCGCTTACATTCGCACCGTCGAGCACTTCGCTCAGCACTTCCGTTGTTCGCCGGACAAGCTTGGCCCGGACCAGATCCGGCAGTACCAGGCTGCGATGTTCCGGGACTGGAAGCTGGCTCCGAGCACGGTCACGCAACGTCTGGCTGCATTGCGCTTCCTTTACATCCAGGTCTTGAAGCGAGGCTGGAGTGCAGCCGAGACGCCGTATCCGAAGAAGGTGCTGCGTCTTCCCGAGATTCTCAGCCAGCAGGAAGTCGCACGTCTGATCGATGCGACCCACACACCCTTTCAGCGCATCCTGGTCATGACGCTCTACGCGACCGGAGCACGTCGTGCAGAGGTCGCGCACCTGAAGGTGAACGATATCGACAGCCAGCGCATGGTGGTTCACATCCGCGGCGGCAAGGGACGCAAGGACCGGGACGTGATGCTGAGTCCGGCGCTGCTCGAAGCGCTGCGAACTTACTGGCGTGGGCTCCGGCACAAGCCGAGCGAGTGGTTGTTTCCCGGCAACCGCTGGCATACGTCGACCCGTCCTGTCACGACCAAGGTGCTCTGGTTAGCGTGTCAGCAGGCCGCGGGCCGTGCCGGTCTTGAGCATAAGCAGATCCATCCGCATACCCTGCGCCATTGCTTCGCGACGCATCTGCTCGAAGCTGGTGCCGACCTGCGCACCATTCAGGTCCTGCTCGGGCATCGCGATCTCGAAGAGACCACGATCTATCTGCACCTTTCCAGCAAGCACTTGAGCGCGACCTCCAGCCCGCTCGACATGCTGCAGCTCGCAACTTGAGGAGAAGCTATACGCAGCGTCTAAGCCGGTCTCCGCTGGAGATGGCCGACATCGTTCGCTACGCAGGGCAGGGCTTCATCGAACGCAGCCGCAGGTGGATCAACGGGCAGCATGAGAAGGTGCTGACCGCCATCACGCGTTGCCGCACGGCTGCGCTGGGCGGCCATCGCGACCGCTGCTCCGGCTGCGGACACACCGCCATTTCCTATAACTCGTGCCGCAACCGATATTGCCCGAAGTGCCAGGGCAACGCCCGCATCCGCTGGCTCCAGCACCGCGAACGGGAGCTGCTGCCGACCCGTTACGTCCATGCGGTCTTCACCGTGCCGCGCGAGTTGGCTCCGCTTGCACTCCAGAACAAGCGGCTGATCTATGGCCTGCTGTTCCGCGCCAGTGCAGCCACTCTACTCGAGGTCGCCCGCGATCCGCGGCACCTCGGCGCGGAGATCGGCTTCTTCAGTGTGCTCCATACCTGGGACCAGAGGCTGCAACATCATCCCCATGTCCACTGCGTCATCGCAGCCGGTGGTCTCGCACCGGATCGCTCCAGCTGGATCTCGTCGCGCCGCACCTTCTTCCTCCCGGTCAAGGTGCTCGGTCGCATCTTCCGCGGCAAGTTCATCGCAGGCCTCAAGACCGCGTTCCATGAACGCAAGCTCGAGTTCCATGGACATCTCGCATCGCTCGCTGAGCCACGCTGCTTCGCCGCCTGGCTCAGAGTCCTGTTCCGTCACGACTGGGTGGTCTACTCCAAGCGACCGTTCGGTGGACCGGAACATGCCCTGCGCTATCTCGGGGCCTACACCCACCGCGTCGGCATCGCCAACAGCAGGCTGGTCTCCCTGTCCAACGGCCAAGTCAGCTTCCGCTGGCGTGACTCCGCGCACAAGAACAAGAAGCGCGTCATCAGCCTGCCGGCCGACGAGTTCCTCCGCCGCTTCCTGCTCCATCTGCTCCCACCAGGCTTCGTCCGCATCCGCAACTTCGGTTTCCTCGCTAACCGCCAACGAGCCACGTTGCTGCCCCTCTGCTTCAGCCTACTCAAGAGTTCACCAGAGATGCCAACGCACGCTCCTCAACTACCTAACCAGTCACCAGTCCTTCCGAAGTGCCCGCACTGCGGCAGAACGATGCAGGTCGTAGAACGGCTCACAGCGGCACAACTGCTGGTCCGCCCACCACCGATCGCAGACAGGATCGCCGCATGAACCTCCAATCTCAGACTCGAACCGACTCGGTGCTCCTGCATCGCTGGCCGTCCTACGCCCCAAGTCATCCTCAAGGCCGCTCTCCTCGCATGACAGCACAGCTGGTCATGGGTCGAAGCTCATCCGCCACCATCAACTCCCACTTCAAGAGCTCCGAAAACAACAAAACTCCCGACCGATGGTAGCTACACGCAGCTCAAGCCCGTTCAACTCCCATAATCAGCAGCCCCGGACAAAGCGGCTTCCTTCAAGTCGCTGTATGTAAACCGCCCTCAGAAGCGGTGCCACTCCAGCGTCAAGAACGGGCGGTCCACATACAGCACTAAGACTTCTCGGTACCAATCTGGACCGGACGGCTGGCAGTTGTACGAGAAGCTCGCTTGACGGACAGTGCGCGATTGCTCCACAAGGCCGACTTCGTGTTCCTTGCCGTCAAAGAGAGGTGGGATCGTTCGTCTCGGGAGCGTGTAGCCCGTAGGAGTCTGGGTGAAGACCATTAGCGTGTCTCAGGAGAAAAGCTAGAATCTTCCATGCCCGTGTGTGGTCTTTGCAAGAGGAAATCCGAACTTCGAGCGAGTCACATCATTCCCGCATTCGTATTCCGGTGGCTTCGTGAAACCTCGGCGACCGGGTTCCTAAGATCGGGGATGAATCCGCAAATGCGGGCCCAGGACGGTCTGAAGGTTCCGCTGCTATGCGAACAATGCGAACAACGTTTTTCACGCCTAGAAAGGCGATTCGCAAATGCAATGTTCTATCCGATGCAGCGAGATAAGGTCTCAGAGGTCGAGTACGCAGACTGGTTCCTGAAGTTCTGCGTCTCGATATCCTGGCGTGTCCTCACCTACGCAGTGCAGCAAGGCCAGATCGGTCACCTCAGCGAAGAGCAGAATCGCGAAGGCATGGCCGCCCTTGCGAGATGGGCGCAGTTTCTACTGGATGAAGTAGCGCATCCCGGGCGATTCGAACAGCGGCTAGTTCTCCTTGGTGCGATCGCGAAAGCTCCTACGAATCACCTCTTCCAGCCGAATACCAATCGCTATTTCATGCGAGGTATGGATGTCGATCTCGCGAGTTCGGCGTCCAGTGCTTTCACCTTTGCCAAGATTGGCCCGTTCGCACTTTTCGGCATGATCGAGTCTCATGAGCGGTGGCGAGGTACTAAGGTGAATGCGAACGCCGGAACCGTGGGACCGAGAGAGTACGAGCTTCCCCGAGAGATCTTTGACTATTGGATGGACCGGGCAGAGCGTCAATCTCGGGCCTATCGGAAGATCTCCGCCGCGCAGCAGGAAAAGCTTGAAGCGGCTATTCGCCTCGATCCTGAACGATTTCTCCGTTCCGGAACTTTCGAAGCCATGGAACAGGATGTGAGCATGTTCGGACCGGATGCGTTCTGGAATCAAAGCTGAAACTCTCGGGCAACGTAGTGACAACCGCATGTTGTGAGCTGGCAAGAAGTCCGCTTCGTACATTTGCCCGGATCAGTCCTCATAAACGCGCTTCTCGCTAATTTGAGGATTGCTGACGAGAAGACGACTTGAACGAAGCCGCTGTGCGGCGGACGCATGCGCGTGCGCTGGGCTGGCGGCGGTGATTTTGATCTAGCGTTTGTCGCAGAGAAGGAGGATTCTCTGTGACCCATTTACGCCAGATCATGCTTGAAGAGTTGGAGCGCCGCAACTACGCTCCGTCCACCATTCGCGCTTACATCCGAACCGTCGAGCACTTTGCCCGGCACTTTCACCGATCGCCGGACCAGCTCGGTCTGGAGCACATCCGGCAGTATCAGGCGGCGATGTTCCGCGCCTGGAAGCTGGCTCCGAACACGGTCACGCAGCGACTGGCGGCGCTACGCTTTCTCTACATCCAGGTGCTGAAGCGAGGTTGGAGCGTCGCTGAGACGCCCTATCCGAAGAAGGTGTTGCGGCTGCCGGAGATCCTCAGCCAGCAGGAAGTCGGGCGCTTGATCGATGCGGCCGAGTCCCCATTTCATCGCGTTCTCCTGATGACGCTCTATGCCACCGGCGCACGCCGGGCCGAGGCAGCCCGACTGAAGATCAGTGATATCGACAGCGAACGCATGGTGGTCCACATCCGCGGCGGTAAGGGACGCAAGGACCGCGATGTCATGCTCAGCCCGGCGTTACTCGATGAGCTGCGCGCCTACTGGAGAAGGCTGCGAAGGAAGCCCACCAACTGGCTGTTCCCGGGCAACCGGTGGCATACGTCGAGCCGGCCCGTCACGACGAAGGTGCTCTGGACAGCCTGCCAGCAGGCTGCGATTCGCGCTGGACTCGAAGACAAGAACATCCACCCGCATACCCTGCGGCACTGCTTTGCGACGCATCTGCTGGAGGCGGGCGCCGATCTGCGTACGATTCAGATCCTGCTTGGACATCGGGATCTGGAAGAGACCACGATCTATCTGCACCTGTCCAACAAGCACCTTAGCGCAACCGCAAGTCCGCTCGACCAACTGGGACTCACGTCCCGGAGAACTGCGCCACGCAACGACTAGGCCGCTCCTCGCTGGAGATGGCCGACATCATCCGCTCCGCTGGACCGGGTTTCGTTGAACGCAGTCATCGCTGGATCAACGGGCAGCACCTCAAGGTGTTCGATGCGATCACGCGTTGCCGCACCGCTGCCCTGGGCGGGCATCGTGATCGATGCGCGGACTGCGGGCACACTGCCATCTCCTATAACTCGTGCCGCAACCGGCATTGCCCACGATGCCAGGGCAACGCGCGCCTGCGCTGGCTCCAGCAGCGCGAACGGGAGCTGCTGCCCACGCGCTACGTCCACGCCGTGTTCACGCTCCCGCGTGAACTGGCTCCGCTCGCGCTCCAGAACAAGCGGCTGATCTACGGACTGCTGTTCCGCGCCAGTGCGGCCACGCTACTTGAGGTCGCTCGCGATCCGCGGCACCTCGGTGCGGAGATCGGCTTCTTCAGCGTGCTCCATACCTGGGACCAGCGATTGCAGCATCATCCGCATGTCCACTGCGTCATCGCCGCAGGCGGACTCGCGCCTGACCATGCGAGCTGGACCTCCTCGCGCCGAACCTTCTTCCTGCCCGTCAAGGTGCTCGGCCGTGTCTTCCGCGGCAAGTTCGTTGCCGGTCTCAAGGCCGCATTCCGCGAAGGCAAGCTCGAGTTCCACGGCCAGCTCACACCGCTCGCCGAGCCGCGCAGCTTCGCTGCCTGGCTCAGATGCCTTCTTCCGGCACGACTGGGTCGTCTACTCCAAGTCGCCCTTCGCTGGACCGGAACATGCCTTGCGCTATCTCGGCGCCTATACCCACCGCGTTGGCATCTCCAACAGCAGGCTCGTCGCTCTCTCGGACGGCAAGGTCATCTTCCGCTGGCGGGACTCCGCCCACGGCAACAAGAAGCGAGTCATGAGCCTGCCCGTCGATGAGTTCCTGCGCCGATTCCTGCTGCACCTGCTGCCCCGCGGCTTCGTCCGCATCCGCAACTTCGGCTTCCTCGCGAACCGACAACGAGCCACGCTGTTGCCGCTCTGCTTCCGTCTTCTCAAGATTGCATTCGATCCACCAGTCCTGCGACCCCAAGCTGAGCGAACGCAGGTCCTGCCGAAGTGCCCTCTCTGCGGTGGAACGATGCACGTCATCGAACGGCTCACAACCGTACAGTTGCTTGCTCGCTCTCCACCCGATGCAGACAGGCGTGCCGCATGAACCTGCAACTCCAACCTCGAACCGCCCCCATGCTCTCGCATGCATACCCGGCCTGTGCTCTCAGCGACTCTTCCCACTCGAGCTGGGCTCTACCGGTATACGGAATCACCACTCCGAATCGCATCTGGCTCAACGAACCCGCGCTTCGCCTCCTGCCTCACGACGCCAGCCCAACAATCCCACCACTCCCGAAGCAACTCAACCACATTCAACGCCCATAGACGCCCCGGACATCGCGACTTCCTTCAAGTCGCTGTATCTGAACCGCCCGCAAACAGCTATGCACGCAACCACGTTTCGAAGGGGGCGGTCCAGATACAGCACTAAGACTTAGCAGGACCGACCCGACCAGAGCCGACTCAGAATCTCGGTCTACGGAAGAGTAGCAATGAAAGCGTTCACCTCTCGTAATACATCTTCTTCATTAGAACGGAACACATAATGGTGTGCATCCTTGATGCGAACGACGCGCGCGTTGGAACCGAGTGCCTCAAATGCTTGCTGCTGCTCATGGAGGCCTTTCACGTTCACCGCAAATCGTGCTGCCTGAGCCTTCGCGTTCGCGTCAGCATCCGGCTTCAGTAAAGGAGGGGTTGGCTCATTGAAAACGGCAAGAAGAGGGCACCTGATCGTGGTGTATTCCTGCTCTCCATCATGCACCGCCTGTGTGACTCGGTAGGAACGGCTACTTAGTGTCTTTTCCGGTGGCAGCGGCTGGTCAGGAATGCTCCGCAAAGCATCGCTCATCTGTTTCAGTTCTTCCTCGTACTCTGGAAGATCTGTCTTCAGCATCTGCTGAATGAGAGCTTTCTTGGCTTGGGGCGTAGCTGCATCGCTGATTGCATCCACCTTCCTTCTCATCTCGTCCCAACTGACCCCTATGCTGTTTGGAGAATGCACGTATAGCGCATAGGGGGAGCCAGCTTCCAAGTAGATGAGCCCAGCTACGCTTTCCGGAAAACGGCTTCCAATGGAACTCAGCTCCTCGCCAGCAATGGAATGGCCGAGCAGGACGGGATGCTCAAGCCTGAGTTGCTGGAGTACAGCCATCACGTCGTCGCCGAGCCGATCTGCAGAGTAGTTCTGCCAAACGACTTGAGGCGTATCTGACAACCCAAACCCTCTACGCGTAATCCCGTACACGTGATACTTGACTGCAAGTTTTGGCGCTAATGTGTCGAACACATGCGCAGTGTCGCCCAAGCCCGATAGCAAAACCAGAGGTCGTCCGGTTCCACCCCAATCGACCACTTCAAGCTTTACTCCAGGTTCGACGGTGATGAAGGCCACCTTGTGCACCGTATGATCCACGGCCCAGCTGGTTTTCTCCGTCGCATGATCGAGGGTCAACGGAATGGCTGAACCCTTTGCACTCCACCTCCATGTCCCCGTGATCGCCTCAGCGCCCGGATTTAAACTTCCCTCGAAGCTGGCCCCATAGTCCGGCAGGCTGAACCTGAGAAGCCCGTTCTGGAAGGTTATCGGCTCCACAGTATTTGTCTGTGCGTGGTCAACGGCCAAAAGCTGAGCGGAAAGAACACCCGTTTTGCCCTTCGAAATAGTCAGCACAAGACGCTCCTTTACAGAGCCGGGGAGGGAACCCTGCCATATGCCAGAGAGATCCTGAGCGAGAAGGCCGCCATTGCAAAGACACATCACGAAAGCCAACACCACACCTAACGTCTGTCTCAATACGATTCCTTTCACTCACTCAAAGAGATAGACGGTCACATCCGACATACGCTCGGGGAAGTTTTGGCACAAACGCCCTGTTCGAATGAAAATAAACGCTGGTCCTGGCAGACGCGCTTTCCGTCATTTGGGCATGATTGGCAATCATGTAGTTTGCCCATGACAACTCCGGTTGTCAGGCGTAGGGCCGCTCGGTTTTGATCCACTCTGACGGAAGGACGTTGAACTCATTTCGTCCCCCTTAAGTAAATGGCTTTACCTTTTCAGATCGCATAGTCACCGTTTATATCCCCTCGCCTATTCCTCTAAATGCGGTCGAGGCGGCGGCATCGAATCAAGCAGCCTCTTACGTTCCGCCGCAGCTCCCTTGTCCCATTGTTGGTTCGTGCTACAGATGGCATCTATCGCCGTTCGCGCAAGGAATGCCACTTGATCTCCGGTATATGGGTCTTTACCGTCCACAAGGCCAAGAGCTACACCGATGCGAACGATGTAGTGGGCGAATTGATTGCGTTGAACTTTAGCGAGTTCTGCTTCTGGATTCCCGTCTGCTATTGCCACTTCGGACCTCTCTCAAACGACCGTTTCTAACGTGTCTTTTAGGAAACTGTTTTGGTTGGCGACCCCCCCCGCAACCCGTCACAACCCGACATGACAATCAAGGTCATCTTTGAGGGCTTGCTGAACTTTGGCCGCGATCTGCCAGTCGGTTACCTGCGTGGTCTTGCGAGTTTTGTAGCGTGAGGCGGGGGGTGGGGCTTCATGACGTGTCCACTTTCTAGGCTCCTGAAGCCTGGTTGGTGATCCCTAGAGGCTGAGACCTTGGCTGATTTGCAACTTTCGCTCCGGGGGTGGGGCGGGTGCTGCACTTGGCGTAACGAGTCTCTCAAACTCGGCCTTGGCGGGCGGGGAATCAATGGATTTGTCGGGTACAAGCCGCCCGACGCTTTGCGAGTGAACCTTCTCGGCGGCTACCTTCTCTTGGACAGAGCCGGGGTCTGATGCGTAGATCGTTGTGTTTTGAGAGACGCGCGAGACGGCTTTGTAGAGGGGGTCTTCCCTCGCAATGTGGCCGGCACCTTCGATGCTCACCAAAACACGCTCTGCGTAGACGGCTTTCTGGCCGTCCACCGCATATCCGTGCTCGATGTGTTTGGCCCTTGTGGGATCTAGCTCCACGGTCTTTCCGTTGTCGAGACGCACGGAAAGGGCATTGTTATCTGCGACCGCACTGACGGTGCCGAAATCGCGGGTTCGGATGCCTTGCTCTTTGTTCGGAGCGGTGAGCTGGATGCGGTCGCCGGTGGCCAGCTCACGCGATTCTTTCCTATAGACGATGCTTTGCTGGGTTTGCGACTTCAAGTGGGCCGGGTTGTAAGCAACCTGGCTGCCGTCTGCAGTCTGGATCGTAAGAACGTTCTTCTTCGCATCAGTGGCTATCACGGTCGCTGCGCTGTTGCTGGCGATGCCGTGCGCTGAATCGCCTGCTCGGTACTGGATGATGTCTCCGGGCGCGTAGTTCGTGGCAATCTTTCGATTGCTCAACTCCCGGTCGATGAGGATGGGAACGGTTCGGCTTTCGGACGTGAGGACGCCTTGGTTCCGCAGATCGGCGCGGATGAGCTGGGTAAGCTCTCGACGCTCGGCCTGGTCGGGTGCGACGATGACGGTGTTTCCGGGTCGGGCGACATAATCCGATGCGACGGCGGCGGTGCGGTGGTTGGGGTCGGCGAACTCACGAATGTGCGGTGGTTGTGTTGCCGGTTCGATCTGCTGGGGGGCGGGTGCCTTATTCTGGACACTGCCGAGAGAATGCTTCGGACTGGCGTTGTGGCTTTGCTGCCGGAAGTCAACCGCGGCGGTCTTACTGATCTCGGTCGCTAGCCGTTTGCCGAGTGATTCGGCGTCGTTGGTGTAGATGCGGAGATCGTCAGACGGACGCGAGAAGGCGACATATCCAAGGCGCGTGTTGATGAGGGCGCGCGCGGCTTCGGTGTCGATATTAGCGATCACCTTGCGTTCTGTAAGCCCCTGGGAGCCGTGCGAGGTCACGGCATAGCCGTGGTCTAAATGCCTCATCTTCGTTGGATCGAAGGTGACGCTGCGTTCCTCTTTTCCGTCCATGCGGATGGTGATTTGGTTTGGCTCGATCTTGGTGACGGTGCCTAGATCGCGATTGGAGACGCCAAGGGTCTTGTCTGAGGTCGTGAACTGGACGCGCTCTCCGGTAGCGAACTCGCGTGAGGTCTCGGCATAGGCGTTTACCCCTTTTAGCCGTTTTGGATCGTACGTTACACTCTGGCCATCGGCTCGTTGGACGGTGACGGTGTTGTCCTTGGCATTGGTGGAGAGCACCGTCGCATAGCTTCCTCGCTGTAGGCCCTCGGCCTTGCTGCCGGTTGTGTATTTGAGCACGTCGCCTGTGTGGTAACGGGCTGCCCACTCTCGATCCGCGCCGGTCATGTCGGACCTGTGGACGAGGGTATTGAGCGTCTGGCCGTCCTTCGCGAGCGTTCCGTTCGTCTGTAGTTCGACGCGAACGGCCTGGTTGATTTCCTGCCGACTGCGGTTATCCGGCGAAACGATAATCGTGTTATCCGGTCTGGCCGCGTAGTCCTTAGCAATGGTTTGGATGCGCTCGATCGGTTCGGCGATCTGCACGATCCGGCCTTGGTCGGCTAGCATCTTGACACCGATTTCAGTCTCTTTCTTGGCGAGATGCTCAACTGCTTTCAGCAGCTCCGGGTCTTTCTGGCGCATGATCTGGTCCAGTCGGGAGGTTCGCATTCCGGCATCCTGCATCTGCTCGAAGGGGCGTCCGGCGTCCACGCCCTGGTGCTGGCCGGTGTCACCGATGACGAGCACCCGGTCTTGTGGCTTTACCTTGTCAAGGAACGCCCGCATCTGCTTCGTGCTGGCAAGACTCGACTCATCGAGCATGTAAAGGTGCCGTTCGGCTGGATCGGCGGGACCTTTGGCCTGGCCGCGAACTAGGAAGCTCTGAAGGGTGTTCGCGCTGATGCCTGCCTCTCGAAGTGCGCCCGCCGCTTTGGATGATGGGGCAAACCCTTCGACCTTGTAGCCGCTCTTCTCCGCGCCCTCGCGGATAGCCTCAAGGGTGGTCGTTTTGCCGGTTCCTGCCAACCCTTGCAAGCCGTGGATGCGGTCGTGGGAGGTCAAAACCTCCTGGATCACCTGTCGCTGCGCGAGGTTTAGAAACGATCTCATTCCGGCCTGGGCGGTAGCCTGCTGAGCCGTCATGATCGGCTCAAGGGTGTTTTGGCCGCGCATTACATGGGCCACGTTCGCCCGCTCCTGGGCGATGGTCTCAGGCGTTGTGAAGCTGCGCCCGGTGTCATGTTTCTTGCCTTGCGTCTGGCGGAAGTCGCCTCGGCTTTGCCGTGCATTGAACTCTGCCCGAACCTGAGCATAGGTCGTCTCACCCATCCCGCGACGCAGCGCATCGCGTAGGATCGTCCGCTCGTCCGTAACCGCCTCACGCTCGAAGTTGCTGGCCCGTGCGTAGCTGATTGCCTCTTTCGCCCGGTTGGTTCCTTCGGGCCTGTGCTCCTGGCTCTGGGCGCGCTGGCGGGCTTCAGCGACAACCTTTTACGCTTGGTTTCCAAACGTCGCCGCCATCTCTTTGTGCGCGGTAAGGACTTCTCGAGGAGTAAGAAGCTGCTTGCTGTCGCGGGTCGCGTGGGCGGCAATCTGAGCCGCTTCTGGACCCTGCTTTCCGGTCTTCTCCAGATGCTCTCGAATCTGCTGGGAGCGGGGACTGGATGCGTCAAGGTACTCCTGCGAGTAGCCTTTGATCTCCGGTGCGCCGCTTTTCCCGGCCTCGATCTCGTACCCTCGGTTCCGCAGCTCATAGGTGAGAGCCGATTGATACACGGCGGTTGCGAAGTTCTGGGAATCGAAGTAGCTCTGGGGCTGGACGGCGCGGGTCGATCCGTTCGCCCGCTCGGTCACATTGAAAATGACGGCATGGGTGTGGAGCTGCGGCGCGGCGTATCCCTCGACCGGGCGGGCGGTGTCGTGCTCGAACTTCGCCGCTATGAACTTGCCGGTGGTCTCGGCCTGGTTGTTGCCGCCGATCCGCGCTTGGGTGTATCTCTCCAGCTCCGTAAGGGCGGTCGTTACGGCTGCGCGGTGCGCTTCCCTGACTTGTTCGTCACCGCCCACCAGAGCGGTGAGCGAGACGGATTTCGGTGCGGAGAAGGTCGCGTCCCACCCGGCCCGATGCTCGACCGCTTTGGTCTTTGTGCCGTCCGCATTTACGTACTCCTGGACCGCCCGATGCTTCACCATCTGCTCTTCGGTCCGGGGGTGCTTGCCCTCGGTGAGCAGCGCAAAATCTGAGGCTTTCACCTCACCCGTCAGACCGAACTTCTCGGCCAGTTGCCCCTGCCATTCCCCTTCGACCGCGCCGCCTTGTTTGTAGTAGCTCTGGGTCTCCGACGTGAACTCCAGCTTGTGGTACGTCTGCGCCTGGGTTGAACTGAGCGGCTTGGAGATGGAGAGCATGGGTTTAGAGGTCTCCTGGGCCGGAGGACCGGAACGCTGGGGTCAACACCGGCTCCGGTGCTTCCTTTTCGTCTGCCTGGGCTTGCGCCGGGGCGGGCGTTGTCTTCGGAGCGAGGTGCAAACCTCCGTGGCCGCCTGCCTGCTCGCCGGAGCCTGGCGGCGTCGGTGTTGGCGGTGTTGGGGTCTTCTCTTCTTCGGGAAGGGTCAGCCAGAATGCATCTTTGTCGGTGTCGCGGGCAACGAAATCTTTTGCGATGATCGGTGCATTCATGTGAGGGAACGCGAAGCGCGAGACGTAGTTTCCTACCTTCATAAAGGCGTGTAGATCGTCTAGGCCCTGAATCTCGGAGTCCATCACCAGCGGCTCGATCTGGCGGTCCATGGTGAAGCTCGATCCCGCACGTCTGCCGTGGGCGATGCTCTCGCGACACGCTCGATCTCGACGTTACCGATAAGCTTTGAGGCCCATTCAGCGGCCTTTGGTTCCGCTGTCTTGGCGATTATCTTGATCGCAGGCTGAGACAGCATCACCTCTGCGAGGTGGCCGTAGATCACCTCCAGTTGGGCCTTACCCTGATAACCGAAGATGATTGGGTTGTTGCTCTTCCGACTCTTGGTCAGGGCGGTATGAAACTGCGGTAGCAGCTGCAAAGTGGCAAGCTCGTCGATCACAAACCATGCCCGCTTCTGGCCTGGCTTGGGGAGAGTGAGCAGGCGGAGAATAAGTAGGTCGATCCAAAACGATTGGAGCGGTCGAAGGGCTTCCTGCTCGGTTTCGCTAGACGTAAGAAAAATCCATCCCTTACGTTTGTCGGCCCATTCGGTCGCGCTCCACTCGCGCCCGTCTGACTGTTCTTTCGTTGGTAGGAGTCTTAGACTGTCCGCGATTAGGCCCATGGAGCCGAGTACGCCACTCCGCTGCTCCGTCGCTCCTTTAGCAATCATGTACTGCATTTCGGTTCCTTTGACGCGCCGGTCGATCTCGTCTTCATTCGAGAGCCAAGCGACCAGGTCTTCGCCGGAAGGCCGGTACTTGAGCAGATGGGCGAACACTTTCTGGGGGGTCTCGGTAAAGAACTCGCCCTTTCTGTCTTTGGTCGGTTGATAGAGCGAAGCGGCAATTGTCCGGGCTTCGGTAGGGCTGCGAAGCTCGCTCGATGGTGTCCAGTAGGAGCATCGGGCATCGAACGGATTTAGAATCCAGTCGCCTCGCTCGGGCCGGTAGAAACGCTGCGTGAACTCCCCCGCCGGATCGTAGACGATGGCTAATTCGCCTCGGTCTTCGATCTGCTGAAGCATCTGCGTGAGCAGGGTTGTCTTCCCGACTCCTGTATCCCCCATGACCTGAATGTGGGCCGGTTCGGAGCGCTTGGGGATGCGGATGAGCAGGCCTTTGTCGTCCGTCTTGATCGCAAGGCCGTCCGCCTTCAGAACCTTGTTGAACTCCTTCGGTGTCACCATCACTGGACCCTTCAGCCGCCGCCCGTACTTGATCTCTTTGAACCGCTTTATATCGGCGGGAACTGCGAGAAACAGAGCGATCATAAGCACGGCCAGCCCTTCTCCGAGGGGAACGGAGTACAGGGCGAGATGCCCTTTGCCCCCAAAGATCGTGCGCTGTAGCCAACCGAACATGGAAGCGTCCAAGTAGCTCCGCTCGGCTCCGCGTTTCCAATAACGGTAGCCCTCGTCGGTCGCCTGCTGAGCCAGCACCACGGGGATTGTCTTACCGTCTGGAAGGGTCGTTAGTCCGGTCTCGAAGTCGGTTGGGAG
>JAABUY010003142.1_pt1 | contig 18601 bp, 25 predicted proteins | sample 5560271 | NCBI WGS metagenome assembly JAABUY01 (sample SAMN10711886, study PRJNA513374) | rock metagenome | isolation source: Antarctica rocks | place: Antarctica: Victoria Land, University Valley
ATGCGCAGCACCGCCAGGTCCGTGCACGACCAGCGCCGACGCCGTCGCCGTCGCCGTCTCCGTTTCCGCCTCCCCTTCTCCCTTTCTGCTCGTATTAAATGTCTCTGGGACTGCAACTCGGAGGGATCGATGGTTGACTGCATGTTTCGGACCAGAGAGAGGCTTGGTAAGGATGTCCGCTCGCTGCTTCGCCGTCTCAACATACTCCAGCTCGTTGTACCCATCTCGATACGCTCACAAATGATGTGATGCTTGATATAGATGTTTGGAGCGTGAATGAGTAGAGGGATTGGCATAGAGACGATTGGCGGACTGGTTGTCGACGTGGAGAGTATTCGGGACGGTCAACTTGAATCCTAGCTCGCCGATGAGGCTTCGGACCCAGGTAACATCCCTTGTAGCTTCGGCGGCGGCGATGTATTCCGCCTCCATGCTCGAGGATGCCGTAGTAGCTTGGCGTCGCGAACACCAGTTGATAGGGGATCCACAGAGTAGCTGACGTACCCCGTGGTAGATCGTCTGGATAGACAACCCGCATTGCAATAGGGCTCGAGCCGCCTGTAGCTAGCCGACCGAGGATGACACCGAGAGTGCGGGTGTGGACGAGGTAAGAGACGATGCGAAGGGCGAGTTGCCAATGGTATTCGCTCGGGCTAGACATGTAGCGAGTCAAGTAGGACGCGGCGAAGCAGATGTCCGGCCTGCTGCAGCCTGCGAGCCAGAGTAGGCAGCCCCCCACTTCCTGGTAGTGCCTCGCTGTAGCTAGCTCGTTGTCCTCGCCGTTGTTCTCGTTGTGCGCGACGGGAAATGGAGCGGACTTGGCGAGCTTGGAGGAGAACCGGGAAACCGCTCGACTAGACTCAATGTACGCGGTCTGGGTGACCCAGAGAAGGTGGCGAGAGCGGTCTCGAGCCACCTTGAGGCCGAACATGAGGTTTATCGGCCCAGGTGGAGTTATTTTCCACCTGGTAGCGAGTCCGTGAAAGGTGTTTTTTACAACGATGTCGTCGACGTATGCGAGTAGCAGGACGTTTGGCAGACCGTCAGACCCGTGGAGAACATAGATTCCCCAATCCGACTCGCAGCGCTTGAAGCCGAGGCAGACCAGAGCAACCTCGGAATCTTTCCACCATACCCTTCCAGACAGCTTGAGTCCATAGAGCGACTTGACAATGCGGAGGACTTGTGGCTGCTACCAGACTGCTGGTAGCCGTCGGGGAACGACATGTAGAGCTCTTCCTCGATGCTGCCCTTGAGATATGCACTTTCAACGTCGGCCTGATGATTCTCAAGGTCATAGGTCGCTGCCAGAGCGAGGAGAATGCGTAGAGACGTCATGCGGCCTACTGGGGCGTAGGTGTCCTCGTAGTCAATGCCGGGCTCATGAGAGAAACCTCTAGCGACCAGTCTGGCCTTGTACTTCGCTATCCTCCCTTTGCCGTCGCGCTTGACCTTGTATACCCACTTCGCCCCGATGCTCGTCTCCCCTTTGGTAGCGTAGCCTCCTTTCAAGTTCCCTTCGCATTCAAGTTCTCGAGCTCGGCGTTGGCAGCTTTGCGCCATTCGTCCGCATCTGGGCGAGAGAGAGCTTTAGCGAGAGTGGTGGGCTCGTCAGAGGCCACGGAGGTGGCGGAGATGAATGCGGCCTCGGCGGCTAGGTTACCGTCGCGGGCGTAGCGTCTAGAGCTTCGGCATAGTTGCGTTGCCGGTGGCTCCGCGGGTGCGTCCATCTCGAGCGAGTCCGGGACGTCTGCAGGTGGCGGAGGCTGAGCAGGCGGCTCAGGCGGGTGGTTAGCAGCTTGCTGCTGCTGCTGGATAGGTGACGTCGGCGGCTGCGGTGGAGCTGCCGGAGGCGTACGAAGAGCAGGTGGAGGACGACTCTCCTTCACTGGTGGTGGCGGCGGCACCACTCCCTGTAAGGGGCCCTGTAAGGGGAAGTCCAGAGGGATCCGTGGCTGTGCGAACGTCTCTGGAGTTGATTAGACGTCCGCTTGACTCGATGCGGACAAGCCAGCCGCTGGTCCCTTCGTCTTGCCCAAGGATCCTCGCTTGTTCAGCTCTAGGCTTGGTGTATGCGTCTCTGGTCGCTCGTAACTCAGCAGGGACTTCAAAGCACACCTCGCCGAACTCGCGAATAGAGTCGAGGCTGGGCTGCCTACCGGCGAGGGTTTCCTATGCAGTCTTGCCGCTACCGCCCGTAGTAGTCTTATCGAGTAACCCGACGCAGGCGTAGCGGATACCTTGATCCCAACAGCGAGAGAGCGGTGTACAAACCGCCATAGCCCCAGACATGTCTTTGACCGTCCTGTTGAAGCGTTTGACCACCCCGTTGATTTCGGGATTATAGCGGGGACTTGTCTGATGAACTAGACCGAGGCGGAGGTACCGTTGAAGGGCGGCTCCATTTGTGAACTCCACTCCTTGGTCTGAACGGAAGCATTTGACCTTGACTGGTAGCTGCCGGTCGAGCCTGTTGACGAAGGCTTGTAGATGCGAGAGGGCTTTGGCTTTGGAACGTAGTGGATAAGCCATCCGAATAGCTGACTAATCAGCGACGAGGGCGAGGTAATACTCGCTACCAGTTGGAGGGTGAGAATGGTCCGGCAATGTCTGCATGTACAAGTTTGCGGTCCTCAGAGCCTCGCGGGCTAGTACCGTCTTTGGTGGTCCGAGTAGCCTTCTGGCGCTGGCAGGATTCGCAGTCTGATAGAGTAAAGTTGTCAGACTTGAGCGTCTCGTGGTCATAGCGAAGGTTGCCTGCAACTGCCAAGTCGAGCAGCGGCTTGAGGCCGAGGTGGCCGAAACGACGATGCTCTAGAGCAAGCGGAGAGGCCACTTGGACTGCAGATGCGACGCTGAGAGGTGTAGATACGAGGGAGACGGTCTGAATGAATGCGCCGTGCCAACTTGACATAGGGAAGGACACCTTTGTTGATGAGATTCAGCTTGATGTCGCCCTTGGAGATCGTGCAAGTAGCGAGATCGATCGTCCAACCCTCGGTAACAAGCCTGCCAGCAGACAGGACGCTCATGCGAGCCGCGGGGACGCAGTAGACGTCTCTGACAGAGATGGATTGACTAGTGGGTAGGCCGATTGGTAGCGTACCCTTCTCGGTTGACTCGATCTTCGTGTCTGTGTTGGCGAGACCAAAGCGCAGTGGTACCTCAAGGTTGACAAGGTCCTGGAGGAGACTGCGGTGTGCTACAAGATGGTGCGTCGCGCCGGAGTCAATGAGGAAACTCGAGTCATCTGTTGTCGAGTAGCGAGCACGTCGATGGAGACGCGTGCCATGAAGGCGTGAGGTAGCCGTCAACGCTGTTGATAGATGCCCTAGCCTTCTCCAGCTTTGAATACAAGAACCGCTTGAAGTCCGCATGCAATGGTTCGCCAGCTGCCTTCTTCCTGCATTTGCCGATGGTATGACCCTTGGAATCGCAGTAGTTGCAGCGAACTACGTTGTCGCCGGACCCCCTGCCGCCGCCTCCTTTGCCTTTGCCGCCACCCTTTCCCTTGCCGCTACCGCCGCCACCGCCGCCGCTCTTCCCTTTTCCCTTCCTAGACTTGGAGTTGTCCATCTTCGGGCCCCTTTGGGGTCTTTGATGAGGAACGAGACTTGAGCAGCGGTCTCGCGGTCTTGCTCGAGGACGCGGCGATTGGCCAGCGACTTGTAGATGCGTACAAGTTCCGTCAAAACTTGGCGGTCTTCAGGGACAACAGCCCATTGGATCTTGAGGGACTCAAGGTCGTCGCCGAGGGACGTAAGGAAGCGCTCCGACTTTTCCCAGTTGTCTATGCGTACGCCAGAACTGATGGCTTCAGCGCTGAGACTTGATAATATTGCTCGTAGTGCTCGAGCACTCCTTCACCTGACGCTTTGAGTGAAAGTCGCAGTAGTGAGATGCGCGCAGAGAGGTTGGCGCAACGGGAGGTGGTGTCTACCTTGTGTGTGGAGCTGATGCGTCGATACATGTCGTTCGCCGACCACATGTACTCAACCTCCGCTTGAACACTATGGGAGACCGTCAACATCACCGTCGAGCAAGCTTCGTGCTCTCTGGTCGACCTCTCAACCCACAGCAGTCTCTGAGCGGCTGTGAAAACTGCCCCGGTAGTGCTCTGTGTAGCGTCGGGTTGGTCGTCTCCAGCTCGAGTTCCTAGGAGATACGCCCCAGGCGTCCTAACAGTTCGCCCTCAGTAACCTCGAGCTTCTGCGCCCTTCCTCAGTAGGTATGAGGTGATGGCACTTCTCCACTTGGTGAAGGACTCGGTACCCTGAAGAGTAGGGACCGTCTTGGCGAGGGAAGAGAGGGAATCGGCGATAGCTCGAGTAGCTGCGGATTTTTTATGGAGGTTGAGCGATGTCGATGGGAATGTCTAGAGTGATGACGAGGGATTTTCGAGGGGATCTAATGAGTGTGAGGTGTAGGCGAGGGTAGTGATCGTCACCGCACGAAGTTTTGTCGTGATCGGATCAGCGGATCTCGGTGTGAATAGGTAGCGAGGCGGTCGCTACCAATCGAGTCGTCGCCGTTTTCGTGGCTCGCAAGCGATGTCCGATAAAGGCTGCGGCTTTGTAAGTGGACGTACAGAAGCATTGGAGAGTCCAACCTGTTAATCTGTTGGAATTCCGCCACGTTTGTGTAGGTGTTTGAAGACGTTGTACAATGGTGCATAGGACATGTGCGTGAATGTCCGGATGGGGAAGCTGCCATCTAGGCCGCTTGCTACCCAGATAGGCGTGAAATCTGGACGCCTTTCCACAGGGTGCCAGAGACACGTGGTCTTCACGTGTCGAGTACTAGGCGATCATAGAAGACGACACAAGACGCTCCGCAATTCACCTGGTCTCCGTCTCCCTTTGCATCTCAAAAGACCGCGCTCGCTCTTGTCAAGCTTATCTTACACATCTCCTTTCATTTCCTCGACCACCTCCCTCCCTCCCCGGCGCTTTCACCCTCCTCCCCTTCCCCTGATCATGCCTTCCGAGCTCCTCCATTTTCCCCCATCCTACACCCTCGTCGGGCTTTACCGTCTCCTCGCCGACCCATTCATCCGGGAACCCGTGCTAGACAAAGTCAAACACGCCTTCCTCCGCGGCGTTGTCGTCTCCACCATCTACTCAATCACCAGCTGGAGTACACTCCACTGGTTTGTGCGGAAGTTCCTCGTTGGTGGGGTAGGGTGGTTTGGTTTGGGGATGGGCCGGGCACGGGCGAAGGTAGGCGAGGCGGTGAGGGAGAGTAGTGCTGGTATGATACGAGTGGGACTTGGGGGACTGGGCGTGGATGTGGATCTTGTTCTCTGTACGTGTGCTGGATTCGAGATGACCAGGACTCACGAGAGCGAGGGCAGATACGCACCTCTTGATACTGCTTCCGCAGATTTCGTCGATACTCCGATTCTTCATCTACAAGAACCTAAAGATCGCGCGGTCGAGGGCTTACGCGCTGACCGTCGCTTCTCGCGGGAAGCCGAGCGAGTTCTGGTCGCAGGTACGCTTCACCCACTCTCAAAAGAGCTCCTCTGATCTAGAAAATCTGACTCTGGTCCGGCGTAGGGGTACATCGAAGAATGGGCGGACCCACCCCGACCCGCTTCTGGCGAGATGCTGTCCAACGGAAAACACAGACGAGCCGAAGCGACCTGGATCTCATGGTTACTCTGGTGGCCCACCCAGCTCGTCCTCCGCCATTGTGCGTTCGCCCTCACCCAATCAATCCACCAAGCTATACGCAATGTTGATGAAGAGCGCGTCGTGCAGACCTCCTCCTCCCCCTCTCCCCCGTACTCCCGCTCCTCGCCCCCCTGCTCACCTCCACCCTCCGATCCCTGACCACCGGCGAGTACCTACATTCGCCGTACTTCGAGGTGAAGCGCATGGGCACGGACGAGGTCTGGCGGTGGGTCGAGGAGCGGAAATGGGCTTATCGAGGTGAATCCCTCCTCCATACCACGCCAAATATCACTGAAGCGCGAACTCGGCCTTAGCATTCGGGTTTGCGGCGAGTCTACTCGAAACCATGCCGATTATCGGTCTATTCTTCAGTATCTCCAACCGCATAGGGGCAGCCATGTGGTAGGTCGTTCATTTTGCTCCTTCATCCAATGTGGCTGAGGTAGGTGTGCACAGGGCATTCGACCTGGAGAAACGACAGCACCTGTTTGCGAGTAACGTGATGAAGCCGCTAAAGCGCGACGAGGCGGGTGTGTTCGGGATGGGCGCGGTGACCGATCTGGGGGTGGACCTGAGGCAGGCGGAAGAGGAGATTGAGAAGAAGTGGAGTCGGAGAGCGTTGCACGGCAGGGAAGGCGATACGAAGGTATCATGAGCTCTTCTGTATTAGCGATGTAAGCGGCAGAGGTGACTCAGTCGCCTCTCTATCTGCAGTCGGGTTTACGGCTTTGATCATGCACAAAGCTTCTTCGACTTTATTCCTCGATTCCGGGCGTTACGTACCTGATTCTGCCAGAACGACTCCTCAGTGTCTAGATGACCGAGCAGCTGATTTTCATTCAATGCCAAAAGCTACTCTTGCGCGTTCACTGCATTACTCCACACACCAGCTTCACCCATTGTCTCGCAGGACACTTCTTCATGCAAAGCATCATGTGAAGAGCAGACGTCACGAAGTTGGCATTCTTCGCCGATTTTTCATTACGTAATGTCTGGTCAGACTGCCCTGGCGGATTACACTCCAAGATGGCGCGCCCAACTTTCCTCCTTCCTCTCAATCGCCTCCTCTCAGCGTCCCCGCTCGTGTCGGTCATCATGTACTGTAACGCCATTCGATCTCACCATGCTACCAACTCTCCGATGTCAATGCTTCTCGCAGCGGTGTCAGGTCCCGTTCAGGAAGGTGCAAGGATGAGTTGAGGTAACCTTACTGACGAGCCATTCGGCACATGAAGGATGTTTGTCTTCACCTCACATCAACGATACAAATCCCTGGCTTGTACAAGTACGCTCTGAGAGCGACCCACATTCCTTTCCCCTCTCATCCTCAACCTCCTCTTCGGCTCGACGCCATTTCCCGCATCCCCGACACCACGATGCAGCTCCTCTCCCTCCTGGCTCCCCTCCCGCTCCTCGCGGCTGCTCACTCGCCCGCCCCGTACAGCCCGTTCTTCCCGCCGAAACACACCCCTAACGGTATCCTTGTCTCGCGCGACCAGCTTACCTCTCGCGCAGAGCTCGAAGCGGCTGGTCGGGAAGCACTCGTCATGTCGCCGATGAAGGTCGGAGGGCAAGCAGTGGTGCAGCCGCTCACCTTCGAGGCTCGAGTCTCAGCTTCGGATATCGGTCACGGGCTTGGGAAGAGAGGGAAGGGCAAGGGGAAGAGGGGTATGGTCAGGAAGATAAGGAGGAGGGCGACCGCCTGTACCCCCCCATCGAGCACGACAAGCAGTGCGGAGCTGGGTGTGGGAGTGGCGGAACCGACTTCAAGCTCCGAGGTGATCGCTTCTCCTAGCATAACTACACGCACCGCGACATCACCCATCACGACGGGTATCGTCCCGGTTGTAACCTCAAGCTCGACCATCCCCGTCAGCTCAGCGACAACCCTGTCTGTCATACCCACAAATACCTCCACTACTACCACCCAAACCACAAAACACCACAGAACAGCAACCACCACTACCCACTCGTCCACCACTACCACTGCCTCCACCACCACCTCGTCCAGAACTTCCACTTCCACGTCCGCCGACTACACCGTCGACCCCGATGGGAACGGCCCGTTCTCAGGTTGGGGAACGTGGTTCGAAGATGGTCTCGGTGCATGCGGGTGGACTAACAACGCTAATGACCCGTAAGTCCTCCCCTCCCTTCAGCCATACAAATGACCTCAAAGCTGACGACATCAGTATCGTCGCCATTTCGGCTCAGGTCTTCGATAATTGGCCAACATGGAACGGTCTCAACCCTAACGAGAACCCAATCTGCGGCCAACACCTTGAAATCACCTGTGCGTACCCCCACTCTCACTGTCCTGGACCTCGGCTGATGTATTGTGCAGGGGGTGGGAAATCTTTGGTTGTTAAGGTGGCCGACCGATGTCCCGGATGCGATATCCGTTCCCTGGACATGTCGGCTGGCGCGTTTGAGCACTTCGCGACTCTCGACGTGGGACTGCTTGGGATGGATAGCTATACGGGGAATATCACTTGGAGTTGGGTTGAGGGGAGCGGGGCGTGAGGTCCTGGGCTGAGGGTTTACTAGGCGCTGGTCGCTATGCAGGACATTATGATATTTTAGGGGCATTCAGAGCGGGAGAGTCCGCAGCTCAGACTGGACACACAATCGACTGCCCAATGAGATACGCTAGTCTTTCGTGGTACACCAGTCGTAAGCGACGCTTTCGCTGTTTGTACCCTCACCGGTCCGACGTCCCGACGTTCTCCGACTGAACCCTTGCACCGAGCCCATCGCCTTTACTCCCGCAAAATTCGAAAACAATTTCCCGGGGCCCCATCATCAGGTTACGCGAGGTTCGGGCCAGGGCTACGAGCGTTGTGAAATAAACTACGAAACTCTCTACATGTCTACGACCAGCGTAAGCGTTCTCCCACGCGCCCTCAACAATGCCACCGACATCCGCCTCATCATGAGGTCGAAGGCACCCGGACAGAAACTCGCCTTCCACCCTTGTATGGTGTCCCATGTCGCATCGCCGATTGACCCGCCCGTAGTGAAGACGAGTGGGTGGAAGGTCGCCCGAGTGTCTCCTTGGGGAGGCAGCCGAGCCACCTTGTCTTGATGTTTTCGATCCATGACGGTGCTCAGCTGCTTCTTAACGAGCTCGTCCGGCGGTAAGTCGGAATGGGTTCGGGACACGGTTGCGCATATCTGGCGGGCCAATACCGAATGCGGAGACACGACAGTAACGTCGAAGTCGGTCACCGCTCCCCTGCAGTCTGCACCGCCGGTGAGGCGAAAGCAATTTTGGCTCTCCCACCGGATATCGTTGCGCCTGGAAGAAACACCGTTTGTGGGTTCGTTGGAGACCTGGGCTCCGAGAAAGGTCTCCAAGCCCCGAATGAGCGAAATCTTGACGTGGTTGTGACGAATGGTCGCCGGCCGAAGGTTTTCCGAATCCCCTCTTTTTGTCCGCCCGCTCCCACCATTCATGCGGATAAAATATAGACCTTTGCCCGCGGACGAATATCCTCTCCCCACTCCAAAATCCTCTCCAGGATGTCACGCGCGCCGCGTTCTCAGAGAAGCCCGCCGAGGTGGTACATCAAGAGCAAGTTACACTGCGGCCTAATGAGGAGCAGAGTGAACTTCGACCCGCGGTTTCTGAGCGGGAGACTTCGACGTCCAGCACTGACGGGGACGAGGACGACGGATCCAGAGAAGAGCTCTTTGTCGGGTTTGACGCATAAGGCGGAGAACGCAAAGGCGGTGAGGAAGTTGTAGCTCTACCAATCATCAATCTGACAGCTTGGTAGATGTCGCTATTTTGCCGTTCGCGGTGCTCTTGTACCTCTCGGCTTACCTTTGATCGCGGGAACTTGTAAGTCCAACGCTCGTGAAGTCTGCTTTAGCTGAACGCTTCAGGGCCAACGCGCGATTGCAAGGTCTTCAAAAAGAAGTGCTGAATGGCGATGATACCCACTATTACCTCGCCCTCGTCTGCTTCTTCATCCCCTACATCATCTTCTCGGTAACTCATCCCTTCTTCCACCGGTACCCGCTGACCCCATAGATCCCCGGGACCTTGCTGGCGAAAGCGATCAACCCATCCTGGTCCATCGCGACCGGCGCCATCTTCTGGTGAATCGACGCGACATGTCAAGCGGCAGCATTCAATCGCGCCGGTCTTTTCACATGCCGACTCTTCGTCGGGATCGGCGAAGCCATGTTCGGTCAAGCCATGGCATTTCACCATTCCCTCTGGTATACCAAGCTTGACCTCGCCAAGCGAGTCGGTCTCTTCATCTCCGCTGGAGCACTATCACTATCCGGCGCGTTAGGCGGTCTCATCAGTTTCGGTGTCTGGAGCATCAAGAACAGTCCGATTCGCCAGTACAAGATCCTGTTCCTCATTGAGGGATGCCCGAGTGTCCTCCTCGCCATCCGTGTGGCACTGTTCATGCCTCGACCCCACAACGGAGCCGATACCTTACCGAGGATCAAAGGACGCTCTGTCTTACCAGGCTCAATGCGTAGTCCTCGGTGGATGGAGGGGCGGGAATCAATTGGGCAGGCGTGAGGCGAGTTTAAAACGACTGGAAGACCTACGTAGTCTCCCTCATGTGAGTGTCTGCTCCTTTGATTTCGTATATACCCCTCGACATCGCTAACACCGCCCTAGATACTCGTGCATGAACCTAGGCCTCGGATCCGTAGGCGACTTCCTCCCGGCAATCATCCGCGGCTTCGGCGCCAGCAACAACGCCCGAGCCCAACTTCTCACCGTCCCGCCCTACGCCACCGCGCTGGTCTTCATGCTCCTCCTCACGTCCTTCTCCGACTGGCGTCAAGCCCGCGGACTCCCCGTCGCAGTCGTCCTCATCATCGGTATCGTATGCTGGTCTATCCTCTACAGCGTCCCCGCGGCCCACATCACCACGCACCAGTACAGTGCTAGATACTTTGGCTGTATCTGCGTCGTCGTGGCTGGGTATACCAAAATAGCCCTCATCATCGGTGAGTCCATCATACCTCATCGGGCTGATGTTTAGCATCGACATCCACGAATGCTGGCGAGCAGTCCCAGCGCGCAGCTATGCTCGGGATGCTGAATTTAGTCGGTCAATGTCTCTCCATCCTCGCGGCTTTCCTGTAAGTACCGCCTAATTCCGTGGCGCTTCCGCTAAGCTTTGCGGCCCGTAGCTTCCCCTCGAAGGAAGGCCCGCGCTTCCACAAGGGTACCTCCGTAAACATAGCCTTCCAATGCTTCGGCCTCGTCCTGGCCCTCTGCATGACGGCGTCTTACCGCTACGAAAATCGACGTCGGGACAAGATCGAGGGTGGCAGACCGGCGTTTGGGGAGGCGTTGAACGTGCAAGAGGAATGTGATTTGGCTCCAGGTAGGTGCTCGGTAAGCTGGCGAAGGATGAAGAATGATGGGGAATAGGGCTCCGCTATGTCGCTTGAGTGGTACTGCTTCTTCCGGTTCGGAAAGGTGGTATAGGGGAGAAAAGGACATCAGAATCAGTGAATCATCTCCCGAGGCGATCTGCGGTCATGTATCATGAAGGTCTACAAGGAAAGGATACGGAATGCCGAGATGTAGACTTGTCTGGTACACAGCTCAATCCTACGAACCTGAAGAGTATCCACGAAACCTATTCTTTCCATAATGTCGCGCAGACCACATGATACTCTAATGTCTGTATTGACCCCACAGACACTCTGACAATCTAAACTCCCGCGCGTCCACTGTTTTTTCTTCACTTCCGCACTCCACCTGTTATCGCATCGCGTTCCCACGACAGCCAACATGGGACCCGGCTTATGAGGATCGCTTTGCTTCGCATCGTCTGCATTTCCGATGTCAAAGCCGGCTTTGGTGTCCCCGCCGCTGCCGCTACCGGTGCACTTCACCTTACTTCCCTCTCAGCTTCCTGGACGGACTCTCACTCCGTTGTTATACACCATCGTCGTATGTCTTCCATCCCGCCCATTCTTAGCAAACGTCGGAGCATAGCAGTTGTATGAGACCTGACGCAATTGAAGAATGATCTCCCAATCTACCTGACCCTCTCCCCCTCCCATCAACCCCACCTATCCCTGCTCCCTCTTCTCCTCGCCCTACACCCAATCCCGCCTCTCCATATCCTAACATCCCTCCACCTCGCCCCATCCGACTATACCCTCACTCTCGACGGTGTCGCGCCGTACGTCGATCTATGGGTGGCATTCCCCATCGCTCGACGATTATGCGAGAACTTGGGCTTGGGACGGCGGTTCTGGGATGATCAAGACAAGGGACGTGGGCTGTTGGGTGAGGAGGTCGGGGAAGCTGTCAGTTGGGACGAAGGAAACACTATCGGCCATAAGTGGGTTCTGTTTGGTAGGAGGGGTGGAGCACTGATGAGGGGTGAGAACAGCTGGGTGCCCAATGCAAAACACCTCCCGCCATCTGCGTACTCCTTATCGACATTACTAAGCACGCCATTCTCGAGCATCTCAATCATCCCAGACGACCGATGTGTGCGTCCGCCTGGAGTGGGAAATGTCTGAGCTGAGTGGAGTAGATCTCAACTCCGATCGATCCGGGACGACGGGCAAGTATTGCTGTCGAAGGGCTGGAGGATCGGTCGAGGATTAGGGAGGGAGAGTGGGGGCGCGCTTGGGAGGGCTTATTGCGGTGGTCCGTGATGTGAGCATTCCTCTCATCAAACGCCATGCTTCTTGATAATGATTAACGACTCGCGCGTAGGGCTTGGGAGGAGTTTCTCCTGTTTCCCGTCAGTTATCATGTAGCGATTCTTGGCGAATCTGATGGGACCAGTCCAAACCGCCCCGAGATCCTCGGATACGAGATCACAACCTCTCCACAATACCTACCATACTGCATGACCTCCTCCCCCGACTTCCAAGACTAATTTCCCCGGACTCTCGCACATCATTCGCGCTCACGCTAGCAGACCTCACTCTCCTTCTCACACCCAGCCCACTACTTCCAGCTCCATCAATCCCTTCTCAGCTCATCAGTGCGGTGACCGGGCTCAACCGCTTTCGGAAACCTCGAAGAGAGGGGCTATCCGCGGCCGAGACCAAGCGGAGAGAGTTGCATGCGAGGGCGAATTTAGCGATGGCGGAGATGGTGGGATGGGTGATGGTCGGTGCGTGGCGGATAGAACACTCGTACAGCGTGGATGAATGGAGAGAGGACGGTGTCTCAGCCCTCGATCATCGGCAGAATGGTACGACGCGCGGTGCTGCCATTCTGAGTGGAGAAGATGGGTCAGCGGAAGACGGGGATGCTGGACGACGACGACGACGATCCTTCGCCACGAATGGGATGGAGGAGGAGCACTCCATCGAGGATCTCGAACGACGTCGTGGCGGATCACCTCTACCTGTAAGAACACGGCGTTTCCCTGACGAGCAAAGAAGACCGCGGGCACTCCACCGCGATCGACCCTCCCGAGACCGCTCTCCTCCCCGCGACGACCACGACGACGACGTCAGCTCGGAAGAAGATCAAGACCTCCTAGACGAGGCTGTTGAAAAGGGTAAAGAGCTGATAGAAGGCGCCGAGGAGGTGATGCTCAGCGAGAATGGGGATGGGTGGTGGATGTATATCTCGATGGTTGGGGTCGTGGTGGTCGCGCTTGCTCTGGGAATCATTGGGGGATGGCGTGGGGAGCGGATCTGAGTCTAGCTTGCGGAGGCGAACGGTCTGTGTGGCTGTTGAGTCTCGGTGAGGTGGCCTATGGTGAGCTGACCTTCACTTGCGTTCGTAAGCTGATCATTTCGGCTGTTGATGACGAGCTGTGGCGCGCAAGCGATACAGCTAAATTCATGGCTACATGTACTAGGTGGATCTTCCCATTAGGCACGATTCTCCTGTGGGACGAACGAGTCGATGAAGGGAGTCCACTTACTGGGACGTCTTTTCACAGTACCAGTCGCGCGATTTACAATCTGAATCCTCAATCGGAAATCGGACACCAATACACCCTTAGCTAGAGTCACCCTTATTTACCTAGGCTCCGAGTATCATTATTGTCACCCCATAGTCCTTATCCATATCATATCCACATCTGTGTTGAGCCTCCACAGAGCAGTCTCGTTACCGCGCTACACCGACCGACAATCAAATCAAGCCACGTATATTCAGAACGTCCCATGATCCAACTTGGCTAACCTCGAGTTACCTTCGAGTTACCTAGATCTACTTTGAGCCATCTCCTCTTGATAAGCGTAAGTGAGAAGCACGTCATATAGTCGGCGCGTGCAAGCGCTCGACGGTCCGTGACACTTGTGTAATGTTTTAGCAACCAACCTGCTCATACGAGTGTCCGGTGATTTCAGGTGATCTTCTGTGGACTCCACATGACCTCATGTATAATGCCAGGTGAGATTTGGGCGATTTTGTCTGAACGAGGTTGTCACAGATCTGTCAGAGATCAAGGGAGGCTACCACAGACTAAGACTGGTACATGGAGTGTCTCTGATTTCTCACTGCGTCACGATCTGACCTATTTGCCCGTCACACCATGACACATGACACATGACTCATCTCGGCAGGATACCTGTAGTGTTACTTCTCAATACGATCTACGTACTACGCGGTTGCAGTAAACACTCTGAAGAAGCTCCTCCCAAAATTGTGGTTATCGAGGTATTTACACTCCCCATTTTTATACCATCTCTCTCCCCAAGGATCAAGCTCATCCAAGAGTTCCCCCTAACAAGACCTCTCTCAGTCACTCATGTGACCAATCTTGACCACTTCAGCTTGCTGGATCCTTCCAAGCCCGTAGTCCAATTGCATCACAAATTCAGTAACTATTCCCGTCAGGTTTCGTAGAAGCCATAGCGAACCTTGCTTTCCACACTGTCTTTGGTGCCTGTCATTCAGATCTTCCAAGGACAGGTCGTAACACACTGGAGAAATTGGGGCTGTGACCCAACGAGAGTGGACTTAAACTGGGACCTAAAGAGGTGTAGGTTATCAAACACAACTGATGACATACAATCTGGAGCCGGGGACCCTGCGGACAAAGTCATCGAACTAAAACGCAGTACTTGCGCAACAATTCCAGTTTAGTACCTTGTGCAGTAACATCTCCATCTTCGGAACCCATGCAACTCTTGAACAAAGAGTCTGTGTCTGCTGCAGTGGCACTGCTGTTGATCAGGGCTGGATAAAAACATAGAGACCCTCCTGGTAGAGACCCTCCTGGTAGAGACCCTCCTGGTAGACCCTGGTGATGTAGATTGGTCTGGTGCCAAGCTACTACATCCGGAAGATAAGCTCATTCCATCTGAGTCCAATGATGGATCCAATAGCGCCTTGGTGGACTGAGATGCCTCCTACCCCCGCTCTGCAGCAGTCCAAATCCTCCAGTGTCTATCCCTGATGTATTGTTGTAAGTGGATGAGGATGAGCCCATCAGAGTCTGGTCTAAGAGGTTAGATATCACCGACTGTCACGGTGCTACGTCGACCAGCAAATAGGCCCGATGCTCAGCTCCTATAATCGGCGACGGTCGTCAAAGTTGGGCTACCGTGGTCGAACTTAGCTGGAATAACTCGAGGACACGCGTGGGTGTAGCCGAGTTAAGTGCCGGTTGAGTAGCGTGGGCTAGAGATGCAGAGATGAGTAGGCTAGGTAACTATAGTGACTTTTCTATCTCGAATCGCTGGTTCTCCCCGACTCTCCAGTCCATCCCTTTTATACATCGCCTTTCAGGCCTATCTTCGATGACGTTCGGCGATGTTCGGCGATATTATCCGAGCTTCAAGTCACGATCGTGACAGTTTCGGCGATGTTCGGCGATGTTCGGCGATATTATCCGAGCTTCAATTCACGATCGTGACACCGACAAGGTTCCGGAAGTATGGGACGTTGCACTTTGATTGAACGGACTTATTTGTTGAGATGGTGCCTTCTGGATCAAGAGACCCATCCTCTTTGTCTGCATTGGTGGACACAAAGTTTGTACAGCCGGAGATGGATCATCTCCCCAGAGCTCAGTAGCTGACTTGACAGTATTTCCTGAGACAGTGTCTATCAAGTGGTCTTTAAAGGCTGAAATATCATTTCTTGGTGGCAGCGCTCCTCTCTCAGAGGACATTGACTTCTCAATCCAAGCCATGGTGCCTACTTTAGCGTCTTGATTAGTGTCCTGGCTGCCCATGCCATTTGAAGCTTTGGAAGAACAGCCAAAGCTGATGTCAGACGCGTAATCTGCATAGGAACACAACTCTTGATGGCAATTGTTACCGCTGCCTCCCCTTGTGTAATCATCATTGTTGCTATCAACCCTCAAACACGTTTCCTTTCCTAGCTTGTCATGAGGGTATTACAACATCCAAAGTTATTGGAAGTGTAGCACAGCTAGAGCCTGGGTCATTGTCCAACTCTGTGCTCTCTCCAATTGTAGTTTCATCCTTGGTGGCACTTAGCTTGTAATGCCAGTGAGCATAGGCTTCATTGAAGAGCTTGGTCTGCTGATATCCGCTCGCCAGTTCTGGCTTGGGTCGCAGTGTCTCGGCATTCCAGTCCTGGATGGTGCTACAGCCAGGATCAGCCTAAGCCAAGCATGAAGTCATGCACTGACTCATACCCCCTCTGGTGGAAGGTGGCCAGAGCTGTTCTCGATGGTCGCTGTCACGACCCGTCCCTAGAAGACCGAGAAGCACTAGAGACAGGATGGACTGCAAATGTATACTAAGACTAGATGAAGATGGACTAGTGAAATTGGTTTACGATAGAAAGGTATATGGAATGATCCTGCAAGCTTAGACCTGGACTGGACGGAAGCCTCGGAGAGGCTGAGTTTCCCATGAGAGTAGGTCTTGGGCAAAGACTTATGGTAAGTTTGATCCTTGGGGAAAGGATCCCCAACCCCTCAGAAGGAGGGGTTAATATAACGCTATGAACGAGACATGTGAACGGTAGGCGAGTCAACAACGAATCATGAAAAGTCTCAGGTGAACAGAGACAGATCTGAGACATTCTCAGCTGTGCAGAGATAATCACGCAGAGATTCTCCCTTGACATGAAGTTCTCAGTACGCAAGTGATCCACGAATCATAAAGTGTCTCAGGTAAACAGAGACAGATCTGAGACATTCTCCGCTGAGCAGAGATAATCACGCCGAGATTCGCTCTTGACATGGACTTCTCGACGAGTGTCTTGCCCAGGTTCACATCCTTAGACATCGAATTCCTCTGATGACCAGAGAAGTCTCTGTTTGTCTCTGCTGAGTATCTCAATCATGACAAGGTGGCTGACTCTATCAAAAGGGAACAGTATCAGAATTCAATTAAGAGAGATCACATCCTTCCTCAATATACAAGTCATGACAGTTGCATCCCTCAGAGGCGTAGGAGACAACAAGCTCTCTTTCAGTCTTATAAGGTTTTATCCACATACTCTTGAGGGCAGCAATTTTGTATTGCATTTGGAATCGTACTCCCATTGATTAATTGATGCATCTCTGCAGGATTCAATGTCATCCTCCCAACCCTTATGACAGTCTGGGGCCATGACGGCAATTGCAATGATACCCAATATGACCTTAGGGTCGGACCTTATCAGTCAGGGCTCATAATCATGCATCAGTATAGGTGGTAAATTGCTTAACCTAGATGCACATCGTGTTCGTGGCTGGGAAGCCTTTCAGCTGGTGGGTTTCTACGTGGAGCAAGATTTGACATTCTTCTCGTCATTGATATTCACACCAAACAGCGTTTGTTTCAGATGACAAATCCATCACATGTCTCTCAGCCTCACTAGTCAAAGCTGATTGAAGTTAGTGAGGCCAGCAGGACATACAGATAATTGATATCTTGAAATGTACAATCAAAATGTGTCAGTGCTACGCCGACCAGTGAATGATCCCGACGCTCACTCCAACGTCTGGCAAAAGTCGGCGAACTTGGACGAGTAAATGCCTCTATACGGCCAGCGTAGGGGAAACTATCGGGGACGTGTGAGAACGAAGCCGAGGTAGCCACTGGTCGGATAGCGAAGTCGATGCAATGGCAAATCTAGAGTACTACAAGGTGAGTTAAGTCTTGAATCGCTGAGGCTATCCCTCAGCAATCTACTTCGGCAAGTATTGGAAGGCTGAAGGCGGGTCGCGGTGGTTTCGGTCGTGTGATGTTGAGCAAATGTAGCCGGAATAGGCCATTTGATGTTCGATGAGCCTACTCTGATTCGCATCGCCACACAATCCAAGTGCAACATTTCTTCTGAGGAGACAAAGTAGCTGCTATCTGCCCAGCTATGATATTTGTCTTGGGCCCACTGATCACAATGTGTCCATGGAAGGCCTGATGGATGAGCATCAGAGAGAAGACGGATAGACTGCAATTGTTTACAAGCTTGGGGTGAGAATGATGAAGATATCCCGTGAACTTGTTGATTGGTTGGACAGTAAAGGCAAGCTTGGAGGATCGGAGACAAGCTAGAGATGGTGAGAGTGGCCGTGTTGAGGTGAGCCAAGGTGAGGCCTTGATCAGGGAGACAAATGATGTTTGATTTTGATTCTTGAAGGAAGGGAGAGCGAAGGTCAGAATGATCCAGCTTGTATATTCCGGATGTCAGGGTGCTACGCCGACCAGTGATAAGGCCCGACGTCCAACTCCTACGACTGGCGATTGTGGCCGAAGGTGGCGATTGATAGGCAAAGAGGGTCCAGCGTCAAAGGTACTGTCGGGGACGTATGAGAACGTAGCCGAAGTAGGCACTGGTCGGGTAGCGCTATCGATGCAAAGACTAAGACAAGGGGGTATACTACGAAATGACTTCAATGACTTTAATGACTTCAATGACTTTAATGACTTCAATGACTTCAATGACTTCAATGACTTCAATGACTTCAATGACTTCAATGACTTCAATGACTTCAATGACTTCAATCTCGAATCGCTGAGGCTATCCCTCAGCGATCTATAGTACCTAT
>JAABUY010003146.1_pt1 | contig 18592 bp, 18 predicted proteins | sample 5560271 | NCBI WGS metagenome assembly JAABUY01 (sample SAMN10711886, study PRJNA513374) | rock metagenome | isolation source: Antarctica rocks | place: Antarctica: Victoria Land, University Valley
ATCCACGTAGGAAAACAGCGGGCCGCTCCGGCTATCCTGTCCCCGCACCTGACACCCTCCCGCTGACCGCAGCGGAGTGAATCACGGACTGACCAGACCTCGAAGCCTTTTTCAGCGGCCTGCTAAACTGAACCGTGCTCCACCACGTCGTGCGGGCGCTAGCGAACGCATCGCGGGGTCAGGCCGCGATGAGCTTGGTCAGATCGGCTCCGTCTGCGAGATGCGTCGATGCGTCAAGCACTTCAATCGCTACGATACGGCCCGCGGCGTCGAAATCCAGCATGATGCCGGGCCGCACCTCTTCCGTGTCAGTGACGAGCCCCTCCGCAAAGCAGAGGTATAGCGCGTCGCTCTCGGCGTCGTACTTTGCATTCACGGCGTTGGCGTCCTGCTCCGGTCGAAAAACGTGGTAATGACCCTGATGTCTTCTCCAGCCTGCACGTATACCACGCGAAGTACGCGTCCGCCGCGCTCGGGGATCGCACGAAACGCACCTATCCGATCGGGTCGGAGGGGATCGGTCCCGATGACATCAGGCTCCCTCACCGTCCGTTCCACCCAAACCCGTTCGATGCTCCGCTCGGCCAGCATGTCCAGTGCGTGAGGTGAGAACAGGATCATCGCCAGACCGGCTTCCGTGTAACACGTGAGGTCCGGGTCCGCTCAGGCACTCCTTGCCGGACCTGCGGCCGATCACAAGCCGCGCGGACCCCTCCCCTTACCCCCCGTCATCGCTCCCTTGGCTTTCGCGGCCCGCCGCCGGGCGTGGAGGATGAATTCGGTGTAGCCGTTCGGCTGCGCCCGGCCCTTGAACACGAGGTCGCGGGCGGCCGCGAAGGCCTCGCCGTCGAAACCGGGCGCCATGGGGCGGTAGTCCGGGTCGCCGGCATTCTGCCCGTCGACCACGGCCGCCATGCGCTTCAGCGTCTCGGTGACCTGCCGCTCCGTCACGACGCCGTGTTCCAGCCAGTTGGCCACATGCTGGCTCGAGATGCGCAGGGTAGCCCGGTCTTCCATCAACCCCACGTCGTGGATGTCCGGCACCTTGGAGCAGCCCACGCCCATGTCGATCCAGCGCACCACGTAGCCCAGGATGCCTTGCAGGTTGTTGTCGAGTTCCTGCTGTACCGCATCGGGCGCCCAGTTCGAGAGGGAGAGCGGGATGGTGAGCAGGTCCTCGATGCGGGCCGGCGCCCGCGACCTGAGCTCCTTCTGCCGGGCCGCCACGTCGGTGTCGTGATAGTGCATGGCGTGCAGCGTCGCGGCGGTCGGTGACGGCACCCAGGCCGTGGTGGCGCCGGCCTTCGGGTGGCCGCCCTTCTGGGCCAGCATGTCGGCCATGCGGTCGGGCGCCGCCCACATGCCCTTGCCGATCTGGGCGCGGCCCGGCAGGCCCATCCGCAGGCCCACGTCGACATTGTTGTCCTCGTAGGCCTTGATCCAGGCCGTGTTCTTCATGTCGTCCTTGCGCACCAGGGCACCGGCCTCCATCGAGGTGTGGATCTCGTCTCCGGTGCGGTCGAGGAAGCCCGTGTTGATGAAGACCACGCGGTCGGCCGCCGCCCCGATGGCATGGGCGAGGTTGGCCGAGGTGCGGCGCTCCTCGTCCATGATGCCCATCTTGACGCTGTTCGGGCGGAGGCCGGCCAGCCGTTCGACCCGGGCGAAGAGTTCGTCGGTCAGCGCCACCTCGGCCGGCCCGTGCATCTTGGGTTTGACGATGTAGATCGAGCCCTCGCGGCTGTTGCGGAGGTCGCGGCCGGCCGCGAGGTCCGTCTTGGCGATCAGCACGCTGACGGCGGCGTCGAGGAAGCCCTCGGGCGTCTCGTCCCCGTCCAGCGTCACGCAATCGGTGAACATGTGATGGCCGACGTTGCGGATCAGCATGAGGCTGCGGCCCGGCATGCGGATCTCGCCGCCGTTCGGCGCCGTGTAGACGCGGTCGGGGTTCATGCGGCGCTCGACCGTCCTGCCCCCCTTGGGGAACGAGGCCGTGAGCGTGCCGTCGACGAGGCCGAGCCAGTTGCGGTAGATCGCGACCTTGTCGTCGGCATCGACGGCCGCGACGCTGTCCTCCATGTCCATAATGGTGGAGACGGCGGATTCGAGCACCACGTCGGCGAGGCCTGCCGCGTCACCGCGGCCGACCGGGGTCTCGCGATCGAACACGAGTTCCACGCCGAGGCCGTTGTGGCGCAGCAGCACGGTTCTGGGCGCCTCGGGCGCGCCAGTATAGCCCACCAGCGCCTTGGGGTCGGCGAGGCCGGCGGGGCGGCCGTCGCCGAGGCGCGCGGCCAGCTTGCCGTCCCGGATCGCGACGCCAACAAGGTCCGTGTAGGAGGCCCCGGCCAGCGGAACGGCGCCGTCGAGAAAGGCCTTGGCCCTGGCGACGACCTTGGCGCCCCGGACCGGGTTGTAGCCCTTGCCGCTCCGCGCGGCGTCGCCCTCGTCGGGAATCGCGTCGGTGCCGTAGAGGGCGTCGTAGAGGCTGCCCCAGCGGGCATTGACGGCGTTGAGGGCGTAGCGGGCGTTGGACATGGGCACGACCAGCTGCGGGCCAGCCTGGCGAGCGATCTCGGCATCGACCGCCGCCGTGGAGACCACGCGCTTCGGCGCCTCCCCCAGCAGATAGCCGATCTCGCGCAGGAAGCCGAGATAGTGTTCCTGGTCGATCGGCTTGCCCTTTCGGGTCTTGTGGTAGCGGTCGATCTCGGCCTGCAGCCCGTCCCGGACCGAGAGCAACTGACGCAGACGGGGTCCGAGATCGCGCAGGATCTCGGCATATCCCGACCAGAAACGCTCGGAGGGCACGCCGGCACCCGGGAACACCTCCGCATCGAGGAAATGCTGCAGCGGTCCGGCGATGCTCAGCCCTGCGACGTCCACTCTGTCCATATCGGCCTCTCGTGTCATTCGATCTGCAGCCCATGTGACGCCTCCGATGCCGACCGACTAGGGGCCGACGACGCATACGTGAGCTGCGGGTCACCGATCCGTCCCCGGAAGCGGCACCAGCCCTACCGACCAGGCAGCCTCACTTCGGTGAAGCCGGCTGCCTCCATCCGCAGGTGCACCCTGTTTTGGAAGCTCGCATCCTCGCGCCTGGCCAGGAGGGCCGCGTTGTCGGCCACCGCAACGCAGAGCGCGTCGACCCAAGCCCGCTCGCCGCGGCCGAAATCGCTCAGCACGAAATCGTGGACGAGGGTCTTGTCGCCGGGGTGGCCGATGCCGAGCCGCACCCTGCGATAGTCGTTGCCGAGATGGGCCGTGATGGACCGCAACCCGTTGTGCCCGGCATTGCCGCCGCCCGTCTTCACGCGAAGCTTGCCGGGCGTGAGGTCGAGTTCGTCGTGCAGCACCGCAATAGCGTCGAGGTCGATCTTGAAGAAGCGCGCCGCGGCGCCGACCGCCTGCCCGCTGTCGTTCATGAAGGTCGTGGGCTTCAGGAGCACGATCTTCTCGGTCCCGACCGTGGCTTCGGCGGCAAGGCCGGAGAAGCGGTTGCGGAACGGCGTCGCGCGATGGGCCCGCGCGATGGCATCGACCGCCATGAAGCCGATATTGTGCCGGTTCCCGGCATAGTGGGGGCCAGGATTGCCGAGCCCGACGACAAGCAGCATGGCCTGGATCCGGATGGCGCACAGGCCGAACGCCCGCCGAAGCGGGCGCCCGGATCCTGCGAGGCGGCTCGTGCTACTTCTTGGCGGCCGAAGCCTTGGGGGCGGCCGGAGCCTTGGCGGTGCCCTTGCCGCCCTTGCCGGCGGCCGCGGCCTTGGTGGCGGCCGCTTCGGCGGCCGCGGCATCGGCCGCATTGGCTTCGGCGAGGCCCGATGGCGCCACGATGGTGGCGAGCGTGAAGTCACGATCCCTCAGGACGGGCGCGCAGCCCTCGGGTATCTCGCAGGCCGAGATGTGCAGCGAGCCGTTGATGTCGAGGCCGGCGATGTCGGCCGTGATGGACTCCGGGATGTTGTCGGCCGGCACCAGCATCTCGACGGTATGGCGCACGATGTTGAGCGTGCCGCCGCGCTTGATGCCGGGAGACTGCTCGGCGTTGATGAGGTTCAGTGGGATCTCGAGCCGGATCTTGGATCCTGGGCGCAGCCGCAGGAAGTCGACGTGGACGGGCGTGTCCTTGACGCGGTCGAGCTGGTAGTCGCGCGGGATCACGCGCTCCTTGCGGCCCTCGATGTCGATCTCGAAGATCGTGGTGAGGAAATGGCCCGCATAGATCTGCTTATGGGCTTCGCGGTGCTCGAGCGAGATCGGCTCGGCGGCTTCGCCGCCTCCGTAGATCACGGCCGGCACGCGTCCTGCCCGGCGTGCGCTGCGGGCGGCCCCCTTGCCGGTCCCGCTGCGGACCGCGGCCGCAAGTGTCCTGGTCGCCGCCATGGTTCATGGTCCTCGATGCGAAACGGCCGCCCGATGCGGCCGTTCTCGAGCGCTCACGCCTCCAAGGGTGTCGGACGAGCGCGAGCGCGTCATACGCGGCGGCGGGCGGGATGGCAAGGCTGGCGAGGCGCCGGTAGTGGGTCCGCCTGCAATTCGGGAGGCTCACTTTCCATAAGGAAGGGCGGAGATCCTTGGAATCTCCGCCCTTCAAAGGCCTATCAATCACGGGCGCGGGTGCCCGTGATACGTGGTCAATTGCGTTTGTCGTTCTTCCTGTCGCCAGGAGAGGACTCGGACGCACCTCGGGTTCTCGCCGTTTTCGACCCTGACCTCGCGTCGTTCATCCTGTCGCCAGGCGAATAGCCCGAAGCTCCCGGATCAGAGGACATCGTTCCACTCCTTGCGTGATGGCCCGGCGCAAAGCCAGACGCGCCAGGCGAACTGCCAGCGAGAGCAATCGCTCCGCTCCCGAGAAGGAGCGCAGCCGCACAGGCCAATGTAAGTTGTCGCATCCTGACCCTCGATCAAACTTAACTCGCCCCATGCCCAATGAATGAGTCTCGGGCTATCATGGTTCCGCTCCAGTGCTTTTTAGCTCTTTATGCTAACGCTTTAGCTTTCTTGTACGAACCACGCTTCTTCGCAGGCACCTCGGCAGTTTCCACCAGGGCAACAATATCCGCAACCTCCCGCAGCCGGTTCGACACGCCAGCCGCCATGATGTCCCACTCGCGGGCATGGAGCTCGCAATGACCAGCAATGCGTTGGCCTTCACCCATGACACGTCTACCTCTGCCAACCTCAGCAGCCTCGTCTTGTTCAAGGCCGTTTGCCTCGGCACGGTTCGCGGCTTTGGTGGACGTCTTGGCCGAGCCGGGATTGGTCGAGACCATGCTTGGTGCCAAATTGCCGTGTCACCTCGCCCGTCTTCGAACTGAGACTCAACCGGGGCGCGACGTCTTCCCCCGTCCCCGCCCTCGGGCGCCGTTCGATACGCCACTCCGCCGGTTGCCATCCTGATCGGTGCTCATATCTGTTCGTCAAACACCGGCACCGGAGTTCGGCCATGACGCTTCTGGACAGGATCCCCGACGGGGCGGCTCGCGACCCGTCGGGACCCGACACCCGCAAGCTAGCCTTCCAGCTTCCGCAGCCGACCGGAATGATGGCCGACATCTTCATCGGCGGCGCGCTCGATCTCGATGGCGACGAACGGGACTGGGTGCCGCAATCGCCGGATGTCGCGTTCAAGCCCCTCTTGCTCAGCGTCAGCCAGGGCTACTACGTCAATATCCTCCGGGTCCGCTCCGCCGGTATCCTGTCCCGCCATCGCCACAGCGGGCCCGTGCATGCGCTGACGCTGCGCGGCAAGTGGCATTACCTTGAACACGATTGGGTCGCCACGGCCGGGGACTACGCCTTCGAACCTCCGGGCGAGACCCATACGCTGGTGGTGCCCGAGGATGTCGCCGAGATGGCGACGCTGTTCCACGTGACGGGCGGTTACACCTACGTCGATCCCTACGGCAAGGCTCTCGGCTACGAGGACGTCTTCACCAAGCTCGACAATGTGCGCCGCCACTACGAGCGGATCGGGCTCGGCGCGGACCACGCGAACCGCCTGCTCCGCTAAGGTCTGCAACGGGCTCGGTCTTTTGAGCTGACGCACCGTCAACAGCCCGACATGCGCCGAACGCCCGGGCTGGCGGGACCGCGATGGGTCACGCGGCCGAGATGGTGGCGTGAGCTACCGTATGGTTGCTGTTGGTGACCCGGAAGAAGGCCGCGCCGAGGGCGTCGAGCCCGGTCGCGACACGGACGTGGGAGCCGTTCGGGCACAGGTTTCCCACGGTGTCGAACGCGACCCAGCCGAGGTCCGACACATGGGCTTCGGCCCAGGCATGGGCGGCGGACGCGGCCGCGGCATCAGCGCCGGGCTCTCGGTCGCGCAGCAGGTAGCCCGTGACGTGACGGCATGGCAGCCCGAGATGCCGAGCCGAGGCCGCGAAGATGTGGGCGTGGCCGATGGCGTCGCCGGTCTTGGCCACGAAGGCTTGCGCCGCCGTGGCGGGAGCACTGCCGGCGCCGGGTTCCGGGTGCTCGGCCCAGGCGATCTCTCGGTGGACGGCGTCCATGAGGACGTGGAGCTTGCCCAGCGGCTCGGCCTCGGTCGCGGTGGCGCGTTCGGCGAACTGCCGCAGCCCCGCGTCGGCGACCGTCAGCTCGGTGTCGCGGAGGTAGATGTCGACCGGCAGCCGCTCTGCGCCGCCCCGGACCATGCCGGCCGCGTCGTAGGTTTCGACCCGGCACATCGAGGAGACGGCGAAATCCGCGAGCGGACCCGCGGCGCTGAAGCTGTGCGTCACGTTGCCGAAGGCATCCTGGCCGACCTTCAGGCTGCAATCGATGTCGGCATCGATGCGGGACCCCGTGACGTGCTGGCCCTCGTGGCTGCGCGGCGACAGCCGGAGCAGCACCGTCAAGTTCCGGGCCGGCGTCGAGAAGTGGAACCGAATGACGTTGCGGACCGTGAGATGCATGGGACGCCGTCAAACCAGATATTGTTCGTTGATGCCGGCTCCGAGCCGGTTGTTGTCGTCGATGAAGGTCGTGATGAACTCGTGCAGCCCGCTCTGGAAGAGGCCGCCGATCGAGGCGTTCTCGAGCTGCGCCATGGTCTTGCGGGCGAGCCGCTGCGACGCGCCTTGCCGGCCGTAGGCCTTGCCCAGGGAATCGAGGCAGATCACGATGTTCTCGTAGCAGCTCAGCAGCGAGCGCGGCATCTCGGAGCGCAGGATCAACAGGTCGGCGATCAGCCAGGGCTTGATGCTCTCCCGATAGATCCAGTGATAGGCGGTCAGCGCCGACACGGCCCGCAGGATGGCGGTCCATTGAAAGTAGTCGAGCGAGCCGCCGACCGATTCCGTGTCGGGCAGCAGCACGTGGTATTTGACGTCGAGAATGCGGGCCGTGTTGTCGGCCCGCTCGATGAACACGCCGAGCCGCGAGAACCAGAAGGACGGGTCGCGCAACATCGTGCGGATCATCGACCCGTCGAACAAGAGCGACGTCTGCTTCACGAAGTCGAGGAAGCGCGGCACCTCCTCGCGCCAGTCCGTGCCGCGCGCATGCGCGTCCTCGAACTTCTTCAGCTCGAGCCAGGCACCGTTGATGGCGTCCCACATCTCGGCCGTGAGCGCGGTGCGAACCGCGCGGCCGTTGGTGCGGGCGGATTCGATGCAGTTGCGGATCGAGGAGGGGTTCGACGCGTCCAGGGTGAGGAAGTCCACCACAGAATCGGCCTCGGCGATCTCGTATTTCAAGTGGTAGTCGTCCGCCACGCCCGAGCATTCGAGCGCGCTCTCCCACTCCGTGCCGTGCTCGTTGTAGGGGGTCGGCAGCGTGGCCAAGCGCTGCGCCGCCTCGATGGTGCGGGCCAGGAATTCGGCCCGTTCCATGTAGCGGGCCAGCCAGAACAGGTTGTCGGCCGTGCGCGACAGCATGGTGAACTTGCGGGTCGGCCGCTGCATCGAGACGGCGAGGCCTTCCGCGCCGCCCTCGCCGAGCTTCTGCGACATGCCGCCGGGCCCCATGGTCTGGGTCATGCCGCCCGGCGTCGTCTGAGTCATGTCGGTCACGCGCGTCCCCCGTCGTCGACGATCCACGTATCCTTGGTGCCGCCGCCCTGACTGGAATTCACCACCAGCGAGCCTTCCTGCATGGCCACGCGGGTCAGCCCGCCCGGCACCACGCGGGCGCCGCGGGCGCCGCTGAGCACGAAGGGCCGGAGGTCGACGTGGCGGGGGCTGATGCCCGAGGCCGTGGCGGTGGGGCAGGTCGACAGCGCCAAGGTGGGCTGGGCGATGAAATTCGACGGGTCGTGCTTCAGCCTCGCCGCGAAGGCGTCGATCTGCTGCCTGGTGGCATGCGGCCCCACCAGCATCCCGTACCCGCCCGAGCCGTTGACCTCCTTGACCACCAGTTCGGCCAAATGGTCGAGCACGTAATTCAGCGCATCCTCTTCCCGGCAACGCCAGGTCTGCACGGTCTTCAAGACGGGTTCCTCGCCGAGGAAGAACCGGATGATGTCGGGCATGTAGCTGTACATGGCCTTGTCGTCCGCGACGCCGGTGCCGACCGCGTTGGCGAGGGTCACGGAGCCGGCCTGGTAGGCGCTCATCAGGCCGGGCACGCCGAGCATGGAATCGGGCCGGAACGCCAGGGGATCGATGAAGTCGTCGTCGATGCGCCGATAGACGACGTCCACGCGCTTCGGCCCCTCGGTGGTCCGCATGAACACGACGTCGTTCTCGACGAAGAGGTCGCGCCCTTCGACGAGTTCGACGCCGAGCTTGTCGGCCAGGAACGAGTGCTCGTAATAGGCCGAGTTGAACTGGCCCGGCGTCAGCAGCACCACGACGGGGTCGCGGTCGGCGGTGCGCGGCGTGACGGACCGCAGCGTCGCCAGCAGTTGGTCGGGGTAGTTCTCGACGGGCGCCACCCGGTGGGCCGAGAAGACTTCCGGGAAGAGCCGCATCATCACTTCGCGGTTCTCGAGCATGTAGGACACGCCGGAGGGCGTGCGGGCATTGTCCTCGAGCACGTAAAAATCGTCGGCGTCGATCCGCACGACATCGATGCCCGCGACATGGACGTAGACGTCGTGCGGGACCCGCACGCCGATCATCTCGGGGCGGAAGTAGGGATTGCGGTAGATCAGCTCGGGCGGCACGATGCCGGCCCGCACCACCTCGCGCCGGCTGTAGAGGTCGGCCAGGAACATGTTGAGCGCCTTGACGCGCTGCAGGAGCCCAGCCTCCAGCCGCGTCCACTCGCTGCGCCCGATCAAACGAGGCACGATGTCGAACGGGATCAGCCGCTCGGTGGCGTCCTTGTCGCCGTAGACCGCGAAGGTGATGCCGATCCGCCGGAACAGCAGATCGGCCTGGGATCGCCGCGACGCCAGCAGCCCCGGCGGAACCTGCTCCAGCCATTCGGCGAGGCGCCTGTAGACCGGTCTCGGTGTCCCGGCCGCCTCGGACATCTCGTCGAAGAAGCGTTTGTCGACGGACACTCACCAACTCCATGGACGTGGCGCCGCTTGGTCTCGCAAAGCTTATGCCATGCGAATAGGTGGGATCTATCGAAAAAGGAGGTCGTTGACGGACTGGCGCCATGGAGTTTGCGCGCATCGCTGGAGGATGCCGAGGATGGTCGGGGACGGACTCGTCAGGATGGCGGCGCGGGGCTCCACGACCGGTTTTTATGCCGCCTTGCCGGTCGTTCCGGACTTCGAGGCCATGGCCGAGCCCCGGCGCTATACGGCGCTGCCCGACGACTGGGTCCTCGGCATCGCCGACGTCGTCACCTCGACGGAAGCGCTCGATGCCGGACGCTACAAGGCCGTCAACACGGCGGGCGCGGCCGTTATCTCGGCCGTGTCGAACGCGCTCGGCACGCTCGACTTTCCCTTCGTGTTCACGGGCGACGGAGCAAGCTTCGCGGTCGGGCCGGATGCCGCCGGCAAGGCCGGCGCCGCCTTGGCCGCAACGGTCGCCTGGGTGGGGAGCGAACTCGGGCTCGTCCTGCGCGGCGCCATGGTGCCGGTCGCGACCGTGCGGGCCTCAGGGGTCGAGATCCGGGTCGCGCGCTACGCGGCATCCGACGAGGTCGATTATGCGATGTTCACGGGCGGCGGACGCGACTGGGCGGAGCGGGAGCTCAAGGCTGGGCGCCTCACCCTGCCGCCCGCGCCGGTCGGCGCCAGGCCGGATCTCACCGGCCTGTCCTGCAGGTTCCGCAATATCCCGGCGGCTCACGGCACCATCCTGTCGCTGATCGTCAAGCCGGTCGGCGCCGCGCACGCGGCCGCCTTCGCCGAGACGATCGGCGCCGTGCTGGCCTTGGCCCGCCAGCAGCCGCGGTCGGGACACCCGGTGCCGGCCGCCGGGCCGCCGGCGCGATGGCCCACCATGGGCTTCGATCTCGAGGCGCGCCTGCAGCGCCGCGCCGGGTGGCCGCTGGCCTTGAGCCACGCTGCAGTGGCGGCCCGGACCCTCGTGGCGCACCTGATCTTCCGGAGCGGGCGACGCGTCGGTGGGTTCTCGCCCCGGACCTATCTTCGGCAGATGGTCGAGAACTCGGACTTCAGGAAGTTCGACGACGGCCTGATGATGACCATCGACTGTGCGCCGGAGACGGCCGCCGCGATCGAAGACCGCCTCGAAGGAGCCGAGCGCAGCGGAACGGCGCGGTTCGGCCTGCACCGCCAGTCCACCGCCCTCGTCACCTGCATGGTTCCGTCGGCCACGCGCCCCGACCACATCCATTTCGTCGATGGTGCGACGGGCGGCTACACGATGGCGGCCCGGGCCTTGAAACACAAGGTCGGCGGCGAACCCGAAGCCCCTTGAGGGTCGAAGCAAAGCCGCCGCCTCGACGCGTCCTCCCCAAAGACGCTCTCGCGTCTTGGGACGGGAATGCCGGGCTTCGCCACGAGGGCCGGCCGATCCTGTCGAACCTGGGCTCGCACCGTTGACGGCGCGCCGCTTGCGGCCACAATGGCGGGACAAACACGCGCGCGATCGGCTGGCCGTGGCTCGCTCGATCGGCTGGGAGGATCAAAGTGACCGAACTCTGCGATCTCGGCGTCATGGGCCTGGCCGTCATGGGCGCCAACCTCGCCCGCAACGCGGCCCGCAAGGGCTTCGGCGTGGCGCTCTACAACCGGCACGGCGACCGGACCGACAAGCTGATGGCGGATCACGGCCACGAGGGCCGGTTCACGCCCTCGAAGGACGTCGCGGGCTTCGTGGCGTCGCTGAGCAAGCCGCGCGTGCTGATCATCATGGTCAAGGCCGGGAAGCCGGTCGACGACGTCATCGCCGAACTGGAGCCGCATCTCGAGGAGGGCGACATCGTCATCGACGGCGGCAATTCGCTCTTCACCGACACCGACCGGCGTTTTGCCGCCCTGAAACAGAAGAAGCTGCGTTTCATCGGCATGGGTGTCTCGGGCGGCGAGGAGGGCGCGCTCGAAGGGCCCAGCATGATGCCGGGCGGCGAGCGCTCGGCCTACGACCGCATCGCCCCGATGGTCACCAAGATGGCGGCCCAGGTCGAGGGCACGCCCTGCGCCGCCTATATCGGGCTCGGCGGCGCCGGCCACTACGTCAAGATGGTGCACAACGGCATCGAATATGCCGACATGCAGTTGATCACCGAGGCCTACGACCTGTTCAAGACGGTCTACGGTCTCGACGCCTCGGCCATCGCCGACATCTTCGAGGGCTGGAAATCGAGCGATCTCGACAGCTACCTCATCGACATCACGACCGAGGTGCTGAAGAAGCGCGACGCGAAGACCGGCGGCGCGCTGGTCGACAGCATCGTCGACGAGGCCGAGCAGAAGGGCACGGGCCGCTGGACGGCTGCCAACGCGCTCGACCTCGGCGTGCCGCTCACGGCCATCACGGAGGCGGTCTACGCCCGGGCACTATCGGGCAGGCGCAAGCTGCGCGGCGAGGCCGAGAGACTGCTGCCCCACAAGCAGCCCGGACGCCTGGATGCCTCGCAGGCCGACATCGACGCGATCCGGGACGCGCTCTATGCGTCCAAGATCGTGGCCTATGCCCAGGGTTTCGAGCAGATGACGGCGGCGTCGAAGGACTACGGCTGGGACCTGAAGCTCGGCGAGGTCGCCACCATCTGGCGCGGTGGCTGCATCATCCGGGCGCGGTTCCTGAACCGCATCACCGAGGCCTACGGCGACGGCCACGCCATCCCCAACCTGATCCTGGAGGATTATTTCCGCGACGCCGTACTCAAGGCCGAGCCGGCATGGCGGCGCGTGGTGGCGCTGGCCGTGGAACACGGTGTCGCCATCCCGGCATTCTCGTCCTCGCTCAGCTATTTCGACGGGCTGCGCCGCTCGCGCGGCCCCGCCAACCTGCTTCAGGGATTGCGGGACTATTTCGGAGCCCACACCTATCGGCGCCTCGACGCCGAGGGATCATTCCATACGCGCTGGGGTCAGGACGGAGCGGAGGTCGCCATCGCAGAAAGCGATGTTCCCCGGCCCGGCACCCCGCGCAGTTGAGGCGCGCCGCATTGGCGGGTTCCCGCGCGCAATGGAGCCGCGCGGCCCGCACCAGTCTTGTCTTGCAGCAGCGGGACGACAAGACCGACCGTCAGACCACGGCGGTCGCGGCCGGCCCCGCCTGACGGGCTTCGAGGATCGCGATGCGGCGGCGGAGTTCTTCATTCTCCTCGCGGGCCAGGGCCGCCATCTCGCGGGCGGCCTCGAACTCCTCCCGCGTCACCACGTTCATGGTGGCCAGGATACGCTCGACCTGCGACCGTACGGCCGTCTCGGCCTCGCGCTTGACGCCGTTCGCGACGCCGGCCGCATTGGTCATGAGGTTGGCGAATTCGTCGAAGATCCGTCCGCGGGTCTGGGGCATGGTGTCGGTCCTGGCTGGCCGGAGACGCCGGCTGTGATCGCAAACCATGGAGCATGCCGGTCATCGCTCGACGTGCTCCGGATGGACGATGGTCCGCTCTCGACCGAGATGGCGCGGCCTGCCGCCGGTCACAAGGTGGCGGCGAGAGCTCCGGCCTATTCGTCCTCACCGAAGCGGCCTCCCACGAGGGCCGTCAGCGCGTCGATCACGGCTGCGGCGTCGCGGCCGGTCGCCGAGACCACGATGCTGGTGCCGCGACCGGCCCCCAACGTCAGGATGCCCATGATGGACTGGCCTCCCACCGTCTCTCCGCAACGCGTCACGGTGACCGCGGCCTCGTAGAGTTCCACGCATTGCACGAATTTCGCGGTGGCGCGCGCATGAAGCCCCTTGCGATTGACGATGGGAAGTTCGCGCGTCACGGTGCCCGACCCATGCGCGTCCGACATCGCCGCACCGACTGCTTCCATGCCTATTTTCCGTTCAGGACCCTGCTGGCGATATTGATGTATTTCCGCCCGGCATCCTGGGCCTGAGTCACGGCCTGTTCGAGGTCCGCCACATCGCGCACCGAGGCGAGCTTGATCAGCATGGGAAGGTTGATGCCCGCCACAACCTCGACCCGGGCCCCGTCCATGACCGAAATGGCAAGATTAGAAGGCGTACCACCGAACATATCGGTCAGCAGGACGACGCCGTGGCCGGAATCGACGGTGGCGATAGCCGCGACGATATCCTGGCGCCGCTGCTCCATATCGTCGTCTGGGCCGATCGTGATGGATTCGATATCTCGTTGCGGCCCCACCACGTGCTCGAGAGCGGCGCGGAACTCAGTCGCGAGGTGGCCGTGGGTCACGAGCACCATACCGATCATTGCAGGCTGCCGATCATGCCTTCGCCGGAAATCGTCCGCTCTATCGCCTCATGGGCGCAGGTCGGGCGCAATCTTGTGCATCGCGGCGATGATGGCAAGCGAAATACCCGACACTTCATGAACTCGTCGTTAACGTCGCCCAGCCCGCGAAGACAAGCGCGACGGCTTCAGACGTCGGTTCATGGCCCGCGACCGGCAGCCGAGGCAAGGCGGCTCCGGCGATCATGGTTGTGAGGTCACCCGGTTCCGGCAGACGCGCCGGCCAGCCCGCAACCAGGAGATCCACCGCGAGACGCAGCACGACGGCTGGCTCGTGCTCCACCGCTACGACCCCGAGCCCGCGCCGTTCGACGAAGCCCGCGATCTTGGGATGAGGCCGTGCCACGAGGCGATCGCCACGCGCCGTCACCCGGGTTCGGTCATCGGCCACGATCCGGGCGAAGCGACCGGATCGGCGCGCCTCCGCCACGATGGCGAGCGCCAAGCGGGTCTTGCCGGAGCCCGATGGGCCGCGGATCAGGATGCCGCCTTCGCCCACCACCACCGTTGTGGCGTGCAGGTCGAGGACATCGCTTCCCGGAACGGCCCGGCGGGTTTCGTTCACGCCCGCGGGCGGCTGGTCGGCAGCCACACGGTGAAGCGCGCCCCGAGCACCCGCTCGTCGTCGCTCTCGGCGCCGTCGCGCTCGATGTCGGAGCCGCCATTGCCATCGGGCTGCAGCCGGTTCGCGGCCCAGACCCGGCCACCATGCGCCTCGATGATCTGCCGCGTGATCGACAGGCCGAGGCCCGAATTCTGTCCGAAGCCCTGGTTCGGCCGGTCGGTGTAGAAGCGCTCGAAGATGCGCTCGAAAGCATGGGCCGGGATGCCGGGACCGTCGTCGTCCACCACGATCTCGACCCCTTCCTCGCCGTCCTCGTCGTCGAGCCGGGCCGGCCGCAGCGAGACCCGGACGGTGCCGCCCTCGGCCGAGAAGGATCGCGCATTGTCGACGAGGTTGTTGATCACCTGGCCGAGGCGCGAATCGTGGCCTTCGACCGCGTAGCCAGCCGGGCTGCCGCCCTCGCCACGGGGGTGCGGCGCGATCGAGAGTTCGAAGCTGATCCCATCGTCGCGCTCGACCTCGTTGGCCACCGTCACCACGGCCCGCAGCAGGGCCGCGACGTCGAGCTTGGCGGTGCGATTGCGGGCGAGTTCGGCATCGAGCCGCGAGGCATCCGAGATGTCGCTGATGAGACGGTCGAGCCGGCGGATGTCGTGCTGGATGATGGCCGTCAGACGCCCGCGCGACTCCTCCGAGGTGATGCGGGGCAGCGTTTCGACCGCGCTGCGCAGCGACGTCAGCGGGTTCTTGAGTTCGTGCGCCACATCGGCCGCGAAGCTTTCCGTCGCCTCCATCCGCGAGTAGAGCGCCCTGGTCATATCGCGCAGGGCGCGCGACAGGTGGCCGATTTCGTCGGCCCGCGCCGTGAAATCCGGAATCTCCTCACGCGAGTCGACGCCGCGGCGGACGCGCTCGGCGGCTTCCGCCAAGCGCCGGATCGGGCCCGCGATCGTGCCGGCCAGGAACAGCGACAGTACGAACATCACGACTGCTGCCACGATGAATACCCGCAACAGGGCCCAGCGGTCGGATGCGATGATCTTGTCGATATCGCCGGGCCGGGTCGACAGCAGCAGCGCACCCTGGACCTTGTTGGAGATGAGGATCGGAACCGCCATCGAGACGATGGTCTGCCCCTTGGCATTCACCCGGACGAACCAGCGCGTGCTGCCGGCCAGCGCGTCCGACACTTCGGGCAACTCGCCTTTGCCGAGGTTGCGGGGCTCTTCGGCGACGGTCGCCTCCGTTCGGCCGAGGCCTCGCTTCAGCGCGTCCCAGACGCGATCGAGCGGCGTCGGGTCGCGCGGTTGAGCGGGGGAGCGGCTGTTGCCTTGCAGGGTCGATAGCGCATTGGCCAGGGTATCGAGCAGCTTCTCGCCCTCCCGGTCGTAAACCCTGGCCCGCGTTCCGGTTGGCGACACGAGACGCTTCAGCACCGGGTTGACGCGCACCGGGTTGATGGAGAATTCGAGGGCCGAATTCTCGTCTTCGGCCGGAGCGGCGACCTGGCCCGGGGTGGATTGCAGAAGCTTCTCGGGATCGACCGTGATGCTGGTATTGTCGACGCTCGCGGAGGCCGCGATGGCGGCCGCGATGATCTCGCCCTGCGTCTGCAGGCTCTGCACCCGGGCGTCGATCAGCCCCTCGCGGAACTGATTGATGTAGAGGAACAGCACCAGAAGCGCCACGAGGCCGCTGAGGTTCAGCACCACGATGCGCCGCGTGAGCGACGACGACAGCCGCACCGTCACGCTGCGCAGGAACATGCGCAGCCTGAGGCCGATGGACCTGCGCATGCGTCGCGGGCGGCCGCGGGTGCCGGGGCGGACAGGCTTGCGGGCCGGCGCGGTTCGCAGCGACACCGTCCCGCCCGCCGTCATCCCGGCGTTCGCAGGCCGGTCAGGCCTCCTTGAAGCGGTATCCGACGCCATACAGGGTCTCGATCATCTCGAAGTCGTCATCGACCACCTTGAACTTCTTGCGAAGCCGCTTGATGTGACTGTCGATGGTGCGATCGTCGACATAGACCTGGTCGTCATAGGCGGCGTCCATCAAGGCATTGCGGCTCTTGACGACGCCCGGGCGCGTGGCGAGTGCCTGGAGGATCAGGAATTCGGTCACGGTCAGCGTCACCTGCTCGTTCTTCCAGGTGCAGGTATGGCGCTCGGGATCCATCTTGAGACTGCCGCGTTCCAGCAGCTTGGCTTCCGATTCCTTCTGGGCCGCCGCCTCCTTGGGGTTGGCACGGCGCAGGATCGCCTTGACGCGCTCGACCAGGAGGCGCTGCGAGAAGGGTTTACGGATGAAATCGTCGGCCCCCATCTTGAGGCCGAACAATTCGTCGATCTCCTCGTCCTTGGAGGTGAGGAAGATCACCGGAAGATCCGATTTCTGCCGCAAGCGCCGCAGCAGTTCCATGCCGTCCATGCGCGGCATCTTGATATCGAAGATCGCGAGGTCGGGCGGGTTGGTCTTCAGGCCGTCAAGCGCGGCCGCACCGTCCGTGTAGGTCTGCACGCGATAGCCTTCGGCTTCGAGGGTCAAGGACACGGAGGTGAGGATGTTTCTGTCGTCGTCGACGAGGGCGATAGCCGGCATTGCGACCTTCCGGAACAGCTGAATGCGCGCCGACCGGTTCGGGGCCGAAGCAGGACGCCGCGGGGCGGCGGGTCACTAACGGTGTGATACTAGGCTGAAATGTGACGGGACGCGAGCTTCGTGATTGACAGTGTCCGGAAAACATCAGGAAATCGCTGCGTCTAGACGCCGTGGAGCCTCGCATCGTTCATCTCTGGTGCATCGAAAGGCAACCACGGTGTCGGCTGTCTATTGTCTAGGCATGGACGTAGGGGGACCCGCTTGAAAACCTTTCTGATCACGGCCGTAGCCATCTCGGCCCTTCTCACGACTTCCGACACCGGCTTCGCCCAATATCGTCGCGACATCGATCCCGGCGAGGTCGCGGCCGGGGCCTTCGTCGGTGGCGTCGTCAATGGCGTGCTGGTTGGCCCGGAATTGCGCCGCGAGAGGATTCGGCGCGAGCGCCTGCGCCGCCTCTATGGCCGCCCTGTCGGACCCGGCTTCTACGGATACCGCGGTCCCGGCGGGTTCGTCGAAGGCCGTCCCGGCGGGTTCCGCGAGGGCCGTCCCGGGTTCGGCGAGGGCCGTCCCGGCGAGCAGGATCGTCGGGGGCTCCAGGGCGAAGGTCAGCGCCGGCAGCCCGAAGCGCAGGGGCAGAACGGCCAGCGGAGGCTGGAGGGTCAGGGTGGCCAGGGCGAAAGCCAGCGGCAGCGCCCGGCCGGGCAGAACGGCCAGGGGCAAGGCGAGAGTCAGCATCAGAGAATGCAGGGCCAGGGCCAGCAGGGCCAGGGCGGCCAGAACCAAGGCCAGCGGCAACGCCAGCAGGGGCAAGGCCAGCCGGGACAGGGCGGCGGTCAGCGCCAGCGCGCTCCGGGCCAGAACGGGATACCGCCGGAAGCCATCCAGTAAGGGCGCCGGAAGAAGGAGCGCCGCGCCTGGACGAGCGTGAGGCCGGCCATCGCGGATGCGGACTCGCTCTTGCACCGGCCGGCCCCACGGGTCGGGCCGGTGCGGGAGCGGAAAAACAGATGAACCACGACGACGAACTCGCGCGGTTGCGCGCCAAATACACGAGCGGGTCCGGCGGAGAGATCCACGATGACGCCTTCCGGCGCGTCGCCGACACCCAGTTCAAGGGCGACGCGCGGGTCTGGCCGTTCAGCAACGTCGCCACGTTTTGCGGCGCGCCCTACCGGCCCGATGCCCCGGACCTGCCCGGCTTCGACGGGCTCCAGGCCGTGCTGGTGGGCGTGCCCATGGACCTCGGCGTCACCAACCGGGCAGGAGCCCGCCTCGGCCCGCGGGCCGTCCGCACGATCGAGCGGATCGGCCCCTACGAGCACGTGCTGCGCCGGGCGCCGCTCGCCGAGGCGCAGGTGGCCGACATCGGTGACGTGCCGATGCGGTCGCGCTTCTCGCTCGAAGACTGCCACGCCGACATCGAGAGCTTCTTCCACCGCGTGGTGCGGGCCGGCGTGGTGCCGCTGACGGTCGGCGGCGACCACTCGATCTCCGGCTCCATCCTGAAGGCGATCGGGGCCGCCAAGCCCGTGGGCATGATCCACATCGACGCCCATTGCGATACGTCGGGCCGCTACGAGGGGTCCAAGTTCCACCATGGCGGGCCGTTCCGGGAGGCCGTGCTGGCCGGGGTGCTGGACCCGCGGCGCACCATCCAGA
>JAABUY010003149.1_pt1 | contig 18583 bp, 16 predicted proteins | sample 5560271 | NCBI WGS metagenome assembly JAABUY01 (sample SAMN10711886, study PRJNA513374) | rock metagenome | isolation source: Antarctica rocks | place: Antarctica: Victoria Land, University Valley
CTGCTTGTCGTTGTCGAGATGTTCATTGAACTCAAGAAATTCATTGAATCTAAGAAGTTTAAAAAGAAAGAAAAGAATGAGTGATTGTATTTCAATGCTTCAGAATATCTGATTGATCTGTTTTGAAAGATTTCTTCTAATTGCTTTATCTGTAGTTTTCACTTGAGACATGAGCATCTTCAGAGTTCATGATTATCATTGCAGTTCACGCATTGTCTTTTATCATCAACACAACGCATCTTTTGATGTGATGCTTGTTTGCACATTTGAAGCAACGTTCTTCATTTTTGCAAAATCTAGTCACATGATCAAAATCGAAGCACTTGTAACACTGTGTGATGTAACAATTCTTTTCAAACAATTTGCATGAGCATTCTTGATACAAGTTTAGCATGCTTACATTTAATAGTCAATTCATCATCGTTTTGATTGCAATCTTTACGATGAGTAATGAGTGAATCTTCTTACTTTCAACTATTTTTTTGAATCAAGCTATTCTCAACATCTTTAAATTTTCATGAAGTTTCACATTGTCTTTCATCAATCTTTTGATGATCATTTTCTGATTACTTATGTTCAGTGTGATGTGTATATTATTTGTCAATATTGTAAAGCTTTGATGCATTATATGCGCTGAGTTTGCAATTCTCTTCACTCATTTTTGAAACTTTTTCAGAGTTGCTCAAGCTTCTGAGCTTACTGCGTGCAATGCAATGTCTTCGCTTTCAAGCTTGCGAATCAACATGATTAAATCTTGTTGCATCATCAACATGTTTTTGATTCTTTGAAAGATCTGATCGACTGACTTCTTTTGTATCTCTTTCATCTTTTTTCTTTTTGCTATTTTTACTAAAATTTCATGTTTCTTGCAAAGTGATGACAGATCATTTCTGAGTCATTGCTTTTTCATCATTGTTTCTTCTCTTACTACATTGATTCATGATGATATTTCAAATGTGAAACGTGTATTCTTTTATGCTTGTAGCTGTTTATTGAAAAGTTGAATGAATGTTTTCAACTTTTATACATTTTTCGCAATGAATGCATCTTGACTCTCTTTCTTTTCAATCTTTCTTTCTGAAACATTTTAAAAACATTGAATCAGCTTTAAAGTTACTTTCTTTCATGAATGATCTTTGCTCTTCTCTTTCTCTAATGTCAATGTCTGTGTTAGCAGATTAATGATGCTGATAACGTTCATCTCATCATTGCGTAAGCATTTAGATTTCGCGTCGCTGTCTCTCTGCAATGAGTCAACGTTGCTTGCAATCGTCTTTGAATCAGCATTATTGCTGTTCATGCAATTCATCATCATTTATTCATCTACTTGATTCTTACTCTCTCGTTTGTAATGCTCTTTTCAAAAATTCGTTTTGCACACGTTGTGATTATTTTCATGATGAATCATATCACAAATGCATTTGAAACACAGATTTTACTCATTGAATTGAAAAAGTATGAAAAAGCATTCTTGATAAAAAGTGCAAATAAATTGTCTTTGCATGAAAATCATGATCATGCAATCAAAATCACTGCAAAATCATTATATGAATCATTGTATAGTTTGTTAAACACAGAATTAATAATTTTAAGACAGTATTTAAATGATGTTTTAGCAAAAGAATGAATTAAGCATTTCATTAACTTGACTGATGCATTTATTCTATTCATTCTCAAAAAGAATGATAGTTTTCATTTATGCATGAATGATCAGCAATGAAATTCATCTGTACGCGATGCTGACTATGAATCTACTGTTTAACTACAGTAAAGTTTAAAGATTATCAAAAGTTTGAATGATATTGATGCGCTGCTTGATTGCGAAGCGCTGTGCATTGATTGCATGCAAAGTTTTCATGATCTTGCAGACATTGATAATCTCAATATGCATGCTACAAGCAATTTATATGCAAATGAGAAAGTCAAATAGAACGCAGAACTATGAAAGAAATCGCTTATGAAAATCATTTAATTCAGTATCTTGTCGTTGCATTCATGATGATGAGAACTGAAACAGAACATTCTTGCGTTTGATCTGTTGAAAGCGATTAGCAGAAAGAACTTGAATCATGAACATTTTTTAAATCTTCATGCTAACTACGTATAAATCTCATTAAGACTGCGTGTCTGTTACTACAACATGAGCAACTCACAAGTCTCATTAAGTTCAACATGAGCAAACTCATGAATCTTGTTAATATTGTTTAACAGATGTTCAAATATAAGCATTTTATATGCAGATGATATGTTGATGAAAAGACTTTGTTAAAAAAAGAAAGACACAAGCAAGTTAATAAAGAATAATCAAACTACATTGTTTGATTAAAAGTGTAATATATGAACATTTTTGCAAAATATAATTGATCTGCATGAGAAAGATTTTTACAGATAACATGAAACAGATGAGTTGCACATCTTACAAGTGAAGTGAGCATCTGCAAGATGTGATATACAATGACGATGACTGTTGACTTTAAGAATTTTATTTCTTCACTGAGTTCTGACTTTTAAATGTTTTAATAATAAAGTCAATTTCTAGTCAAAGATATCATTTGTATAGTTCAAGAAAACAGTAACGCATGTTAATATAATTAAAGAAGAAATCAACTATAATACACATGCATATTGCTGATGAAACATCTGCAATTCATGCTTAAGAAGTAAATTGTTGAAATTTGAGCAGTAAGAAATCTTGTTCATTTTGAACTGTGAATTTGCTGCAAGAAAAACTCTTTAAGTGACTTCTTAAGTCTAAGAAGAAAATCAGCATAAACATCATGTTTTATGTATGTTGCATGCAACGTATGCAACATATTTTCAATAAATAAGTCACGTCACAAGAATGCTGACACTTAGTCATCTTGAAGTCTTCACATGAGAAGCAATCTTCATAAAGATGAGACAAGTATACTTAGCAGTAGTAAGATCAGAAATAGCATTTGAAGCATCAGTTGTGATGATCGAGTCTACTAGATGAATAGACGAAATCTATAAGAGTGATATGACAATGTGATATTTTAAGCAGGCACAGAATAAGTATATATTATGATAGAGCTAATTATTAAGAAGTTCTTGATAACTCGAGAAAATTGATCGACTATAGACAGTTTTTCAAGCATTGTCAAGTTGAACACGACATAACTCATGACATATTAAGTCAAAGATATGACGTAGTCTAAATGATGTCTTGACAGAGTCATAGAGTTTCAGAGCTAATTCAGATCTGATCTTTGACTTAGTCTCTGATTCTAGTCTCTGATTTAATTTCTATGTGTCAATTCATCATGACAATTGTCTTCTCTTCTAAGTGAGTTCATTCTCGACTTTAATAATTAATGTCTTTGTTTACTCTGATAAACAATGACGCGCACTCATTGATTCGCTCTAGAAGCTCTCGATAAAAATCTTCAAATCTCTGTGAGAAAACAAGAAAAAGAGAAACTTTCGATTGAATGACAATTCATCTTTGATTATAATGCGTGTAGATGACATTATAGATAGTATATGTGATGTGTAGTTGATGTAGATGATAGCAATGATGACGTGTAGATAGCACATAAGCATTGTTTATCTTTCGAGTAGATGATGTTGTTGAGATGATAAAGCATAGACAAGAGTGAATAATAATTGTTGATTTGTTTATCGCTCTTTCAATTTCTTTCAACTTCTCATTTTCTTCAACTTTATTTTTTTTCAATCACAATTGTATTTTTATCATTGTATGATTACTTTTGACAAACTTTGAGTATATCTGTATCGTAAAAGTAAGAGATCTAGATCATGAGTCGTGAACGCGCAGCGATGCTCAAAGAGAGTTATAAGATGATGAAATTGACTGATGATCGAGTCAAGATCATTACAAAAGTAAGTGATGTCACAACTTGAAGTTTCACGACTATTACTGCGACTAACAGTATCATAAGTCTGTTCAAAAGACATTGATCAGATGTGATGATCATGATGCTGCTGATGCTGAATTGCTTGTGATGATGCAGATGTCATCAAATTCTGATCGAGAGTTCACTGCTTCTACTATTCAAACTTTCGAGTATGTTTCAGTTATTGAAGAGAAAATTCAAAAGACGATGAGAAAAGAAATAATTACTGATGCTTCATTGACAATCTTATCAAACTCACAGACTTCATGAAATTAAAAAATGATGATGAGATTTGCTTATTTCACTTCTTGATGTTGTTACTGATGCTTTTCAGCTGTCAATTGTGAGAATAAGTGAAAGAAGTGTTGCTGATCTTGAAACTCTAAATAGAGTAATTTGTATAAAGTGTGCTCAAGTTCTACACATCGAGAATAAAGCATCGCTGTGTGACATCGTCTTTCAGAGAAAGACAGTGTACAAGAAGTGTGCTCGCTGTGCAAATAATGAGAATTTCTGTATCACAATGAGTATACTTATCTGATACATCTGCTAAACACTCATGATTCAATGTTTAGATTTTCGACATCTGCATTTTGACTGTCAATGAATTCTTTCATCTGCAGAATATTCATGATAGTGCAATTGAGAATGAAGAAGAGAACATCGCTTTGAAGACATTCATTGCTCATCAGAAAATTCTTTACAAGAAGTTGACAACAGCAACTCATGTAAAGAATCATTTCAAGAAGATTCATAAACTTGAGTCTCTAAAGATTCAAAAGCTCATTCTTAAAGAAATGATAATTATCAATGACATTGTCAAAGAAATTCTGAATGTAAAGCGCTTTGCAATATGTTCAATTTCGATTATATATCGTTTTGTCAGCATTTCTAATTGTTCTGATATATTTTAGCATAATCTGTCGTCTTTCGAATCTCTGTCTTCGCGTCTCAATGTAAATCTGACAATGAAAAAGAAGAAAAAGTCTGCAATCTTGTCTCATGTGAGAGATGTTTGATGAAGTGATGATTGCGTGATGTTTGTTGTGTCGTAATGATTGCGCTTTCTTGTTGAACGCGTTTAAAAGTCTTTGCGTTTTTTTCTTCTGTCTGTTGATTTACATATGTGATCTTCTCATTAAAGAGCAAAACTATCATAATACAGTGATTCTTCTTTTCTAATAATGAATTTATGCTTGAAAGTGAATGATTATGCTTTTCGCTCATGTTTCAGTCTCGTTTTGAAAGCTTCTATAAGCTTCGAGACATCTTTCATATCTTTGCTCGATATTCATTGATTATATTCAATAAAATATTCTTTTCATTGTATCTTATAATATAAGATTTTCTTTCTTTTTTGCTTCTGTAGAATCTTTTCTATCTTTCATTCTTGCTCATCATTAATAAGCTTAAGTACGAGATAATTGAGTATAAAGTCATCATTTAGCCTACGATTATACGACTCTAAAAGAAATACATGAAAGACAGAATGAACTTTATAAATGATTGAAAGATCAAGATGATACATCTGCTTGTCTATGAGTTCTTGTATATGAAAAAACTCTATCATCTTATTTGATAGCTTCTTGCTCAACTTCTTCTGCTTCAGATTTTTTGCTGATAGCATGATTAAATCATCAACATTAAAGAACTTAAACTTATGTTTTCAATTATAGTACTTTGTTTGAGCATCGATCGCATTTTGTCATTGTTACGTCAACATGTTTTGCACGTCTTGCAGCATTTCAACGTGTTCTTTTGCTGCTGACACTTCTTCTTTCATAGCATTGTTTTCAATGTATATATCAAAGATTGACTTATAGTCATACATGACTTTAAAGAAACTACAGCTCAACGAAGAATGCTTCGTCTGATGATACATGAACTCAACTATGAGTAGAAGCATAGCTCAGTTGTCTTGCTTTTCTGAACAATATACTCGTAGATAATGTTTCAGCGTTTGATTCTGTTGTTCTGTCTGGTCGTCTGTTTGCAAATGAAAGACGATGCTTAGTCATTGTTTCATCTTGACATGATAGCAGATCTTTGATCAGAACGCACTGATAAATAGACTATCTCTATCGATAACTATATCATTTGATATCTAATATCTTAAAGCAATCTTCTCAAAGAACAACTCTGCTAACTTTACGACAGTCAGAGTCTTCTTTATAAACAGATAACGCGTCATCTTCATGTAATGATCGACTATTACAAGAATCAAGTCATACACGACTTCTTTTCATTTACTAGACGACAGATCTGTTATGAAATTCATAGTGATTTCTTTTCATGAATCTATCGATCGAGATAATGATCTCAACTCGTCATATAATAAATGACGTTTCATCTTTACTCTTTGACAAATGTCACAAGTATCTATATACTCTTTGACATTCTTGATCATACTTTTTCAGTAATATTTGCAATCTAATAGCTCGCTGATCTTGTCAGCATCAAAATGCTTCGTTAACGAGTCATTATGATGACGTTTCAACAGCTCTTCTTTGACAGAAAATTTTTCTGAAACATACAACGATTCATTGTATGCTATCATTTCTTAACTATTCAATGTTCAAGCTTTGACATCACTCTTTCATATACTCGTCGTTTCATCTGCTTTTAACTTCACAGCAAATTTATCTTCTTGCTGTAAGATCTTGATAAGCTCAACTATGAATTTACTACTGAAGTTGTATATTATTTCATGAATTGTCAGTACTCTAAGAATTGCACGTGAAATGAGTTGTTTGCAATCAACAGTTTCAGCAACAAAATTAAGCTGTTTCTTAGCTACGTTGCAATCTCTATGAGTCAACATTTCAACATCTGTGTTTCTTGAAGTTATTGATTTAAATTGAGAGATTCTACTTCTTGAGAAATGTACTTCGTCTAGATGCGTTTCTTGCACTGCTAAAATCATAATTCTTAGCAGTATACTTCTGACATGCATTGCTGAACACATACTCGTGTTTTCATTGACATTGTGAACAGACATCTTCTCGACTTCGTTAATCACTCATGTACAGTAGATTTCATCTTGCGATCTGCTTTCAACATGTTTCACTCAATATCTTCGTTCACTGACACTGTGAACGAACGTCTTCTCGACATCATTAATCACTCATGTTCATCAATGAGTTTCATCTTGCAGTCTGCTCTTGACATGTTCTGCTGAATATCTCTTCATACTTATACTGTGAACGAACGTCTTCTCAACATCGTTAATCACTCGTATACAGTATAGTTCTCTGATCGCTATGAATATAAAGCTATTTAAGCTTTCTATTCTAGTCAGCTTTCGCTGTAGAGTGAGCAGCAAATGATTTGCAAAGATGTTCTCATTCTTATAGTCAGATCATCTCGATGATGCATTGATTGAGTTTGTTTTTTCTGATCTATGTGCTATTTCAAAGTTGCAGATCAATAATCTCATGATTCATCTGACTTGTCTTTCGTTTAGCTTTCAAACGTTCATAAAACTCTTCAGATTATTATGATCAGTCAGAACTTTGACAGTATGATAACTGTCTTTCACATAGTGTCGTCAGTGTTTAAACATCGCTACTATGACTAGAAGTTTCTGATCATGTGTCTCATAGTTTCTTTCAATATTTATCATCATTCTGAATCAGAATGCAATTGAATGTCATTGATCTTCGTCATCTGATTGAGACAAAATACTCGCGACTGCATAATTGAATGTGTCGATCTCGATGTGTATATGTTGCTCTGAGTCAAAGTGTCTTAGTATAAATGCTCTCATAAAGACGTCGCGAAGCTGATTAAAAGCTTGTTTCGCTTCGCTTGATCATATGAATGAACTCATTTTTACATCTTTTACGCTATCTCTCAGCAATTTTGTTAAAGACTCTGCTTTCTGAGAGTAGTGATGTATAAAACGTCAATAGAAATTGATGAATCTCAGAAAAACTTGTATTTCTCAATACATCTTCGATCTGAATCACGTTTTGATGATGTCTATTCTACTTGAATTCATCGAAACACTCTCGATGAATATGATAAATTCTATAAAGTTTACTTTAATGATAAAGAATTCACACTTCTTCAAGCTAGCATATAGCTTGAACTTTCTTAATCTTTCAAGAATCTGCTTCACGTGATCTACGTGATCAATCTTCTCTATGAAGAAAATTAGAATGTCATTCAGATAAACAACACAAAAGTCATTTAAAAGCTTTGTCAAGATCTTATTAATATAAGTCTGAAAGATGACAGACGTGTTGATTAAATTAAACGACATGATCATATACTCAAAGTGATCGTAATGAGTACAAAATGTCGTCTTTCACTCGTCTTCATGTTGAATTCTGAGATGATGATAGACATTCTTCAGATTTAACTTAGTGAACTGCTTGATTTTATTAAGTCTGTCTAGAGTTTCACTAATTAAAGACAGCAAATGATAATTTTTGACAGTGATCTTATTCAGATCTTGATAGTTCATGCATAGATGAAGACTATCATTCTTTTTGAGAATAAATAGAATAGACGCGTCAGTCAAACTGATGAAGTGCTTAATTCATTCTTTCGCTAAAACATCATTTAGATACTGTCTCAGAGTCGCTAACTCTGTGTTCAACAGATTATACAATGATTCATACGACGACTCTGCAGTGATTTCGATTGCATGATCGTAATCTTCATGCAAAGACAGTTTGTCTGCACTTTCTATCGAGAATATGTCTTCATACTCTTTCAATTCAATAAGTAAAGTTTGCGTTTCAAACGCGTTTGTGATACAACTCATCACGTTATTCATTGCTTTCACTTGATGTTCAATGATCGACTCTTTGATGAAGTTGATCATGACAAGAGCATACATGATAAACTCATCTTGTAGAGCTTTTGCAAATACTTGTGCAAAGAACAACTCAAATGCGTGCTCATTCACGTTGAAATGTCATGTTCTTGCAATCATGTCTATTCGAATACGCTTGAATTGCATATTCAACATACTCAGAATCAGAGAAGATTCTTTCTTGTCAATAGCATAGAAGATACTTATATCTTTTTTCTTTATGTTTCAGCTGTCTCTCAGTCGATAACACATCTTATAAACGTCATAAAAATAAACATTCTGATTGTTCATTCAGATAGATCTTGAGAGATCAACGTTCAGCAATGACATATCTTGCTTGACAATGAAACGTTGACTAATCACGTTCATCTTGATGTCGATATTCATATGAATCTTCATTTCTGTCTTCTGATCTCTCTGAATTACATGCTCTTTATATATAAGAATCTTTACGAAGAGAATTTCTTGTTTTTTCCTTAATGATTTGAAGCGTTCGTTGAAAGCTTATCTTTTCTTGAAATCTTGAGACAACTCATATGTGACATCAAATCAATGAATACTCGATTTGCATCAGATTTTTTTGATCTATTCTCAATCTTTTCATCTTTACAATCAGTAAAGTAATGATTCTTTCAATTGCATATGTAGCACATTATGTTGAACAAATTCTTGCTATAACATGATAAAGCATGTGAACTCATCTTTAATGAAGAGTTGAGTTTAGTCAATCAATGAAATTTCTTTCGCTTTGAATGAATCTTCTTGTTAATTTTATCTCAATCATGCAAGTTCTTGTCTTAAGATCATTTCAACGACAAGATGTATTCTTTTCGCAAATTTGTTTTCAATTGAGTGACAAGATTGATTAACACATCTCATGTGATAAAAATCGATTGCACATTAGTAATGATCACATGCAGCTCAAATCTCAACTTGATGAATAAATGAGTTCATTTATGCTCATCACTATACAACGAAAGTTGATGTTTCAGAGTGCTCAAATGAGCTGCAAACGTTTATATCATCTGATCTGAACGTTGCGATGCATTTGCATATTGCTGAGTCACGTTTATGTCTCGATTCATTAAATTCTCAATTAAATTCAGAAGAAAGTCAATAAAATTGAATCACATCTGCTAAGCTGCAGATATAGTCTCTTCGTGATCAAATCAAAGTTTCTTTGATTCACTCTTCAGATAAATCATGCAGTACAAAATCTTTTTCTCATCACTTTCAAAATATCAAGAGATATTTTGAAATGAGATTTTGATGTCACGAATTCACTCTCTATGTTCTTTTATGATTTTGTCATGATACTTCTTCAAAAACATTGAGAGTCTTTGCTTCTGTAAGATGATCTCGTGATGACTTTGTTTCGCTCTCGTCAACATTATAAAGACGATGCGTAGATTATTTGAATTCTTCGTGAGAGCTTAAGTGAAGACTTGATGACTTCTCTTTGTTGTTTCAACAGCTTGCAGAGTCTCAATCTTTGATTGAATAGCTGTTAACTTCTGTTTTTTTGCAGTTCATTGCATTAAAGCATTACTTGTGTCAGCTGTTCATTAATATCAAGAGAGAGTTCATCTTCTGCTTCTTCACTTTCTGATTTTATTATGCAACGTTCGTTTTCTGATATAATGTCTTGCAAGATCAAGATATCATCATCTTCAAGAAGAGTTTGAAATAATTAGAACTGTGATGATTGAGTTTATTAAATGAATAAATGAAATCTATAAGAATGATATGACAATGTGATATTTTAAGCAGACACAGAATGAATATATATTATGATAAAGTTAATTATTAAGAAGTTCTCAATAACTTAAGAGAATTGATCGACTATAGAGAGTTTGTCAAGCATTGTCAAGTTGAGCACGACATATTTCATGACATATTAAGTCGAAGATATGATGTAGTTTAAACAATGTCTTGACAAAGTCATAGAGTTTCAGAGCTAACTCAGATCTGATCTTCAACTCAATCTTTGACTTTAACTTCTGATTTAATCTCTATGAGTCAATTCATCATGACAATCATAATGATTTTGACTTTGATCATCTTGTCTTCTAGATTCGCTGATCAGCTGATCAAATTTGAGATTGAAGTCAAATATTTGACTCTGATGATCAAGAAGCAGAACATGAAGTAGCTTTTTTTAACTGTATCGTAGATACTTCTGATGAACGTTGCTAAATCTCATCAAAGATATCTGACTGCTGAGCGATCAAGAGAAAGCTCGCTGTATCAGAAGCTTGACAACTCGCGCTGATTGACTAAAGTGTAGCTAGCTGAGAAAACTCATCAGCAATAGTACTGAACTTCGCTCAAGAAAGCAAATCAGCTAGACGATTTTCATAAATTGAAATTCACAGAGCATGTATGCAGATATCATGCGCAGTCATCAGCAAAACTATTCATTGCAGATACAGCATTGCTTCTTCACGCATGAAGATCTTGTTAATGTCGATGACAACAGCTACGTTGTCATCATATATAGTAAGATTGCATCTTGTGAAAATGAGAAGTCATACTGTCAAAGCTTGAAGCATTGTTGTCATTTCTTTGACATTGATATGCTTGTCACTCAAGCGCGTGTTAAATCAATTAGAAAATGTTTGACTAACAGCTGATGATAGATCAAGATGATGCAGATAGTAATTTCTCATGTCATGCAAATCTGAAGCGTTGATTCAGAAATATAAAGAATGTCTGAATTTGCGCTTGCAAAGTAAATGTACATCATTTCACTTTGAAAGAAACGTCTTTCATCATAGTAAATCTTGTTGCATTGAGTAATTAATGCGCTGCTTACGTAATTTGATGATGATTAGATCATTGAACAATCATCTGAGAAAGACTCTTTCAGAAACTACAATCTTTGCAGCAAATGACAGAAAGTTTAATAGTGTCTGTAGCTTCTTGTATGATAAAAAGCTTTTTGTAAGTGTGCTGTTAATAAGCTGAATTGTCTTCTGATGCTTGTCAGATGATAAATGAGTCATCATATTGATTAAGTCAAGTTCAATGCTCAAAAAAATGCATGTGATGTTGATAAGATTCTTTTTAAGATTAACGCTAAACTCTAACTGAGTGCACAGATCATTGAAATCACTTTCGTATTTATGAGCTTCGATTATGTTCGCTTGTATGACTAGAAAGTCATTCAGATAATGTATTATTGAGTCTCATTGTAGAATGACTATGAGCATTCAGCAAAGATCTTTAGCGAAAAGATTGAACAGATATGATGACGTGCGTAGATCAAAGAAAAGAAAGCGATCTATTCAATACTTATCTTCTCAGAAGAAATTGAGCAGTCAGTGATCTGATGTTGCTATCAACACATGACAAAAAATGTTGATCAAATCTCTTTTAATTAGAACTGCATTTTAATCAACGTCACATAAAGTGATGATCGCTTGATCAAAGATGAAGTATTTAATTGATCTTCAATTCTCAAGAATGAAGCAGTTGACTGACTTTTCTTTCAAATACGATAGATGATGTATTCAACGTCAGCGTTCGTTTCTCTTTGATACTAGCCTCAATGATGAGAATATAAAGCGATGAGAAACATGTTGAATCTCAATTAGTTGATCACAGCGAACTTGCTGCATCAAATTGATCTGAAGAGTATCTGAAGCTTCATTTGTTAAGAAAAGATTCTTGCTTAAAATCAGTTGATCAAGACTTTGATATTCAATTTTAACTTTATGTTCAATGATAAACAGCAATGTTTGAACATATCTATGATCAGAATGTTCGACTAGCTGTGTTTATTATGCGCTCGCATCTAAAGAGTCTCTGCGCGCTAGAGAAACCTCGTCAATCTTCATAAGCTGATATGAAAAGAATTTCAATATTGATATCAGCAAGGTCGAAATTCAACGTCACTTTCTTTCAATGATTGATTGACTGTTTGAATTCGATGTTTTGCAATTGATAGTAGCGTGAGTCTCATCACATTCGCTGCAAATATGTTAATATGTGCAACTAGAATAGATGCAGCTGTCATCATTGAACTTGTTGCATACTGAAGACTCTGTGCTTGCTTCTTCAAGTCTGAGATCATAGAACTGTTTTCTGACTCTCTGACTCTGATATCTTGTCTGAGAAGCGATAGCAGATGTTTTCTTTATCAGTGCTCAATCAACAAGTTCATCTTCAGCATTGTATCACTCGTTTGAGTCATTGACTTCTTTTATCATGCGAATCTCATGAAAGTGAAAGTGAAAGATTCGCAAAGATTTGAAAATGTAATGCAGATGAAGCTTTTGCAGATAGTCAACGTATCAAGCTAAGCTTGCTTGCAAAGAATGTCTCAATTGATCATTGATTATCTTGATGAGACATTGATTATATACTTCTAGACAGTGTAGAAAGAGAATCATGCTCTTGAGATTCTGCTGAGTAACATCATCATCATGAGCTTGAAGCTTGTCGATTCATGACAATCGCAGATCTTACTTGTTGATCGAATTTAATATATAATTGTTGATTAGCTTGAAGATATTAACAGCTCAAAATTCGTTTTTGAAGATGAGAGTTAATTGAATAATATTAATAAAGAGATAGCGAGATATCATTGTTTGAATGCAAGAATCACTTGAGAAAATAGTATCTGACGTTTGACTGATAGTGTTTTCTATCATTGAGTTGTTTCTCGACTGATTCAGCGCTGTACTCTGAGCTTCTAGTCGTCGAAGCTTTTGTTTCAACTCGCGTTTCATATTCGCTTGATGAACGTCTTTAATTCTCTGTGACATGACGAAAGTAATCAATGTTTCAATGATTTGTTTCAAATTGATTCTCTTCAAGAGAACACTTGAAGAAAAAGAACTTAAAGAAGCAAATGAACTCAGCGAAAGTGATGATGATAATGCAGACGAGCGAAAGTAGAACACATGAGAAAAGAAAGAGCAATGATAACTTTGTCTTCTGTTAACAACGACGTTGACGTTGACGTGACTCTGATAATGAGTAGAAGCAATCATCAACAGTAATGATAGTGATGAAGCAAATGAGATAGCAGTGACAGCAGTGAGTAGCAATGACAGCAGTGAGTAGCGATGACAGCAGTGAGTAGCAGTAACAGCAGTGAGTAGCAGTGTGAATGACAAAGTGAGTAGCAAAGTGAGTAGCAAAGTGAGTAGTTGATGCAAAAGTGTGTTTCTGACTGAATTCTAAGAAATGAAGAAACAGAAAGAGATGATAAGAAAAACAGAAGAAAAAACAATCTATTTATTTTCTTTTTCCTGCTTAATCTTCTTGTTCTCTAGCGATCAACATTGATCAAGTCAAGTCGACTAGTCATCTTCGCTTGTCAATAATCTTCAGTCAAGCTGAATCTTATGCTCAAACAAAGTATTATAATCAAAAACATAAGTTTAAGTTCTTTAATGTTAATAATTTAATCATGCTATCAGCAAAAAAATTGAAGCAGAAAAAGTTAAGCAAGAAGTTATTAAATAAAATGTTAAAGCTCTTTTATATACAAGAATTTATAAATAAGCAAATGTATCATTTGAATCTTTCAATCATTTATAAAATGATTGATAACAAGATTCATTTGTATGTGATGTTGATTATGAATCTTTTGATTCTATTCTGTGTTCGAATAGAAGTCAGAAGAGTCAAGAGATTTCAATTCAACGCAGTTCAAATAATGTTAGAACGTTGCATAATCAGAAAAGTCATTGTGTAAAATTTTCACTCACACGACAACATTTTTTTCTAACAGTCACAATTAATCTATGAAGAAGATTAATGACATGTTGATGTCAGTAAGAGATGAAAAGATACTACTAGTGAAAAAAACAACTCAAATGAAAAGTTTGCAAGTTGTGACTACAAGTGATTGAAGAATTTGCGATTCATTGACTGCATCAATATCAAAACATCTTCATCACATCAATAATATCATCAAGTAATTGATGAAAAGATATCAGATAAAATAGTCATTTCAGATGATGAGTCTGAAAGTCGTGATTACAATGCTTAAAGAAGTAGTAACTCGTTGATCACGCTGATATATTAAGAAAGCTTGAACTCATCTTCTTTACTTGACATCAAATCATACATCTATCTACGTGAAAAATCAAGAGTGCATGAGAATGATCAGAATGCATCTCTACTATTGATTAGCTAAGCATTAAACGATTGCAATCACACATTTATACTAACAATCTATTCAACGTCTACGTGATATAAGTTAAATCAAGAGAAGAAAAGAATTATTCAATACAATCACACTCTATCTTCTCATTATGCACATCTCTCTTTCATCACAAATTTCTCTGCTCAATGAATGATAATCATTAAGCAAGAGAACACAGTTTCTGCGTTACAATCATGAGCATCATGAGTGCAAAGAAACGTCTTTCGTCTTCAAATCAAAAATCAAATCAAAACATCATTGTATAGAATATCATCAATGAAGAGCAGAGCAAAGATGATGCATCATAATTAAACAGTACAGACACTTTTATCAAGAGTTTACTTGAGTATCACACGCTGAATAGAAGCTATAGATTCATTACTGATAATATAGTGTCAATCTTACTGTTTCAACGACGTAAAATCATCATGTAGTTGATGAGCGATTTTCTTTCTCAGAGAGTTTTGTTCATTTGATACACATAGCATAAAGTCTTTCATGAGTTGAGTCTAAATCAATGTCACAAGAGTATATGAATTACAATCACAATCACAATCATTTATAAAATTCATTTTATCTTTCACGTATTTCTTTTAAAGTCGTATAATCATAAATTAAATGATGATTCTATTCTTAAGTATTTCATTCTCAAGCTTATTAATAATGAGTAAGAATAAAAAGTAGAAAAGATTTTATAGAAGTGAAAAAGAAAGAAAATCTTATATTATAAGATATAATGAAAAGAATATCTCATAAAATATAATCAATGAATATCAAGTGAAAATATGAAAGAAGTTTCGAAGTTTAAAGAAGCTTTCAAAATAAGATTAAAACATAAGTGAAAAGCATAATTACTTACTTTCAAGCATAAACTTATGATTAGAAAAGAAGAGAATTAATGTATTATGATAGTTTTCACTTCTTTAATGAAAGTAATCACATATTGTTATAAAACATCAAAAGAAAAAGAAAAAATATAAAGATTCAAAAATGCTTAATATGAAAGTATAATTATCATGAAATCATCATGAAATCATCACTTCATTAATTATCTCTCATTGAAAATAAGATAATAATAATAATAATAATAATAAATTCATACATCTTTGTGACATCGATTAGATCAATTCATGAGAAACTCTATGCTATGTGTGTCAAGTGAACAAAACTCTCTGAGATAGAAAATCACTCGCTATTTATACAACTGTTTCACGCAGTTGAAACAACAAGATTAAAACTATGTATCAAATTTGTTCGCGTTGATTGCATGTTAAAGAATGAGTGTTCTAGTCACTTTAAATTGCTTTAGAAGCTTCGTTTTCATCATCATTCTCACTGCTGCTCTGAGATCTTTCGTGATCACGACGATTATTCAATAGTTTAAGAAGTTAACATCACGTAGCATTCTTGATTGCAAATGTGTTCAGTTCAAGCAGTGCATGAGTACATGCTTCGCTGTCTGATGACTTTGTTCGCAGTTGCATCACGAGCTATTCATGCTCGAAACGTTTCTTGAATGCAGATAAACATTAAGATTTATGCGTTCAATTCTGATGTAAGTTGTGAGAATGCTTTTCATCTTCTGAAAATCATCACGCATCTTTATCATCTTGTTGAATAAATGAAATCTTTGTGCTGAGATTGTATTAACGTCTGCAATGCGTTTCTTGTATTTTTTTCATCGTTGCTTTCATTGATCTTTGTGATATAATGTTATTGCGATGCTATTGCTTGTTGAGATCGTCATAGAAAGATTGAATCATCTGTGTCTAGACTGCATTCTTACGTCTTCTTGAATAGATGTGTTCAGAAGCACTATTTTCTTGATGACAGAAAAGTGAAAGATGAGATGATTAATTCTCATCAGTTGAACGCGTATAAGTTTGCATGCTCATTTAGTCTCTTGCGTTCTGTCGTTGACTCAACTGCGTAATGTAACTTTATTCTGCAGCATGTTCAAATGAATATGCAGCGAACTTGTGTACATTTCGATTTCTAGCGTTTCAATGCTTACTCTTTTGAACGCTTTCACAACGTGATGTAAAATCTGATTCTGCAGAGTTTCTAGTCTGCATTTCTTGTTTGACAGTTCTTTCTTTTTGTCACGCTGATGTCAGATTGATGCTTTGAATGCAATTTCTGATCTCACTACAGTTGAGTACACTTGTCTCGCTTTTGTGAAGATTGTTTCTCATGTGAAGATTTCTAGATGACTAAGCGCAAGCATTCTTGTGACGTGACTCACTTTTATTTGTCGAAGATGCGCGTCTCATTGCAGTTTCATGTTCAGTTAAATCTTTAGAACTTGCATGTCTGACTTCAACTTGATCACTGAGCTTTTTATTGATATGCTAGTCATCATGTTAAATTTTCTCGATTTTCTAGTGAAATGTGTAAGCTCGTATTTTTCTGATGCGAACATTGTGTCATGAGTTCAAGCTCACTTCGCGCAGATGTCATGTGTCTTGCTCAATGTTTTGCAGATTTCTTCAATGAATCTGTCATATGTTAGAATGTTGATGTCATTTACGAAGTTGAGCACTTTGATTTTAATTCTCAGTGCTTTGCATTTTTCAATTAAACTTGCGTTGAAAAATAGAAAGAGAATCGATGAAATGAGAAATTCTTGAGATATGTCTGCGTTTATCTCGCACATAGTGCTCATTTGCTCGTTGAATATCAACGATATCTCTTTGTTCTTTAGAAAGCTGCGTGCTCATTTGATTATGTAGCTTGACGTTCTTCTCATTTTCGATGTATGCAGCAGTTTGATGTGCAAGACTTGATCAAACGCTTCGACAATGTTTAAACTTAACATGAAGATCACGTACTTGATTTTGCAGTTTCATACAATGTGAACTTGATCTACTAGTAAATCTAACGTTAAGATCACAAATCGCTTGCATCTCACTCTCATTTAAGCATTTGAAAGCATGTGATAAATCTCAACTATGTCACTTAATCTTTTGATCATAATTGATTCTAGAGCTTTGCTCATGATATCAAGCAGAGCAATGAGTCAATATGTCTTCAAGTCAATGTAGTCGCTTTTCTTTGATTTGCATAACACTATTGTTTAAGTCTTTTTAAACTGCTTTGAATGATATTTGTGTGTCATGCATGTGTTGAATAAACTCATCAGCACTGAGATCAGTTCTGTGAGATCTGCTTGAAGTGCTTTGTTTGAAATTTCAGAAACATCTGATGCTTTGTTCACTTTTACTCGTCTGATTGCTCACTTCATCTCGTTCTCTGAGATGCGTGAATTTGATGATAATGTCAAAGATATGAATGAATCTGAAATGTCACTGACGTCTGCTTGTGAGAATGAAGAGAAGAATTTCTCTTGCAGCATCTCGATTTTTTCTTCAAACGTTGTTATCATGTGATCAGTATCATCTCATTTCAACGACGAAAACTGAGAAAGCTTTTTAGATAGCTGACTTTCGATTCTAGCTCATTTTGCAAAGCATCATATTGATTTCAATGCATCACTTAGCTCATGCATCTGTGATCTGAAGTGTGCGCATTTTGTTTGTTTAATGATCTTGTTTTTGTGATCATTGTGTTTCAGATATTCATTTCATGTCTCTAATGTGTCTTACGTTTTTCATATAATTCGCAGTCATCTTGATTTCATTACTACTTTAAAGCAGTTCTGATTTCAGAAGTTTCTTACTTGATTTGATGATTTTGCTCAAAGAGTAGACTTCTTAATGATCT
>JAABUY010003153.1_pt1 | contig 18572 bp, 13 predicted proteins | sample 5560271 | NCBI WGS metagenome assembly JAABUY01 (sample SAMN10711886, study PRJNA513374) | rock metagenome | isolation source: Antarctica rocks | place: Antarctica: Victoria Land, University Valley
ACGACCGGCGCGAACCAAATCGACCATCTGACGACGGAACTCAGGTGAATACGGCGGGCGAGTCTTGGGCATCGGGTACACCTCTGGCTAAAGCTTCAGGGTGTCCACCGAACCGGGTCAATCCCACCTGACCGGCAACTCGCCTTCTACATCTCGGGCGTCGGCACGCCAACGCCGGGCGCCGCAACATCCTGGCGCGCGAAGCTGCGCGAGGGCATCGACCAGGCGTTCGGCATCGGGCTCGGAGAGAAGATCGTCGAATGCTACGTCGCGATCATCAGCGAGTGGCGCCCCGGCGACCGGATCCACTTCTTCGGCTTCAGCCGCGGGGCATACACCGTGCGCTGCCTCGCGCACGTCCTCGAGTTGATGGGCATACCCACGATGCAAGCCGACGGGACCTCGATCAGCCTCGATCCCAAGGACCTCTATCCGATCGCCGAGGAGGCCGTTAAGATCCTGTACCGGCACGGGGAGACGACGAAGGACGACGGCGCGCGCGACGCAGAGGCGGCGGCTTTCCGCCAGAAACACGCCTCCCATTGCGCGCCCGACCACATCACCGTTCCGTACTTTGTGGGCGTCTGGGACACGGTCGCTGCCGAGGGCTGGGACAGGTTCTTCCCGGGCCACGACGAGGAACACCGGCCCAAGGGCATCATGTACATCCGCCACGCGCTGGCCATCGACGAGTACCGGAAGGATTTCGCCCGGGTGAAGTGGGGCGGCAGCGGCACCGCCCGCCAGCGCGTCGGCGACGAGCCAGAGCCGTTCCAGCAGGTCTGGTTCTCCGGCTGCCACGCCGACTTGGGCGGCGGCTACCCGGAGAACGAATCCCGCCTTTCCGACGTCCCGCTTGAATGGATTGTCGACTTCGCGACCAAAGAGCTTCCAGAGGGCTGCAGGATCGACATCGACGCCCGCTACCTCAACCTCCATCCCTCGGCCGCCGGGATGATGCATGACGAGTGTATGTCGGGGAAAATCCCTTGGGACAAAAAGGTGCGGCCGGTGCCGGCCGAGGGCACGCTGCATCCGAGCGTGCTCGAGCGCCTGAAGATGCCTGAGGTCAGGAATTACCTGACCTACGGCCCTTATCGCCCGGCGAACCTCGAAGGACACCCTCAAGCGCAGGCCTTCTTCAAGAACAGCAGCGCGTAGGCGCCTGGAGCCGACATTTCGAAAGTGTCGCGCGCGGCCGAGCAGCACGTGACACGGCGACGGCCCAAGCGAGGTTGAGCTACTCGCGTCCGCTTTCCGGAACGCAGCTCATATCCGCTTATTGCGCGACCCGGCTGTTGTCGGGCTGCTGGCTCCGAGCAGTCAGCTCGGGCAACCTGCGACGCGGAACGAAGTAGCGGCTTGATCGGCAACTCGGCGGGATTCAGGGTCGTCCAGGGCAAAGCGCCGCTTCTGCTCCGCGGTATTCGCAGCTGATCTTGCGCGAGCCCCGCCGCGGCGACCACCCTCGCCGCCGAACCCGACCGTGCCCGCACACGCGTCTCCAAATTACGCCCCCCGGAACGAGGCAGTGCGCGCCTACTCCATCGGCTTATCGAAGTTTTTGAGGGATAAAGGGACCAGTAGCTCTTCAGCTTCGGTCCCGGTACGATCATGCGGTGCTCGGGTTGGCGACCAGAGTGGAATTCTGGATCGTGCTCCTGCGTAAGTGCACTCCCGCCTCAAGTGTTCGTGATCCTGACCACGGTCGGCTCCGGGCGACCGCTCCAGCGATAATCGAAGTGATCGCCCTGGAGGACCGGCGGCAGGAGCCTTGGCCGAAACACGACCGCGTTCTCTCCGCTCTTGCGGCGCACGCTTTCGAACAGGATCCCATCCGAGCCCGACCGGCGCAGGCTCTCGCCAAATGTCTGCGAGTCGGCATAATCGTCGGGATCGTAGAGGTCCGGGTGGATGGCCCGAAGGCCACGAAGATCGTGAAACGCGGCGTCCAGAACGCTGATCAGTTCGCGATCTGGATCGTGTGGCGAAAGCCTGATGCTGAATGAGCGATACGCCGCGTGTGGTGATACACCGTCTCGGCGATGGCCGTCTCGATCTCGGTCGCGCAATACCAAGCCCCGAGCGCGTCGGTGTTGAAGCGGCCGCCGCCCGGCGCCGGATGGCAGAACGCTGCCATCACCATCGTGGCGCCGGGCTGATCCACAACCCATTCGCCGCGGTCGATCCGGCCGAGGCGCGTCAGGGTCTTGGTAACGCGATCGTTGGTGAGCGACTCGAGAAGCAGGACGTTTTCGAGATCCTCGGGAGAACTGACAGCGTCGAACACGCCGACGGTGGGCCAACGCGACGCGATCAGGCGATGCGTGCGCCCCCGCAACTGCGTGACTGGGATCTTGTCCGGCCTCAGGGCCACACGCCGCGCCATCCGTCGAGATAGCGGCGGATGGCGTAGAGATCGTCGATGCTCCCCCGTAACATGCGCTCGAGCGGCGAGCCTCCGCCGAACGGCAGGTCGGTATTGGGGGCCTTGAGCCACAATGGGCCGCTGGCGTCGTCCGCGAACAGGAGTTTCAGGCCCTTGTAGATCCCCAGGGTCAGCGAAATGCGCTCCAACTGATCGTACGACAAAGTGCCGACAGCACCCGCCTTCCACTTGTGGTAGGTCGAGGGTGCGACCCCACCGAGGATCGCACGCTGCTGATCGACCGTGAGGCCCCATTCGACAGCGATGTTGAAGAAGGTGCGCAGGCCCGGGCCTGCCAGACGAGCGCGGACCGCAGGATCCTGCCGTTTCGAGAAGGCCAGAGCCTCAGCCGGCACGCTTCCTGGAACTCGCTTCGGCTCACCCATCACGTAGTCCACATCCGGAGCCAATCTCCATCGAGAGAGTAGGCGTCCACTGGATACACGTCAATAGCAAGCGAGCAGAGCTACAGCTCGAGCTGAATACACAGTCGTCGAACAAAGCAGAAAGGCGATGCCGACTCTGAGCCGGCCAGAGACGGCGGTGATCGGCGTGGTCACTGAGAGTGTCTTGCTTTCCATGGTCACTGCCCGGGGAGAGAAGCCAGGGAGCCTCTTGGTGGTGGCGGGTGACCCCTACTCGGCCGTCTGGCGACACGAGAGTGAGAGAGAAGCTGGGAAGGACGTGGCGGGCTAAGAGCTGGAGAGAGAGGCTTTCCAGCGGTCCCGTCACGGAGATCCGACATGTCCCAGCTCTCATCTATCGCTCGTTCCCCCTCCCTTGCTCCGGCCGGCTACCGCGTCGACCCCAGCCGCGGCGAGCGCATCGGCCGTGTTTCATCCGAATGGTTCTCGCGTCCCGCCGACGAGCGTTTTCTGTCCCTGTCCGCCCTGCATCGTTCGGTAAAGACCCGCGCCGACAGGTCCCGAGCCCGCACGGTCGAGACCCGGGACGTGCGGGTCGAGGCGGCTCGGGACAACCCCGAGCGCCTCGGCCTCTTGTTGCCGGGCGAGCCCGAGCCCGTCATGCCGACGCACTGGAGTTTCGGCCAGCTCGCGAGCCTTGTCGGCGCGCCCGCCGGCTACCTGCGCGGGCTCTCGGCGCCGATCGCCGGCATCAATCTGCAGTACGGTCTGACCCACCACCGAGCCGAGATGGTCAAGACCTACACCACGGAAGACGGTCGCACGGAGCTGCGGGCCGTCACGGGCCCTGACTACGGCCGCATCCACGACCACGAGCTCGTTGAGGCGGTGATGCGCATCGCCGGCAACGGCACAGGCGACACGCGCTGGAAGGTGCCGGGCGTGCTCGATTGGTCGACCATGACGTACAATCCCCGGGTCGACATCAGCAAGGACACGACGACGCTCTACGCCTCGGACCGCGACGTGTTCCTGTTCCTGTGCGACGACCTGAACCCGATCGAAGCAGGGCGCCTGCCCGATGGCTCCCCGGACCTCTACTTTCGAGGCTTCTACACATTGCTGGAATTCTGAGGTCGGCTCGCGCACGCTCGGCATCGCCTCGTTCTACCTCCGTGCCGTTTGCGCCAACCGCAACCTGTGGGGGGTCGAGCAGTTCGAGGAGGTGACGATCCGCCACTCGAAATATGCGGCCGGCCGCTTCGCCGCCGAGGCCGCGCCGGCGCTCCAGAGCTTCGCCGACTCATCAGCCGCTGGCTTCATCTCCGGCATCCGGGCGGCCCGCGAGCAGATCGTGGCGCGAACCGACGAGGCAAGGGTCGAGTTTCTGCGCGGGCGAGGCTTCTCCAAAGGCGACACGGCCCGGATCATCGACACCGTGCTGGTTGAGGAGGGCCACCCGCCCTCCTCCGTGTTCGACTTTGTGCAGGGCATCACGGCGATGGCGCGATCCGAGCCGCGCCAGGACGCCCGGCTCGAAGTGGAGCTGAAGGCCAAGCGCCTGTTTGACGGGGTCGCTGCCTGATCCCTCGCCCCTGACCCCTGCCCTGGCCTCGAGCCCTTCCTTCCCTCCGCGCGCCCCCTCCAGCCCCCACCCGGACCCGCTCCGCGGGTTTGGGCCCTTCGCAAAGCTCCCCGTCGTCCTTCGGACGCGGGGTCCCCAGCTCGGTTTGCCCTGGGGCCTCCGCGCCAACCTGCTGCGCAGGCCTGCTCCGCCCGCCCCTGGCTAGCTCCGCCCGTCCCGCTCTGCCTCGAACATCGAGAGGCAGAGAGGGGCGGGGTTTTTCGTGACGGAGACGCGGGTAGAGAGAGGCTCGACCCGGCCCGTCACGGAGAAACGATCATGGGTAAGATCACGTTTGTACCCGCGCAGTCGCTGCCGCTCGACAAGCTGGGGGCATCGAGCGCGAACGTGCGCCGCATCAAGGCGGGAGTGAGCATCGCCGAGTTGGCCGAGGACATCGGCCGCCGCGGCTTGCTGCAGTCGCTGAACGTGCGGGCCGTGCTCGACGAGAGCGGGGCCGAGACCGGCAAATATGCCGTCATCGCGGGCGGGCGGCGCTTTGCGGCGCTGCAGCTGCTGGTGAAGTCGAAGCGCCTGGCCAAGAACGCGGCCGTGCCCTGCATCGTCAAGGGCGAGGGCGTTGCGGCCGAGGAGGACAGCCTCGCCGAGAACACCATGCGCGAGGCCCTGCACCCGCTGGACCAGTTCCGGGCCTTTCAGGCCCTGCGCGACGAGCATCTCATGGGCGACGAGGAGATCGCGGCCCGGTTCTTCGTCACTCCGGCCGTGGTGCGCCAGCGCCTGAAGCTCGTGGCGGTGTCGCCCAAGCTCCTCGACCTCTACGCCGACGATGCCATGACGCTCGAACAGCTCATGGCCTTCACGATCTCGACCGACCATGCCCGCCAGGAGGCGGTCTGGGAGGCACTGAGCCGGAGCTACAGCCGCGAGCCTCACGCGATCAGGCGCATGCTGACCGAGGGCGCCGTCAAGCCGACCGACAAGCGGGCCATGTTCGTCGGGCTCGCGACCTATGAGGCCGCGGGCGGCGTGGTCGAGCGCGACTTGTTCGCCGAGGACGGCGGCGGCTTTCTCAGGGACGCGGCGCTGCTCGACCGCCTGGTCGAGGAGAAGCTTGCGCGCGAGGCCGACACGGTGCGCCAGGAAGGCTGGCATTGGGTCGAGGCGGCGCGCGACCTTCCCTACGGCCACGTCTTCGGTCTGCGGCGGCTCCATGCCGAGGTGGCGCCCTTGGGCGAGGAGGAGCAAGCCGAGCGGGACCGGCTGCAGGCCGAGTCCGATGCGCTCGAAGCGGAGTACGCAACCAGCGAAGACCTGCCCGACGATGCCGACCGGCGGCTCGGGGAGATCGAACAGCGCCTGGCGCAGCTCGACGCTCTGCCGCAGGTCTTCGATCCTGCCGAGGTCGCCCGGGCCGGCGCGTTCCTCAGCGTCGACTATGTCGGGGTCTTGAAGGTTGAGCGCGGCTACGTCAGGCCCGAGGACGAACCGCGCGAGGCGGAGCCCGAAGGCGCCGTCGAAACCTCCGAACCGGGATCGACCGCGGAGGCCGTCGATAGTGCCGAGATGACGAACGGCGGCACGTCGATGGGCGATGATCCCGACACTGCAATTGCTCCCGTGCCGGACGACGAGGATGAAGACGACGGCGGCCGCATCTCCGACCGGCTGATGACGGAACTCACGGCGCATCGGACCCTGGCACTGCGGGCGGCGCTCGCGGCCGACCCGGATGCGGCGTATCTCGCGGTGTTGCACGCCCTGGCGCTGCGGACCTTCTACGGCACCGGCGCTGACAGCTGCCTCGAGATCGAGGGCAGGAGCGTGGCGCTCGGGGGCTACGCGCCTACCTTGAGCGACACCCAGTCCAGCCGGACACTCGTCGAGCAGCACGGACTCTGGCAGGGGCAGCTGCCGCGGAACTCGCGGGAACTGTGGCTGGCGCTCGTCGCCCTCGACGCCGACAGTCGGGCGGCGCTGTTCGCCCTCTGCGTCGGGCGCAGCGTCAACGCGCTCGTGCAGTCCTGGGACCGCCGGCCGGCCGCCATCGCCCACGCCGACCGACTGGCGGAATACCTGCGCCTCGACATGGCGGCGGAGGGGGGCTGGACCCCGACCGTTGACAACTATCTTGGCCGGGTCACCAAGGCTCGCATTCTCGCGGCCGTTGGCGAGGCCAAGGGCGAGACCGCGGCGGACAGCATCGCGCATCTGCGCAAGACCGAGATGGCGGAGGCCGCCGAGCAATTACTCGCCGGCACCGGCTGGCTGCCGGGGCCGCTGCGCACCACGGGCGGAGCGAGCCAGGGCCCACGGCCTGCGGAGCAGGCTGGGGTGGCGAACGGAGGGCTCGAGCGGACCTTGCCCGAGGGTGCGGCCGACACCGAAGGTGATGCCGACGCCCCGTCCGGATCCAAGCCAGAAGCCTTGCCGGCGTTCCTCAACGAGGTCGGCGAAGAGGACGGGTTCGCGCCGGCCGCCGAGATCGACCCAGATTCGGCCCTCGCCGCCCCGGCAATCGCCGCCGAGTGATCGATCCCGAGGTCGATCCCTCCGCCGCCGACTGACCTCGACCCACCATCCCGATCCATCGACGGCCCGCCCCTCGGCGGGCCGTCGCCGTTGGAGGAGCACCCACGATGAACTGGAACAAACCTTGCGCCTACGATGAAAATCAGAAGCGCCGCTTCCACACCACGGCCCGCACCCGGCTGCGTCAGTTGGCGACGGCGCTGCGCCTACGTGCCTGCAGCTTCGATCTTCGCTCGAACAAGGGCGGGGTCGCGGTTTCCGGCGAGGTCACGCTGCACCAAGAGCGCGTTTACATCCAGGTGAGCCAGCCTGCCTTCGGGGGCGAGACCGGCGGAGCTGGCCAGGGCCCCCACCGAGCGGAGCTTGGTTGGGTGGCCAGCGGAGGTGTGCTGATCCGCACCTGCCGCGGCCGGCGCGACTATGTCGGCGGGCTCAACCATTTCGTCTCGCTCACAATGCTCGACGATATCGACGCGCTCTCCGATCGCGTCCGCCGCATCGCGCCGGACCTGCACGGGGCTGAGGCTGCCTGAGAGTGAGAGACGGGCCTGGAAGGGGTGAGTCGAAGGGGTCGAGAGAGCGCCCGTCGGCTCGTTCCCGCCTCGCTCTTTTCGGACACGCCCCATGCCGATTGCCTCCACCGTCACGGCTTCCGTCCCGCCGTCCCTGCCCTCCGCAAGCCCGGAGCCCCGGGCTTGCTTCGCCCACGCCCTCCCTCGCGACCGCGCGGCGGCCCTGTTTGCCGCAGCCGAACTGATCCTGCCAGCCCTCGCTCGCGGCGAGGCGATCGACGCTGCCGCGCTTCGCGCCGCCATGGAGGCGGCATTCGGCGGCTCCGACGCGGACGGGCTCTGGGCCTGGAAGGACGCCTATGAGGCCTGCGAGGCCGCACAGGTGTTGTTCCTGCGCCGCTTCGGGCCGGCTATGCGCATGCGCTCGCCGGCGGCCCAGCTCGCCATGCTGGCCAGGATCGCGGCCCTGCTGCCGTCGCAGACGCGACGCTCGGAAGAGAGCCAGGCGTTGCAGCAGTTCTCGACCCCGATCGGGCTCGGCTGCGTGGCTGCTGCCGCCTCCGCGATCCGGCCGGGCGATCTTGTGCTGGAGCCTTCGGCCGGAACCGGGCTTCTCGCCATCTGGGCGGAACTCGCCGGCGCCGAGCTGGCGCTCAACGAACTCGCCGAGGCCCGCGCCGGCCTGCTGGCGCGCCTGTTCCCCGCGTGCGCCGTCACCCGGCACGACGCCGAGGCCATCCACGACCACCTCGACGCGGCCGTGCGCCCGAGCGTGGTCCTAATGAACCCGCCCTTCTCGGCCCGACAGCACGTCGACGGTCGGTCGGCCGAGGTCGCGATGCGCCACGTGGCTTCGGCGCTGGCGCGCCTCGCCCCTGGCGGTCGGCTGGTGGCCATTACGGGCGCAGGCATGTCACCCAACGACCCGGCCTGGCGCGACAGCTTCGTCCGCCTGCAGGAGCGCGGCTGCGTGCTGTTTTCGGCCGAGATCGCCGGCAGCGTTTTCGCCCGCCACGGCACCACCGTGGACACGCGGCTCACCGTAATCGACCGCGTCCCCGCCGTCGATCCGACCAGCTTTCCATCGCAGGTCGGGTGCGCCGAGGACCTCGCGACCCTGCTCGACTGGGTGACGCGGTTCGTCCCGCGCCGCTCGCAAGTCGAGTTCGCGCCGACGCTGCCCGGGCTCGGCTCGCGCGGAACCATCAAGATCGCACCGGCACGCCGCGCGCCGCAGCCGCGCGCCATGTTGGCCGTCGCGGTCGAGCCCGACGCGGAGGAGATCGCCTATGAACTCGTCGAGGCCGCCCCCTTGGATGGTGGTCGGCTGACCGAGGCCCTCTACGAGCCCTACACGGTGCAGGCGGTCCGTGTGGCGGGCGCGCGACCCCACCCGACGCCGCTCGTGCAGTCGGCCGCCATGGCGTCGGTGGCGCCGCCCCATCCGCGCTACCGCCCTCGCCTTCCTGCGCACGTCGTCGCCGAGGGGCTGCTATCGGACGCGCAGCTGGAGAGCGTCGTCTACGCCGGTGAGGCGCACGGGTCCCATCTGTCAGGACACTTCACGGTCGACGCGACTTGGGACCGCCTCACGGCCGCGGACCCGGACGCGGAAAGTGCGGTCCAGTTCCGGCGCGGCTGGTTTCTCGGCGACGGCACCGGGGCCGGCAAGGGTCGCCAGGTCGCAGGCGTCATCCTCGACAACTGGCACCAGGGCCGGCGCCGCGCTCTGTGGTTGTCGAAGTCCGACAAGCTGATCGAGGATGCCCGGCGCGACTGGACGGCGCTCGGCGGCGAACGTCACCATATCGTGCCGCTGTCGGCCTTCAGGCAGGGCACGCCCATCCGTCTCGACGAGGGCATCCTGTTCGCCACCTACGCGACGCTGCGGACCGAGGAGCGGCAGGAGAAGGCCTCGCGCGTCCGGCAGATCGTCGATTGGCTCGGTGCTGATTTCGACGGCGTCATCGCGTTCGACGAGGCCCATGCCATGGCCAATGCCGGCGGGGGCACAGGTGAGCGCGGCGAGGTGGCGCCCTCGCTCCAGGGCCGGGCGGGCCTGCGGCTGCAGCACGCGCTGCCAGACGCTCGCGCGCTCTACGTGTCGGCCACCGGCGCCACGGGCGTGCAGAACCTCGCCTACGCGCAGCGCCTCGGACTGTGGGGCACGGGCGACTTCCCGTTCCCGACCCGCTCCGAGTTCGTCGCCGCGGTCGAGGGTGGCGGCGTCGCCGCCATGGAAGTGCTGGCGCGGGATCTCAAGGCGCTCGGCCTCTATGCGGCCCGTTCGCTGTCCTATCACGGCGTCGAGGTCGAACTCGTCGAGCACGCCCTTACCCCCGAGCAGGTCGCCATCTACGACAGCTACGCGGCCGCGTTCCAGGTCATCCACCAGAATCTGGCCAAGGCGCTGGAGGCTGCGAACATCACCGGCGAGGGTGGCCGGGCGTTGAACCGCCACGCCAAGGCGGCGGCGCGCTCGGCCTTCGAGTCGAACAAGCAACGCTTCTTCGGCCACCTGCTCACCGCCATGAAGGTGCCGACGCTGATCGCGGCGATCGAGCGCGATCTCGCGGCCGGCCGCGCTCCCGTGATCCAGCTCGTGTCGACCGGCGAGGCCCTGCTCGAGCGGCGCCTCGCCACGATTTCGGCCGAGGACTGGACCGACGTGCAGGTCGACGTCACGCCGCGCGAATATGTGCTCGACTATCTCCTGCACTCCTGGCCGACGCAGCTCCACGAACTGCGCTCCGACCCCGAGGGCGATCTGTTCTCCGTGCCGGCCACCGACGATCAGGGTCGGCCGGTGCTGTCGCGCGAGGCGGTCCAGTGCCGCGACCGCATGATCGAGCGCCTGGCCTCGCTTTCGCCCGTGCAGGGCGCCTTGGACCAGGTCGTGCAGCGCTTCGGCACTGACCGGGTGGCCGAGGTCACGGGCCGCACCCGCCGGATCGTCAGGACCAAGGGTCCGGACGGCGAGGTGCGCCTCGCCGTCGAGGCCCGACCCGCCTCAGCCAATCTCGGCGAGGCCCAGGCCTTCATGGACGGCGCAAAGCCCATCCTGGTATTCTCGGACGCCGGCGGCACGGGGCGCAGCTACCATGCCGACCTTGGCTGCAGGAACCGTCGCCGGCGCGTCCATTACCTGCTGGAGCCCGGCTGGCGGGCCGATGCCGCCATCCAGGGGCTCGGGCGTACCAACCGGACCAATCAGGCGCAGCCACCGCTGTTCCGGCCCGTCACCACCGACGTCAAGGGCGAGCGGCGCTTCATCTCCACCATCGCGCGACGGCTCGACAGTCTCGGTGCTATCACGCGCGGCCAGCGCCAGACCGGCGGCCAGGGCCTGTTTCGGTCGCAGGACAACCTGGAGAGCGACCACGCGCGGGCGGCATTGCGTCAGTTCTATCGCCTGCTCCATGCCGGGCAGGTCGAGGACTGCACGCTCGTCCGCTTCGAGCAGGCGACTGGGCTCGATCTGCGCGACCGCGACGGGAGCCTGCGCGAGGAGCTACCACCGGTCTCGCAGTTCCTCAACCGCTGCCTCGCCTTGCCGATCGCCCTGCAGAACCAGCTGTTCGCCCGCTTCGAGGCGCTGCTCGACGCTCGCGTGGAAGCCATGATGGCGGCCGGAACCTTTGACACCGGCGTCGAGACGCTGCGGGCCGAGTCGCTCATGATCGAGGAGCGACGCGCTCTCTACACCCATCCCGGCACGGGGGCGGTCACGCAGGTGTTCCGTATCCTGCGCCGCGACCGCAACGAGCCCATGCCCCGATCCGAGGCGCTGCAGTTCGGACGAGAGCGCGGCGCCCGTCTCCTCGTCAACACGAGTTCGCAGCGGGCGGCAATCGCCATCCCGGCCCCGACCCTCATGCGCGACGACGGGGGGGTCGACAACCGCGTCCGGCTGCTGCGGCCGCTCGGTCACGAGAGCCTGGACACCGAAGCCCTCGCGCGCTCGCACTGGCGCGAGACGGACCCCGGCCACTTCGCCCGGGCCTGGGACTCGGAGGTCGAGGCGGCGCCGGCGTTCCGGGACAGCACATTTCACGTCGTCACCGGATTGCTGCTGCCGATCTGGGACCGGCTGCCCGACGAGAGCCCGCGCGTCTACCGCTTGCAGACGGACGACGGCGAGCGGGTCATCGGCCGGCTGATCGCGCCTGACGCCCTGGCCACGCTCTGCGGCAGGCTCGGCGTCGGCGCCGACGCCCCGTCCCTCACGCCGGACGAGGCCTGGGCCGCGGTGCTGGACAATGGTGCCGTGCTGCATCTCGCGGGCGACCTGCAGCTGCGCCGCTCGCTCGTCGCCGGCCGGCACCGGCTCGAGCTCGTCGGCGTCGCGTCGGCCAGCGTCGACGGGCTCAAGGCGCTCGGGCTCACGACCGAGATCATCGCCTGGACGCTGCGGCTCTTCATCCCCGTCACCGAGACCGGCCCGGTCATCCTGGCGGCCGTACTGGCGCGCCACGCCATCCTGCGCCGTGTCACCAAAGCGACCCCGTCATCAAGGAGAGAACAAAGAGGGAACTAACGCCATGACCGATCATCGCAACCAGGCCGGCGAGCTGGCCGAGGCGCTGTCGCGCAGCGCCGAAGCCGTGTGCCGCCACTACCTATCGACCGGTCGGCGCTCCGGCCACCACTGGATGGTGGGCGACGTCGACAACACGCCGGGCCGGAGCCTCTACGTACGCCTGACCGGGCCGACCTCGGGCAAGGGCGCAGCCGGCCGATGGTGCGACGCCGCCACCGGCCAGCACGGCGACCTGCTCGACCTCATCAGGCTCAACCGCAACTATGGCAGTCTCCGCGATGCCATGGACGAGGCCCGCTCCTTCCTGGTCCTCCCTCCGCGATCCACCCTAAACAGCTTCGCTGCCAGGGGCCCCTGGCTCGCTTCGCCCTGCTCCGCGCCGACGCAGGATCGTCGTACTGACCGCGGCCCGCGCAACTCCGACACCATCGCCATGGCGCGACGCCTCTTCGCGTCCGGGCGGCCGATCCGGGGCACCCTGGCCGAGCACTACCTCCGAGCCCGCGGCATTGACCTCACGGCGATTGAAGCGAGCCCCTCCAGTCGCCACTCCATCGACCTTCGGTCGACGGAGCCTCTGGCTCCCTCCGCCCTGCGCTTCCACCCTGCAGCGTTCTACCGCGACGCGCCCGAGAGCCCACGCCAGACTTGGCCGGTGCTGCTCGCCGCCGTGACCGACCCGGCCGGCACCATCACCGGCGTGCATCGCACCTACCTCGATCCCTCGTCCGACTTTCGCCGTCTCGGCAAGGCGCCCGTCGCCTCGCCGCGCCGTTCGCTCGGCCAGCTCGCCGGCAACGGCGTCCGCCTGCGATTACGCGACAGCGCGGTGCTGCTCGTCGGCGAGGGGATCGAAACGGTGCTGTCGCTCGCCCCGCTGTTCCCCGACGCCGGCGCGATCGCGGCACTATCGGCCGCGCACCTCGCCATGTTAGTGCTGCCATCGGCACCCGCCACTCTGCTGGTCGCGCGCGACAACGACGCGGCCGGGCGCAATTCTGCCGAGCGACTACGCGACCGGGCCGAGGCCGCCGGCCTCGCCGTTGCCGTGCTGCGGCCCCGCCTCATTGACTTCAACGCCGACCTCCGCCGCTGGGGGCACGATGCCCTGGCGGCCCGGGTCCGCTCGCAGCTGCCGGCGGAGCGGCGACGCTGGAACGTTGCGTAGAGGGGCGGAGCTCGAACAGGCCTCCACCGTCGCACGGGAGCGCAGTAAGGCGTGGATCGCCTCGCCGCGGCGGGGCGCCCCCATTCGGGGCAGTGGGAGAGGACCGCTGGCCGGCCTTCTTCAGAGCGGCGATCCGGCCGCAGCCGGGCCTTCGAGCCGCAACGGCTGCGCGCCGGCTTCTTTCCCCGGACCGGCCATCCCTGGCGGGATCATGTTGCCGAGATCCTTGCCGGTCCTCCTCGCGGAACAAACAAGCCGGCGCTCCGCCGTCCTCCGCTCTCGCTCCGGTCCCGGGGCCAAGACCCCGGGGCTGCGGTCAGGCCCGGCCGCGGCTCGTGGTCGCCGTGAAGGCCGCGAGCCGCGCGGTCTTCCGCCCGAGCCGAACAGGAGCCCCCCATGAGCCACGACGACACCCTCGCCTCCGACCTCCTCGCCCTCCACGACGCGCACGCCCCTTCCGCCTCCGCCCACCTCCTCGACGAACTGATCCGCTACGCCCACCGCCCCATAGGCGACGAGGCCGACCCGCGGCCCCTGCCCGAGCCCGAGATGGCCGAAATGGCGCTCGGCTCGATGTTCGAGGCGATGTCGAGCCTGCTCACGGGCACCCGGCTCGAGGATGACCTGCCGGACCTGCTCTGGTCGCTCGTCAACATTTTGCACCGGAAAGGCGACCGCATCTCCCGCAGCCTCGACGACAACGCGGTGGCGCAGCGCCGATCACAAGGCGAGCAGGACGGCTCCGAGGTGCGCTCCGTCGAACTCGAACGCCTCACCGCCGAAGGGCTCACCCAGGAGGAGCGCCGCAACGCCTTCGAGTTCCTGCGCGATCACGCGGCCGAGCTCTACGCCGTCGAGACCGGGTCGGGCTGGCGCCCGCGCGTCGGCTCGATGGTGAACCACCGCGCCCTGACCGCAGCGGTGATCGACAGCCGCGACTACCTCAACGCCAAGCGGGTCGCCGAGACCGAGGTGCTGCTACCGAAGGGCCCGCGCATCGCCTTCACGGGCGGGCACGCCTGCAACGACCACCTCCGCATCTGGGACGTGCTCGACAAGGTCCGGGCCAAGCACGGCGCAATGGTTCTGCTGCACGGGGGATCGGCCAAGGGCGCCGAACTCATCGCCGCCAAATGGGCCGACCACCGCAAGGTGCCGCAGGTGGCGTTCAAGCCCGACTGGACCCGGCACAAGAACGCTGCTCCCTTCAAGCGCAACGATGCCATGCTCGACACCCTGCCGATCGGGGTCGTGGTGTTCCCCGGCTCCGGCATCAGCCAGAACCTCGCCGACAAGGCCAGGAAGCTCGGCATCCCCGTGATGCGCTTCGACCAGTAGCCGCAAGGCGTCGATCGCCACCCGTCACAAGCCGCTGGCCTCATGGTCGGCGGCTCTTTCTTCTTCGCGCCTCCCGACCTCGGCCGGAGCGGGTTGTCCACCCGAGAGGGCGAAGCGCCTGCGGTCAACCCGCCCTCGCCCACCGCGTGCGGCCACGTCTCGTGTTCTTCGATCCCCGACCGCCTCGCTCCGCTCGCGTCTTCTCCTCGAGCGCGGGTCAGCGCGCTCCGCCTCGAGGCGAGTCGCCTCGGTGTCGTCGGCGCTACCATGTTGGTGCGGTCGGGCTGGGCGGCCTCGACGCGGCCGTCACGGATGGCGGGATTATGCGGGGAGACCTTGGCCGAGAAGGGCACGCTCTCGCGTGCCGTCCTTTGTGCGCCGACCTGTCCAGGACCGAAGCCTCGACCGGGCCGCCCGCCTCGCAGGCCGGTGGCAGCCCTTGTCTTGGTTTGCCCGGCCGGGCAAGAAGTGGCTGAGAGTTGCCCCGCGGCAGTGCGTGGTGTCGGGGGATGCCGTCCTCGGTGCGCAAGGGCGCCGGAAGGTGCTGGCGGCGTCTTCGTTCTGCCCGGTTCTGGCCGGCCGCTTCCGGTGGCGTCCTTTGATGGGCCAATCTGGACGGGGGACGGCTTCGCCTCGGGCGCCTGGACCGCAACGGCCTTCACCGGCTTTCTTCCCCTGCCTGCGGCTTCGCCTCCGGCATTCCTCGCGAGGCAAGAAAGCCGTCGCCAGCCATCCTCCGCTGCGCTGCGGCCCCAAGGGGTGCGTCGGCGCCCGCCCCCGTCCTGTCGACGGCCATCGAGGTCGCAACCGAAACGGCCTCGAGATCACCGAAAGCAGCAGGAGACACACCATGGCGACCATCGGCACCTTCACCCGCAACGAGGACGGCATCTTCCAGGGCTCCATCAAGACGCTGTCGCTCAACACCAAGGTCCGCTTCGTCCCCTCGCCGGCCACCGACAGCGAGAAGGCCCCCGACCTCCGCGCCTACGCAGGCAATAACGGGATCGAGTTCGGGGCTGCCTGGACCAAGCGCACCAAGGATGGGACGCGAGCCTACCACTCGGTCAAGCTCGACGACCCCTCCTTCCCGGCCCCCATCTACGCCAGCCTGGTAGAGGCCACCGAGCCGGGCACCTACAACTTGGTCTGGAGCCGCTGACCAGACCCGGAGCGCCCCGCCGCAAGGCGGGGCGCTCCGATCCATGACAATGGTATGCGCTTTGATTTCGGTCGTCGCGACCGTACCCGGCCGCCGCAGCTCGTCTCGGACGCGCGGCAGCACGGCATCGAGGTGCTTCGCCTCACACGAGGAGACGGCCCGGATCATCACATCAGATGATCGAGGCAACTGCGGTGTGCAGAAGTCGGGGAGCTTGGTCATATCAGCTATTCGCAGCGGCCTCGAGTGCCTGGAGCGAGGCGAGAATCGCGTCGAACTTGGGCGGCTCGCCGAAGATCATCCCGGCGGTATTAGCGTAGTCGCGGCGGAGCGCGTCGACCATGCCCTCGGTCGGCGTCAGCGCGAAGGACCCGGGTCGGGCTGATGTCAGGTCAAAGTCGGGACGGTCGAAGAACATGCGGGCGTGCCGTACGCTATCGCGCCCGAGGTCCCGGGCAGCGAGTGCGGCGGCGCCGTTTTCCGAGGCCATCAGACAATGCAGGTCGTAATAGTGGCGGGACACGCGCTGTCCCTCCTGACGCAGGACACCGCGCCGCTCGTACCAGCGCCGCAATCCATGCACGATCACGACCTTGTCCCAGAAGGTGCGCCCCGGCTCGATGGTGGTGACGTTGGCAACGGTAAGGTCGAGCCCCGGTATATCCTCTGCGACATAAGGGCGGAGGGTCGCGGGCTGGTTCGGATCGAGCGCCGATTTTGCGCCCGACTCGATTCGGACAACAGGCCGAACATAGGCGCCGTCGTGTGGCTCGACCTCCGGATACCAGACCAGCAGCGTTTGGCCGTCCGGATCTGCGACGTCGACTTCAACGTGGCCTGCACGGTTCGTGGCCTCAGCCACCAAGCCGCTCAGCGTGTCGTGCAGCGGGCCGACAATATAGGTGCGACACGCGTCTCGGATCGCATCGAGCTTCGCCTTGCGCTTCTTGTTGGACATCGCCTCCAGCTCTTCGACCGAGACGGCTTGGTCGAGATCATCGCGGAACACGGTGACGTCGATGTCCTCGGAGAACCGCTGGATGAGGCCATAGGCTTTCGAAAGCGAGGTGCCCCCCTTGAACAAAAGTCGCGGCCCGCCTTTCGGCAAGCGAGAGTAGAGTGCATCGAGCGTCCAGCAGACCCAAAAGTCCTTTTCGACGTTGCCGACCGGGGCGCCGAGCCGGTTGGCAGCGGCGAGGAAGAGGTCCAGCCGATCTCGGGGCGGAGCGGCCATGATCTGGGCGTAGCCTTCGGCGCTCATGGCACTTCGCTGCTCAAGAGGATCAGTGGGCGGAGGAGTTCCTGCATCCAGATCGGCAAGGCTGAAAAGCCTTCCCGAAGGTCCTCGCGGATCATCTCTCCGTGTTTGGTGTCGGCCAAGAGCCTGCGGAGCACGGTGATGACGCGGTTGCGTTCCTCCTCATCATTCAGGATATCTTGCAGCCAATGGAGCGCCTGCACGATGCGCATGGCCGGGCGTCCCGCCCAGTAGAGGCGGGTCGGCGCCGCGGACTTGAAGTGGATTTCCTGTTTGCCGAGTTTGATCGGCTTCAACCGAGCGTCAATCAGCACTTCAATCCGCGCCGGCACTGCCGTGGTCAGGCCAAGGTCGTTGGCCGCCGTCATGCCGTCGACAACGAAGCGCGCCTTGTCGCGACGGGCGACGGCACGGATGACGGCGCGGTAGTCCGGCACGGTGGGCCGGCCGGTCAAGCTGTTCACCGAGGGTCGATCATAAAGCCCGCGGTCGATTCGGCGGAGCTCGCCCACCGCTTCGAGCCGCTGCAGCGTCTTATCGACCGCGGCGCGGCTTCCGAGATCGGCAAAATCGCTTGGCGTCCAGACGGCGGTATGATCGCTGGCAATTCGCCTCAACAGCCGGCTGCGGAGATCGATGTCTGGGGAAAGAACGGCGATAGGCATGTCCGAAGAATACAGCATTTTTCGGACAGACGGAAGCTTGGTCAGAAGCGAGCTCCATTTTCCGAGAGGGATGCACTTGGCGCAGATGTGCCGGGGAAACCGTTCCGGCACTCACGTCTACGTCGATCGCAGGCCGCCATTTATCGAAACCAGCTTTCGACAGCTAGCGTGATGGCCTTCGTGCAGTCCACGAGAATCCCGGGTCAAGACCTGTTCGTTCGGCGGATGGGATTGGGCTGGGTAGCCGGGCTCGAAATCGACGGTCGGCGTCTGCCCGAGTCCGGTTGGTAGCCCCATGTCGCTATGCGCACCGAAGCCGGGCAGTACGGGGGAGAAACTAGCGCGCGGGACCGAGTCCTGGAACTCCTAAAGCACAGGGATTCCGGTAAGTTCCACATCAGAATGGGTGCGCAAGGACTCGGACATCGCCCTTCGGGCCGGGCTCGTCGGCTGCGCTCGAACCGGCTGCACCGTTTCGCCCCTGACGGGCTCGATCCCTGACGCGAGGAAGCCGCGCGCGAACGCCCCGCTCCGGGTGGAGCGGGGCGGTCGAGGGTCGGCCGGGCGCAGTGGCAAGACCAGCGGGAACGAGATCGACGGCACCGCGTCGTCCAGTGATGCGACGGCGACGAGCAGCGCGAAGTCGTCGCTGCTTCGAGCGCGGGCGGCCCGCGCAGCATCTGCGGGCGCCGACACTTAAACCGCACGGCGAAGGGCAGCTCCAGGGAAGCCTGCGGCTACTCTTCTCGGCTTTCGCGGGCTACGCGTTGAGGTGGATGGTTGCGCGGCCGAGGCTGTCGAGCGCTATTGAGGCGGTCCGAGCGACACCACGTAGTTCCCGAGGTCTGTCCGGGACGGGCGCTGCCCACGTGCCTCTTGATGGCTTGATCTGGCCGAAGGACGGCTGTGCCTCGATCGCCTCTGCCGCAACGGCGTCCGGGCGGCTTTCTTCCCCTGGGATGGCCACCCCACGGCGCAGGCGCCGCGGGGACCCCGACCCGCCCATTCCTCGCGAGGCA
>JAABUY010003155.1_pt1 | contig 18558 bp, 18 predicted proteins | sample 5560271 | NCBI WGS metagenome assembly JAABUY01 (sample SAMN10711886, study PRJNA513374) | rock metagenome | isolation source: Antarctica rocks | place: Antarctica: Victoria Land, University Valley
GCGCGCCTGCATGACGCTGGCGACTCTGAGCACCGGGAACGCGTCCGGGCCGCCCACCGGCTGGCCGCGCTGCATGTACTCGAGCACCACGGTATCGCCTGCACAAAGCACAACCTCCTCTGCGCAATTTGCCGTTTGCGCCCTGACCAAACATGCTCGTCACAGCTGCACGCTGTCAGACCAGCGGCTCCATGCTCGCCGCACACTGGTAATGTTAAATGAGAGGTTCCAAGCTACCCTCGCACGCACACCTTCATGCAATACAGACGCACTCCTCAGACTCCAAGCCTCCAAGCTCCGCTGCAGGGCGCCGACAACACGCGCTGCACATCCAAGCAGCGACCACTGACTGGATCGCCCTTGTCGGTGGGACGCCGCGGAGTCTCACGCTGGCGCTCATGGCGGGAAGGCAGGGCCCCGGTATGGGCGCATCAGCGGCCGGGCCCCCGCCTGTCAGCGGCATGGTGGTCAGGCGGTGCGTGGCCGGCACGCCCAGCGCGCTGAACAGCATGCAGCCCTCCGCGCAGCGCGTGCGGTTGGCCGTCGCCGCGGGCGCATAGATGGCCAGCTCGCCGCCGGCCGGGAGGCGGATGTCGCTGCGCGCAGTGCGCGGAGATCAACCAAACGCCCTGCTCGACCTTCCTGCTGCGACGTGAAACCGTGTCTGGAGACCCGACAAGTCTTCCCATGCAAAGGTCTCTTCTGCTCTGGCGGAGACGGGGTGGCGTGTCGGGGCGGCCGTCCGAGCCATGCAAGTGCGCGCAGTGCATGGCCGCATGGGCCCAGCGGGCGCCCAAGCAGGTCTGCCGAGCCAGCATGCGCGGCCCTCGCACTTGCCTGTACTTGGGCAGGCCAAGGCGGGTTGCGCTTAAACGCGCCTGAAGAGCAGCGCCAGGGAGGCCGCGCCCGGCGCGCGCAGCGCCAGGTGCCAGCGCGCGCCGCCCGGCAGCGCCTCCCACTCCCCAGAGTCCAGCGCCTCAAATTCCTGAAAGTCCTGCGCCGCGCGCGCAGGCCCGTCGCGCAGCCCGCGCTCGCCGTGGAAGGGAGTAGCGCGCAGCTGAAACCAGCAGTGAGAGCCGATTGCCGCCCGGACAGGGCCAGTGGCAGCGTGTCGCATGCGGAGCACTGTGGAACTGGCACGGCTCAGGCACAGCAGAGCACCCGCCGCACCAGCACGGCGTGCAAGTCGTGCTTTGCACGATGCGCCGCTGCAGGTGCGGACCTCGCGAGCGATGGCCGCCACGTTGGCCAGGTGCGGCCCATGCGCGGCGCTGTGGCGCTCAAGGAACGCGGCAGGGTCAGCGGCTGGCAGCACCAGCACAGGCGGCTCTGAACGGCCGCGCACGCTGGCCCACGTCCACGGCAGCGGGCCGGCTGCGCGCTTGAGCCAGTCCTGAGCCGCTGCGCAGGTACTGGCGCTGAAGTGAAGGTGCATGTTTACTCGTTGCTCGCGCTGCACTCAGTGCTAGCGTGAGCGTGAGTGCTTAGCATTGTGTGAAGAAGCGCAAAAGACTTGGGCGGACCAGGCTGCTCTGCTGCTGAGCTCAGCGCAGCGAGGGCCAGGCAGGCAGCGGCACGCATGCTGCCAGCGCCGCAGTGCCTTGGCGCCATAGCGCTCGCTGAGAGCCGTTTTGTAAGCGCTGCTCCTGGAGGGCGCACAAGGTCTTGTTAGCGCCTGTTCTTGCAGGCATGCAGCAATTCGCGCACATTCGCGGCCGCACAACAACCTTTACAGGTCAGTCTGTACCTGGGCGCCTGGACTCGCGGCGGCCTCTCTTTCAGGCTCCAAGGATCTTGGGCTGCGCAAGGAGCTTGGGCTTTCGACCACGAAATCGCAATTGCGAGTTGCTGCAGCGATGTTGCCACGGGTCTTGGTTCTTCACACGATTCAGCGTTACCGATCGACGCTTTACAGTAAGCTGTGCAGGAGCAGCAGCCGGCTCGTACGCTCGAGAGCTGGGGAGGTTATGAATTCAAGCCGATAGGGTTAATGCAGGTTTAAAACAGATGCAAAAAAGAAATGCTGAGCTCTAATACACGACAGGCGGTAACTACTCGTTGAGTGGAGGCCTTTGCGGTGACGTCCTCACTCTGGTAGCCCGGCCAGTGCTGACCTTCTGCGCGCCCGATCAGACGCGCTGCGCCGTATGGCACTGGCAGCCTGGCAAGCGGCGCCCGTGGCGCCACAGCAGCACGGGTGCTGCACAGCCTGCAGCGCCCAGCGGAGGGTGCTGCAGCGCTGGCTGCGACAGCCCCGCCGCGGCGCACGCTGCTCGATGGAGGTCCCCAGCGACAGCTTTGGCGGCCAGAGCCCGGAGCGCAAGGCGGCGACCGCGCTGCGCACGCTGTTCACCTTTTGCGCGGTCAAGTGCGCCAGTGCACAGCCGGCTGCGCCAGGGAGGGCGCCGCCGCCAGTGACTCACAGCAAGCGGGCGGCAGGATCGTGCTGAGCCAGCTGTCAGGCTCGGGGCGCGGGGGCCTGGCGTCGTACAACTCGAAGCAGTATGACGCGCTGACCACATTTTTGGAGGAGGAGCCGCTGCGCGACGGCGATGCCTGGCTCAAAGGGCTGCTGGCGCGGGACGAGATGCTGGGTGCGCCCATGCAGGCTGCCTGCTTTGGCTCGCGCGCGCCGTGCGGCGCTGCCGGCTGTGCCTGAGCGGGGCCGCCTGCGCCCGGCAGCCTTGCGTGTGATGGAGGTGCGGCAGGCCTACGCCGCCGAGAGCTTCGAGTGGGACCAGCTGCAGCGGCTGGCGATAGGGACAGGCCAGGTGGGGGGCCCCAAGCACGCCAGCGCTCGCGGGCCTTGCCCAGGCAGCGCTGCTGAGCTCACGCAGGCCCGCACTGGTCTGGCAGGACGCCAATGTGAAGCTGCTGCGCGGCCGCGCCGAGGAGTCCTTCCTGCGCCAGGGCGCCGCGGACGAACGGAAGGGCGGCGCCTGACGTCTGTGTTGCTTGCGCGAGTGGTGCGGTGATCTAAGAGAGAGGTACCTTACCATGACTCTGTGCAGTTGGCAGAGTGCACTGCCATGAATGCAACAAAGTTGGCATGCCCGACAAAGAGCACTGCAAGCGCCAGCGGATATCTATTCTAGCACAAAAAGACTACAAACTGTTATAACACATAGGAGTACGCCTGGGTGACGCAACTGCGCCTGCCCACTCTGGCTGCATACTTAGGCCTCAATGCCTGGCACGCGTGATGGTCTCTGCATTATCTCTGTACTCACAGTATTGTTCAGTGCGTCTTGCCACTCAGTGCATCTACAGACGGTCGCTGGGCTCCCTGGTGCGCCAAAGTGCTTTGTGCAGCTGTCAAATGGCAAAGCTGCATTGAGCAAAATGATAATAATGAAGCAAAACGGATGCCCGCGCCAGGTTTCGAACCTGGGACCCCTTGCGTGTTAGGCAAGTGCTCTAACCAACTGAGCTACGTGAGCAGACATGTTGCGCGGTCTCACTTTCTTATTGTATAACACCTCTTTACAAGGTCTTTCTTAACAGTCCTACGGTGCAGCAGGTCGCCACACTCTGGTTGCGAGAATGCATGGAGCTCGTCCATTGGCTGGAGTACCCATCATGCCTTCCTCATGGTGCAGCAGCAAGCAGCAAAGCAAGCTAGGCCAGACACTACATGTCTTTTGCTACACAAAGACGGCACACTGGCTGCTAAGGTTTGCTCATAAGCACAGCAAATGCGAGGCAGGTGTGCATGCACACGCCTGCTTCCGCTGGGCGCTATAATGCACTCTGAGCAAGCACGCAGGGGTACAAACAACACATCGCCGAATTTAAAAGCAGCCTGGTGAAACCAAATAGGTCGCCCGCCATGCTGGCTGGACATGCAGAGTCATTCAGAACGCTCAACGTTCTCTCGAAAGTCAGCCTCACAACATAAGCGGCTACAAGCGGACCAGCTGGTCTCACACTGATGCACAATGCAGTTGCTGCTCGGTACAAGCTGCTTGCCACAGGTCACACAGGACTGTGGCAGCTGCCTTGGCTGAATACGCAATGCACACGGAGGGGTACCCATTTGCTGATAACTATCACATCTGTGTCAAGGCACGCTGTGACATCGCGACACGCTGCGACCATACAAGGCAGCGAGCATGCAGCGGCATGTGCAACGGCGGCGCAGCGCACCACCAGCAGAGTCGCTCACACGCTCACCACGGGCGCTCCTACCCCGGCGGCGGGCGCGGGCGCGCGAGCGGGCGGCAGCGGCGGCTGCGCGGGCCGCAGCGAGTCAGCCGCCGCGTCCACAATGGACAGCTGGCGCACGGCGACCATGTCTAACACGGCGGCGAACCAGTCGGCGTCGTGCACAGCGAGCACGCACTCGTCTCGCGCGCGCCAGTAGTTGCCCCGGATCAGCATGCAGTCGGCGTCGCCCACGTGCGTCAGGTTGTGGTCGTAGCCCTGGGTCCTGCGGCGGCGCGCGCGGCCATTAGGCAGCGCTCGCAGGCCGCGCTGCTGTGCGTCACCAGGCCATGCGCAGCATTCGGGCTGTCAGTGCTGCCATGTGAGGCGCATATCAGAGCCATGCAGGGCGAGCCCCAAAGTCTCAAAGCATCCCGCGCCATCAGCGTCCACTGCCCAGCACGCCGCCGAGCAGTAGAGGCCTTGCACTCGCTGCCTCATGCATGCATGCAGGCTCAACAGCTTATGCTATGTGCTTATCACAGTGCGCCTGGACCTCAGGTGCATGCTGAGGCAACAGAGTCATGCTGCCTTGGCGTGCTCCCTTGCTGCCCTGCAGCGGTCGCATACGCTGCCGGCTGGCGGCGTGCGTGCAGCCGCAACAGTAGCCGGGGCGGCCCGCGCACCAGGCGAGCCTGCCAGAGCGGTACATAGACACGGCCGCCTCCATCCACACGCCGCGCGCCAGGCACAGCAGCAGGTCGAAGGTGGTGTTGCGCATCGGCGCCGCGCGCCAGAGCGCCTTGCCCGAGCTGGCAGCCACCTGCTCGCCGCGAGCAGCCAGGCGTCAGCAGGGGGCTATGCAGAGGGCCTGCGGCCAGCCTGATGGTGCACAGGGTATGAGCGCGGGCATGGGCTGCGCCTGACGGCGGGGGCGCGCCGGAGCGAGCGCGTGGTAGGGCAGCGCGGGCACTGCGACCGGGGGCGTCGCAAACACGTAATCAAAGCTCTGCTCCTGTGCGACTGCCGTCCAGAAGATGCCTTTCACGCTCACCACCTGCGGGCACACACGCGCACGGTCGCGCAGGCCAGCATCCGGACATCTTACCACGCCGCATCTGAAGGCGCTCCAAGAAGCGGCCCGGCGTGTCGGCCACGCTTGCTTAAGGCGCTGACATGCACGGCCAGTTACACAGCTACTCACGCCCATGCAACCTCTGACTGCGGGTGACCATGAGCAGGAGAGATGGAGAACCGGTTGTTCTTGCAGACAGGCTGAGGCGTGGGCGGGCTTCGCACGGTTACGAAGCTGCGGTCCTCGCTGCTTGTGAGCTGCAGGACAACTAGGACGCGCAGCAGGCCGTTGGGCGCGGGGGCGCCGTCTGCGCCCGTCCGCACGCGTTAGCCGCTACACTGTGTGTTGGGCCTCTGCGGGTCAGCGCGGCACGCATCTGGCAGCTGCGCCTCTGCGCTTGCTGGCAACCATGTTACAGACTGGCAGTTTCTCCGTCGCCAGACGATTCCCGAGCGACTGACTGGGCTGGGACGCCTTCGTGCTAGGGCAGCGCGGGGCGCCAGCGGTGCGGGCAGCATAAGAGCAGCACCAGTGCCCAGCAGGGGCAGGCCTGCACGTATGCAGCGGGTCGCGCGCGCGAAACGCGCACCCGTGGGCCTTACGGTGAGCACAGCGCCAGCCGCGGCGGAGTAGTTGCCGGCGGAGAACAGCAGCTCTGCGGGCGTTACGGCGGCGGCGGCGGAGACGCGCGTGCCGTTGCCCGACTCGCGGAGCACGGCCGCGCGCAGGCGCATGACCTCGCCCGGCGCTGGCGTGTCGCTCAGCCTGGGCGCGCGGCGAACATGCGCAGGGTGCCCCACAGCTCTGGAATATCACCCGTCCAAGCCAGCAGTAGAGCCTGTAACTTGTGTGTGTTGCCAGCTGCCGTCATAACCAAGCACACATGACACAGCCCTTCTTCCAGCAAAATGTAAAGAGAAAGCTGGCGCAGACGCCGCACTACCAAGGTCACACGGTGCAGAAAGCAGCCAATCACACTGCCTGCCCAAACACAGCTAAAACGCGCCGTGAAAGCTATCTGCAGCTGGGCATGCTGGAGCATGCAAAGCAGAAGCTGTGCGGGCAGCCCGCCCGTGGCATCCCCGGTCAGCGAGGCTCCAAAAGGCTGCGCCAGGGCCAGGACGCGCACCCGACGCGCACCCGACAGCTCCTGCGGCTGCCCCGCAAAGGCGATGGCCACGGACGGCCACACCTCCAGCCCGGGGCGCTTGTACTCATACTCGCGCCCTGGCGCGGTGTATCTGCAAGGGGCACACCGCCCGTACCCTTACTATTCTGCCAGGCAGGGCCAGCAGCGGCTTTTACATGAAGGGCTCCGTGGACTGGATGCACTAGATAAACTAGATGCAGCGCATTTGGCAGCCTGATGCCAATAGGCGCGAAGCTTTGACTGTGGCGCGCGTGCGGTGGCACTGCGCCAGGACCCCGGGCACCACGCACGGCAGCGAGCCAGGAGACGCCCGCCGCATGCAGACCCCAGCCTCAAACAGGCGTGTCCAGAACGCAGAACGAGGCCCGGACAAGCTCATGCGCTCAGTGCATGGCACGATGTGCGCTCCTGGTCAACGAACGGGCGCAGCACGCCCACACAGGCCGGCCCCGCGCAAGCGCCGCACAGGGCACCAGGCCAGGTCGCCTGCAGGCAGGCGGCGATGGGGAAAAGGATGCGCACGCGGACGCATTGAAGCGCGCGCCCGAGCGCAGCGCGGTCTGCAGCTCGACCGCAGAGCTGCCCGGCGCCGCGCCCGGCGCCGCGTCCAGGGCCGCCTGCCAGCTGCCCGGCCCGGCATCGGCGAACAGCGGGTCGCCCGTCAGGTTGGCCGCGTCGTCCTGCGTCGGCGCTAGCGCCAGGAAGGCGGACAGCCCGTTGGCCCACGCCTGCGTGCGCCGCCGCCGCGTCACCAGGCGCCGCTGTGCAAACACGCGCGGCCGGCTCGCCAAGCCCGCTGCATGCGCCCGCCGCAGCGCAGCAAGCTCGAGTTGCCACCTGCCTGGGCCTCCAGGTGCATGCCCCGCGCCGTGCTTGCAGCGGGACATGCGTGGCGGCGGCGCGCACCATCATGAAAGTGGCGCCCGCCGAGGGCAGGGGCCAGGGCAGGGCGGGGGCGCCGGCGCGCCGTGGACAGTCGGCCGAAGTAGTCCGGCTGCACGCGCGCGGCGCAGCTGGAGCCGCCGCCGGTGAGCACGCCGACCACGGCGCGCGAGGCCGCGTCGACCAGCGCCGCGCCGCTGCTGCCGCCCTGCGTGGCGCCGTCCGTCCACACCACCTGCCGCCGCAGGCGCGCGCCGCCCCGCTCGGACCGCGCCCGGCGGTCCTGGGACCTGCAGCTGGACGCATCCGCCGCACGGCCGGCCAGGACAGGCGAAAAAGTGCGGCATATCATGAACACAGAGGATGGGGCCGGCGCCTGAGGGCCGAGGGATGCTGGGTCCGGGGCCTGACAGGCCGCCTCGCTGGCGAAGCGAGGCCGATCATTTCCCCACTCAAGCGGAGCATTGCAGAGCGGCGAAGCTGCCCGCCGGCCGGAGCACGGCGGGCGCGGGCGCACCCGGATGTGCGTGGCATCCGTCGGCTTGAGCGCGCTGTCGGTGAAGGCCACGTCGTCGGGGAAGCTGCCGCTCACGCTGCGCGCGCCCGGGGCACCTGCCCGCTGAGCAGGCGTGCCTCTAGATGTTGGGATTTGGGGTTCAGGGTTCAGGGTTGAGACCGTGAGGGTGCTGGCGCAGCCAGCTGGGAGCGTCCGCACCTTCCGTTTGCAAAGGACACGAGCTTGGCGGAGCCGCCGGGGTGGTGGAGCGCCAGAGCGTTGGCGGGCGTGAAGGCCGGGTCGGCGTTGTAGCCTGGCAGCCCGAGCCAGGCGCGCTCAGGCGCAGCATGGTGGCCCATGCAGGAACGAGCCAGTGCATGAGTAGTCGCATTGCGGGGTAAGTCGCTGCAGGCAATCCAGATGGCGCCAGGCCGCATGGACGACGCTCGCCTCCGGAAAGCACGGGCGAGCGCATGGCCGCAGCGGGCAGGGCGGGCACGGGCGCAGGTGCGAGGCAGGCGCACCCATGAAGTACGGCCGGAAGGCGCGGGGGATGTCCGACAGCTGCTGCAGCAGCAGCAGGTCGGAGTCGTCGTCGAAGAACACCAGCCGCACGCCCTGCCCGGCGCAGCGATGCCATGGGTTTACTCGACCGCCCTCCTGCAGGGCTGCATGCTGGCCAGCCGCCCTGCCCACTCCACGTCCCATTCTTTACTGCATTAGGAGTACAGGGGTGAGATAGGGTGACGCTTGCGGCCGCGAGCTCCTTGCAACAGGAGCGTGCGTTCCACGATCTACAATTGCAGCGCAGCCTACCGACCCACCCGCATGCCCGCGCTCGCCATGCGCAGAGGTCGGCGCCATCAGGCGAGGCGGGGCGCGGCAGCGAGCAGCAGCAGCCCCGACTGCGCCTGGCGCGCGCGCGCGCCTGCACGGTGTGCGACATGCTGGGCGCGGCCTGGCGGCGGCTGCAGGGCGCGTCATAGCCGAAGACCAGCACCCAGTACTGCAGGTTGTCCGGGAGCCCGCTGGTGAAGCTGCGCGCCCACCGCGCGTCAGTAAGAAATAAACACGGGCCAGGGGGCCGTCCGGGCAGGCGGCGCGCAGGCTGCCGCGTGGCTGCGGCCGGCCTGGGCCGAGTCAACGGGCTGCATCACGCATGCTTTGAGTGCGGGGCCGGGGCCGGGCGCACCAGTGGTTGGCGGTGATCACGTAGCGCGCCTCGCCCAGCACTCCCGATGTGGTCACGAACGTGCCTGCGCCGCGCGCGCCGGCACCTCGCTACCCGCTCACGGCAGCCTTTGCAGCAGCGCATCGATGCCCCGCCGCGCGCGCGGCGGGCTTTACACAGGCCGGCGGGCGGCGCCCGACGTGCCCGGCTCGCAGGCGCCTGAGTAGGCGGCCCGACGCCAGGCGGCGGCGCGCGAACCGCACCGGTGCAGCGCCCCACGGAGCCCAAGCGCAGGTCCACGGCCACGATGGCCACCACGGCGGACGCCTCCTGCGCCAGGCCCGGGAAGCAGCCGGCGGCGCGCGTGCAGCGCGCGGTCACGTCCGGCGGCCGCGCGAAGCCGGCCACGTCGAACTGCGAGCTCTTTTCCGTGGCCGCGGCGGCCGGCGCCTGGGCCAGGCGCCGCCGCGCGGCCGGCGCGCCGGCCGGCAGGTCCGCCAGGTAGCCGCCAAACCCCTGCGCGGCGCGGCGCGGGCGTCGCGGGGCCGGCGCGCCCACACCTGCCGACAGGCGGCCAGGCGCAGGCCCGGCGGCGCTTGCGCTTGGCGGTATCTGTTGCGGTGCGCCCAACTGTGGCGCTGAGACCAGCCGGGCGCTGGCCGGGTAGCGAGGCGCCCTGGCGCGCCTGCATGACGTGCAGGATGCGCAGCGCCGGCGCGCCCCGGCCTCCCTCTGCCTGCAGCGCATCGCGGTACTCCAGCACGATCTCCGGGCCTGCACGCGACGCGACGCGCTTGCGCCACATTTTGCCCTTACCCTAATACTGACCCTATTTGAGGTTCCCGCGCCACAGGAGCTGAGTAGTACGCTCGGGAAGGCAAGTCTGCATGCTGAAAGGGGGGCAGTGATGGGCTGCATGTGGCCGGGGGCAATGGCCGAGCGCCCGCACCGTCAAACTCGGGGCTGGTGTACACGCCGCCGCGGGGCGCGCTCGCAGCCGTCAGCTGCGCGCAGCCGCGGCCGGCGCACGCGCCCGCGCGCATCGCGCCCGGCGCGTACAGCCACAGGCGCCCGCCGGCCGGGATGCGCAGCTCGCTGCCGCGCCCGCGCGCCGCCCGCTCAGCCCGACGGCGGCACATACGGCGCCATCCAGGGCCGAGACAGAGCCCATTCGAGCAAAGGTCTTGTTCTGGCATAGCAGGATTAGGGCAGGGTTGGGGCTTCCAGCAAAGCGCCCGCGCCTGAATACCAGCGTCTGGGACGCTGCGCCCGCGGACCGCACCCGCAGCGCCAGGCGGCGCCCCGACGAGCTCGCACTCCAGCGCCCGACGGAAGCCGCGTCCGTCGGCCTGAAGCCCTGCGCTGGCCGACGCGCTCAGGGCCCAGGATCCCGGACAAAAGACACGCTCGGTGAGCCCTGCCGGCTCTGGGGCGAGGAGGCTCGCGGGGCGGCCGGCAGCGTCCCCGCTTGCAGCCTACATATGGAACACTGCAGCACAGCGCTGCCTGTGTCGCTGTGCCCGAGCGCACCGGGGCGGCGACCGCATACACGTTGCGCGCGTGCGGCCCCAGCTGCACCCTGTTGTCGCGCAGGAAGGCGCGCGGGTCGCCCGGCGCCACATCCAGCACCGGCATAGACTCCTCGCCTGCAGCGCCCTCCTGGGCCGGCGCGCTCCGAGCCAGCGGCGCGGCGCCTGCACCATAAAGACGGCCGTGGTGGACGAGCGAGCCCCACAGCTGAGAGGCTCTGCAGCGGAGATGGGCGGGCCCAGCGGCACACCTGCGGCGCAGCAGGCGAGGCAGACGTGCACGGCAAGGACTGCTGCGGCGGCTGCCGTGTTCAGGCGCGCCATCCTGCAGCTGGGTTGCGGCTCCCGCCGCGCAGCGGTGCGCCGCCCGCCTAGCCACGCTGATCTTGAACCATACACTGGCACCTCGGCCGCTCACTTTGTGTATCTGCAGCGTTGCACCCCGGCACCCCACTGCGCTTGCTGCTGAACCAAGAGCTAGCCGCTGGCGCGCAAGCCCGGTCCCGCAACTTGTGAGGGTCTGCTGTGCGACATATGCTGAGCTTGCCGCTGTTACGGCAATGACTGCAGGCTGCCGCGTCGCTTACAGCAGCAACAATCCGGCAAAATGCTGCAAGACCCAAGGCAGCCAGTGCTCAACCTCACGACGCCGACTTTGTGCGCAACTGACAAGTGCTTGTCTTTGCAGGATTGCCGGGCAACCAGCGGGAGCTCGTGGTGCGTACCGAGCTTCTCGGAGAGTTTTGAAGCGGCCCTACCCCTTTGTCCTGCCCCTCTCTTTGCAAGGTGGTGTCATCCAAGAACTCGCAGACCAAGTTGCATCTAAGGCTTGTTTACACTCGCTTCGGCCGTTACAAGCTCTGACACGTCCCTGCCGTCTCTCAAGCCACGGCCAGCGCTCCGCCAGCCCCGCCAGCCCCCGTCACGCGGCCCCAGGCTTGGGGAACACGTCGCCGACCAGCTTGGCCTTGTCCTCGTCGCCGTCCGCGAGCGCCTTGATGCCGTACGCCACCTTGAGCGGCACCTGCTTGATGCTGACCGCCACCCGCGTGGGCACCTGCGCGCCGCGGCCGCCGCCCGCGCTCGGCGCCCGCCCGCCGCCCCGCGCCTGCCTGGCGGCAAGCCGTGCGGCGCGCGCGAGCGCACGAGCGCCGGCCTCTGTCGCCACGCACTGCGGCTGGGAAGGGACAGCTTTGCACGCTGGCGAACTAATGTGAGCCATAGGGAAATCAGAGAAAGAAAAAGTGACGTCTCTCGAGCCAACCCTCTATCTAAACAGACCGCGTCCGCGCGGTCCACCGAGGCGGGCCGGGCCGCGCGCCTTCTTAATCATGTACGCGATGGTGGCCATCAGCTCCTTCTTGGACGGCAGGTTCTCAATGCGGCGCACGCTGGGGTCGTCCAGGAACTTGCCCTCCATGACGCCCGCTGCGAGCGCGCGCGTGCGGCGGGCGTCAGCCTCGCAGTGGCGCCTCCCACGGCCTGCCTGACTCACGACACCTCACCCTGATGGCAAGGTGGGTCCAAGCCGCAACCCAGCAGGACGCCTCCTCTGACGCCTGCTCACCAGCCACAACACCGTGCGCGAACCTAGGGGTGCCAGCCTACGCCCTTCACATTTGGTGGGCCGGACTTTTACGTAGCAACTTGGCGCTTCACCGCCGCATGCATGCGCGCCCCACAGGCCCCCCAGGGCGCGCGCCCGTGATCTGCGTCAGCTTGGTGTTGGCGCGGTCGGCCTTGGGGATGGGCTCCAGCAGCTTCTTCTCGAACGCGAGGAAGGCCTTGACGCTGCCCTTCATCGCGTCCTCGTTGGCAAACACCCACGCGTTCTCCAGCTTGATGTCCTTCTGCAGGTCCGACCAGCCCGGCACGCGGTCGGCCGCCAGGCCCAGCAGCGTGTTCTTGCTGACGATCAGGCGCGCGCCATCCGGCAGGCTGCGCCGGAAGGCCTCAAAGTTCTTCACCTGCGCGCGCCGCGCGGCGCCGGGGCCTCGGGCGGGGCTCTTTGACTGCGCGCTGCCGCGCAGCGCTCTGCTTGGTAATTGACGCGCGCGGCACAGCGCGCGACGCACTGCTGGCAGGGTAGGGCTGGCAACCCCAGCAGCTTGCAGGCGACACCGTAGCCTGGCTGTGCAGACAGGTTCCGTTGCACTGCTTGACAAGTCTGCGAGCGACGCGCGAGAGCACAGAACAGGGTGCTCTCACGCCGCGCGCGCGCTGCACAAGGTAGGGAGGTCGAGCGCCGGGCCTGGAGGCAAAGGGGGGCGCGCACCGATATCTTGTTATACCGCAGCCCAAAGACCACCGTGCTCTGCTCCAGCGCCTCGGTCAGCTGCGCCAGCCGCTTCTCCTTTGTGGCGCGGTTGATGGCGTTCTCCACCTGCGCAGCGCAGCCTCCACTTGAGCGTGACGGGGCTCTGCGCCAGGTCAACCCCGGTATGCCGCAGTGTCTATCCCACCCCGCACCAGGCTCGCCTGCAGACCCGCTTTGCAAGGCACTGCAATGTGGCAGGCTGCGCGCGCTGCAGCCGCCCAGCGGCACGCCGCCGCACGCAGTGTCCTGCACGGCCAGTCCTCGCCCAGGGGGCGCGCCGTCAGGGCCGCCGCGCGGCGAGGCGCGCCGCGGCAGGGCAGCCGGTGGCAGAATGCGGTCGCGCCGCCAACGTGCGAGCGGGCGCTGAGCGCATGTGCAGTGCTGGTGTGCCTGCGCAGCGGCGCGGCGTTGCACGCACAGACATGCACCGCTGTAGCGCGTAGGAGGCATGCTCCAAGGCATGCGGGAAACCAGCCACAGGGCGGCCGAGCGCGCCTGTTCAAGCAGCCCCAGTGACCAGGCATGCTGCCCATGGGCAACGCCACGGAGCACGCGCCACCGGCCGTGCACGCCAAGCGCGGCACACGCCTTGCGCCCGCACTCGCTTCCTTGGCGCGGCTGCTGGGCCCTGCACTGCTATGACCCACACAAGCGAGGACACAGGTGGTGGGTTGTTGCCAACACTTCCGCTGCGGCCACCGCAGCCCAGCCTGCTTATCGAGGGTCTAGGGTTGGCACCTGCAGGGTGAGTCTGTAAGAACGCCAGACGGGCGGTGAGGTTGGGAAGGGGCGAGCCAGCCGACAGAGAGGAGTGTGTTGCAGTCCGCAGTCGAGGTGCGACAGGAGTGCGCGCTGTCCGACGGCGGATGGGTGCTGAGCTTCCGCCTGTCCGCCTTGCGTCTTTGTGAGGGTGAGTGGGCCTCGACTGCAGCAACCTCGGCAGAGTTTGCTGTGCACACGCGCGCCATCAACATGCAGGCCGGTGGAACGATTTGAGCTGTGTGTGTGCACTTTGGACGTCTTGCTTTGTGGCAGTAGACTTTGTTTTCAAAAACTGGCACGTTCAGGCAGTGTTGCGTCTGCATATGCTCGCAGATCTGTCTAGACCGGGTAATGATCCGCACTGCAATTTCGAGCGCCCGGCAGGCCAACCCTTGCACCCCCCCTGCAGCGCTGCTGTGTCTCAGGCTACAAGCGAGCGGCACGCTGGGGCTGTCCTTGCCCTGTGGGGTGGGCTTATAACTGGCAGCGCACGCCGCGCCAAAAACAAGCGCCTGTGGCTCTGCAGGCGTGGAGCTGCCAGCAATGCCGGCGCGTCGGCGGCACGCGTGACGTCTGCGCAGCCCCCGCGATGCACGGCACCGCGCTGCACTCGGGTGCGGCGCTGGCCGGGGGCGGCTGCGGAGCGGGCGCCGCGCTCGCCGGGGCCGCCGCCTGCCACGCACCGCCGCAGGCGCCCGCGACGGCCTGCGGAGGCGGCGGCGGCGCGGCCGGCGCGGCTGCGCGCGCCGCAGGCGGCGCAACGGAGCACGATGCGCGCCAGGCGCCCGTGCCGCGCCGGGCGGCAATGGACGCGCTCGTGCAGCGGGTGGAGGCGCGCGACGCGGCGGTCGCGGCCGCCCAGGACGCCGAGCGCGGCGTCGCCGCCGCGCAGGCCCGCCCCTCCGCCTTCCCCTGTCGGCGCGCCGCCCCCCCGAGCGCTGCCCTGCATGCGTCACCCCAGCGCCAGCGCGCGGCCGCGGCGAGCTGAGGCACGGCCCGCCGGCCCTGCGGCGCGCCGCGGTGCACAAAACGCGGGGCCCCGGCCGACCGGGCGCGCCGGCGGCAGGCGGAGCTGCGCGCGGCGACCGGCGCCTTTGGCGCGGAGGCCGCGGCGGATGCGGGCGACTGGTTCTACGCCGACACGGCCGCGCCGGGCGGCTGGAGCGGGCCGCACGCGGCGGCGGCGCTGGCGGCGCGCAGCTGCGCAGGTGCTCCAGCAGCCACGCGCACTGCGCCGCCGGTGCGCCCCCCGCCCGTGCGCTCCCGCCTGCGCGTGCTTGGCCGCGCCGGCGCCGCCGTGAAGCGCGTCGCAGTGTCGCGTTGCTAGTGGTGCGCGCTTCTGTACGCAAGGCCCCGCGGCGGGGAAGCTGGCAGCAGGCAGCATGAATGTGGGCTTGCTCCCAGCTAGCTGGCCCACAAGCGGGGTGCATGCGTGGTTAGCCGGGGCAGCCCCCGCGCTGCAGCGGCGAGCTGGGCCCCCACGCATGCAGGCGCCCCGCCTGTGCAGCGCGTCGGGCCGGCCGCCGCGCGGCGGCGAGCGTGCCGCAGGCGCCCCTGCACCGGCCGCCCGTGCTTCGCAGCCGCTGCCGCGCCGCGCGCAGGCCCGGCGCGCGTGAGCGAGGACACGCTGCTGCACACCGCGCGCGGCGGGCCGGGCATGCCGCTGCGCGTCGCGCTGGCGGGGTACCGCGCGGCCGCGCGCGCCGTCTGGACCAGCTTCCTCGCGGATCTGGCCGTGAAGCGCGCGCTCGCGGCGCGCCGGCGCTGCCACGCCGAGGCGCGCGCCCGCCCCGCCCACCGCCGGGCGCTTCCCTTTTGAGGCCTGAATGTAAGCAGCAGTGCATCTGCTCTGCCTCATGCTGACGGCAGGGACGCGCGAGCGCCCGATCTGGCAGCGCCGCGGCCGGACGGTGCCCGCCCACCGCTGGCCGCGCGAGGGTCCGCACCCACTCCTTGAGCGCCGGCCATGCGCACAGCCCCGCCTCTTGAAGGGCTGGGCGGGCGCGGCGACGGCAGAGGCCGTCTTGAGCTCAACGTAGAGCCGGAAGCGGTGCTCTAGGCGCCCGGGCATGCTGCGCACGCCGCGTGCGCGCAGGTGGACCGGCTCAGCCAGGAGGTGGCACTCCAGGTACCCAGGCATTGCTAACCTACCCTATCCTACACCCATGCGACGAGCGCTGCGGGCGCGCAGGTGGACCGGCTCAGCCGGGAGGTGGCGGCCGCCAAGGCGGCCGCCAAGGCGGCCGCGCAGGCGGCGCCGAAGGCCGCGGCGGCGCCGCGCGCGCCGCCGCGCGCCGCCGCCGCGCCCGCCCCGCCCGGCGCCCGCAGCGCGACCGCCGCGCAGCGGCCATCTGCGCCTGCCGGCCAGGCGCATGCCGCGGGGGCGGGCGCGCGGAGCGTGCGGCCGCCCGGGGAGGCGCGGCCGCAGGCGGCGGGCGCGGCCCGGGGCCCCGCAAGCAGCGCGGAGCCGAGCGCCGCAGCGGCCGGCGACCCGCAGCGGACCCCCCTCGGCTCGCCGGTGCGGAAGCGCTCGCGCTCGGAGTCGCCCGCGCGGTCGCGTGCGGGGGGCCCGCCGGGCGGCGAGGCGCGCAGCCGCGACGAGCAGGGCGCCGCGCCTGGGGCGTGCGCGGCTGTGGTGGCCGCCGCGCTGCCGCTCGGGCCGGCGCGATCGCCCTCGGCGGCTGGGCAGCAGGCGGGTGCGAGCGCGCGCCCGCTGCCCTGCGGCAGCGGCGGCCACGACAACGCAGGCGGCTCCACCCCGCGCGGTCGGCAGGCCGGGCAGCTGCCCTGCGCGGTCAGCCCGGCGGGCGGCGTGGGCGTGCCGGTAACTGCTGCCGCGGCGGGCCCGCCCGACCCGCGCAGGAGAGGCCGCGACGGGCCTGAGGCCGCGCCTGCGGCAGCGGCCACGAGCGCCGGCGCCGCGGCAGACGACGGGCGCCCTGGCGGCGATGCGGGGCAGGGCGCTGCCGCAGCGGCGCCCGCGGCGGCGGCCGGCGCGGCCGCGGGCGCGGCGCCGCCGGGGGCGCGCGGCGGCGGCGGCGGGGGCCGCGGGGCGGATCGGGGGGACCGCGTGCCCGCGGAGCTGCTGCGGCTGCTGGACGCGGGGGGGCAGGGGGGCCCCGAGGGCGGCCGCCGCCGGACCGTGCGCCCGGCGGTGCTGGACCCGTCGCAGCCCGCCCCGAGCGGCCGGGGCAGCAGCCGCGCCCGGCGCCGGCCGCGGCCGCGGCCGCGGCCGCCCGCCCAAGCCCAAGCTGGGCTCGCTGGCGGAGCTCGCGAAGGGGCCCCGCGTCGCGGCCGCGCCGGGCGCGGCGGCCAAGAGCAAGCGGGGGCGCGCGGCCGGGGCCGCCGCGCGGGGACCCGGGGACGCCGCCGCGGACGACGCGCGGCCGGCCAAGCGCCGGCGCGCTGCGGCGGCGGGCGCGGCCGGCTGCAGCGTGGAGCGCGCTGCCGGCGCGGCGGCGCCTTTGGTGCGCCTGCAACCGCCGTGTGTTTTGAGGCGGCAGGGGTGGGGAGCGCTGGTCTGTGTCTGGCGCACGCCTGTCTGCCACGCACGCGCTCCAGCAGGCAGGCCGTGTGTGAGGCAGCAGCATGCGCTGGTGTGATGCGCCGCCGCGGCGCTGCGTGATGATGCATGCATACGTGCCGGGCGCGCAGGAAGAGCATGCCTGCGCGCGTGCCCTGCCGATCGCGCTCGCGGCGGCCGCCGCGCGCCAGGCGCAGGGCCCGCGCCCGGCGCTGCCGTTGCCGGTGCCGATGCTGGTGCCGCCCGCCGCATCAGCGTGCCGAGACACCCGCGGACTCCAGCTCGCTTGCCTGTTTACTTTCGAGCGCGAGTGGGGAGGCCCGGCGGGGGCTGTTCATGGTCTGCGTGGCGCGCGCTGTCAGCCAGCAGAGTGTCCCACCCCAACCTGCGCCCGCTGGTGACAGACGTCTGGCGCTGATGACGAGCGCAGCTCTGCCTTTCTCGCCCGGCGGGACGGGCCTCCATGGGCCCTGCTCAAGCCGTACTGTATGGAGGCTGAGGCTGAGGCCGGGCGCGCTGCGCAGGGCGGCGGGCGCGCGGGCGCGGGCGCCGGCGCGGGCGGCAGCCGCGCGCCGCGCGGCGGCAAGCTGGCGCGCGTGGCCGACCGCATGGACGGCGGCGCCTGGGCGGCGCTGCGCGCGCGGCCGTCGCCTCTGCGCTTTGGGAAGAGCCGCGTGCACGCGTGGGGCATGTTTGCGGCGCGCCCGATCGCGGCGGAGGAGTTCCTGGTGGAGTACGTGGGCCAGACCATCCGTTCGGAGCTGACCGACGCGCGCGAGGCGGGCTACGAGGCGCGCGGCATGGACTCGTCGTACCTGTTCCGCATCGACCGGACGCTCGTGATCGACGCCACCGTCATGGCGCGCCCTGCGTCCATGCCGCGTGCCTTCCATGCATGCTGCATCCATGTCCTGGGGCGTGCACATGTTCTTGCTGCCGGTGCGGGGTTGAAGCGAGCTCAACACCGTGAAGCGGCCGCCTTTGTCCAGTCTGGATGGGGAGCAGCGGAGCCGCCGAATGACCGCCCGCTCGCCAGAGCCTGCCAGGCTGGGGAGCCTGCAGAGCGCGCGGCCGCCTCGTGCGCTGGCGGTCCCGACGCTGCAGGCTCAGCGTGTCTGGAACGGGGCCGCTTGCAGAGCAGCGCTGCAGGGCGCGCCCTGCGCGTTCGCCGCCCTGGCCGGTCACGGGGGGTGTGCGCGGCGCGCAGGGTAGGTCACGCAACGAGCCTGACGAGCCGGTGATGACAGCCAGCGCAACAGGGCAACCGCTCCCATCATCTTGGTACTGATCCCCTGGTCCATCCCTTCACAGAAGCACCGCTTCGCCGACAGACAGCGGCGTCATGCGACCACACTGGCTGGCACGGCCACGGCCGGGCGAGCAGGCGCGCCGGTCGCGGGCCTGACGACCGCGTCGAACAGCACGCGCCCGCCCAGCGGCGTCTCCGCGACGGCCGCCACGCCGCGCGCCAGCCAGCCGGAGTAGCTGGCCAGCTGCCGGAAGGTGCGGA
>JAABUY010003156.1_pt1 | contig 18555 bp, 22 predicted proteins | sample 5560271 | NCBI WGS metagenome assembly JAABUY01 (sample SAMN10711886, study PRJNA513374) | rock metagenome | isolation source: Antarctica rocks | place: Antarctica: Victoria Land, University Valley
CTCACCCGCAACCTGGAGCAAAGCCCGGCTGCCGCAGAGGACGCGGTCAGCATCGCCAACTGCCATCGCCTGCTGCGTGCCTACAATCGTCCTGTACCTACTACTGCATAATCAAACAGGCTCTCAGTACTCCACGATGACGAGGCCGTTGAAACCGTTGCCGCCAGGCGCCCCGATCCCTATGCCGCCCGGCTGGGTCACGCCGGCGCCGGCGCCGCCGCCGCCCGGTCCCTGGGCGAAAATGCCCTGCACCGCGCCGGACGTGCCGCGCCCGCCTCCCGGCCCGCCGCCGTCGCCGCCGCGCAGCCCGACCTGGATCGCGTCGGTGCCGCAGCTGCCGCCTTCCTGCACGTCGCCGCCGTAGCCCTGGCCGCCGACGCCGCCGGCGCAGGTGGTCATCGCGGTGCCGCCGGCGCCGCCGCCGCCGCCCGAGGCGCTGACGTAGCTGCCGAAACTGCTGCTGCCGCCGGGAGGGCCCTGCACGAGCCCAGGCTGCGCGCTGCCGGCGCCGATGCCGCCGCCGCCGACGGTGACCGGCACGACGCTGCCCGGGGCCAGCCCGCTCAGCCAGGCGATGGCGCGGCCGCCGGCGCCGCCGCCGCCGCTCGGCAGCACGCTGTGGGTGCCGCCCGCGCCGCCGCCGGCGATGACCGTGACGCGGAGCCGGCTGACGCCCTGCGGCACCACGAAGTTGCCCGAAGCGTTGAACACCGCGACTTTCGCGAAGCCCGGGCGCAGGTCGCCGAGCTTTGCCGGGATGATCCGCGCCGGCGCATACGGCGCGATGTTGCCGGCGGCGACCGCAGTCTGCCCGGCGCCCAGCACCACGGTGGCAATGCCGATCCACCCGGAGTCGGGCGCCGGCGTCGCGCTGCCGCCGGACGGCGCCGCGTTGCCCGGTTTTGCCAGCAGCGCCACCCGCTGCGTCCGCACCGTCGGCTGCGCGACGCCGGTGTTGCTCGGGCCGAGATAGGGTTGCGCCGGGTTGGCGGCATTGTAGTAGGGCAGCACGACGGGATTGGCATCGCTCTCCTGGAACGCCGCCTGGATCAGGTAGGTGATCTCCGACCCGGCGGCGAGCGGCGGCGTCAGCGTCAACGGCACGGCGGCGGCGTTGACGCCCATCCGCACCATCACGTCGGCGCTGTCGGCTGGCAGCGAGCCGTAGGCGCTCTGGTCGACCTGGCCCAGTGCGGTGATGCTGCCCGGCCCGACGCTGACGGCGAGCGTGCCGGCCACCGGCATCACCGCCAGGCCGTCGATGGTCGGCGAGGTGCCCAGCGCCGCGGCAAGCAGCGCGCCCAGCGCCACCATGACGTTGCGGTTGGTGCCCAGCAGGTCGGTGTCGAGCGGGATGCTGCCCGGATAGACGATGCTGCGGTCCATGGATGCTCCGATTGCTGTGTGCTGTGGCCGGTGTTCAGTCGACGATGCGGGTCCAGGCGATGGCGGCCGCGGGCATCACGCCGGCGATTGCGGCCATGATGTCGGCGTCGCCGACGGCAGCCACGAGCAGGCCGGCGCTCGCGTATTCGATGGCGCCGACGCCGTAGCCGCCGAGCGAGCCGCAGTAGCCGTCCACCATGGCGATGCCGCCGCCGCGTGGGCGGCGCACCGTCACGAAGCACTGGAACGGCAAGCCTAGGCTGCCCCAGCCCCCTCCGCCGGCACTTCCACCGGCTGCGCCCCCGGAACCTTGGCCGGCTACGCCCCCCACGCCGTAGCCGCAGGCGATGCCCCAGGCGCCGGTATCGGCCGGGCGCGACGGCTCGAAGATCGTCGGTGCTCGCCCCACCAGCTGCGTGACCTGCGCCACCAATGCCGCGCGAGTGCCGCGCTCGCGCAGCAGTTCCCGGCGGATGCGGGCGCGCAGAGGCGTGTCGGCCTCGCCGCCGCGCCGCATCAGCCGGCCGCCGAACCAGTCGCTGGCCAACAGGTCGAGCCAAAGCCCGCCGGCGGTCGCCATCCGCGTCTGCGCCCGTGCGTACGCCAGCAGCGCGTAGGTTTGCGCGGCGGCCTGGCCAAGCCCGGCGAGCACGCCGTCCAACACCGGCGCATCGTCGGCGAACCAGCGCGCCGGCAGCACCGCGCGCAGCCGCGCCACCATGTCGGCCTGGCCGCCGACGGCGGGAATTCCCGACATCGCTCAGCCCACCGTCACGGCAGCGGCTTTGAGCACGCCGCCGAAGCCGGGCGAGACGTCCGCGACGCCGCCGCCCAGCAGCACGCCGCCGACGTTCACGACCCGCGGCGAGGCGTCGTAGGCGAGCTGCGCCACGCGGCTGCAGGACAGTGCCGCGCCGATCGGCAGCGTGTCGGCGTAGAGCGCAATGGCGCCGGCAACGATCGGCGCGACGTCGGCATGGGCTCCAGCAGGCGTGGTCACGATGGCGAGGCTGATCGGCACCGAAAGCACCGTGGGCGGGCGCACGCCATAGGTCGTGCCAATCGGCCGCACCGCCTCTATCGCCACCGCGGCGGCGGCGATCACCGCGGCCGGCGGGAAACCGCTGCCGTCGTCGACCGTGACCAGGAAGCTGCCCATCCGCACGCTGCCGTCCGGCGACGTGTTCTCCGCGATGGCGTAGGTCAGGCCCTGGCGCTGCGCCTGGATCGCCGCTCCCACCGCCAGCGGCGTGGCGCGGGCGCGGGTGTCCAGGAAGCTCTGGAAGCGCGTCCGCAACGCCGCGTCGGCCTCGGCGTCGAGGCCGTTGGACAGCGGCTGCGAGTTGCCGACGGTGTCGATGCCGGGCAGCGCCGCGGCGATCAGCGACACCGCGCCGGCCTGCACGTTGCCGGCATTGCCGCCGATGCTGGCCTGGACCGGAACGTCGACGCCAAGGCTGCCGACCGCCACCAGATAGCCGCCGAGCGCCGCACTCCACGCCGGGTTCGTCGGATCGGCGACCACGCCGTAGGTGAGCGAGCCGTCGGCGGTGCGAACGACCGTTCCGCCCGGCACCAGCGCCGCGGCGTTCGGCACGAAGCGGGCGAACTGCACCCGTCCGCTGGCGGGCAGCGCCGGCAGCCGCGCCAAGCCGAAATCGGCGACCCAGCTATCGAGGTCCGGCCCGATGCTGGTCGCCGCCCGCGTCGCCTGCAGCAACAGCACCACCAGCCACTGCATCCACAGCGCCAGGCTGGCGTTCGCCTCCAGCACCGCGCGCAACGTGCTGCCGACCGAAAGGTCGAGCAGTTGGCGGGCCGCCCCCTGCACCGCCGCCGCGGCGTTGCCGACGATGGTCGGGAAGTCCTGCAACGGCAACTTCATGTTCGGGCTCCGATGCTGAACTGAACGAGCCGCGTGCCGCCGCTGGGCGCGTCGGTGTAGCGGATCGACACGTAGACGCTGCCGTCGCCGGCCGCCTGCACGTCGATCTGCGGCTCGGGCGAGCGCGCCACCGCCGCCTCGCGGAAGATCTGGCCGCGGATCACGCCGCGGATGCGCGCGGGGTCGACAGGCGCTCCGACGAACCGCGCCAGCCCGGCGCCGTAGCCCGGCTGCCAAAGGTAATCGCCGGGGTTGGTCAGCAGGCGGCGCAGCACTCGCTGCTGCCCGAGCAGCGCGCCATCGGCGCCGGCCAGGTCGCCGGTCGCCCCGGCCTGCAGGTCGACGCCGAACTGGTGCCAGATGTCAGCCATGAACTCTCCTGTTCAGTCCTGCGAGTTTGGGGCGGAGACGGTGCCGCCTTGCGGGTCCTGATGGGTGTGCCCGTCATAATTCCGCCGTAGCCGGTCAAGGCTGCCGTGACGGTCGTAGACGTCGCCGGCGACGCGCAGGTCGCCCTGCATTTGGATGCTGCCGTCGTTGCACAGCTTGACGAAGCTGCCGCTGGCATGAACCAGCCACAGCTCGCCCACCGGAGCCGCCACGGCGCGGGCGCCGTCGCTCCAGGCGCGGCCGACGATCACCCCGTGGTCGCTGTCGCCCTCCTGCGCCAGCACCAGCACCTGGTCGCCCGGCGTCGGCGGGCAGGCCATGCCCCAGCCGGCGCCGACCCAGGCGCTCAGCACCGGCAGCCAGCCGGTCACGACGCCCTCAGGCTGCAACGCCACCCTTGCGGCGCTGCGCGCCGGGTCGACGCTGGTGACGACGCCGAAGCGGGGCTGCCCGACGCCGCGGTCGAGCGCCGCGGCGTGTCCCTTCATCGCGTTGACGAAGCGTTCCATCACTGCACCTCAAGGCCGGGCGAGGCGTTGCGCGCCCGTACCGTTTGGTGAAAGCCATGCCGCGCGTCGATGCTGCGTGAAACCTCGTCGATCCAGTACGCCTGGTCGAAGGCGCTGCCAGTACCCTCGACGCCGACCAGCATGCGCGCGTCGAGCAGCAGCTCGCCTGGCATCTCGGCGGCGATCACCCGCTCGTGCCGCGACAGCTGCGCCAGCTTGCGCTGCGCCAGCAGCAGCGCCGCGTCGGGCAGCAGGTCCGGCACCACGAAACTGTAGCGCTGCACCGGCTCGCGCAGGCCCTTGGCATTGAGGCCGGCGCGGCTGGCGCGGGCGACTTGCGTGAACCCCTTCGCCAGCTTGCTGTTCCAGCTTTTCACGACGACCTCGATGTCGCGCGCCAACGTCAGTGCCCGCTCCAGCCGTAGTGCCGTCACGTTGGCCGGTCCGGACGCAGTGGCGCGGGGCCGCAGCACCGCGCTTGGCGTCGCGTCCTGCTGCGACGGCCGGAAATGCAGCGTGCCGCCGCGCACCCACACGTCGAAGCCCTCGCGCCCGGCGAGTCCCACCAGCAGGTCCCATTCGGTGCTGGCGCGGCTGAACTGGTCGAGCGTGATGTGGTCGTGCTCGAGTTGCCAGTAGCGGCCGACCGGCGTCGTGGTCGGCTGCACGTCGGCGGTCAATCCATGGCGTCCGGCCAACAACATCGCGATCTCGCTGGAGGTGCGGTTGGCGAACGTCTCTTGCGTGCGCGCCTCGATCAGCGCCGCGGTGCGGTCGCGGCCTTCCAGACGCGCCACCCCGTCCACCGCGTCGATCACCACGCTGTCGACGAGGCCCTGCACCAGGCTGGCGAAACCCGCGCCCGCAAAGCCGACCTGCACATCCAGCGCGCACTCGCCAAGCCCGCCCCAGAACGCCGCCGCCATCGTCGGGTCGGCCGTCAGCGAGAGGCTGACCTCAAACCGGTCGGCGCCGTAATGGTTGGTGTTGGTGACCCGCGCCGACAGCGCGCCGCGCACCGGCACGCCGTTGGCCAGCACCAACAGGCGCGGCGCCCGCGACGCGCTACTGCCGGACAACGCCGCCTCCGGCGTTCGGATCGACCGGCGGCAGGCGCAGCGTGGCAAGGCCGCTCAGCATAGGGTCGCTTAGGCCGTTCAGCTGCGCCACCAGCACCCATTGCGTGGCGTCGCCCAGCCAATCGAGCGCCACCCGGAACAAGGTGCCGCCGGCCACCGTCACGGTCCGCATGGCTCAGCCTCCTTGATCGGTGAAGCCAGCCTGCGCCCGCAACGCGAAGCCGCGCGCCGCCGCCAACTGTGCCAGCGCGCCGGCGCTTGCGGCCACACTTCTGACGTCGCCCGCGGTCGCCATCGCGGCGCCCGAGGCGGCTATCGACTGCGCGATGCCGTCGTTAAGTTGGGCAAGCGCCAGAATGCCCGCGGCTTGCCCATCGGACCCGGAAACCCCGAGTGCCGCGACCGCAGCGCCAGTGTCCACTCCGGGAAAGCCCGCAGCCGTCGCGAGGTCGCCTAGCGCCAGGCCGACGGCCGAGACCACCGCCTGCACCAACGCCGCCGCGTCGTCGGCCAGGACGGTGCAGGAGATCCGATACGGAATCCAGTTGGATCGCTCGTACTGGGCATGGAACTCAGCCACCACGACGCTGAAGCTGAAGGCGTCCCAGGCCAGCGTCCATACCGCACCCTCGCTACGCAGGGTGTCCAGCAGCCGGGCGCGCAACGTCGCGTCGGGACCGCTGAAAGCGCCCGACCAGGCGATTGGGGCATCGTCGGGACCCATGGCGTCGATGATCCGGGCGCCGCCCGGCAGCGTGTGGACGACGATCCGCTGGTGGCCGCCGAAGCCGATGCGCGCCGGCACCTCGAACGCCTCGAAGGCGACCGGACCAAGAATTAACACCGCCATGCTCAATGTCCCTGCAACGCGCCAGGCCAAGCGGCGCTCATCTGCGGATCGAATGCCGTGCTGCCGGAAGACGGCCCGGACACCGCGCGGGCCAGCGTGTCCGACATCCAGCGCCCGACCCGCGCGCCGTCGAGGAACACGTCGCCATGCGTCGGGCCGCCGCCGCCCTGGGCGGGCGAACCTCCGGCCTCGGGACGGCGCGCCGGCGGGGCAAGGCTGGGCGAGACCGCGCGCGCCATCGCTGCGGCACCCTCGCCGGCATTTGCCGGAACATGAGGGGCGGTGTGCGCCAAGGCAGGCTGCGCGAAGATCGACGGGCTGGATGCGGTGGGAAAGGCGGCGGCATTTGGCAGTTCGCTGGACGCTGCCCCAGGCGGTTGCGGCAATGTTTCGGGGGCGGGCGGCAACGGCGCGAACGCCGCATAGTCAACCGGCGTCGCCGCTTGCTGCATTGCCCCGACGGACGGCGCGGGGCGGTTCGGTGCGACGCTGGCCGGCAATGCTTGCGACCGGAGCGCCGGGGCAGCTCCGGTCGGGACCGCCGCTTGTTGCAACGCGGGCAGCACCGAAGCTGGCAGCGCAGCTGGGAGCGGCCCAGGCTGCACGGCTGCGGATACCGAAACAGGGGCTGTCGGCACTGGCCGCTGCGGCGCCGGTATCCTGGCCGGTTCGTATGCAGGAGGCCGCGCGGCGGGCTGGGCTATCGCCTTCGATGGCGCAGTCGGCGATGGCGCAGTGGATGACGGAGCGGGCGGCGGCACGACGGGTGCAGGGACGACGGACGGTGGCGAGACGGCCGGCGATGCGAGAGGCGGCGCTGCGACGGATGGCGAGACGATAGGCGGCGGCGCGTCGGGCGGGGGCTCGGCGGCGGCGGGCAGCTTTGGCGCCGGGATTGGCGGCGGCGGCGTGAGCAGCTTCGGCAATTGCCCGAAGCCGCTCACCACCACCTGCGACAACATCGCGATCTCGCCTGCCGCCGCGGCGATCGCCGCCCCGGTGTCGCTCATCAGCAACGCCAGGCCGACCGCACCCGGCGCATCCGGCTCGTGGCCGACGGTCGGACCTTGGCTCATTCCAAAATTTCCCAGCGCATGGTTGCGAAGTCGAACAAGCCGCCGTCCAGCGTGCCGAGGGCGATGACCCAGGCGGCGCGCTCATCCTCCGGCAGCGAGAAGGCGACGTCGAACGGCACCCCGTTCCGCACCAGGAACAGGCAATCGAGCAGATCGGGGTGCCGCATCAGTTTTTTGCCAGCACTCCCGGCGCGGCGGCGTCGGACGGCGCGGCGGCGCTCAACGCGGCGGCGACGGCTGCGATGCCGGCGTCGCCAAGCCGCGCCACCAGCGCCTCCACCTGCGCCTCCGACGCCGGCGAGGGCACCGGCACGTCGTCGATCGCCGTCACGCTGCATGCCAGCGTGGCCATGCCCATCCACCCGGCGTTGCCCACCAGGCCGGCGCCCGCCGCCTTGAACAGCCGCAGCCGGTCGAGCGCGCCGAGCCGACGGATTGCCAGCACGCGGCCCTGCGCGTCGGTCACCGGCATGATCGCCTCGGCCGCCGCGATCAGGCGCGACGAGGGAGTGTCCATCACAGCCGCTTGCGACGGGCTGCGAAGAACTCCAGCCGCTGCTTCACCGCAGCGTCGCCGCGCCAGCTGCCGGCCTGCACCAGCTTGAACACCGCGTTGTCGAACTGGTAGGTGCTGGTGCTGCCGTCCGGCTCGGCAACGTATTGATACAGCGTCGACAACGCCAGCGGGCCGCCGGCGAAGTACTGCGCCTCCAGCCGGGCCACGAAATCCTCCGCCGCCGACGACCCGCGCTCGAGATCGAAGGCGCCGTCCCAGCCTTTCGGCAACTCCGCCGCGAGCTGCACGCCGTCGATGCGCTCGACCCGCACCGCGGTGGTGATCTGGCGGCATTCGAAGCCGGTGACATGCGACAGGTCGACCCGCCCGAATGGGCCGGTCAGCACCAGCTGGCAGTCGCGCCCGACCGAAAAAGCATTGGTTGCCATTGCATGTTCCCCTTATGCCGAGAGCGAGCCAGCGGTCGTCGGCAGCGTCTGGCGCTGCACCTGCACGGTCTGGCCGCCCTCCATGTTGACGATGAACCGCTCGTTGATCGCCTGGTACCGCACCTGCGCGTCGGACTGCACGTAGCCGAGCCCGGTGCGGCTGGCGGGGTTGTTCGAGATGTCGCAGATCACGCTGAACGGCAGGCTGCCGTCGGTGCTGCCGAGCAGTCCCTGCGACAGCATCGCCTGCATGAACGATAGCTGGGTGGCGCGGATGCGCCGGAACAACTGGGCGTTGATGACTTGGCCGACGTACTGGCCCATGCCCGCGGCCAGCGTGGCCGCGATGTAGTTGGTCAGCCTGGTGTAATTGTCGCCGTTCGAAGCGGCGCTGCTGCTGGAGTTGTGGCCGCCGCGCACGCCCCAGAACGCGCCCGCCGGCTGCGGGTTGGCGATCACGTCGATGCCGGCCTGCAGCAGCACCGACAATTCGGCCGACGAGTATGTGCTGGCCTGGCCACTGCCCGGCTGGACGGAACGCTGGCTGGCGACGACGCCGTACAGCGGCTTGTTCAGGCTGCTCTGCTCGGGCGACAGGTTGGCCAGCCGCCCCGCCGCGAAGCCCTGCGGGCTGACCAGCCGCAGCGTCGCGTTGACCTGATCGTTCCACCACAGCCAGTCGCCGAACATCAGCTTGGCGGAATACGAGTCGAGCCCAGCGGTCTGCTTGTTGAACACCGCGCTGGCGATGCCGTCCCCGGCTGGCCCGGCAAGGATCATGTAGAGCCCTTCGGAAAGCCCGAACTGCGCCTGGGTCGTCCACTGCGTGGCATCGTCGCTGTCGGCCAGCACGCCGAGGCTGCAGCCCTGCCCGCGCAACGCGTACATGCCGCGTCGGGTTAGGCTGTCGACGCCGACCAAGGTGGCGGCGCTCATGGCGCCGGCGCCGTCGGTGCCGGGCGTGCCGCCGGCGAAGCTGACGCCGAACGTGCTCGGGGCGACCGCGGTATTGCCGGGATTTACCGTAACGATCTGCGACGGGCCACGCCGCGGCCCCTGCCCCAGGTTGACCGCAGCGGCCAGCGCCGCCCAGAATCCGGCGCCGCTGCCTGAGATGTTGTCGAACACTTCCGGCGGCAGGCCCGGCAGCGTCACCGTCAGGCGCCAGCTGCCGGCCTGGCTGCCGCTGCCGAGCACCAAGCTGATCTGGTTGCCCAGGCTGCCGCTGTACAGCGCCGTGAAGGCCAGCGTGGTGCCGGGGATCTGCTGCGAGGCGGCGGCATCGGTGCCGTCGCTGGCGCGGACGCAGCGGAAGCTGCTGGCGCCCTGCTGCACGGCGCAGGCGACCTGCGTCCCCATGTCGTACTTGCGCGCCATCACCGGGCCGAAGCCGGCGGCGTAGTCGGCCATCGTGCCGACGATCACCGGGCGGCCGACCGGACCCCAGCTGGCGCTGCCGACCACGCCGACCACGTTGGTCGGCACGCCGTTCAGCACCAGGTTCTGCGGCGGCACGATCTGCACGTAAAGGTCGGGCACCACCAGCGCCGTGGTGTTGATGCTGCCCTGCTGGACGATCGGCATGTCTACTCTCCCATTTCCATCTGATCTTCGGTCACGCCAGCAAGGACTTCACCGGCAAGCCTCCAGCCGACAGCTGCGTGTCGCTGAACAGCAGGCTTGGCAGCGTGGTGGTGAGCGTGGTCGCGAACTCGACGCTGTAGAGCAGGTCGCGACGGTACAGCGCCGCGTCCTGCGCCCGGTCCGACGGCAGCGACGCCACGTAGAGCAGCCGCCCGGCGCTGCCGTCCGGCAGGCCCACGAAGTCGACCGCCGACAGCGTGCCGTCGATGGCCGCCGCGGCGGCGTCGCGCAGCGTCGGGTTCGGGCACCAGCAGACGACGCGCACCGCAACCCGCTGCCGCCGCGTCTCGCGCATCCCGGTCTGATCGGCGGCCACCCGGGCGATCAAGCTGGCGCCTGGCACCGTGAGTGTGGCGGCATCGGCGCTCGCGGCCCGCACCGGCAGGAGTGCCCGCGCCAATGCCGCGGCCACGCTGGCCGGCGTATCTCCGGCAACCGTCCGATGCACCGCCGCCGTGCTCCCGGCCAGCACGCCGGCGAGCTGCCCGGCATCGGCGCTGCCCGAGAAGACGACGGTCGCGGGGGCGGCGAACGCCAACAGGGTCACCGGCCGCGGCTGTGTTACAATCCAGGTGTCCGGGTAGCGCGTCGTGGTGCTCTGGCTACCCGGCTCGACGCTGACGCTCACCCGCACCCGGCCCGCCGCCAGGTCGGCGTCCAGACCGGCGGCGTCCGGCCAGCCACGGTGGATGCGGCACGGCGCGCCGACCGCGCTCGGGGCGTCGATGCCGGCCGGGTAGAGCACGCCGGCGACCATTGCCGCCACCGCCTCCTCGACCTCCGACTGGTCGGCCATCAGGTCGCGGCCTGGCGCACGTCCAGCCGCCAGCCCAGCTCCGACAGCTCCGCCGAGGCCACCACGCCGGCGCGGCCGAGGTCGTCGGTCAACAGGTCGCCGCCGCGGATCAGGGTCCGCCCGGACGCCGGCAGCAGCACGCTCCAGCCACTCGACCCGGCATCGCCCGGCAGCCCGGCGCGGTCCAGGCCGGAGCCGCCGGCCAGCAGGCTCACCGGCCATCCGGTCAGCACCGGGTCCGTCGCCGCCCGCACCAGTCCGCCGTAGCCGCTGAGCCCGACCGAGCGCGGCGACGCGGTGCGGACCAGGTTCACCGTCCGCGTGGCGCGCACGCACAGCACCTGCAGCAGCGGCGCCTGGCTGGCGATGAACCAAGTGACGCCCGCCCCGCGCAGGTAATCGCCCGGTCGCGTGTAGCCGGCGTCGAACAGGCCGGTGTACAGCGGATGCCCGTAGCTGCTTCCGTGCTGGCGCAACGGCTCGAAATGCGCCGGCAGCTGCATCAGCAGGGTTGCGGCGGAGATCGGCGGCGAGGCGTCGCGCGGGCGGTGCAGGTGGCACATTGCCCCGAGCTGGCGGGCGGTGACGCCGTTGCCGTAGTTGATCGCGTCGGCGACGCTGGCGCGGGTCATCACACCACCATCGCGAGGCTGTTGCCGCGCTCGCCCAGGGCTGGGCCGGCGGGCACCCCCAGGAAGCCGCACAGCCGACGCCGCCAGTCGTCGAACAGCATTGCGCGGTCGCCCGGCTCGTTAGGGTTGCGCGTCCAGACCGCGGCCTGCTCGGTGTCCAGCCGCGCGCCGGCGGCGGGGATGTCCGCCTCCAGCGCCGCCAGCTGCGCCAGGTAGCCGCGCGCCACGGCCTCCTCGGCGGCGGCAAGGTTCGACAGGCGGTACTCCAGCAGCCCGTAGGCCTGGAAGAACCGCCAGCCGTTGAACCCCGACGCGCCGACGCCGTATGCGGGGTAGCCGCAATGCCGCCGGATATCGGTCCGCTCGCCTGCCGAGAAAGCCATGCGCCTGTCTCCCGCTTTCGCCGATCAGCCCATGTGCTCGACCATCACCGCGCGCTTGAAGGCGGCGTTGGTGGCGGTCGCGATGGTGCTCGGGTTGGTGGTGACGTCGGACGGCGTGCAGAAGCCGCCGATCCAGTACCAGCTCTGCGCGATGATCTGCTGCAGCCGGTCGATCGGCTCGCGCGTCACCATCGCCACGTCGTCGATGACGTTGACGATGCTGTCGCCCGGCCGTACGTCCTCGGCCGCCATCCCGGCGAAGTCGCCCTCGATCAAGGCGCCCTGGCCGCAGACGATCGGGCGCCGCACCACAGCCCCGGCGATGGTCGGATGCGCCTGCACGTAGGCTTCCGTGGTGGGAATGAAGCGCAGCCCCAGGAAGTCGTTGACCATGCCGCGCTTGAACACCTGGTTGGCGCTGGTGGCGCCGATGAACAGCTGGCGGAAGTCGTTGTCGGCGAACAGCTGCCGGGCACTGACCGGATCGAGGTAGCAGTTGAACGCGCCGTCGATCTCCGGCACCGCGTTCAGCCGCAGCTGCGCCACGGCGTTCAGCAGCGTGCTCATGTTGATGGTGTCGCCCGCGGCGATCTGCGCCGTGTTGCCGCGCCCGTTGGGCCGCACGATGGAACTTCCGGTCGCCGCCGTCGCGGTGTTGCCGGCGGTGCCGTCGGCCACGCTGACCGGACCCGAGAACGTCAGCAGGCCGCTGATGCCACTGGGCGCCGTGGCCACGTTGACGGCATCGGCCGCCGCCCCGACCAGCGTGTAGGCGTTGGCGCCCACCGTCACGGCGAGCGAGTTGGCGCCGCCCACCGGGACCTGCACGCCGTTGACGAAGACCGTGAGGAAGCCACGGATGTCGTCGACCATGACCGCCGGCCCAGCCGCCGTGAGCGAGGTGCGGACCCGCGTGTTGCCGCCGAAGTAGGCGGCGAACAGCGCGTTGCGCGCCAGCTCGTCGAGGCTGCGCGCCGCCTGCTCGCCGTTAATCGCGGCGTTGAGCAGGAACTGGTCGCCGATGCCAACCCGGCTGGTCACCATGTTGAGGTCGGTGGTGGCGGCGTAGTGGTTGATAGTAATGGTGTACTGCTCGACGTTGAAGCCGCTCGGCGTCAGCCCGTTGTCGAGGTTGGTGTTGGTGGCGGCGGCCAGCGGCGTGGTCACGCTGGGCTTCAACCCGGCGCGGGTCTTGGTCAGCGTCTCGCCGATGCCGACGCTGAACTGCTCACGGTCGGCGCAGGCGCGGTAGCCGAGGCGTGACTGCAACGCGAACTGGAACTCACGCTCCAGGAAGCCTTGCTGGATGATCGCCTGCAGGCTGACGGGGAAGTTTTGAATGCCCATGCTTATCGTTCCTGTCTTGATTGTTTAGCGACGGCGCAGAAGCTCGGCTCGGGCGGCGCGCCATTCGTCGTGGGTCAACTCGCTGGCCTTGCGAGTTCCGGGCGTTTGCGCCGGCGGCGCGCTGGCGGCGCTCGATGACGACGCGACTGGCCCGGCGAGTCCGAACAGCCACGGCTTGGCGCGCCGCATCGCCGCCATCAGCCCGGCCCCGCCCACCACGTCGCCGGACGCGTCGAGCGTCACGTCGGGCGCGTCCAGCAGGCGCAACCCGTCGAGGTCGACCATGCCGGCCCGCACCGCCTCGGCACGAAGGCCGGCGCGCACCAGGGCCAGCCGATGCGTCTCCTGCAGCTGCGACAGTTGCTGCTCGAGTGCCGCGATCCTGCCGTCAGGAGGGGCTTCGTCGATCATGTGGTCTCCTCTCGGGTGATGCGCGCCAGCTCCGCCGGCACGTCCTCGATGTTGTAGACGTCGGCCACCGACTTCACCGCGGTCTCACGGCTCATCAGGTTCGCCGCAGCCAGCGTCTGCAAAGTCGACGCGTCCCGGCCGCGGTCCTCGGCGCTCGGGGCGGTCCAGCGCGGCCAGTGCAGGGTGAGCCGGGCCGTGCGGTCGAGCGGCGCCACCGCCTCGCCCAGCACCCGCAGCGGAAACTGGTGCGAGGTCCGCACCACCATCGCCGCGAGCTGCAGCAGGCCGGCGCCGTAGCTCACCCGCAGCCGGTCGGCGAGCCAGATCAGACCCTGGTTCATCAGCTCCAGCGCCCGCCCGCTCTGCGCCGCCGAGAGCCGGTCGGCGTTGGCGCGGTTGCCGTGGACGCCCTCCAGGGCCAGCTCGCGCAACGTCCGCACGTACTCGATCACCGCCTGCGCCGCGGTGCCGTTGATCTCCAGCAGCTTTGCGTCGCCGTTGGCGCCAACCACCAGCGCGTTGCCGCCGCCGCGCACCAGGGTGCTGTCCGGCGCCGCCGGTTCGCGGATCAGCAGCAGCGGGTCTGAGGAGTATTTCAGCCCACGGCCGGCCTGCGACAGCTGGTAGTCGATCTCGATGGTGGTCTCGATCGCCGACTGGAAAGTGCAGGCGCCGTCAGGACCTTCGCCGCCGGGCAGGTTGCGTATCCAGACCACGGGCACGAAGCCGAGGCCGTGCCGCACGCTCCGCGTGGGGTCGGGCACCGGCTCGGCGGGCGGGCTGCCGACGCGCTGCGGAGCGAACCAGGCCTCGCTGTCGCAGTCCCACTGGCGCTCGAACCAGTACAACCCTTGCGGGTCGCACTCGTCGTAGCCGCGGCTCAGCAGCACCCGGCCGGCGACCTTGTAGCGCTCGGTCACCCGCAGCAGCTGGTCCGGCTCCTCCGGGTCCCATTCCGGCGTCAGGAAGCGGGTCTCCAACACCCGGAAGAACACCCGGCCGCGCAGCACCCGCAGCCACACCGCGACGCTGCCGACGCTGCCGGAGCGCGCCGCCTCGAGCATCGCGGCATTCAGCGCGGATTCACGGACGACATCACCGAGCAGGTTGCGCACCACCGGGTCGGCGCACTCGATGGTTGGGAAGTGCCCGTCGCCGAACAGCAGGCTTAAGGAGTCGTCCACCACGATGCGGGCGAGCGGGTAGCGCACGCTGGGGCGGCGTTGACGCAGCGGGATGTATTCGCCGCCGGCGCCGCGCTCCTCGTGGAACTCGTGCGGCAACACGTCGTACAGGCGGCCGTCCAGGATGCGCCGGAAGATGTCGAGCCGGCGCACGCGGTCGTCGTAGTCGGCATCGCTGCCGATCAGGTTGCAGATCGTCTCGAACATGCTTTGATCCTGAAAGCGGGGTGTCCGCAAAGGCGGTTCAGCGTCCGATCAAGTTCAGCTGCAGCCGCCTGCCGCCGGTCGCCGCGGCGGTCAGCATGGTGAAGGCCCGAGACAGCGCATCGACCTGGTCGTCCTTGCGGCCGTGCGGGAAGTCGCGCAGTTCTTCGAAGAACGCATGGTTCCAGGCCGCCCGGACCATGGTGAGCAGCCCGGCCTCGGCCTGCGCGCTGACCGGGCCGGCGCGGGTGACCTTGCTGCCGGTCTCCGGACTGGCGATCACCCGCCAGCCGGCAAGCCGGCCGGACAGATAGGCGACCTGCTGCTTGCCGGCCTGCCCGGGGTCTTGCGGCAGGCCAATGGCCACCCCCGGCCCGTCCGCCGCCGCCGTGGCCATGATCGCCTGCTCCACCGCCAGCGGACCGCCGCGCAGCCGCACGATGTCGAGCACGCAAAACCGTCCGTCCGACATCCGGGTCAGCTTCAGGCCCACGGTCCAGTCCGGATCGCTGCCGTGCCCGGCCTCGGTCGCCGCAAGATCCCAGGCGCGCACCGCGACGCTTGCAAGTGGCGGTTCGTCCAAGGTGGCGATTGCGGCCGGGCGGAACAGCGTGCCGTGCGACGCGCGTGGCTGCTGCTGGAACAGCGCCCGCCACACCCGCTCGCCGACCGCCAGCCGCTTGCGTGCCAGCGCCTCGGCATCCTCCCACTCCGGCCACAGCGCCTCGCCGGGCGCGCGGCCGAGCGGGTCGCCGGCCTCCGCCAGCGCGGGCAGGCGCAACACCTCCCACGGTTCGGCGGCGGCGAGCAGGCGGCCGCCCAGATCGTCCTCGTGCCAGCGGGTCATCACCAGCACGATGCGGCCGTGCGGCTTCAGCGGGGGCAGCAGGTCGGCTTGGTACCATTGCCACAGGCTGTCACGCAGCGTTTGGCTCTCGGCCTCGGCATGGCTCTTTATAGGGTCGTCGATCAGCACCAGGTCGGCGCGCCTGCCGACAATCGGCCCGCGCACCCCGGCGGCGAAATACTGCCCGCCCGCCACCGTTCGCCACCGCCCCGCGGCGCGGTCGTCGCGCGCCAGGGCCAGGCCGTGCGGCGCGCCATGTTCGGCCACCATCGCCCGTGCGGCACGGCCAAAATGGTGCGCCAGCGCCTCGGTATGGCAGGCGGCAATGATGCTGTGCTGCGGATGCTGCTGCAGCCACCATGACGGCAGCACGACGCTGCAGTATGTCGATTTGGCGCTTCCGGGCGGCATCAGCACGATCAGCCGCTCGATGCGGCCGGCCGCCACCTCCTGCAGGCGGTCGAGCAGCAGCGCGTGGTGCGCGGCCGGCTCGAACGGCGCCAACACCTGGCGCGCCCATTCACCGAGGCTCGGCGTCGCTTGCGGTACCACGAGAGAAGTTGGCAACCTGTCCGTTGCCACCTCGCCTCCATTGCACCCGACCGGCCTTGCCGCGCACGCCGCCGATCATGTCGAAGATATACAGGAAAATGGTCCTGTTGGTCAAGGAAAATCTTCCCAATTATCCCTTTGACATAGCCAGCGCTGGTGGGTAAGGTCAACTTACTGGAAAGGCGCAGACATGACCAACCTGACCGACCCGATGTTCCGTGACGAAGATGCCGCCCGCGCCCATCTGGAAGCGCTGCGCTGGCCCAATGGCCCGACCTGCCCGCACTGCGGTTTGGTCGAGGGCATCACCGAGTTGCAGGGCAAGACGACGCGCCCCGGCCTTCGCCAGTGCAACGCCTGCCGCCAGCATTTCACCGTGACGGTCGGCACCGTCATGGAGCGCAGCCACGTCCCGCTGCACAAGTGGGTGCTGGCGTTTCACTTGATGGCCGCGAGCAAAAAGGGCTATTCGGCTCACCAGCTCCATCGCACCATCGGCGTGACCTATAAGACCGCTTGGTTCATGGCGATGCGTATTCGCGAGGCGATGACCGTCCCGAACGCGGCCCCGCTGGGCGGCGAGGGCAGGATCGTCGAAGCCGACGAGATGTATCACGGCAAGACAGAGACAGTCGTGCCGCGCAGCCGTGGCCGCGTCCCTACCCCAACGAAGAAGGGCCGTTCTGGCCCGGCCGACAAGCGCGCCGTTGTCGCCTTGGTCGAGCGCAGCGGCGAAGTCCGCGCGGTTGCCATGACGGGCAAGGCCGTCACCTCCAAGAACGTCGGCGAGGTGCTGCGCAAGCACGCCGACAAGGCCAGCCGCCTCCAGACCGATGAAAGCCGCCTTTACCCGCCCATCGCCGGCCATTTCGCCAGCCACGAGACGGTGCATCACGCCGCCAAGGAATACGCCCGTGGCGACGTGACGACGAACTCGGTCGAAGGCTTCTTTGGCGTGTTCAAGCGCGGTTTCACCGGCATCTACCAGCATTGCGGTGAGCAGCACTTCCAGCGCTATCTGGACGAATACACCTTCCGGTTCAACAACCGGGTCAAGCTGGGCATCCACGATACGGAGCGGGCGAACAAGGCGATCAAGGGCGGCGATGGCAAGCGTCTCACCTATCGGGGAACTCACTCGGCCTAAGACGCCGCGCCAATTCGGCCGAGCATTCCTGCGGTGGTTAAGGAAGCAGGAACTTGTTTAGCGGTAGCCGGGAACCGTTAGCGCCTCTATGTGGCTTTAAGTCTTTGTTCTTCTTACTGATTCACAAGAAGGTTGTTTCGCTGCATCATGTTGGTAGCGTCCACTGAACGCGAGCCTGGGGATCAAAGTGGACAGCACATACAACCTAAACGGCGGGTTCAAGCCCACCGCCAAGCGGTTCGCGGACCTTGGCGGCCCGGATTTTTACCCGACGCCACGTTGGGCAACATTCGCGTTGATCGAAAACGAGCCGTTCAAGGGAGATATTTGGGAATGCGCCTGCGGCGACGGCGCTATGTCGGACGTTCTCGCCGAAACAGGAAGCAACGTCGCTAGTTCGGACCTCTACGACCGGGGCTATGGCGAGATTGGGCATGACTTCCTGCGCACCAAGCGCCGGCATGGCAACATCATCACCAATCCGCCGTTCAACAGCGCGGAGGGGTTTGTGGCGACCGCCCTTCATCAAGCGCAACATAAATTCGCCCTGCTGTTGCGGCTTGCATTCTTAGAGGGAGCGAACAGAGCGCGTACGATCTTTCACAAGCACCCGCCGAGCCGAGTGTGGGTGTTCAGCGAGCGGATCACGTTCTATCCCAAGGGCGCGCAGAGAGCCGGCAGTGGCACCACGGCCTATGCTTGGTTCGTGTGGGACAAGGATTGTGCCGGCCCGACCGAACTGGCTTGGTTCAAGCCAGGGTACAAAGCGCGTTACTCCGCTATTATTTAGCGATCACATCCGGCCCACGTGGGCGCTTGGGCCGGATGTGATCGCTTGGCGAGATAAGCACGCATCGTGCCGAGCGTGCTGCGGGACGTGACGGAGCCGATGCCTACGTCCGATGTTGCAGCCCGGCTGATGGCGGAGCGGGGCATGGACGGGCAAGATCGCAGGCTTGCTGAGCGGATCGCGAAACGGATCGTGTCAACTTCGGAGACTTACGGCGGAGTTCCTCCTGAAATGCCCTTGAAGTTCGATGACATTAAAACTCTTATTGACTGGCTCGCCATTAGGTAGCAAGCACACCAAGCGCCCGATTCCGCTAACACATTGATTAGACTACAATGATTGCCCTCCACAGACAAGGGCGATCCGATGACCGACTACGTGTGGAACAGCGTGGAAAACTGACCCCTTGAGTGGGGTTATCGGCGTTCAAAACTGACCCCTTCGATCTGTGATGATGCCGCCCATTCAGATGGGTGGTGGGGGAGATGCTGGTTGTGG
>JAABUY010003158.1_pt1 | contig 18545 bp, 19 predicted proteins | sample 5560271 | NCBI WGS metagenome assembly JAABUY01 (sample SAMN10711886, study PRJNA513374) | rock metagenome | isolation source: Antarctica rocks | place: Antarctica: Victoria Land, University Valley
ACTCGACCTGCTTGATATACTGACAATCCTGCTGGAATCAACCTTGTCCACGCTCTCCTTCGGATCGCTTCTTAATCCCATCGGCATGGTCATTCGCCTTCCTCGCCCGTCGCGCTTCGCTACATTTGGGACCACAGCCGTCCTCTCCATGGATTACGTCAACAAGTACGAGAACCGTACTCTCTGGGGACAAGGCAACGAGCTCTCCCGGAAGTTCGGGGCGACGCTCGTGAAGATGCGTGCGAGGCCACCTGGTGCGTCCTTCATCCAGTTCTCTGTCTCCATGTCCCCTACCACTCACCCGACCCGTATTCGCCGCATGCTCCTGGCTTCTGATATTGGTCGTGTGGCTCGCTTACGCTCGACTCCGCAGGTTTCGGCCTCATGGTCCCCGCCTCGATGCACCAGCTCCTCACAGCCTGCGGGATCCGGGACGCCTCCGCCTCGATCGAAGGTTCGCGCGAGCATATCAACGTGATGAAGTGTGTTCTGCAGATGTTGCACGGTGGTGTGAGTCGACTCTACCGTTCTGAATCTGGCCGTTCAGCAGTTTCGGATTGCTGTAGCCTCCGCGAAGAGATTTGGCAGTGTTGGAGTATGCTGACGAGCTGTCTGGGACAGGCGAACCCACCTTATTTTGGGAGTGGGACCGGAACGAGAGGAAGAAGCGAGGATAAGGGATCGGGAATGCGGAGTAAGGATGAGATTGAGAGGGAGAGGGGGAGGTATGGGGTGGATATTGGGCGAAGAGTGTAGTGGGAGAGTCGAGCCAGTATATGAATCCGGGGGTGCAAATTGACTGTCTGATGAAATTTTGGAGTTCTTACCCACAGCGCGAGACTTGAGATCTTCGACGGTATATGCGACAAGTCCATGCGATGTGAATACAACTTCAGTCATCTATCCTACCACCCGGCCAAAGTCGATAACCGTCCCAAAATAGCCAAGATCACCACCGCCACAACCCACCGCCAGCTTGGCATCCACGCAGGTCGCGCATGGGCCCGAGGTATCCGATCCCCAATCGGTGTATCCATAGCGACAATCGGACCAGGAGATGCGGAAGGTGTGGGCGGTGATGTGGATGGGACGGACGATGAGGTGGATGAGGGATCGGAGGGGGTCAAGCCTTTGGAAGCCTCAAGGCTGGGTTAGCGATGGCGCATCGAGGTGGGGAGGGGGCTCACGGATGCGGATTTGGGTATGCCCATGTCGGGAAGGTTGGTCATCTCGGGTGTCGCGTACTACTCTCGTCAGTATGACATCCGCGCCTTCGCTTGTCCGACTTACAGAAGGGAAGATATCCTGGTGATCTGTCAGCTTCGGCAGAGAAACTGTAGAGGACATACCTTGAATTTCCGGTTATTCAGATTGAAAGCATGACTCTGCCTCGCTAATGCCTGCTTCTCCGCCTGCGTAGTCCGCACCGCGCCCGCCGTGATCCTGGTCGACATCAGTTCTTCATCTAGACCAAATTGAGATGCGGAAGGACGTACTCGTCGGAGAGCATGAAGCTTAGTAACCCGGTGAGGATGGTCGAGACGGACCAAGCAGCATTCCATCTGCCCGCTCATCAGTCGTGACTCGCCTCGAAGGGATTGTGACGAACGTGCTCGGGTGACTAAGGTGTCATCAGAAAAGAACCGCAAGAAAGGCAGCACCGGAGAACTCACTAAGAAGTCATGCTCATGCAAATCTTATGGCCCACCTCGAACCGTCCAGAAGGGGTGAACATCTTCACGTCAGGCGGCTTGAACGCTAAGACGGAATCAGTGTTTCCCTCCCTGCCATCATTTCTCCAACAACTGTACGGCTGAATATGATGACCGGAAGAGAGACGAACGGTAGTCAGGAGGGAACCATATCAACCCATGATATTCTCCACCGGCATACAGGCTATCTGAAGGTCCTCGCTATCGCCACCCCCAATCAGCTCGCCCTAAGTCGGAAAAACGGAGCATACGATGATGAAATGCCCTAATCTGTAGTATCAGCAGTGTTGATTGACAAGAAAGGAGGACCCGGACCCACAGTCTAGGATGTTCTTCTCCTCCGGACAAGCCCAGATGAAAGGCGGGGGCGATTTCTGCATCGAAAGGTACTCCTACGACCCCGAAGATTCAGCGTCGATGATGGGATGCAGGCGGACCGTGAAATGGGAGGGCGAACCTTTTGGAGCTGTGAGGATTTGACAGTCAGTCAGGCTTCACGTCAAGAGTTGGAAATAGGCTCACCCTTTTCTGTGCGACCTTCGCCGCCATTCTGGGGACGGACCGGGTCGAGGACGTGGATCTCAAGGATTCAAGGTGGAATAACCAGGTGAGGTCTTTGAGATCTAAACGGTGGAGGAGGGAGATGATAGCTCAAGGATGACGTGGACTTAACGATAGCCCCTGGTCTGAACAGTCGCACATCCCTTTCCTCAGCGGTTTGGGAGAATTCCTGGCTGGATGCCATGGACAGGATAACCATACCAAAGGAGAAAAAGGGCAGGTGTATGGGCACATCCAGGATGGGTTGGTTACAAGCTGTTTCAACCAATCCAAGAACGCAAAGATGAGTCATCTTCTGTGGTAGGCAAGAAGCGTTGCTTGTCAGAGATTATTGTGTATCTGCACCCGCCGCTTTTATGATGGTGCTGACAATTCATAGACATTTTCCAGACTTGGAACGGGTGACATAGGTTGAGGGATTTTCTGACCAATCAGAATAATGCCTCAATTCCTGTGCTGAATCAGCAATAGGACCAATCAGATCAATTTCATTTGGGGTGAAGCATTTGATTGACCAATCAGAAAAAGGCCACAAGGAGAATTATACAAAATATGATTGGGGTGCACAGGAACACGAGACCGATTTCTTCCTCCAGAGGCAAACCATGCATGTGCTACCACAATGCATGTTGGGTATGTTGGTCTTGTTGGTTCATGACAGCAATGCATGTTGGGTATGTTGGTCTTAGTTGGTTCATGACAGGGGCAGAGATTCTTGGGATGTCATAAACCACCGGGATGTTCATTTCCCAATAGTTAGACGTCTTATGGCTTGAATTATCCAGTCGACAAGGTGAACAGCCCCGATGTGTTCTGTGATGAGTCTATATGTTCTGTGATGAGTCAAGGCATAAGGAATGTTGATGGCTGAAGTGATGGGTCGAGGCTAAAGTAGAGGAATTGAGAGATGAGTCTGGAAATAGCCAGATCCAGAATGCAGTTCGCATAACTGCCAAAGTTGGCACTTGTCGGTTCATGAAAATTTCTCCCTCACCAGATTCCTTTGTCTCTTTGTTGATCTCGGGTTTGGATCATCCAGTCTCAGTCTGATGCTATAGTCCTGGAACCTGAACCTTTCCTAGCCCGGCTCAAGGACTCCGAGAGATCAGCAATGTACCACAAACGTCTTTCCAAGCATTCTCAATGATCCGGAGGGTAACGATGTCAATTCAAAGGGAACATCATATACAATGTAGAGAATGATATCACTTCTCACGCGGGGTCTCCAAAATATACTCCTTGTCGATCGTGCTCAGCTCTGATAAGACTCACAAATTCCGCGCACTACCTCTGCAAGTTGTCATGGGATACAGGAGCAGGGTGGTCTAACAGGGCTGGCAAGGTTGCATACGAGTCAAAGGCGAGACTATATAATAGCGGTTAAGGGCAAGATACGTCTACGAGTTACCTTAAGTACCCAGAGCGAGTCGGCGGCATTTCGACGAATCTCGTTGATTTCGTCGAGTGGCGATTTGTGGTGTGGCGTTGTCCATGACGGTGTCACAAGTGTAGCCAAGAAACCTTCGACTTGGGCAATGAGCTTACGGTTCGACAGTCAGTCTCTTAGGAACGAGGGACGAGACCATGAATGGGAGGCGTCTTGGACCTTGGCGATCCAGGGATACACACAAAGGGGCTGATGGATACGCAAAGCTGAAAGCGACGGCTCACCTATGCTCACTCACGGCCAACGACTCCTCATATCATCCTCGATAAATCAGGTTTGGTCCATAGGGTCAATCAACGCACGATGGCTTCCTCAAGCTACACTGATGCCATTCTCCTCTTTGTGCGTCCCAAATTTGATACACCGATGCTGATCCGAGCAGGGTGACTCGATCACCCAATCCTGGGAGCCCGGATCATTCGCACAGCGCATGGCTGAATGGTACAACAGGACATGCGATGTCATTGTACGCGGTTACTCGGGTATGTAGTCGACTGTGATCACTCCCAACCTAGTGCTGACTTACCACAGGTTATACGGCAGAATGGTATCATTTCCACACCAGAGTGGGGGGATATGAGCTGATGAGGATAGGGCCATTCCGGTGTTTGAGCAAATCTTTGCGACAAACGCGGCGAGGAAAGCGGGTCAAGCGCAGAACGTCAAGCTCATGACCATCTGGTTCGGTACGTCCTACCCAACTCTCATCGTAGCTAATGTGCTCCATCCAGGCGCCAACGACGCGGTGCGTCCCGGACCAGCTCATTATCAGCACGTCCCTATTCCAAACTACAAAGCCTTCCTGTCCAAACTTATCAGCCTGGTCCGATCTCCGACCTCGGCCTACTACTCGCCAGAAACCAAGATTCTCCTCATCACCCCGTCGCCAGTCGCGGACGGTCTAGATTATGCAAACTCCAGACGTACCTGGATGGGGAATGAGCAGATTCACGGTCCGATACAGCCCGTCCATCTAAACGCGGTGACGAAGGAGTATGCGAAAGCTTGTGTGGACGTGGCTGAGGCGGAACGCGTGACGGTTATCGATATGCATAGCGCGATCACTGAGGCTGCTGGAGGGTGCAGCGATGAGAAGCTCAAGGCCTTCCTACCGTGAGTTTTACAAAGTCTCGTATGAGAGCTGGGAGGAGACTGACGAGGTACAGGGACGGTCTTCATCTCTCGTCTCAAGGCTACGAGGTCCTGCACAACAAGCTGACGGAACTCATCAAGACGAATTTCCCTGAGCTCGATCCGTGGGATATGGAGATACGTGTTCCTTCGTAAGTTACTCGTGGCTTGGGATTGGACAGAAACTGAGGTCTGGGTAGGTACAAGGTATTTCAGGAGGGGACTCAGATCGGCCTGGCCAAGCTCGCGGAGAACGGCAAGAAGCGCGCAGCAGAAACAGATTTGATGAAGCGGAGGACTTGACCAGGAAAAAGTAGATGTCTGTAGTATCGATAGAATTCGATACCCAGTGTGGCCAGAGTTGAATGATACACTGATCACAGCAAGGCGAGTATGCCTTTGAATTTGATTTAGAATTGTACATGTCGAGACCGGTCCATCTCCCTACTTCCGACTTCTCGTACTCCTCACATCCCTCTCGTCCGCCCCCCGCTTGACTCCCCTCCTCTCCCGTCCCTCCGCGACCTCCCCCTCCTCCTCCCCTCCCAGCTCGCCCTCTTCTAAACTCGCCGTTACCGCTGGTCCAGTCACACTGCGCAGTGCTGACGGTCTGGAGGGAAGCGAGCTCGACGGGATTCGCGTTGTCGAGCTCGGTACTCGAGGTGCAGTCGAGCTCGATGCGGTCGCCGGAGCAGTAGTTGATGGGCGTACCGGTCGGGATGGGAGTGTATGGCCTGATGAGGGGAGTTTCGTGGTCGTTGCTGGCGGTGTGCTTGCTCGTGCTTTAGATTCTTGAACCGGGGTAGGTGAGAATGGAAGTGCAGCAGCGTCCAACTTCGATCCCCCTCCCGGTGAAGCTGAGGTTGGGAGAGGCTCATCGTCATCCATCTTCTCCTCTTGCTCGGCCAAAGTCGCCTGCGGCTCGATCGGCAGCTTGAGCGCTCGACACCCCTCGACGAGTCGGGTGATCTGGGAGAAGGTGTCTATTCGAGCTTGGGTGGTGCTTAAATACAGCTCGTGAGTCGCGCGGTGATCGGCCAGTGATTGCTGGAGTTCTGCTATACGGCTAAACTCATTACATCAGCTATGCGTGCCAATTCAGGGGGAGGTACGGCCTACTCGTCGAGCTCTGTCCTGCTAGCTCCCCTCGCGGTGATCCGCCCCGCAACCTCATCACATCGAACCAACCAATCCCTCTCCCGTCTCTTCCCCTCAAGCAACCTCTTCTCCTCCTCCAATGCACCTCTCAGTCTCTCCGTCCGCGCCACTTTCCCACCATACCCCATCAGCTACTCCACACCAGAACACAAAGGGGACCCACCAGTCTCCTCCGCTCTCTTAAGGTAAACGTCCTTCTGCCGCTGCAGATTCGTCGCGCTACCCATGATCCGCTCAGTGGATGCTCTCCATTTTAGCAGCTCGAGCCGGACCATCTCGGTCTCGTGCGCGGCATCATGCTCGGTATTCGGCTCGTCCGTAGTGGTAGAGATGGAGGTGAGGTGGGGGAGACGATGGAGACGCCGGAGGAGAGGTCGGAGATCGCGGTCGGAATGGGTGATGCGGAAGCGGTTCAAGGCGTCTGTGATGAAGTCAGCGTTCGCGTTAAGGATCCCCGTATGCTGAAGGATACGAGGAGGAAAGATGACAGACTTTACCTTCGGTGAAAGGGATGATGGAAGACTCGGACATCTTGTATGATGTCACCTGCTCAGCTGAGACGACTCAAGCAGCACTTTCCCCAAAGCATGCGAGCGGTGCGAGGAATAACTTCAGACTCCTTTATGGAGCAGGAAACGAGTGCTTGCACATTCGGATAAAGACATGTCTCAGTCACGTGACCACCGAATAATGTGAACTCATATTCACCACTTGTACGAGTTCGTACGGGTCCCGAATATAGGTTGCAATGACTGGTGTCACAGGTCACAAGGACAGCCTCCCGCCATTCCCGCTGAACCATACGATGCATGAAAACGAGATCATATGACTAGGATGTCCGCCCATCTTCCAGCCGACCCGGCAGAACTAGTATGCGCAGGGACGGAAAGTGTTTATCAGGGCGAAGGGTTGATCTAGGCCGAATCAGTAGACCTGACTCACGTGGGTATACGCGAGGGAAGTATTGAGTAGGGCCGGGCGAGAAATCAAAGCGATATGGTCGAATGGACGAAGGTCCAGGGGAATAGGAGGAGGGGATTTCCGGGGGCTAGAGTCGGATCAGTAGAGGTGTCAGCATCGGATGGGTGTTCGCAGAGATGGACACAACTGCATTTAGCCTCCTGGACAAACAAAGTGAGAGCAAAGTGAAGAAGGGGTGAAGCGTTGTCCGCTCGTCTCTGCGCCCTCTCCCTTGACCCGTAGGTTGACGAGAGACGGCTATGGATATCGAAGCGAAGTTTCGACTCTTGGCCCATTCAGGAATCGCGCCTCGCGTAGAAGCAGCAAGGCGGAGCAGATGTGGCCGATGGAAGAGGTCGCGGAAAGGTAGAATGTGAGTGAGAGGAGAGGAATTCGGACGACCAGCCTGTTTAAGAACTGACAGGCGTAGCACTTTCTGAGAGGAGAATGATCGGTCTCGAGGTGACTGGAGTGGATGATAGAGCTAGCGTCGGGCACGTGTCAAGCTGTGTGCAACATACAACCCTGTCGAGGAGCAGGATAAGACAGCTTGCCGTGGTCCCGAGGACAAAATCTCAACCGGAGGGAGCAGAGAAAATCGTGTGGATTATATTACGTGGCATGATCTGCGTCGAATCATGCCGTATCACGCCACTCAGGGTAATCAAATCGAATTATACGAAATCTGACCGGCTCCGTCTCGGCTTCTTGGTCTGTCGCCATCCTTAAAAGTACCACGAGTAGTGGGAGCATAGTCCACACAGCGATTGCATCTCTTTCCTCGACAGGTTAGACGCTTCCATCCTCGACATCCTTTCCCTTGAAAACCACTCCCTTACAGCCGAGACCGTCCGTTCTCCGTCCATCGCTTCTTGCATCTTGCATCTTGGAGTCGTCGGACATGTCAAGCGATACTTCGTGCCCTGGTCCCAGCCGGAACGCCCATGTCCATGCCGAATCTACCTCCGCCTCCAGGTCACATCCCACCATGTCCACCGTATACGAGGCGCCGGAGGCGGTACTGGACCTCCTCGACGTCAGCCCCGGTCGCGGCGGCCGTACATTGTGTGTGCGACATAAGCAGAAGGCGAATCAAAATATCAACGAGAAGCTTCAGAAGGTTCGTCAATCCTCCGCTCATTGAAAAGGGACAATGGCTGACGGGAATGCAATGTAGAGCCTTGACAACCTCCCTACCTCCGAGCGATCAGCAGTCACCCATCTCTGGTCGACCTTCTCGAATGCCCAGCATCCGAAGCGGAAATTGATACTCGAGGGGATACTCACCATGTGCTGCTTGTAAGCACCTCAGCGGAGCGTTACAGGAAGCTGACAATTTGTGCCGCCTGTCTCACGATACCCGCTATATTGCCCGGCTTCCGCTCGTCCCGCTACAGCTCCCAACTCTCCCATCTCTCTGACTCCCTCAACCTGATCATCCGCATCGACCCCTTCTCCCTCCTACCCCGCGAAGTCAACATGCGTGTCCTCGGCTACCTCGACGCCATCTCCCTCGGTCGTGCTGCTCAAGTCGCCAAGTCCTGGAAAGCTCTGGCAGACGACGACCTCCTCTGGCGTCGGATGTGCGGGCAGCATATCGACCGAAAATGCGAGAAGTGTGGCTGGGGATTACCATTGCTGGAGAGGAAGAGGCTGAAAGTTGAGCTGAAGGACCGGAGTCCAGCGGCGGCTGTTGGAGTTGGAGGGCATGAGCATGGTCATGGGACGAGCAAGGTCATGACACGGGTCGAGGCGTTGGGTGGCAAGGCGCCGGAGATGGGAAAGTTGGGCAGTGACATGCTAGCTCTTGGGTCCCTCATGTGTGACCCGACGGTACCGGCTGTCACGGGAACGAAGCGTTCGGCGCCTACATTTTCAGTTGTGGCTCAGGCGAAGCGGCCGAAGATGGAGAGATATGAGTCGGAGGGCGATTCGTCGAGTAACGGGAGTTTCTCGAGGGAGGTCAGGATGACCAGGCCTTGGAAGAGCGTGTATTGCGAGAGATTGGTGGTGGAGCGCAATTGGCGCAAGGGGAGGTTCAGCAACAAAACACTCAAGGTATGCAATCCCCTGAGATCGCTTTACTCATTCGCTGATATGCTCTGTTAGGGCCATACCGACGGTGTCATGTGCCTTCAATACCACACAGCCCTTACCAATCCCTCCTATCCAGTCCTCATCACGGGATCTTACGATCGTACCGTTCGCGTCTGGAATCTCGATAGCGGTACCGAAGTCCGTGTTCTCCGCGGCCATAGTCGTGCTGTTCGAGCGCTTCAATTCGATCAGATGCTTCTCTTCACCGGTAGCATGGATGGAACAGTGCGTATGTGGAACTGGCGAGCTGGCGAATGTCTTCGCGTTCTCGAAGGTCATACCGATGGTGTCGTCTCGCTCAACTACAATGGGTATCTCCTAGCCTCCGGCAGTGCCGACAGTACGATCCAGGTCTGGAACTTCCGGACAGGAGACAAGTTCATTCTTCATGGACATGATGAATGGGTCAACTCGGTTGTCCTTTGGGACGGGAAGACGAGTCCTGGCGATATCGACCCAACGCAGATGCCGAGCTTCACACGACATCGCACCTCCCTCTCGCCAGGTCCGACGCCGACGGAGACACCGAAGGGACCCGACATCGACGATAGGGCGATGCTCTTCTCCTCTTCCGACGACGGGACGATCAAGCTCTGGGACCTTGTGCAGCAGACCTGCATCCGTACTTTCGAGGGGCACAAAGCGCAAGTCCAGAGTCTGAGGGTTATCATGGTCGACATGACCGAGGAGGAGATCGTGGCAGCATACCGTCAGGCTTCACGCCGAGATACACCTCCTCGATCGGCTTTCACGCCAGTTTCACAGAGCACGCTCAGCACATCACCACCCCGCTCTATCGGCGCGACCGGTCCCCGATCGATTCAGCTCGATAACGCACCCGATGGATTCGATCCTAACGCCTATCGCTCTCGTTCACGTGAGGCTGCTGTGGAGCCGAGAGTATACGTCCATACACCAAGCGATACTGCGGGCAAGACTAAGGAAGACAAGGGAGAGGGCAAGGGCACACAGCGCAAAGCACTGCTCGCGTCGGGTGGTCTGGACGGGACCGTCAAGCTTTGGGACGTGGATACCGGAACTGAGCGGTCGACTCTCTTCGGGTATGTCGGCATGTTTCTCTCATCGCACCTTTGCTGACGGACCCAGGCATATTGAGGGAGTCTGGGCAGTGGACGTCGACGCTCTCCGTCTCGCCTCGGCCTCTCACGGTGTGTCCCCCCCTTGACTGAACCGCACAAGAGCTGATGTCGCTCGCTAGATCGCACGGTGAAGGTCTGGGACCGCGCATCCGGCAATTGCGAGCAGACGCTTGTGGGCCATCGGGGCGCGGTGACCAGTCTCCAGCTTTCCGACGATATGATCGTCTCTGGATCCGGTGAGTTGCTATCTGTCACTTGACGAGCAAAACAAAGAGCTGATCAACGTGTTCGTTACAGACGACGGCGACGTGATGGTATGGAGTTTCGCTCCGTCGGCTGCCATCGCGGGGGTCGAGTGATGGGGTCTGACTTCGCGTTTTCAGTCCTTGATATGATTGAGCGAGGAGGGGCGAGAGGCAGATACCATGCACCATACTATCATAGTGTTCATATTTCTTCCTTATATACTGCATCATTCTATTCTTCAACGACCTCGGCGGCTCATTTCGTCTAAGATCACAAAGACTTCTCTGATCTAATCTTGATGCAGGCCACCTTCCATCCCATGGCACAATACATGCCCCTTACTGTGCAGACCTCTAGATACTTCCAGGTTTTACAGGATGACAAGGACTGTTAACCACTCCCTGCCTCAGAGAATCGCCTTTGCAAGTTCATACGCATGACATTGCCTCTGGTTCCCCTTTGGGTCAACAACGCTTGACGATCCGAAGGCAACGCAGCAGTCCCTGCTGATCGAACACCTGAGAAAGGTACAACATGAAAGTCTGGAGAAAAGAAATGCTCCATGTGCTTGTTCATCTGAATGGAGCAAAATGAGCATCCGGTGACGAGAGGTGCATCAATCTGAATATGATTCCCCTTTCTTGTTGTGGAACACGCAGTGCTGCTAGACCCATCAAAAAGACACCAGGGGATGTCGGACGAAAAAAGATGAAGCAAAGGAGGAAATCTGTCATGTCAACCGTATATAGTTGGTGGAATTCCCGGAGGTCGGGACTTCCAATTGGTGTTTTTAGCTTTGCTAGCGTAGCGGTATGAAACCAACTATTCATATCAGCAACGCGACAAAATCATTGCTTTGGCCAAGAGAAGTTTGACCTCAGCTGTTGTGATATGGTCCAAGAAGATTCCCCTTTGATGTCAGCAAACACCTTTTGCTACAGAAGCTCTGCGCACAGCATTCTTTCAGGAAGAGAAAATTGTCACGGATCCTGTCACGGAGGACGGATCGGATCGGGGACTGGAACACGGAGTGTCTCTGACTTGTCACTGGAGGTACTGGTGCTCGATCGTGTTGGTTCATGACAGAAATGCTTCATATGGTCTGTATTGGCCTAAATATAACTCCACGCTTTATGTCCCTCTTCTTCTCTCTCCACAATCCACTTCACCGACACACAAAACCCTTACAATCTGCTTTGAAGTCGCCATTTATCACTATGACCAGTACCAAATCCCACATCAGCCGAAGCTCTACCCACTGCAGCAGATCTCAGTCCTTCCACTGAGATTCCTCACCACAAGACCAGTGTTCCATCTTGTCACGGACCTTCGAGCGCTCGCGCCGACTATATGATGATAGGCAAAGAGGGTCCAGCGTCAAAGGTACTGTCGGGGACGTATGAGAACGTAGCCGAAGTAAGCACTGGTCGGGTAGCGCTATCGATGCAAAGACTAAGACAAGGGGGTATAATACGAAATGACTTCAATGACTTCAATGACTTCAGTGACTTCAGTGACTTCAAGGACTTCAATGACTTCAATGAATCTCGAATCGCTGAGGCTATCCCTCAGCGATCTATAGTACCTATATACTTCCGTCACTTTGTGTTCCATGTCTCGTCTTCCAAACATCACGTCTCGATCTCTGCAGTGGCGCAAAAGGTGAATCTCGGCAATCTTGGGGTTCGGAACGCAATGAGGCCGAAAGAACGCGCGTTGCCGTTTTTGGGCGTCCTGTGATGTGCGACTCTCGGCGATAGTTGGCGAAAACGTGGTTTTGCCGTCGTTGTTCGATATGCGATCGTGACAGATATATCCTGATTTCCTAAAGCAGGAAGTTCTCGATCCATTAGCGCATGACTGCAACAGGGTTTCAAGCAGATGGAGATGTTGCAGTGGGATACAATATCAAACTCAAGCATGGAGGGAAGATAGTTGGAAATTCCGTGTAGGGGACTGTCATGAACCAATAAGACCAGCATACCCAACATGCTTTGTGGTAGGGCCACATGCATGGTTTGCCTCTGGAGAAAGAAATCAGTCTCGTACCTTTGTTCCTGTGCACCCAACCTTCTTTCGTAAAACTTGACGCCTTAATCCGATTAGGAAATTCCTGTCGCTTATTCAGCACAGGGATTGAGACGTTATTCTAATTGGTCAGTAAATCCCTCAACCTTTGCCACCCGTTCTATTTACAAACCGCCTGCAAGGTATATAAGTCCATACGAAATGGAGACGGAGCCTCCAGCTCTGATTCATATGTCAACCACACCTCTGGTCCTAGTCTAAAGTCCACCTCATTGGGTCACAGCCCCAAAATCTCCAGTGACAAGTCAGAGACACTCCGTGTTCCAGTCTCAGTCTGTGGCACCCCCGGATCCGATCCGTCATCCGTGACAGGATTCGTGACAGATCCTGCTGGGAGAGAAAGTGCTGCAAGGCTTGGAAGCTTTGATGGAGTTTACAACCTGTCAGAAGCGGTTTGCCTCGGCGTGATTTCGCCCGGGTGACTACAGTCTCATCACCATCTTATTTTGACTGTACCATACTAAATGCTATGAGGCCAGGGACTTGTTGACGCGCGGACTTGGCCCAGTTGTCCTCTACTTTAGTCCGATTGATGAAGGGAAGAAAGCTCAGGATTGACATGAGCGACTTTGGCTTTGTTTTCATGGTGTCCACGATTGGGAAACAATGTTTCGAGAGATAGGTTCAATGAATTTACATGCGAGATTTGCGTTTTGCAGCGCACTAGATAGCGGATCACATCAAGGGAGAGGGCGTAGAAGGATGAAGCTGTTGAGACGCAAGCATGTGTTGCAAAAACCAGTCTCCCTTTGATGCTCTGTTACTGTGCTGAATCGAGGAGACGGAAGACGGCGGGCTGTTTGGGCTCATGCTGCCATGTCAGGGAAGACCTTTCAATCATCGAAGCCATCCATCCCAACAGGAGTCCGAGCTGCGTAGGTTTCATGAATGGAAATCCAATGGACCGTCAGATTCAATCTCACTCAAGCAGGAAGGGTCGCGCCATCATCGCTCCATGAAATACCAAGCCATCTCAGCCGTCTTATTGTTTTTCTCCGGAATATCCCTCCATACCCTATGCGCCAAGAATAATCCGTTTCCTTCAGGTAAAGACTCAGACCTTGAGATCCGGCTCGACCAGGGAAACAGCCGAAACAGCCGGGTTCAAACTCGTTGCCTCCCAGCGTGAAGGAGGACGGCACGAATTCAGTGAGGTGATGTCCGCTCTCGAGGTCAAGATCGTGGTCCAACTCGATCGTCATGCCCCTGATCATATCGAGTCCGAATTTCGGGGTAGTCGGGCCCCGGTTCGAGGATTGAGTTGAGGCGGTCATGCGTGAATGTTCGGAACCGAAATGGGGGATCGATAAGTGAAACTCGACTTGTTAGTGTCAAGTGTGACACGAGTTGACGGATGCAAGGCAGCCGACGATGAAGACCTTGGGGTGGACAATGATGATCCGTGGGACGATTGGGGAGGACGGGTAGGATGCGAGAGTGATCATCGCGGCGAGGGCGAATGCAGTGGCCGGCACCTGCGACTTGATCGATGACCTGCGTGACGAGTCACTCAGCGAGATGGCCAGTGAAGGGGGAGGGGACGAACCTGATCAAGCGATCCAGGATCCGATTCGTCTTGTACACCGAGGCGCCCTCTCCAGACTTTCGATCCTTCGGCAATCCGTAGAGAACACCTGTTGTGAGGACCACATGAGTACAAGTACAGACCATCATGAACCACCGGATCGTGGTCGTGGCGGTGAGCACGGTTTGATGTTCGGTCGATATCACCACTCCGATGGCACAAGCGATTGTACCCAGTATGAGGGTGGTATCTGCGAAGACGATGAAGCGGGAACGATTGTTTGATCTTGATGGAACGCTCGGCAAAGAAGAGCTGCACGGGGACGACGGTGAGCATGTCCAGCGCCGGATACCACCCGAGATCTAGGATTTTCGTATCATCAGCATGAGTCAATGGGTGAGAGGGAGTTTGACTTACACTCGTAAGAAGCGAATCGGGCGAACTTCCTGTAGTCATCAACGAAGGAACCGACATAGTTGACCCATGTGAAGATGGTTTGGCTAAGTGCCGCCAGAACGCCGAATCCTTACGGTCGAAGCGTCAGCGGGCTTATCGCATGGGAATGGCAGATGAAGTGAAGAAGAAAGGAAGGAGCGATAACGCAGCGAGGAGACTCACAATGATGATCTGGACGCGCCGGACGTCACGCTTGATATCGGCAATCCAATGTGTCCATTGACAAAGCAGCACACCGGCGAACAGCGCGTCGAACAGCACTCTGCACTAAGAGACATGAATCAGCGCGGAGACAATCATTAGAGAAGAGTCAGAAGCGACGGATGGTCATGGAGATCGTAAGGAGGAAGAGGCATCGTGAGACACTACCATTCCTACCGAACTGGGCATGGGATACATGTCGAGGGTGAGGGATGCTTCCATCGACATTGACTGAGAGACGAGTGTGAGGTACTCACGCCATGAACTGCGACCCGAGTCCCGACCCCAGCTGGTTCAAATCAAATAACACTCGCGCGCTGCCGCTTCCACCACCGAGTCTGACATGTCGACGAGCGAAAGATGATCTTCCCGTGAGCCGTTGCGAAGGATAGAGGTCGAAGAGCTGTCCAACCCAGTAGTCTAGACTGGCGAATTCGATGTCGGATATGCGCAGCGAAAGGTCTCGGATGGAGGAATGACGATTTCGATTCCGACCGGGCTGGACGGTTTGATTTGATTCAATATACGTTGGGGGAGCTCAAAGCTGGTTCACTCACTGCACATGATTGCCCTACCAATCCCGGACTATCGCTTCCCTCGTGCCTACGCTTGGACAGTTCTTGACCAGGTCCCTCGTATCGCCGCGGCACCGAGGCCACTCATCGTGCCGAGCTAGAACTTAGGGTGATTCGCGACTCGGGCCCAGCGAAAATCAGTTTCCCCTACCCGTTTGGTCAGGCGTCATCGCCAACCCCATGCACATTGAGCCAGGATCCCGTTGGGGTAGGGGTGTAGTGGACAGGTTGGGCATCGTGCCTTTCCTTCTGTAACAAGATTCGAGAGTGAGAGATCCCGAGGTGACGGTGCCTCGAGGCATAGTCCATAGAAGTCGACTGGAATCCTTCGCACCAGGGAAGGTTAAAGATGCAGATCTTGCGGCATTCCGAGACGTGCCCTGATGGTCTGCCGAGGCATGGCTCGGCTTGAGAATACAGATACGACCTTGGCAATTCCGGCTAGGCACCGGTATTGAGATCTTCACCCCTGGAGATCTCGGATTCCGGAGATCAAGATGCAGGGCACGCGGAAAAGACTCAGTGTCGCTAGGTGGATCTCCCTCACCGAGGCAACTCAGTCTCTCCTATTGAGGTATTGGCCTGCCTTTCTTTCCGTTACAGTATTTCCTCGAGCAAGTCGTCCAATCCTGTGATGACTTCCACGCCATCCAAATCTTCTCCAGGCTTCCGAGCCGCACCATCACTCCACTCGCCGGGTCTCCGGATCAGTCGAGCTCCAAGACCAGCAGCTAATGCCCCTTGATAGTCGCTGCCTCGATATCAGCCTAACGTTCTAACGTGTCGATGAGATATCGACATACGCCTTCAGCTCGTCCCCGAGCATTATCACACCATCTCCAGGCTCGACTTCACATGCTCGGCATGCCACTCGGAAGATCTCAGGATCAGGCTTCGATTGCTCAACCTCCCATGAGAGGGTAGGAGGGTAAGTCAAAAGCCGTAGTATGCCCAAGGCATCCAGAGTGCGGACTGCCGAAGGATCAATATGGAGAGAGACGGCGGCGGATGCGGACGAACGTATTCGAGGATCAGCATTAGATAAGACGGATGTCTTGATGCTCATCTCTTTCAGCGTCTTCACTGCTCAGCAGATGAGCGTGAGACATGAGGATGAGGATTGTCAAAGTACAGACGGCAAGGGATGGTATCGGGGAAGTTCCGGTAACCTTCGTCGCTCTCGAATCGTCTCAGCAATGCCGGTCCGAGCTTGGGCATCGCCTGATCCACGGCTGGATGATTCGTCAGTGAGGGTCTAGTTTCGGTTGATATGATCTCCACCAGAATCCGACGCTCCGGCGTGTTGGGCGGTCCGCTTGATCACCTCGGTCCACCATTCCTCGGGTGTCAACGGTGGGTCGGAGTGCTTGCCGTATAGAGGCCAGGTCGAGTCCATCTCCTTGAAAGCTGCTTCGCGTCATCAACCGAGCATGACAGGTCCAAGGGGACTGTATTGACCTGACTTGAAAGCGCTTCGGACGGATGCAGGGCTGATGGACGAGGAAGGTATGCCAGCTCTGACAGCTTCATCGTGATATCTTCAGCCGACTCCATCAGCTGCGTAGTGATGAAGGCTCAGAAAAGACTGACTGCTCATGTATGGGTAGTCGAGGAGTACATAGCGTATCTTGATGCCAACTTCAGCTTCGCCGGACTATGGGCAAGATGCTCACCGAATACGTCGAACAGCACGAGCTTCACCGGCGAATTTGAGCTTGACGATGCACTCAAGGACATACGTCTCTTTCCCAAGAGCCTTGCTATAGCTTGTGAGATCGTGGATAGGCTACCTGGGCTCATAGCATTCCAGACAAAAACGAATTTAGTCAAGACGGATTTGAGCAACTACGTTTAATATGCTCGGATTCTAGCTCTATTGTGCGAGAACTAGCTGGGAAAACTCAAATCCCATTGAACAACCTCGATACTGCAAGGGACGAACCCCAGAACTTACTTTCCTGCATTGAAACCCTCGAGCTGTTTCGAGCTGTACAAAATGCGAAATTGCGAACGCTCACAAACAGCTCAAAACAGCTCAAAGAGAGGTCTTGATGCCTGAATCGCCCGTGATCCGATCCGTCATCCTTGAAGATCCGTGACGGAGGGAATCTTGGGGCGTGAGTTCGATCCAAAATCATGGTTGGCTGGGTACGGTCATAACAATAATTGAGCTAGAATCCCGGGGACTAGGAGCACAATTAAGTAAATTAAAGCATAGAGGCGCTCTCTGGCACCGGCACCTTTACCTTTACCTTTATACGTATCCATACGAATATCATAGCGCTTGAATCATCATGTATTGCACCAACACGCTACGCATCGTCATCATCAGCATAGCGATGGTGCTAGCTTTCGTCGCCGCCGTCAACCCGCGACGCGCTCGAGCGCCCCCGACAATTTTGGGTTGCTCCTGCCTTTCAACGAGCTTTTCACGGTCTTCAGCTTATTCAGCACGTACCTTCATCACTCCGACTCCCGTCCCGAACCAGACTCGACTGTCTGCTTTCCTGCTCCTCGCGCAAAATTCGTTCCCGAACCTAAACGTCCATACAGGTGTGCCGCCCACCGAAGAGGCTCGACGGAGGGAGAACGTAAGCGAGTGTAGGAAGCTGGTGGTTGGTTTGGGAACGGATGGGCCTAGGGTTGATTCAGGTCTGTTCGAACTCGCTGGGACCGTCGATGGCTCACTCGACCTCATCGTCGCCACCGTCGATTTTCTCCTACCCTTTCATCTTCTCCCTAACCGGCTTATCCGGTTACCCCCTCTCCCACCCCTCCATTTACCGAGGCTCTGCCCGTCAAAGGAGTGACCCTGGTCCGCTGGCGCTGCCCTGCCCGGGAGTGACTGGTCATGTATTTGCAATTGCCTTACCCGCTGACCAACTAACGCTTAACGTACCATCAGTCTTTTTATCGCGGCCATGGGTAAAACAGCCCACAGTCCATCCCACGCGGTGCAAGTTGCTCTCACGACATGCCTTGATGTATTTGCGGACTCCTGCAAGCACCGAAAAGCATGCTAGCCGCGGACGGCGCAGCCATTGTTGAAGTACCTTCACCACCTCGTCAAGTCTTTCCGCAGCGGCAATGGTTTACCCGCACCTTCGACAGCTGATTCTGCTGGGAGTACGAAGTCGTCCCCGTCCACACACCGATTGGCAACAGCACCCGTCCTCATCGTGACATCCGCGATACTCCCTCCCATCCGCACGCCGTCGATGACAATCCCCATCACTCTTCCCTGTCTCTTTCTCAACTCCTTCGACCTTCACCGCGACGATGTCCATT
>JAABUY010003159.1_pt1 | contig 18532 bp, 20 predicted proteins | sample 5560271 | NCBI WGS metagenome assembly JAABUY01 (sample SAMN10711886, study PRJNA513374) | rock metagenome | isolation source: Antarctica rocks | place: Antarctica: Victoria Land, University Valley
GCATGCATGCATAATTTGCGTTGACCTTGCACAATTGTGCTGTAGAATTCGAATATTCGACGTGTTTGCAAAGCTTTCGTCATTTGCGTTGTTTTGTGACATTTCGAATGCACTACTCATTACAATTCCGTGACTAGATGATCTTTTTGTGAGCTAATAGGCTGAGCTGCCTGATATGTTTCGCACATTACGCTGTTTGCGAAGTGCGCATTTTGACAGTTGCAGCATCTAGAAATCATGTGATTGCATGATTGCTTGTCTTTGCACGTAGGTAATTGACATTTATGCTCTCATGTTAGATGATTTCGTTCACAAAACAAGCATCTTGATGATTTATTGCACTTGTTCTGCAAATGTTCGAATGTTTGACATCTCTGACATTGATCGCTTGGTCGATAATCCCGATATTCGGCCGTTCGATATGTTGATCTCGCTGCTAGAACCCGTTTTTTCAGATGTTTTTGTGCTTCGACTTCGATTTTGAACGTCAGTATCGCCGAAGCATGATTCTTTCTTGCTCTATTTTCACCTTTTGATAATCATATCGGGTTGGTTATCTCAGAGATTCATTGAAAGTCTGAGAATGAAACACAGAGTGATGACATTTTCATACGAAGTCGATTCTAAGATATTTCAATATGCGAGATGATAGCTCAGAATAAATGACTGAATCTGCAATAACAGAAGAATAGAAGCTTTGATAATTCTCAGAGAAATTTTTCACAGATGATCAAGTCATAGCGAAGAATTGACGATCGAGCGAAGAGCGATGCTCGACGATATGTAGTGAGATCGTAGTTCAAGTTGTTTAATCTTTAAAAAAGAGTGTTGCTGATTTGAAAGAGATTTTTTGATGATTTTTAAACAATCAAAATCTTAATCTCTTGATTTTATTAATCAATTTGAATGAACGCGTACTGAATGAATTGTAGATTCTCTAGCAATGCAAGATCTTAATTTCTTGATTCTATTAATTTCTTAATGTTATTCTGTCTTTCAATGTCATCAATCATCAAATACACAAATTTCTTTATATTCATCTTGTTATCAGTCGAGTGAATTTGAATGAGTAATGAGATCAGTATCATGTGATTAATAAATTCTTAAACTAATGTTGAAATCATGTCTAGAAACTAATCAGAGTGCGTGCGTGATTAGAATGTTTAATTTATAAAGATAGCTATAACTAAGACTTTAAGAATACAGAAGAAAGAAGATATAAAAAGCAAGAAGAACATGCTTTATATAGTAGTTATTCAGATTGACGCTAGTCTTAAAGAGAACATGTTGAAACATAAGAAAGATGTTGATTCAAAAGATGTTTGTGACACAAAGAAATGTGTTTGTCATAAACATTTGTTAACTATTTGTAACACAAAGAAGTATGTTTATCTAGAAGACAATAGAAGCTGATTAGAAGATGCTAGAAAAGAGAAAAGATGCTGAGTCATATCTGAGTCAAATCTGAGTCAGATTTAGATCAGATTTCAACTAAATCTTGACTAGTTCTAATTAATTCTGATGCATTCATAACATTCAGCAGAAGACATGTTCTTAGTATAAAAGACAATCAAATGTAGTACTTCTTCATCATTATATTAAGAGAGAACTTCATCGTTGACGTAGTCAAATGAGTCAATTTCGAGAATAGTCTCACAAGTTTGATCAAAGTGACGTAGTATAAAAGTCTCAATCATACATTTCTTCATATGATTGAAGATGATCTGACAGACTTTATTTCATTTAAATATGATCTTCTTTTGAGTGAGTCGAATCATTGAACGAACAATCTTCGAAAAGTTCTTGATGAAACGTCGATAGAAATTGCAGAAGTCAATGAAGAACTGTATCTGAATGAGATTATTGAGATGTAGATCAATTAACGACTGCTTGCATCTTTCGTGAGTTCATCTTCAATTCTTTGATTGATATCAAGAGTTCTAGAAAGATAGTTTTCTGAACATGAAACTCGTACTTGTTGATGTCTATCTGTAGATTAGCTTCTCGTAGTTTATTCAAGATCAATCATACATGTCACTTATGTTTCTTCAAGATCTTGCTGTAAATGATAATGTCATTTAAATAAATTTGACAAAACTGATGTAAATACTCAAACAACACGTCGTTCATATAATGTTGATAGAATGCAGATTCATTGATTAATTTGAAGAGCATTACATGATATTTATATGAATCAAAGAAAATAATAAAGATAGTCAAATCTTTGCTATCTGAGTGCATGCATAGTTTGTTGAACGCGACAATGATGTTCAATCAAGTCAGATACTTGCTTTCTTGTATATGAGCAAAAGTCTCGTCTATCAATGACAAAGAATAGCAATTTCGTTTAATCAAAGCATTAAACTTTCTGTAATCGACGCAAAAACGCAGACTATCGTCTTTCTTTTTAATGAACAAGATGAGCAAGACATATGATGCGAAGCTGAAGAAAATGAACTCTTTGTTTAAATGATTAATTCGATACTTCTTTATCTTCTGAAGCTTGTGATTGAACATTTGATATAGTCTGCTTCGAGAAAGCATTTCTTCATCGATCAACTCAATTTTGTGATCGTAGAAACGATGTAAAGATAGTTGATTAATCATTGCTCGATTGAAAACATTTAAATAGTTGTGATATTCAAAGAAAAGCTTGATCTTGACTTGCTTGAAAGCTTCAGCGTAAGAAAGCTTATGCAGATTCACTTCTTCAGACTTGTTTTCAGCTGTAATTATGAGTTAATCGATTTTCAAGATGATAACAGCAAAGATCTTGATGTCTGAATGTTTAACTAACATTCTATATGTTGCTGTCTTTATCATTGCTATGTTCATTGAACTGAAAGAGAATGATTTCAGACTGAACGTTGATTTAGAATTGATGTTAGTCAAAGTCACGTCATGCTGTTTTAACTGTTCAATGAACTTCTTATTTTGACTGAATTGAGATGTAACGAAAGTGAAAGATCTCTTCAGTATATGAGTAGAAGTCAAGCTCTTTCGTTTCATGATTGATTTATTGCTTGAGAATAAAGCAATTGATTTCTGACTAGTAGAATTGAAATTCGAAAATCAAAGAAAATCGATTCGCATATTAATTACTAGGTTTATTTTGTTCATTCATGTTTTTTCAAGAATCATTTGATGTTGATTTAATCAAGTGATCAACATAAAAGCTGTGTCAATCATATGATTTTAAACAGTCAGATTTGAATAAATGACATGAGTAATGAGTTTCTTAGCATAATGATCGTTGAATTCTCGAATTGACTTCATCTTGATCAAAGTCAGAGACTTGATTTGCAACTAATCACAAATAATCTGCGCAATCACTTCATCAATGAATGAATAGTCAGCAGCTTCGATGTCAATCAATGACTTCAATAAGTAACTAATTTCATTGTTAGAAAGTACACTGACATTCAATAGTCAAAGATTCAGAAGCAAAAGAATCATCTGACATGCTCATCATTGAAGAAATTAACACATCTTTCATCGCGTCTTTGATGAAAGTCTCTAGTTTTTTGTCTTGCTATTCTTGAAAAACATTTTCTCATTCTCTTTATTCTTCGAAATGATGATCTCATGTAAACGAAAGATGAATGCACAAGATGCAAAAGTATCAATCTTGTTCAGCTGAGAATAATTCTTGAACAAATGATCAAAGATCTTGCAGATGTAGCAGATAATTGATGATCTTGCTGACTCAGAAGTAGTGTCAGAAACTGAGCTAGACTAGAGATACTATCAATATAAAAGACTGGTATTATTATTATTACTTTGATAGAATCTAGGTACAAGACAATACATCAGATAATGTACAAGACGAAAGACAAAGAGCGAAAGAAAAGAACGAGAATTCAACTTTTATATACATGAATCGAGCAGAATCAAGGCTAGACAGTAGTTTTATGACTTAAGATTGCAGAGATTCGCGCACACAATTGAGATGATCGAAACAGAATTGCTGAAACTAGATTAAGATGACGATGACTAGATTAATGACTTGATTCATTGAACTGCGAAACAGATTCAATGAATCGAGATTATCTAAGACATCGACGATTTATGTTCTAAATTGAATTGATGATCTGACATCATGACAGTAGCTTCTCTCTTCAAGACTGAGCTTCTGCGAGACGACGAGAAGAAACAAGACGAGATGAGAAAGAATCGAAGACAAAGACTGAAACGAGACGAGAATTGATGTGAACGCATTTTAATGTGATGAAGCACAGATGAAACTAGAATAGATCTGAGTCACATCTGAGTCAGATCTGAGCAAGATGTTTGAAGAGTGAGACGAGACGAGACGCATTTTAACGTGATGATGCACGAAAAATTGAAACACATCTGAGTCACATCTGAGCCAGATTTAGACGAGATGTCTGAGTTAGATCTAGATAAGATCTGAATCAGATCTGAGCAAGAAAGAAACGAAACGCAGTTTAATGTGATGATGCACAGATGAAACTAGAATACATCTGAGTCACATCTGAATCAGATTTAAACAAGATATCTGAGTCAGATCTAGACAAGATCTGAGTCAGATTGAAACTGATTTGAGATGATGAAGATTGAACTTAGAGTTCTTGACATTGACATTGAGACATCACACACAACAGTACATGTGATTCTTCAGCGACAGAGTTGACGAGATGATATTCATCGAGCGCTTGCTCACAATTATTCAAAAGATGAAAAGACTTTCAAGTAGAAAAGTGATCTTTTCAATCGACGTAATACTTGAGCAGAGATGAGTTATAGCGTTTATCACGCTTGAAGTTTAGTATGCTGTTTACATATCAGAATCTTTCGTCATTCTTGATGACAACGAGTTCTCAAGATTTCTGACGTTGATTCGAGAGAAAGTCACTTGCGATATGACTCAGAAGAATGACATGAAAGATTGAATGAATCTTCATGAATGCTGAAAGATCTAACTCGATGATCAGAGAATTGTTCTTGAAGACACGCTTGATCTTGAAGAGATCAACGTTACGATCATCTAACTTGACAGCGAAGTGAGCGATGCTGAGATTGCGAGCATTCAATCAGACTTCATCTTCGACGAAGTATTTAGAACAAGAACGACGAAAGAGATTGACATTGAATTCGTAGATGATCTGAGCTATAAGCATCTCATCACGTAGATGCTCAGTTAGTTTCTTCATCTTCTTGATGAACTCTTCGACATTGATTAACTTGTCTCGAGCTTGAAACATAAGATTCTCGAGCAGAGAATCAGAAGACTCGAAGTCTAGACGTGAGTTCTGACTCGAATTGATCAAGAAGAGTGATGCTAGAGTGATTGATGATGATGCGTTATTGACGACGAATTCGACTTCAGAAAGTCACTTAGCTCAGTCATTCTGCATGTAGTTGACGAAGACTCGAAGATAATGCTTCATGACAGCATTGACTCTCTCGATTTGATCATCGATCTCAGAATGATACGTCGTTGATAACTTAGCATCTATCTTCAACATTTTACACATATACTTTCAGACATTGAAGATGAATTGTGTGTCTCGATCAGACATGAAGAACTCAAGTAAATCATGATGTTTTCAAACATGAGCATAGAAGCAGTTGATAACTTCTTCAACTTTCATAGAAGTGATGAGAACTAAATGTCTCATTTTGATAAGACGATCAACGAAGACTAGAACATATCTATATGTGATACTCATGAAGATACTGAGCGATAAAGAATCTACATAGTTCATGAAGACATCACGTCAACGACGTTCGAGAACTGAAAGAAGATGCAATCATTCTTGAGTTCATTGTCTAGAGAGCTTGAAACGTGTGCACACGTGACAGTTTCATACGAAGCGTTGAACATACTTATAAATGTTTGATCATCAGTAGACTTAACTGATCAGTTCATAGCTTTTTGCTCTTTCTGAGTGATCATTGACAACATTATCATGAGCGAGCTGAATGATATGAAGACGTAGTTTATCTGAGTTGAGCACGTACTTTCTTTCTTGAAAGTACAGATGATTCTCGTGTTCTTCACACTCGACTAGAGAAATCTTGTTGTGATGTCGTGCTTCATTGCGAAGCGCTTCGATTATCTGAGCTGCGAATTTGTCATTGATTTCGACTTGCTTTCACAATGTCTGAGTAAAGATGTCAGCAGAATCTTCATTAAGATTCAGAGTGTCTTGATCTAGCTGAGACTTGACATCTTCAACGTCGAATTCTTCGATTTCTAGATTCATGAGAGCTAGAATTTGCGAAAATGCTGAAATAACTAAAAACAGATGTAACTGAACTGAATTTAGAACGATGATTTGTGACTGAAGCTTCATGACTTTGATGTCGAAGATGTCGAAGACGTCGAAGACGAGATTCTCAACAATATCGAGATCTAAAACATGAGTTTTCAAAATTGTCTGATGTTGATATTGATGTCGAGAATCGAATGTATTTCTCTCTTTAAAGAGATCTTCTGAGCGACGTGTCAGAGCATTCGACTTATCGTCGATCTTGTCGAAACGATAAGCGATGTGATAGTTGAATCTAGACAGAAACTCACTTCAACGAGCTTGATGACGACTCAACTGCTTAGTTGACATGAAATACTCAAGGTTTTTGTGATCTATGATCATCTCGACAGAATAGATAGAGTCTTCAAGCTCTGATCGTCATTTCTCGAAAGCGCGAACAATGATCATGAGTTCTTTATCGTAGATCTCGTAGTTACACTTGACTGAATTATGCTTCTTCGAAAAGTAAGCGACTGAATGAAGAATCTCATTCTCATCGTACTGAGAGAGAATGTCTTCGAACACATAGTTCGAAGCATCGATTTCTATCACAATCTTGTGATCTGAATTATAGTGACGAAGAATAATCTTGAAAGTGAAGACTTTCTTAAGAATGTTGAATGCAATCTGACATTTCTGAAATCAGACAAAGAATACATCTTTTCTGATGAGATGAATGAGCGAGATAGCTATTCTACTATAGTCATAGATGAATCTTCTATAGAAGTTCGCGAAATCTAGAAAACTTTGAACGTCTTTAACGTTGATCAAGATGAGTCAGTTGACAATGATATCTATCTTAGAAGAATTCATCTTGATCTTTTCGATGATGATTATCAATTCTAGATACGAGACTTGAGTGACGTGAAACTTGCATTTGATTATATTCGTCTGAAGATCTGCTTCTTGCAGCTTTCACAGAATGAGCTTGACATGAATCTCATGCTCGAGTTCATTGTCGAAATAGATCAAGATGTCATTCAAATAAGCTGTACAGAACTTATTTAGATGTTCACGAAGAGTATTGTTGATATACTTCTGAAACGAGACAGACTCATTACATAGATCGAAGAGCATGACTAGATACTTGAATAATTCAAATCGAGTGCGAAAGATGATGAGAGCTTCATCTTCTTCTTTGATTCGAAGTCGATTGAACGCAGAGATGATATTCAGCTTGATAAAGATTTTAGCTCGACTTAGACGATTCAGTGTTTCTGAGATCAGAGACAGAGAATATCGATTCTTGACTGTGATAGCGTTCAAATCTCGATAGTTCACGCAGAAGCGAAGTTCTTCTTCGAATTTCTTGATGAAGAGAACAGAAGCGATCGTCTGAGAGCGACTGACTCGAATGAAATCTTTGCTCAGATTCTCATTCAGATAACGACGAAGTTCTAGAATTTCATCACGACTCATGTCGTACAAAGTGAAGACTGAGAATTGAGCATCTTCTTTAAGATGTATGACATGATCATGAGCTCAATGCAAAGACAAGATATCGACGTTCTTCTTGAAGAAGACGTCTAGAAACTCAGAATATCTGAATGATAGAATTGTGACTGAATCGACATTCTTACTTTGTCGATAGACTTCAAGATCTTCTTGTGTCGTGAATGCAGTCAAATGAAATTTCTTTTTCATTTGATGAAGATTCAAATGATGATTCTTATCATACATACTGTCTTGAGAGCGAGACGAGAACTGAGCAAGAGTTGAACTGTTCTTTGAACGAACAGTCAAAGTCGCACGACGCGATTTTGACTCGTCAGAATCTAGACTAGAAGACGAGATTAACTCAAGATTCAAGAAAACATCGATTTTCTTTAGAGTGACGCTAAACACTTCAATGTCTTTGACACGAGCAGCATGATCAAAGCTTCGAGCTCTCAACTCGACTATGTCAAGTTGTATAAAAGATTGATTGAATTGATCTGTTCAAAAAACAACAGAAGTTCTAGAGAAAAAAGAATTTCAACACTTGATTTTTGATGAGTATTCTTTTTGAATGACTTGAAGAATACAACTAGAAGCTTCTTGTTTCAGACGAGAGACAAGACTGAACGAGGTTTGTTTCTTGTGAATGAGCTGAGTATTAGTTGACTTCTCGTGAGCGAACGGAAAATTATATTGCTTCTTGTGAGCAGACGAGAAACTGAGTTACTTCTTGCGAGCGAATTGAAAACTGAATTGCTTCTTGTGAGCGAACTGAAAACTGAGTTGCTTCTTTCGAGTGAATGAGAAACTAGATTGCTTCTTGCGAGCGAACTGAAAACTGAGTTGCTTCTTTCGAACGAATGAGAAACTAGATTGCTTCTTGCGAGCGAACTGAGTGCTGAATTGCTTCTTGTAAGCGATATGTAAACTGAATTGCTTCTTGTGAATGATCTGTAGACTGAATTGCTTCTTGTGAATGATTCATGAACTGAGTTGCTTCTTGTGAGTGAATTGAGAGCGAGACTGAAAGAAAGCTACTTTGTTAACTTCAAACGAGAAATTTTCTTCTTGTTGATTAAAATCATAGATCTTGACGAGAGATGAACAACAATGATTAAGACAGAAGAAGGAAGACAAGATGAGAATATTGTGTTCAAAATTGACATCAATGACGTGATGATGAAGTCATGATAGACTCATGACGATGAAATATTGACTTAATTCAGTGACATAGAAGAATAGTCTTTCGATGTGTTCATTGAGAATCATTGTGATTTCGACGACATGAGTAATGTCATCGATTAAAGCGACTTGATCATCAAATTCTCGAAGTCTGCGAGAGTGAGTTAATTGATGCAAGAGAAGATGATGTTGTTGCGCGAAGAATTTATTCATAAAGACATAAGCAGAGACTTCACTATCAATCAGAGCGAGAGCGAAAACTCTAGATTGAGCTTGACGTAGAATACAGAATACTATCATGTGACTATCTTTGAATGTCGAATCGAATTCAAAGAGTTTCAAGACAGATTTAGCAGAAAACTTTTTATATGATTGAAGTGAGAATGAAAAGATTGAGACTAGTAGACAAGATGATATGTATACAGATCTCTGAGCGCGACTTAGCTCAGAGACTAAACTTTTTTCGCGAACAGCGAGACTTCTTCATTTATACTGATGATGTCACTGTCATAGACGTTCATGATACGCAGAGTGAAGAACTTCTTATTTGAACATTCTTTAGTGATTTTGCTCAAATGTTGCAACTTGCAGTAGTAGCATAGCTTTCACTTGTTGCAGATTTTCTTGATCTCAGAAACGATCAGAGTCTTATCTTGAACGATGACAATGACGAAGCTTAGATTCATTGACTCATCGAGAAATGAGAGAGAGAGAGACGAAGATACTGTCAAAACGACAGTCACAAAAGTGATGATCTTTGAACTCAAAGAGTTACTAGTCAACGCAGAGATGCTCTTGACTTTGACGAATGAAATGATGACGAAGACGAAGTGAGATTAATGATGCTTAAGCTGCTAAAGCTCTTCGTCAATGTCAAAGAATGCTTAAATTCATTGATGAAAAATGAATGATCGAGTTTCATCGAGATTTCGTCAGAAGAAGACGACGACTTGAGTGAAATAATTGACATTGCACTTCAGACAGTCAATCAACGAGAAATCTTTCATCAAAAAACATTCTTTCTTTTGATAGAAGAGATTGTAGTAGTCGACAAAGCTATTCATGTCTTGCTTCAAAGTTTCGCGAAGATATAGACGAGCATCTTCTGTCTCAAAAGAATTGTCGCAGTAATGACGCAACTTATGTCATCAATCTGCAAAGATGAAAATGATACAGAGATCATTGACTCAATATTGACTCATTAGATTGTGAGTCTTTCTATCTATGATGAGTCGTGACTCGACATAGACGATCTTGACTCGATGAAAGAAATAATGATCGTCGTTCATGTTCATGCGCTGTATCAGATTCTGCTTTCATGCATTCAATCAATCTTTGTTTCTCTCATACTCAGATATGTCAAAAAGCTTCTCGAATCTAGAAGCGATGAAGACAGCAACAGAATTCGCAGAGAGATGAACGACGAGAGAAGATTGATTGTTCAAGATTTGTGTGACGATCTGAGCTATTGTCGCGAGAGACTGAGAATTCAATTCTATATAGACTGAAGAACTGAGAATGATGAACAAGAATGAAGTGATAACATCATGTTATTGAACTTGATTTTGAAGCTCTTGCATTGCGCGAAAGATCTCGACTGAATTTTCGATCATACTTTGAGCGAACTGTTCGACAGCACGCTCATCGTCGATCAAGAAATTGTGAGACGACTTCATTTGAGCGAAAGAGTAACTAGACGAGATTTCAACGTATGAAAACGTTGCAGAAAGTGTAGATCTTTCGTAATGTCAGAGACTGAGCTAGACTAGAGATACTATCAATATAGAAGACTGATATTATTATTATTACTTTGATAGAATCTAGATACAAGACAATACATCAGATAATGTACAAGATGAAAGACAAAGAGCAAAAGAAAAGAATGAAAGCTCGACTTCTATATACATGAATCGAGCAGAATCAAGACTAGACAATAGTTCTATGACTTAAGATTGCAGAGATTCGCGCACACGACTGAGATAATCGAAACAGAATTGCTGAGACTAGATTAAGATGACGATGACTAGATTGATGACTTGATTCATTGAACTGCGAAACAGGTTCAATGAATCGAGATTATCTAAGACATCGACGATTTATGTTCTAAATCGAGTTGATGATTTGACATCATGACAAGTAGAAGAGATAGTTGACTTAACATAATTGATTATCGAAGTTGTTACTGACAGAGAAGTAACGCGTTTATCAGGTATGACAGTAAATTTGATGATAACAATGCAACGTTCGCTGCGAAGCTGATAATTGACTCGTTGTTTACTATTCACATCTTGAAGAAAGATTCTTAAGCGAATGAGCGAAGTAAAGTTTTCTAAACAAACTGATAAAGCATTCTGCAAGCGATTATTAATTTTATTCTGAAGATCGTTCATCAGAGTACAATCATCATATTCAAGATAATTGAATAACTTCATAAAGTTGAAGTAAAAGACATTGAAAAACTTGTTTGCTTGTTTCAAAGCATTGTACTTGCGATAACACTTTCGATTCTTATTCAGTTCATCATATATTTCTTTCAGATGCTTAAATAGCTCGTTGATCGAGATGTATGAATGCAAAGCATTATGTTAATGTCAAGCGAAGATGTGTTCAGTAACATCATCTTCTAGTCTAGATATCACATAAACAATACAGATATTCTCATTATCAAAGTGATCGACATTTGTCTGAAGCTTGTTGTTTATCTTGATTCTTCAGCTGTCTTATGTTGATTCATCTTCATCAATGAATATAGATAAATTCAGAAACTTAAAGAACTTGTGATAATCATTGTCGAATAGAGTGAACGACTTTCGTTCAGTATGATTCTCGATAGAAGCTCAAGACTTCATAAACTGTTAAGATTGAGACTGATTTGCTGAACGCTGTTTCTTTTTGAGACTTAATACTTTCTTTTGTAATTCAATGATAATCTCTTCTTGAGTATTTATTGTCGTTTAATTGATTTTTAGCTCATCAAGTCTTTTGATGTGATCAACTTGTAGATCGATTCATTGCTCATTGAGTTTCAAAGTCATGTCTTGTTGATCTCTTAACTTGATCAGCATCTTGATGATTTCATCTGACTGATTAATAGCTCATTGACGAAGTTGTTGATTCATGTTGATGTTTCATGAGATAGCGACATTCTGAGATTTCGCTGAAGCATTAAAAGAAATAAGAAAAACTCGTTTACTAGCAATGCTTCTAAGCAGATGAGCTGTTCGTAACTTAACTGATTCAGAGTCGCATGTCATTGTGAAAAAGATAAAAATAGATAGATAGATTTAATTGTGATAAGATTAAGTAATTGATTTGATAAATTTGAGTAAATTTGAATGTGTGTTTTGATGAAAGTAATTCAAAGAATCTCTTGCGAATTTTCTGAATGAACTAAGTAGATTATTTCGTATCATTTACATGTTGATAGCAAAGTAGTTGATGAGCATTTATCTACTGTTAGAAGTCAGCATAGAGCAAGTCATATAAATGTCATTTAACTAATAAATAAATGCTAAGAAAGAAAAGTATCTACAGAAAAGAACTCGATTCTTTTATATGTATGTTTCTCAGCTCTGTGTGTTGCGAGCATGCATCTCTGTTACTTCTGATTAGCCTGATTAGCTTAACATAGACTAGTATAGAGCTGTGGGTAGAACTGTTGTTGACACGCTAGCGACCTAGCGTGCCTTCATGAGTAAAACTCACATCGTGTTGCATCTTCTTTCTACTTCAGCTTTGAACTTCTAGTTAGAATACATTCATATGATTCGCTCTATGCAGACTTATAACATTAGTTCAAAGCTCATCAATCTTGCTATTGATGTGTAGACGATATAAAAACAAGCTACATCACTCAAACTCGAATCAGAATCGAAATTCGAAAATCGAGCTCAGAAGACTCGTTAGAAATCAAGAAATTTCTAGAACAGAACAGAAGAACATGAATGCGTTGTTTTAGACTAACTCTTTACTGAGCTCATCGTCAGAACAGAAGAACAGAAGAACATGAACGTGTTGTTTTAGAACTGAAATCAGAAATTTCAGTTGAATCTCGATCAGCAATTTTCTACTCACACAATGACTAGAAGCACAGAATTAGAATCAGAATCAATGAGCATTGCTCGTTACGAACTTCGAAATGCTAGAAGAGAATCACTTCTATCACAGAATCGAACAGCATCAGAAGAAGAGAACACGAACGCGTTGCTCTTCGATCACGAAATAATCAAGATCAGCATCAGCACTGAACTGAATGCTTGAATAAGCGCTCATGAAACAAGCGATCTCGTTGTCTTTATCAAGTACATATGTCAACAGTATGACATCGAAATCGAGATTCACAATGACATGATTCAGATGTTGAATGATGTCAACAAGATCAACATCAAATTGAAAGCTATCAACATCAAGTTGAAAGCTACGCAGGCAACGTTGAATGCTGTTCAAACGCGTCTACAGAAAGAGATGAAGAAAAAGAACGTGATTATACATCATCTAGAAGCGACATCAAGTCGACTAAGCACTTCGATTTCGAAAGATCGATTCTCGAAGTCAATCAAGCTATCTGACTCGTCTCTGTTTGAAGATTCAAGACAGAATGTGAATAATTGATTGTTTCAAATGCGAAACAAGCTGAAGATGAACAAGAATCATTTTTCTATTGAAGAAATGAAGATTGCATATGTGAAAAGTCGAGTCAGTGAAACGATGATCAAACACATAGCATTTCGAATGAGAAACACGATCACAAACTCATTTCTTGAAGCAGAAGAGATACTGTCAATCATAAATAAGATGTACAACAATCTCAATCAACATCATACGACTCAACGACAGTTCTTGAAGCTGTATCAAAACAAGATTTTCTTTCATGAATTTTGAATGAAATTTCAGAGACTTAGTGTGAAACTAAATTACAATAACGAAATTCTACTAAATGATCTTCAGCATAAGATTAGCTCAGATCTTCAGCGAGTCATGATCAACGAACGAACTATGAATTTGAATGAATTCGTCAACATCTGCATGCAAGTCGACGTTCGATTGACGAAATTGAATGCTCGATCAACTCTCAAGACATTAACTACTCAAGTCGCTCGCTTTACTGCTAGCATCTTGACGACGATCACTACTGCGATCTCAGCTTCAATCTTTGCATGAAAGAAACTCAGAATATCGAACGTTGATTTTGCTAGAAAGAAGTTGTTTAAGAAAGAACTCTGCTTCAAATGCAAGAAGTCAGAACATAGAGCATGCGACTGTCTTGAACCAGCTCAGATGCATGAAATCACAGCGAATTCGAAAAACAATCTGTTCTCGTCAAAGTAGTGACTGAGAACGACATGCTCATATCTTGCTTCATCAATATACTCAATAATTCATTTGATTTCAAGTCGTTTATTGTTGACGTCATCTTGAGTAATCTAGAAAAGATATTTCGATTTCTCGCTCTGATAGACATCGAAGTCACTGACATGACGTTCATAGATGATTCATTGATTTCAGAGCTATGTGAACGCTTTGATATTCAGTCAATTTCACTGTTCAAATCGAAGTTGATTCATTCATATGATGAAATCTTCGATCGAAGATCTATTACACATGCTCTGTATATCTCAGTCACTATACAAGAACATAAGAATGAAACGATGTCTCTATTAATAACTCGTCTAGATCAGCACAAGATAATCATTGACAATCTTTGATTGAAAAGAAATCAAATTTTGATAGATTCTGCAAACGATTGATTGATATCTTCATCAAATATTCGAATCTCGAAACTTATCGTTTCGAAAGCAAGCAGTCAATCAGCATTTCATAGACTTGAATCAAGTGAAATCTGCGAAATGAAACGAAAGAACTTGAAGTCTATGTCAATGATCATCTTAAAGCGAACTACAAATTCGAAATCAGTGAATCGATTCATTGAATCAGCTCTCATACGAAAGCAAAGCACTCAAGTTAATCTCGATCAACATGAATTCATTCAGTCATCGAAGAAGAGAGAGTTCGTCAATATTGTCATGATCGAAGTCGTTGCTTATTGAACTCTAGTCAAGAAGAACGATGTCAAGATCTTTACATTGATCATTAGTGAAATCAACAAGATGCTTAGCTCGATCAAAGATTCAGCGAAACTGAATGAAATGATCTCTGTCATGTCATTAAAGAAACTGAAGAAGAAACTTTCAATAGTTTATCATGACTTTCTGAACGTTTTTGATAGAGAAAAGGCAACTCAGTTGCCTTCGCATCGATCATATGATCATAAGATTGAATTAGAAGATGAGAATCAATCTTCTAGAAGTTGATTGTATCTCATGTCAAGTCACAAGTTGCAGAAGATCAAGAAGTATCTAGAAGAGAACTTGAAGAAGAAGTTTATTACACTCAGCAAAGCTTCATTCGCTTCATCAATACTATTCGTCGAAAAGAAAGACGATAGTCTTCGCTTTTGCGTGAATTATCGAAAACTGAATGCTTTGATCAAAAGAAATCATTATTCAATACTCTTGATAGACGAAGTACTCGCTTGAATTCAAGACAGTAAATATCTGACTCGATTTAACATTATCGTCGCGTTCAATAAGCTTCGCATGAGCACTGAAAGTGAGAATCTAATCACATTCATCACTTTCTTCGATGTCTACAAATATAAAGTAATGCTCTTTGAATTAATCAACGAATCGACATTCTTTCGGCACTATATCAACGACATGTTGTTCGACTGTCTGCATAAATTCTGTCAGATCTATCTGAATGACATTCTCATCTACAGTAAGATCTTGAAGAAACATAGAACTCATGTGAAGAAGATGCTAGGCAAGCTTCGTGAAGTCGATCTGCAGATAGACATTGACAAGTGCGAATTCAAGACTCAGAAGATCTCATTTCTAAAACTACTGATATTCATCAATGATCTACGAATGAACTCTCGAAAAGTAGATGTGATTCGAAGCTGAGAAGTGCTTTGATCGTTGACTCATGTACAGATCTTCATTGACTTCTGCAATTTCTATCGACGATTCATAAAGAACTTCTCGAAGATTGCTCGATCTATGATAAAGCTGACTCGAAAAGATCATTCATTTGAATGAACAGAGATCTGTCAGACGATCTTTGAGAAACTGAAGCAACAGATGACGACAGCTCTCGTTCTGAAGCATTTCGATTCAATCAGAGAAGTTATTCTGAAAACGAACTTTTCAAACTATGTCAACGACGAAGTATTGTCTCAGTATAACGATGAAGACATTCTACATTCAATGATCTTCTACAGCAAGAACATGATTTCTGCAGAATGCAACTACGAGATCTACGACAAAGAGCTTTTGACTATTATTTGATGCTTGAAGCACTGACGTTTCAAATTGAAATATACTGATATTTTGATTAAGATCTTCATCGATCATCTGAATTTGAAGTACTTCATGATCATCAAGAAACTGATCAGACGACAGACTAAATGAGCTGAGAAGTTATTCGAATATAACTTCAAGATCATATATCAATCAGAAAAGCAGAATCTGAAAGCAGATGCGCTGATCAGAATGTCAGACGTCAAGTCAGTTGAATCAAATGATGATCGAAAGCTATATCAGCATCAGATGCTATTGTCAGCAAGCACATTTGAACTGCAATCAATAGAAGATGATCAAGATCTGACTCAGATCTTGCTCATATTTGACTCAGATTCGAAACAGAAATCGAAAGCTAACGAGAATTCGATCGAAGAGATGATTTTCATTCAGAATTGAATTATAGTCGAAAATCGAACAGTCATAGAACAGAACAGAAGAACTTGTCAAGATATGAGTCTAGACAATTGCAGAGTACTGAACGAAGTACTTTGAAAGAATGATAGACTGTGAGTCTCTCAGTCAATGATCACTCAATTGATAAGAGAAGCACATGATCTTTCGATCAATGATCACTCTGACATGAATTGAACGTTAGACTTGTTAAGACGATCATATTGCTGATCGAAGATGAGAACGACAATCAAACGCTACATTCGAAACTGTTACATTTGTCGTAGGTCAAAAGTATCAAGAGATCGAATCAATAAACTATTGAAGTCATTGTTTATATCTGAACAACGATGGCAAGACATATCATTGAATTTCATTATCGATTTATTGAAAAGTGATGAAAGCAACGCGATTCTGACAGTGATAGATCGATTATCTAAAGAACGTCACTATATACTCTGTTGATCAGATGACGAAGAGACTTTCGCTGAACAAACAGTTAAGCTGCTGCTGATATGAGTCTTCAGAACTCATGAACTATCAAGATCAATAGTGTTCGATAGAGGTTCGCAATTCATATCGATTGTCTGAAAGTCTCTATGTCTGAGACTCGACATTAAGATGAAACTATTCATCGACTATCACTTACAGATTGACGATCAAACGAAAAGAGTGAATCAGAATGTAGAACGATATCTACGAAGCTACTGCTCATACATGCAAGATGACTGATTCGTCTGACTATCTATGACTGAATTCGTCGATAACAATGCTATTTCGTCGTCAATTGAACAATCAGCGTTCTTTCTGAACAAGAGCTTTCATTCTCATATGAGTTTCGATTTGAATTCAACTGAATATGAGATTATTCAAGCTAAAATTCAAGCGAGCAAAGCAGAGAATATATTCGAACACATGAAATGATCATTAGCGTTGATCAAGCAGACATTAGCAAGAGTCAGAGTCACAATAAAGAAACAGACTGACAAGCATTGAAAGAAAATGATTTACAAGGTAGATGACATGATGTTTCTGAATTCTAGAAACATTACGATCGCAAGATCGTCAAAGAAGCTGAACGATAAGATGCTAGAATCTTTCAAGATTCTGACTGAGATCGAACATGCATATCGACTGAAACTGTCATCGACAATGAAGATTCATTCAGAGTTCATCTTGAATCTACTACAACTGAATTCAAAAGATCTTCTTGAAGAACAACGAAATGAGTCATCTGATTCTATAGTGATAGATGACAAAGACGAATGAAAAGTGAAGAACATACTGAACTTCAGGCATTACGAACGAGGCAAACGACTACAATATCGTGTCAATTGAAAAGACTATGACGTCGATCTACATTGATACAATGTCAATGAAAATGAGTTCGAAGACTGTTCGAAGATCATAAATGACTTTCATCAGAAGTATTTGAACAAGTCAAGTTAGAAATCGACTCAACAAGAATTGATCGATCGAACTGCAGCAATGAAAACATTGCTAAATGAAGAGAAGAAGTAATGTTGCAAGCATGCATCTCTGTTACCTCTGATTAGCCTGATTAGCCTAACATAGACTAGTATAGAGCTGTGAGTAGAGCTGTTGTTGACACGCTAGCGGCCTAGCGTGCCTTCGTGAGTAAAACTCACGTCGTGTTGCATCTTCTTTCTACTTCAGCTTTGAACTTCTAGTTAGAATACACTCATATGATTCGCTCTATGCAGACTCATAACACTGTGCTAAACTTGAAAGAGTTAATGTCTTACACATATGATGCAGAGTTTCAATGACATCACTACTAGCTCAAATGCTCACTAGACTCAATTAGAATAAAACTCAGATCAAAGCTAGAAAGAATAAATGAAGGCTAGAATCATAACATGT
>JAABUY010003160.1_pt1 | contig 18528 bp, 14 predicted proteins | sample 5560271 | NCBI WGS metagenome assembly JAABUY01 (sample SAMN10711886, study PRJNA513374) | rock metagenome | isolation source: Antarctica rocks | place: Antarctica: Victoria Land, University Valley
ATCCTTGATGTCTTACGTGGTACTTCGTCGGCATTGACTCCGTTCTTGGTTAGTATGTTATTGATATCTATGGTGATCCCGGACACGAAGACGAGGCAGTCAGCAATGGCGGTGAGGTCGACATTGAAGCGGAGATAGGCAAAGAGGTCGAAGGCATGAAAACTGCTAGCAAGGAGGCTCTTTTCCGACCAGTAAGGATCGAGGTCCAGTGTGGTACGGTTAATAGCCATCTTGGCGATCTTGATTGCATTCTGACACCATTAAGTGCTGTTTTTCAAGACCAAAGCACCGATTGAGCCAGTATCATTCGTGCAGAAGATTTGCTCGGACGCTCTTGAATCTGCAGGAAGCAAGAAGACTCGGTTCGTGCAAAGATTGACACCCATGACGAGGATGGGTAAAGCTACAGAAAAGGGCCTGGAGGAGGTCTCGAAAGTTGTTCTTGGCCCCAGTTTTCATCAAGAGGGCATCACGCCCAAGAAGGTACTGGATGTCTGTCTGTTCCCTCCAGTTGGGAGAATGTCTCGGTTGTATGCTACAGGCCACATTAGGTTTCAGTCACCGTGTGATCATTCATCTCGCCAACGCAATGCTGCATGTTCGCTAATGCTGCTCCTTCGCAACAGTTTGCCATTCGTACAACAATACGCAACCACCACATACTGAAAAGAGATGATATAATCAAGCAGGTGGCTACTGCCGTGGGCGACCGGCATACGGTCGACCTTAAGAACTATGACCTTCTAATCCTGGTGGATATCTACAGAGTGAGCTAACAATCCTTTTATTATCTATATAACCCTGCAGTATGCACCACTGACTACAATGGTTTCGATGTAGAATTTCTGTGGGATGAGTGTCGTAGGCAACGACTACGAGAAGCTGAAGCGCTTCAATCTGGCAGAGATATATGACCCAACGCCAAAACCGGAATAGACCCGGTGGTTGGCGGAGACGTCGCGTGCGTGATATGTTGTGATGCCGCACAGGACAGCGAAATTCCGTCGTCATCTCCGCCTCAGGAAGCTAAGTCTACCTTTGGGTAAGGTACCTATGTATGGTATTTGAGATTATGCAAGCCACGGCCCTTATTACATCCTCCGGGTAGCGTGCTGTTCGACCAACGACATGATCTACACAAGCGAGTATAGGGTTCGGGGCTTACCTCGCGCACATTGCCAATTATTTATTATAGCCTCAGGTGGACCGTAGTGTACATGAGTCTGAAGCATGTATTGTTGCAATAAACGATGCGGATCCACATTCGCGAGTCGCAGTTCTTCTGCCGCGCCGAGACAATCACGTTACTTCTATTTCGACTAAGGTACGTGTACTGCACTCTTGTCCCCAATCCTTCTGGAAGTCCGTTCTGGCATAGGTGAGATGACCCAGTGGTTTGGGACAAATTCTGCGATTGGTGTAGAGAGCGAGTTTTCGGCCCCCTCGAAACCGACTTTGAGATATAAGCTCGGTCTAAACCCAACAAGGCACCCTAAACGGCTTTGCGCTTACCGAATACGTACACATTAGACGAACATGGCGGAAACCCATCTCCTCGACATATGCCGTATAAACGCCAACAAGCTCTTGGCTTCGCGGTTCTCCCACTGCAACTGGCTACCTTTGCAGTATCATCAGTAATGCTCTAAGCCATAGCTACCTTAGCGATGACGGTACATTCTCAAGCGAAACAAGCGAATGAGGCGATGCTCCTTGGCGTTTCATAGGAACGCATGAGCCTTCAGGCGTCTTGAGCTCTACGTATGTACCAATGCCTGATGTTTCCGTCGGTGTACTCTCCTGTTTTCGAATTACGTATACTTGATGTTTCTAAACTGAATGTGCTACTTACTTGCATGTTGCGTTTTCCGGAGCTGCTACGCCATTGCAATATAACAAGCGATTACGCCGCTCTTTTCTCCAACACATCTCGGTAATCTTCTCCTATATTGCTGATAGCCGTGAGGCACGTTGAAATCGTGAGACCATGCATTTACCTCCTATAGCGAGGCTCACCGCCTTGAGCCCTGTGGATACCAACTCAGCATTTTCCCCATATGCACCTCCTTCCCATATTTCACGAGACTCTTCACCTGTCCAAAACTTCATCGAAAACATACTCGTCCCTTTGCATCTAACAGTCTACCAAATGGAAGACATATCAGGTCATCTCCACCGGATTCGTCTTGTCCGCCTCTCCAATGGCTCAAGCTTAGTCTTGAAAGTCAGTCCTCCTCCGGTCACACCGCTCCTCCGACATGAAGGTTATTCCCTTGACTCGGAAGCCCTTATCTTCTCTCTTCTTGCCAAAAGCGGCCTACCGGTACCGCGGGTCATCAGGCACGATGCAAGACGTATCCACATTGGCTCACCTTTCTTGCTCACAACCCACCTTTCCGGCATATCTTATGCCAATGTCCGCCAATATCTTACGCGCTCCGAGCGTGCTGGTATTGAGCGGCAGCTCAAGTCTCTGACAGGCGTGATCAGCCAGCATACCTCATCAATATATGGACCATACGGACCAGTGTCGCTGGTCGCCTCAAACCAGGGCCACAAAAGCTGGCGTGAAGCTTTTGTGTCTATGCTAGAGTCGGCTTTGATGGACGGTGAGGACATGATGGTCAGCTTGCCATACTCGCAGATCCGAGAGCAACTATCTCGAACGAAGAACGCTTTGGATTTGATCAAAGAAGCGAGATTAGTAGTCCTTGGTTTTGGCCAACCCGAGAACGTCCTGATCGATCGGAGGACGAATGAAGTCACCGGCTTGCTAGATTTCGGAAGGGCAATCTGGGGGGACTGGGAGATGGGGGATCCGGAGAAACGAAAGGGAAAGAAAGGTTTATTGTACGTTATAGGGGAGATGCCCCCTTGTTGAAAGTAAAGTATCATTGTGCTGACCAGGCGCAATAGATATACTTGCTATGATGCCGTGGTCACAATCGTAACACATCAATATAGACCGCAGAGGAATACAAGGGAGTTAGACGCTAGGAAGACGTTGACTGTAGCTCTAGCGCAACTGGCTCTCGAGGAATAACGAGGCCTAACATCTCGGAAGCCTGCTAATAGAGAAACAATCGGTTACACTGACGAGCAGTGCGAGTGTTCATGTACATATTGAAACATACTACATTATCCAGCTTTGTGCAGGTCGCCTTCTAAGTGCAATGCATGACCAGTACCTTGTGCCTCATACACCTGTTGAGTGTCATAAACAGATTTACCGAGTCACGTGCTAAGGTGGTCTTACATAATCAGATCTGCGGGCAACCCTAAGGTATCTTAGTGTTCTTGGCGCGGATGTACCCGAGAAAGGGCTAGATGCATGAACGAAATACGACCGCCAGCAAGCTTAATAGACCACGAACACTTTCCTAGACTCGAAATAAGTCAATTACCTCAAGACATCTCTATTGAGATATCCAGTGCTCTAGGTACTAGGGGCTGCGTTGGTCTAAGGTGGATACAAGGCTCTTTACAGCTGCAGCTATTCGACAGGTCTGTTTTGCACGGAACTTTTGGTTCATGCGCCGAGGTTGACATAATCTAGATAGCGATTTTTATTGAAGTCGCCCTTCTCGCATGTCTAGATGAGACTTTCCAACTCCCAAGGGTGTCTCATGCCGGCTGGGTGGCGCGTCTCTCCTCCATGCCCCTTCCCGGCGCATTGCCATCTGAGCCTTGATAGCATAGATACTTCCCGAGCGCTCAGACTGAGGACCGGCGTCAGCGTTCTATTCCCTAATTTTGGCTACGAATTGCTACCCTTGAGCAGATCTAGCCACAAGATGCCTTACAATCCCTTATAAGGGCTTACGGAACATTGCCGACTACCTCTACCTCTACCTTTTCCGCAATACGACTTCGGTATTTGGTGAGCCCCAGGGGTACAACACATTCGGGCGAAACATAAAACATGACCTCGCGGCAGCGGTCGTCCTCCGCTCGCTCAAACAATTCCGAATTTAACCAGAGACAAACCTCAACACCCTCACCTTCCAATTACCCGCAGCAGTCTGGTTCGGCTCTCCTCGAAGACCTCATACTCAGTGACGTCCCCACATACAACGTTAGCAACGCTTCCCCATCTCTGTCGATTCCTTCACAAGGTAATGGTTCTCCATATCCTGCTATCTCGGGTCCTGGTACATCATACAACCAGGCACTTGCGTCACCAAGGCCAAGAGCCAGCACGGTTGCGGAACAGGGCAGTGTACAGCCAAGCACCTACCGTCCCACGCTACGAGCTGGCGGAGGGCAGTTGCTTGGCTACCAACAAGTACCTCGACATACCACAACCACAATGATGGAGCGGCAACCTTACGTTCCCGGGCCCCCTCCGGCACCACAACAGCAGAGTCACATGGTCCCATTACCACCGCCTCCTCCACGCCCGCTAGCCATGAACTCTCATGGCATGGTAATACCTCCCCCACCGGGCCCACCTCCTGGGTCCTCCCTGGGACATTCTAGCGCATGGGGAGGACAGGCTTGGGGCAGGTCGCAGGGCCATCTACCGATACCACCGCCACCACCAATGGCACCAAACCAAGCTAGCTCGCAGCATACTCCGTACAACCCCAGTCAAAACTACCAAAGCAATCAGCCGGCCCCATTAGCAATCCCTCCGCCGCCACCTCAAACTGAGCTTCCGCCTTTGACCTCGGCAACCTACATACCATTTGGGGAATCATTCGGCCCTGGTGTTGGGATCCCTCCTCTTCATTCTCTACAGCAGCCAAGCTTCAACCGAAATGACAGCTCGGAATTTTTTTCCACTGCGGATTCAGCGAAACTCGCAGCAGACCAAAGATTCTTCAATGGGCCGTCATCTGCTATATCGCCTACCAAGGAGCTAGTATCCAACAGTCATCAATACAATCATTCAGTGCCTCAGACACCTCTTACCCGTCACCATCAATTCATACTCCCCACCAGGGATGCACCAGAATACACCTCGTCCGGTCCCCCAATTCAGCCACTACAAAGTGTTTCCTCTCAAGCACAGAGTACTCCCCAAGATGTGACAACCATGGGCGGTCATCATCACACCGGCAGTAACAGTTCTCCTGCTCTCGTATCGCCGAGTGATCCTAGTGTACAATGGCCAATCGATCGTGTTCTGATTTGGCTGGCGGCCAATAGCTTTTCAAATGACTGGCAAGAGGCTTTTAAACATTTGAATATCCAAGGCGCCGATTTTTTAGAGTTAGGCCGTGGTACCGGCGGTAGAGGCAACTTTGGAATGATGCACCAGAAAATTTACCCAAGACTAGCAAGAGAGTGCACTAAAAGTGGAACGGGATGGGATCAGGCTAGGGAACGAGATGAAGGCAAAAGGATGAGACGCTTAATCCGCAAGATCGCCGATCACATTGATGGCCCAAAACCGGCGCAAGCACGAAGGGGGTCAACGCAGATTTTACCTAGTGCGTCGACGGATGCAGGCTTGGAAAACTCTCCAAACCTAGGGCGCACAGATGGATTTATCAACACACCCAGTACTGCGGGGGGAGGTGACGAGAGCCCGGGCCGGCAAGGTTTCAGATCTCCAGGCCTTGGTCCTACTCGCCGCATGATGTCAAACCATCGCAGTAGCACAGCTCCTGTATATGCCAATGGAGGCGCCGCTGCGAGTGAGTCCAATATTGTAGAAGCAGGGCAACCAGCACAGCAGCGCACAGGGTTTACTAGGAGCATCCTCAATGGCATCAATGACGCTGCTTCGAAACGCCATAGCCCCAACACATCCGGTGATATCAGTGCAGGTGGATTAACAGGATCTGGCTTCCTTGGTGACAGCGTACGTCCTTGCTATGATGCAAGCCCTAATAGTGGGAGTCCTTCAGCTCAGCATGCTGTTCTCTCGTCCTCCGTTGGTAGTGGTGGAACTTTATCGGCTCCGCCTTACGGTCGCTATGGCCATCGTAAAAATGGCAGTACCGATTCTGTAGCTTCCAGCAATGCTGTAAGCTCCGCTAGCAACCTTCTACGGAGCAACCTAAACAACGAAAATGGCACGAGCAGTAAATCTCAAACAAGGCGATTTGGCCAAGACGGTCATCGACCCCCGACCTTGGAGGTTGCTGGAAGGCAGAATAGTAATGACGCTCCCCCAAGCGCCAAGGAGCCAAGTAGAGGATTTCTGGATAGGTTCCGCAAACGCAAGAAGGATGATTCCGCACACCCATCACCGGAAGACCACAATCTGGAGTCGCCTACGAGTCCGCTCAATTTTCGATATGTTCCGCCGAGCTTACCATTTGCGCGTGCTGGGATGAACTCGAGTAATACTTCTCTTGATAGACCATCATCAACTTCAACCATGGCCGAGCAGGATAGATTTGCCATGCGAGACAGAGCCTTGACGAGACCAAGTCATGGGAGGAAATATGTTCTCGCGACTCCTGACCACTGGAACTACCGTCTCGTCGATATTACTGAGGCTGATTCTGCGGATACGATACGAGAAAACATTGGCAGAGCTTTGGGGGTTCCAGAAGGTGACTTTGTTCAGATATCCCATACCGAGACCGGCCAATTTGATTCTGAGGAGCCCTTAACCGACACAATGCTGGCGCTCTCTAGACACACAAAAGCGGATGCAATGGGTACTTTAAAATACTTTGTACGCTGGATCCCTGCATCAGCGGCTCACTCAGCGCCTTCATCGGCGGGTCTAGGAATCGGTCTATCACCTCGAGCATTCCAAACTTCTCCCTCCGGCGGTTCCTTTCCCCGAAAAGCGCTAGACGAAGAAGGTATGGCCCGTTTAAGAGCCAATGGCCAAGTTCGATCCAGGTCGCCACCAATGACCTCGAGACAATCAACGCTAAAGGCCGTCAGTACTCCAGCGCGGGATGCTTTTGCGCCGCCTGTAAATAACGCGGATGGAGGCACTAAAGCAAACCGAGAATCCCGGCCAAGGCAAGATTCGGTGACAACGCGGTTCCTTGAATTCAAATCTGCGTTCGACAATGGCACAATAACAGAGGAGAACTGGGACGCATGGCTCAAGGCAACCATTGAAGACAACCGCCTAGAGACCGAGAATAAACAAAAGGCGGATCAATCAGAGCAACCTTCACGACGTAGAGATTCCCCTCCCGACATAGCTACCACAGACATTAAACACGATGGTGTCATTGATTTTGATGCTCCAAGAACCTCACCCTATGAAGACAAGAAGACTGAGACTTTAGTCCCTCTCAGGAAGCCACCTCCTGCTCCAGCGGAGTCTAACACACTGATCAAAGCCAACTCATTGAGCAAAAGGACAAGCGAGAAACTCAGATCATCGGTTTCTGGGCAGGGTGCTGATACGCCGAAACGTCGGTCTCTAGGAGACGCTATAGCGGAAGAAAACATTGAGCGGGGACGAAGGAAAGCTGTAGCTGCTACGCCTTCAGTGAGTGCGCGTATGGGAGAAGCATTGGCAAATGCTAGCTCGACCGCCGGGTCCATTGGTGGCTCCACGATAGGATCAGTTGAGGACATATCAACTGTTGGATCTCTTGGCGGTTCTACCATCGGGTCTTTCGATGGACCAAGTCTGACGGACTCTGGCTCTACCAATCTTTCACGGCGGGATGGCGGCAGTGCGGATACATCAGGTAAGCCAACCCGTGCCTTGCAATCTGTTGATTTTGGACGAAATGGATCTCGAAAGAATAGTCCTGGTGGGTCTCCCCGAAGTCCTGGCTTTACCTACGGGAAAAACAATATGTTGTTCAAAGTACCTGACTATGAGGAAGACTTACCCACAGAGGATAACGGCCGGAAATTAAATATTTCCATACCGATTCCCAAGAACCCCTCTATAGAGAGTCTTCAACGTGGCCCATCGCCAGCTATTAGTCCAGGGTCTGCGGTCCCACCATCGCGAAAGGCATCAGTAATGTCGCGGAGATCTTATGGTCCAGCATTCACGTTCAAGGAAAACGAAATCACGTTTGACCAGAAACCACACTTAGACGAGGAATCCGATGATGACTCTGATGATGGCCTCTTCGCAGTACCACTTGCGAAGAGTACCGCAGCTAAACCGACTGCCACACGAAATGATTCAGGCGATGAGTCTAGCGTTCAAAGAAGACCAGCACTTACTCTGAACACTGAATCTCAGGCACAGCGCAGGATGAAAGGAAGATCTGTGACCTTCAAAACACCAGAAACTGCTAGCACCTCCGGTGCGCAGTCCATGGAGACGTCTGAGCTGGACAGTGAGGGTCATCCCATTCAATTGAAAACCGAGAGCTCTATACCAGAGTCTGCCAACTCTGTCACTGGTTCTGCTAGATCGCCTGATGCGAATTCGAAACTCTTACGACGCCAATCGTTCGCGAGGGATGATGTCTGGGCCAACCGACCACCGGTGGAGGATCTCCTCGATAACCTAGATGCCTACTTCCCCAACCTTGACCTCGATCAGCCAGTAGTTGAAGACCTTGTAGGTTCACCACCTGGATCTCCAGGTTCTACCGTTGAGCAGAATCCAATGGACACCACTACATCTGGTCCAAGCACTCAGTCACGGCGACTGCATACTTCATTGTATGATAGAATGCGACCTACTTCTATAGTGGAAGAGTCAATAGCCGAAGAACCTGATACATTGGGCTCTGAGGACTCGACCCTAAAAAGTCGAGCGACTATGCAGACAATGGCCCAGCGGAGCATGCGTAAATCTGGGGGTCTCGGACGTATGAAGTCCATACGTGATGTTGCAAGGAATGCTTACGGGGGTACCCAGAAACGGAACACCCAGCCATCTACAAGTGCCAAATCTGGTGATATCGTACGCCGGAAGAGTACCAAGATGTTTGGTGCTAATATTGTCCAAATCAAACCCGGTAGAGGTAGCCGTGTCAGCTTGATCGAAGCTGTACCGCAAAATCTACCCGTCGGACAAAATTCCTTCCAGATCGCTAGGGGTGAACTGATTGGCAAGGGAAGTTATGGAAGGGTTTACTTGGGAGTCAACCTTACGACAGGAGATCTTTTAGCTGTCAAGCAGGTCGAGGTCAACCAAAAAGCAGCGGGCCAAGATAAGGACAAGATGAAAGAGATGGTGGGTGCGCTTGACCAGGAAATTGACACCATGCAACATTTGGAACATCCCAACATTGTGCAATATCTCGGTTGTGAGAAAAAGGAGTATTCGATTTCCATCTTCCTGGAATACATTCCTGGTGGAAGCATAGGTGGTTGTCTGCGCAAACATGGCAAATTCGAAGAGAGTCTTGTCAGCTCATTGACCCGCCAAACGCTTTCGGGCCTGGCCTATCTGCACACAGAAGGGGTCCTTCATCGTGACCTGAAAGCCGACAACATCCTCCTCGATACCGACGGCACCTGCAAGATTTCCGATTTTGGTATTTCCAAGAAGACAGACAACATTTATGGCAACGATATCACAAACAGCATGCAGGGCTCTGTCTTCTGGATGGCTCCTGAAGTCGTTCGTTCCCAAGGTCAAGGCTACAGCGCCAAAGTCGACATCTGGTCTCTCGGCTGCGTCGTCCTCGAGATGTTCGAGGGTCGGAGGCCGTGGGCCAAGGAAGAAGCGATTGGCGCCATCTACAAACTGGGGAGCCTAAACCAGGCTCCGCCAATACCGGAAGCTGTGTCCAATGCGATTAGCCCGGAGGCGTATGCATTCATGTTGGACTGTTTTACTATCGATCCTACTGAGAGACCGACGGCGGAGACGCTATTGAAGCAGCATCCATTTTGCAAACCGGATTCCAATTACAACTTCTTGGACACGGATCTACATAGTAAGATTAGGGAAATTAAGGATTCCAAGCAGGTTTCCAGATACTAGCTTATCTGCCTGTTATGTTTTCCCCGACCTTGGGCTTCATTTCTATCGTTTGGAGCGTTACCAAGTGGATACCACAGAGCCGAGGCTTCGACTAGCAGCGGTTCTTTTACTATTTCGCATTGTTACTTGGATTCCACGACTTACATGGCTGGATATGACAACCTAGCGATTTAACAGCGGCAAGCGATAAGACAAATGGTCTCTCTAGTAGTTTCCTCCCAGTTAATGTCACGATTTTATGATTTCAAACGATAGGTTGGTTTTCGACGTCGTTTCTCGTTTTCCAAGGGCGTGAATATACACATTATGATACCAGCTCTAAGAGCATTTCGTTAGCACTAATAAGTCGAATTAATCATTCAAAGAATTAATAAACTGTCACAATGAATGAAATATTCGGCTGTGTTGCATTAAATACGGGTTATGGAAAAGGGGGTCGAAAGAGCTTGAAAAGTAACACCAATCTCAAAATTCATGCATTGTCTACAATTTCATATATGCGAGAGTCAAGGGAGGATTTGTATACTTTGCTGCACGTTAGGTATATTATTCCAGCTCTTGGCGTACTTCCAAGACGGACTGTAGCCTCGCCACTGCTCGGCATAGAATTGACCCTGATGCCAGCGAATCACTACATTAAGCAGGGTGGCAAGACCTCATCATGATGAACACTATCAGAAGAGGTTCAAGAGATGATAGAGCATGTCCTGATTATCACTCTTTATCACCTGGCACCAGCAGATATCTTGGCTGCGCACGAATAAGATACGCTATTAGCTGTATGAAATCGAAATTCCTACTGGATTGAGAAGAATCTATATCCACAGAAAGTTTCGAGCAGGTCAGTATAAGCAATTGTCTGACCAAGGTATGCTGATGAGTGTTGATTACGACGCCTCTCAAATGGCGCCCAGAATGACTATATCCATTTTTCGTGATATCGAAGTAGACATCAGTTCGATGACGGCCTTGTCCTAAACCCTCAAAGCGTAAGGGGTTTGTGGATCTTGATGTTGCATCTTGAATGAGCCTTGAAAGACATTTGACACTGCGTCGTCTATCTAATGACACAACTAATGTATGGTAATTTATCAAATCACATCTCAACCCACTTCAGCAGCCACGGTCCAGCGCCGGTCTCATCAACACATTTACATCAACCTTCAACGACTGACTGATAGCAAAATTTTGGTGTCACCGCTTTATGTCAGCACAGCCTACCCCAACCGTCAATCACTCTGCTCTTCATACTGAGCATTTCTTACACATGCCAGAGACTCAGTTCGACAGGTAGATACTTTGATCAGACTCCAGATCATGACGAGAGTGTTGAATGTGACGAAATACAAAGATGGATAAAACCCAACGTTCTCACTTGGTGACCATTCCACCTGAGATAAAGGGAATGATAGTGGATTGTGTAAGCCTTCACAACCGTTGATCGGCCCATTGTTAGACATTGGCTACAGAACACTGAGCTGACATTAAGGATTACGTCAGTTGCCTCATCAACCTGACCTGAGTCGCCTAGGCCGTACTTGCAAAACCCTCAATGATATTGTCATCCCTAAATTATACCGCCGGATAGTTCTCCGGGTTCCACAGCGATGGGAACGCCTGGACTCCCTGCTGGATCTTGTGGTCTCCACTAACAATGGTTTCAAATACACCTCGGAAATTCTTATTGAGCCGCAGCAACGTCCAAGAGATGAAAAACAATTCAAAGAACAGTCTCAAGATAATTCCGATAACGACGAGTCTCACAACGATCCATCTGACGACGATTCCTCTGACTATGTAAGCGACGAGGAGGATTCGCTTCAGACCTTCCTTCCACGTGAGCAGGACTCAGTATCACTCAACAGACTGATTCGGCGACTGGTCATAAAAGTGCCCCGAAACCAGCTCAGTCACTTCATGTAAGTACCGAGGATTCATCACACTTAAACTCCATAATGAGAAACTCACTGCTAGACTGTAGGTGGGATCATACATGTGTGGTTGACAAGAGAACCCTCAAGCTGCTTTTTGATATGCACGGCGCTGCACTCCGAACACTGAAGCTTAATCGACAAACTTCTGAACCCCCAGGTCCGCTACCAGATGGGTTGCATAACCTGCGCCTTGGCTCGTTGGAGTCGGGGGAGTCGAGGTGGGAGATGGATTACCAGAACTCAAATCCGTATTGGCAGACAGCGCTGGTGGCAGGAAGTTGCAAAACCTTACGCCATCTTGAGCTCGGCTCTGAAACCGATGCTGCACAGGATTTCTTTGGTGAACCAATTGGTGATGATAACCGAATGGACGACAACCATACAATAATGTTTGGAAGAACACTGAAGAGAGAATGCAAAAATATCAAAGCCTCAATATCTTTAGATTCATTGAAGCTCATTAGCTACGACATCGGAATTATACTGGATAACAAACATTGGCCGAGTGTAGATTTGAGAAATATAACGAAATTGGTTCTTGAAGATTGCTATGCTACGCAAGTGGCTTTTCCATTGCTCTCGTCCATCAGTAGAAACCCCAAAAACGCACACTGTTTGATGAACCTTACATCATTCACATTTAGACAAAAGAACTTGGAAGACGACAATCGAAAACAATTACAAAACCTCCTCTGTTCTCTATCTGGAGGGCTTATACATCTTTCCGTTCTTCTAGACGGATCTCCTGAGGATTATAATCATATGTTGAACCTTGAATCGATTTTGCTGATTCACGGGAAGACTCTGCGAACATTGGTTTGGGACGAGCGAGGTTACCGACGGAAAGCAATGAACGAGGATAGGGCCCTATTACCCAGAAAAGACCGTATGAGACATTTATCAATAATCTCGAAGTCGTGCCCCGAACTCAAGGAGTTAGGCATAGTAATCGACTGGGCTGCAGTTCGAGTCTCTAATGAGAGCCGACAAAAGGTATTATCTGCGACTTTTGACTCGAACGAAGCATTTACTCACCATCGCTAGCTATTTTACCGCGTCAGAAAGCTGAAAAGGCTTCAAACGCTGAACATCAGAAATATGCCGTCGGCGACTGCGGAGATTACTTGGCTTCCTTTCGATCTGCACAAAAGCTGGGCCGGTTCTTTCATTGAAAACATGATGAAAGGTGGTCACAAAGTACAGAGTCCCCCAGTGCTCAAAACGATCGCACTCGGTGCTGTCACCTGGTCCGATGTTTGGTTGGGAAGTAACTACCATTGTAGCAATTATTTCCGCAGCAATAGTCACAAACTTGAAAGCGTGCGCGAGTTTCTGCAACTCCGGGTCTATGAAATCCACTACCAACACGACTCCCAGGGCGGTTGCTCACCCACGCTGACCCTGATTGCTAAGGGCTCTCCGCGCGACATCCAGCGTGAAAGCAGCTCGTTGAGTATTCTGGAGCCTTATTGGTTGGGTTGAAACGGGGACTTGTGCGATCCAACATACGGTTATTCCACTGGATCTCTTGCAGGCCTTTAGTTGCTCGGAGGCAATGCTCAGCATCGAGATTCGTAAGAATTGCTGGAATTTGGGGGAAGTAATAAGCACATTGGGTTGCTACTACGTCATTTCGTTCGAGAGAGTGCGGCCTTCCACACCAATTTCGCTGATATTTTCGTCAAGGCACCATCTTCGTCCATTGTCAAGCAATAGCTCGGGAGTTTGAGCTTCACCTCCGTAGAAAATAGTCGAAGCGGTACCATAGTGTCCAGATGTGTAGTTGATTCCAGCACCTTCAACTATGAAATAACCGACGAGCTCATCATGGCCAACGTAAGCTGCCGCAAAAGCCCCCTACCTCATCTATGTAATCACCTCTAATGCTGAGCCTGACGAAGACCGGTGCCAAAGCCAGTATCATGGAGACGGGAAACTGTAATTCTCTTGGCGTATTGCTTCCGGCCCTTCAGGTGCGTTGGCAGTCGTTGCAGTACGTCCTATCGCCATTTCGGCGTTGCGTTTAGTATCGAACAGCACAATGGCTAGAGTAGCAGGTGACTAGAGCATTTTTTCCCGTCTTGTAATGGCCTTGATGTGGTTGTACCAGTACTCTGTCCCGTAATTCAACAATGGGAATGAGGCCGGCTCGGTCTTATGATAAGGGTCTGCTTGAGTTGATGCATAAGTTAAGAAAGATTGACATGGCTGATTAATTGCTGAGCGTGTATTTCCGAAACGGAAAATGCTGCTGCTTTTGCGGATGCACTAATCATAAACGACAACAGATACTCTTTCACAGTATTATGTGCAAAGCATACCTGCTTCCGTGTAGTCCCGTTGTCCACGTGATCGTAGACGGTTGCGAGACTCGAGCATACATCAACAATGCGCCAGGGACTGGAGAACCTCTTGTCCGGGTCTAAGGAGTGCTGCGAGTCCAGAATTGCAGCTTCTGCAAGCTCTTCGAGGTACAATGGCCGCTCCAAAAATACTAGCCATTGGAAGCCCTTTTGGCTCTCACAATGTATGCTTTCGGATTAGTCGAGAGTATAGTATCTTAGATACTAAAGACATCTACTGGTAGACTGTTCAAGGCCATTCTTATTTCAGGCGGAGTTGAGTGTTTTCGGAGGATATCAAGGCAGCAAGTGGCTCAATGAAACCTACCAGTCAACAAACATTAGCAGTCTAACGGCCGTGATTCATTCAAGACGAACCTACCTTCCGTTAGCGCCGCGAAAGAGAGGACTATCGACCTCTCTCTTCAGATACTCCTCCCACTTTCTCATATTCGGATCTTCTTGCATACGTTGTTGGACATAGAGCGAGATATCGTCATCAGCTCTTCGGCCTCCAACACTGATGCTGGCAGTAGCGATAGGCTCGAGGCACTCTTCGATGTCTCGCTGAAGCTGGCTCGAAACAAGGAGATGTAGGCTCTCAAGTCTCTTCGCGAGTATCATTTCCAGGACACGTAACATATCTTGCAATCCTGGAGCTTCGTCGATCGCGTCTATAAGGATGAAAGTCTTCTGCTGTCTTCTAATGAGCGGTATTGGGACTTCGATCATCTCCAAATGGTCAGGCAACGTGTCCGCAAGCGCATGACATCAAACAAGTTCCGGACAGCGAATGGAAGGGTCCTTCCCTTTACGGATAGCTGGGTGATAAGGGAGGGCTCACCAAAGGATCGCCTTCCCACTACCAGCTGTGCGTCGAATTAGTATGGAATTTATGTCCAGAGCGAAGAGCGACAAGCACCTGCACTTACGTATGCCGTGAAGCCATCAAACAGTCTGAGGGTTTCTCTTCCATTCTCCGAAGTTCGGAGATAGGATGAGCCAGTACCCTATTCCTGACTCGGTAATAGTTAAAGCTCCATTACGAGCAAGCGATACATGGCTCTTTGACAGCCATTGAACAAGTCGTTCCCGGTGATCAATTGGAAGTGTCAGCTGTCAGTCAACGCTGGTTGTTAAACGAGAAACTTTCCCTCTTCGAGACTGTTGGTTTCATTGGTCTCCCGGTGAGGTCATATATTTTCCCAGATATCATACTCATCAGCCTAGTAAGAGTAAGTCATGCAGTTGAGATTCTTAAGAGTAATGTACTAAGACAAGCTTATGTCTCTCGATGGTGATTTTTAATTCCACAATATCGACTTTCCAGTCTCTTGGCCGCAGCGCCTCACTAACTACCTTCTGGCGTACATTTGGAGCGTATGTTGTGGGAAGTAATCCCAGATTTGTTGTGTATTGCTCTAATGGCCCAGGCCATGTGGAGAGCATTCTTTTTGTTGCTATCCACCGGTCGTCAGATGCCGCGTTCCGAACCAGCTGTTCTAAGTGGAACAAGATCCCGATGATGCTGCATATATCAATTATAAGTGTCGACAACAAACCCTTTTTCGTGATCATGTTGAGGTCACGTAGGGATTGTACTGTCTGGTTAGCGAGCTGGAGCGTAGATTTGATTTCTCTTGAGGTAGCATTGTAGGGAATTAAAATTTGTAGCGATATGAAGTCCTCAGTGGGCGACTGAGTCGATCCTTGAACATTGTCTTCGCTGATGGCTCGGTTACTGCAAAATGAGCTTCGTGTTTTAATCTTCAACTAGTACTGAATAGCACACGTTGTACAAGCTGAAAAAGTAGTGGTGGCATGTCTCTAGGAAGGGATTCTAAGGACGTCTCGCCACCCTCTAAGCTGTGCCAATCCTCAAATATGCTCTCAGTATCTCCCATCACGAGAAGCGATCAGAGCCAAAGTCCCATAGAAAGCAAGCCAAAGTTATAGTGTAATTGAAAAAGCAGAGGTGAACGAAGGCACAAGGTTCAAGCCAGCCGACACCGCACACCATTAAGCAAAGAGGCTAGGCATTACCGTAGCGTTTCAAAGTTCCAAAGTTGGGCTGCTTGGCTCTGTGAATGGATGGCGCCTTCTACCAGGTTGGATTCACTGGCTTCCTCGATACTACTCTGACGATCATGAAACTCAAGAACTTCCGTGGATCCCCTGCGATTTTCGGAGACAAACCTACCGAGAAGGTCATTGCTAGTAATAGTAGCGACATCATTTTGGCCAGTATCGAGAGCCGGAATAAGTTTCCAATAACCAGCATTGCTGGACCTATCCTAAAAGCAGTGTCGTATGCTGCAGCTGCCTTTGATCTAAAATCATGACGATATATTAGCTCATAAGATTCCAAGTGGAGTGGCCGCGGCTGTAGACTAGATGAAGTACGTCTTTCAATGTTTGCGCCATGCAAACGACACTGCTGAGGCTACGAAATACTTTTGAATCTTTAGTGATCCGATTTACAGAATCATACATCCAGGTTTGGTACATTTGGTCATACTGCGTTTGGGCTGATTCACAAATGCACGAACAACCTAGGCCAAAGTAAACAGGTTAGCATTTTTTACAGCGCGTTGGAAATATGGAAGACCCCAAAAGATTGGGTTTACCATTTCCGGCAGGCAGTCCAGATCAGATCCTTCAAAAACCGTGCCCTCGATATATTTACTCGAACATTTCCGCGCCATGTCTTCGCCTTCGCACTTCATTACGATCTGTGTGTCATCGAACGCATGTTTCTTCAGGAATACCACGTCATCTCGAAGCTCTGTCTGCAAGCCGACTATGATAAACGGAAGCCCAGCACCAAAGTGTTGGATTTCTGGAAGCCATTTATCTCGCACGTTCGCAAGAGACGCGGGAGAACCGATAGAGAAGCACACTAGGAATACGTTGGTGTCAGGGTATGAAAGGGGGCGGATACGATCAAAGCTGATTGTGTCCCAGAGACTTAGGTTGTAGTATTTGCGCTTAAACTTGATCCTGCAAAAGAAACGTGTTGAATTAGTCTCTGCAGAAGTATTTTACGTCATGTCTCTTATCAAATTAGTATAGAAGTGATAGGAAGCTTCATTTTTTTTTGGCCAGCGCGGCCCCTGAGATAAAGGTGGAACACCTCCCAATCCGAAGACATTGAAATCTGCAAACTGAAGAACGTCCCACGGCTACTACGAAACAGCCACTTACGGTTTCTCTATAGTGGTGGGCTGAATTAAACTGCAATAACCACCCCAAGAGTCGGCATAGGTTTGCGGCGGTGTCTCTTGGCCGGTCAAGAGGGCTATGAGACTTGATTTGCCAACATCGTCATCTCCCACTACCACGCATCTAAGGCAGAGTTATTCGCCATTTGCACAGCGATTCAGTAGTTCGGGGATAATTACTTACTTTATAGTCTTAGCCGGCTGAGTCTCTTGCATCGTACAAGAACCGTAATGTTGTCAATAGGAAAAGTAATGGCACGCCGCCGGTTGACTTGGTCTCTGGAGGGAACGCCGACAGTTTATTAGGAATCGTGGATAGATGTATATCGAATTAAACGGAGTTTTTGGCAGGCTATCCGTCAAAAAATTAGACAGTTCTGCTACTTTCACACCATCAATGCTCTACCATGCACAGCTCCCAACCGACTTGTCCAAATAACACAGTCAGCTGCTTCGATCCTTGTAAATTGCTTTTTCAGTAGGTTACGTGAGTTCACAGCCAGTCGCTTAATCAAAAATGCGATGTTGACCGCAGGAAATTTCGCAAAGGTGTGAGGTTCTAATAGCCAAATTTTTAGGCAGCCAGATCGACGCGAAGGATCGTCAAAGGCCAGAAAGCGTGATCAGCAATCCCCCACCTCTGCTCATCACTTACAAAGGCACCCAGTTGTAAGATCGTGTCAGTGGAATGTTGAAATACGAGGTCATATGGGGCATATTGTATATGGGGTTGAAGCTGGATTGGAGTCTATCTAGGGGGTGGAAGGTGAAAACTCTACTAGCGGCCCCCCAGCCTTATAGGGCGGAGATTACCAACCAAATCACACCTGAAATTCCAACATGGAAGTTCTTTGTCGCAAAAATCTTCCACCATCGACCAAGTTCTTGCAAACTATCTTCTGACGTCGGCTGGCAAGACTCTCACCTTCACGTGGTGCCGGCTGGGAACCTGATAACAATTGGTTATTCTATCGGAGCTAAGAAGAGTCACGAACCCGACGATACGCAGCCGAAGAAGCTTGTTAACGATCTTTATCGAGCGATGTGCGACTGTTACAACGATCATCGAAGCCACCGAGCCAAGGGGCAAGATACTGCGTCCTCACCACACGGCTTATATACCTCAATGCCGAAGTTCTATCGATAGGGACTCTCAGCGATCTTCGACGGTTAAGCTCTCGAGGCTTATTCGACTGCGT
>JAABUY010003161.1_pt1 | contig 18527 bp, 16 predicted proteins | sample 5560271 | NCBI WGS metagenome assembly JAABUY01 (sample SAMN10711886, study PRJNA513374) | rock metagenome | isolation source: Antarctica rocks | place: Antarctica: Victoria Land, University Valley
ACCACCGACCCATCACGGTTCGTCCGACGAGTCTCCCGCAAGTACATGCTCACAACTCAACCGGATCAACGCTGCCCTGTCGAGCGACACGCCCAAACTCGTGTGCCTACACCAAATCACGTTCCAGGCCCCCTTTCGGGCCCCTGACCTGCGACGATGCTACCGATCAAGCCCGCGTGTGCTCGTGATCTTCGGAAGTCCGGTCAGGATGCTGAGCACGTTCCGATCTCGATCGTGCCGCCCGGCGCCACAACACCACCGGGCACGTCGCCTCGCATCATCCCCCGGAACTGGCGCCTTCTTGCCACCTTGAACGACCGCGACCGCGACCTGCTCTTCGACATGTCCGAAGCGCTGATGCGCAGGTTCGCCGTTGTCGAGGTTGCCCCGCCAAGCACGAACCTCTGGAAGCAGATCCTCAAGGAGAGCGGCGGTACGGGACGTCAGAGCTGGGACACGGCTCTGGGAAACGTCCTAGCTGCGCCCGCACTCCAAAGTCGGCCCCTCGGCGCGGCCGTGCTGCTCGACTGCGTCCATCACCTGCGCCAGGTCGCCCTACTCGACGAGGAGCAAGGCACGAGGATCGACGAAGTGCTTTCGCTGCAAGAGGCCTTCGACCTCTACCTCAAGCCTCAGCTTCGCACCCTTGCTGGCCAGACCAGCCTTGACGCCAGGGCCCTGATCGGGTCCGCCCCGGCAGATGCGCAGGGGCTCCAGCCGGCCCTTGCCGCGGAGTAGGGAATGTCGACCTGGGATCGCACCGCAGTCGCCGCTGAGCTGAGGCCCCGACTCTGGCGGTATCTTTCTGGCGCCGCTGCGGTCGAGTACTCCGCTGCAACGACCGTGAGCGCCATGGATCTGTCACGCGCCGACCTCGTGCGTCTGCACGCCGCCCATCTGGCGCTCAGACCGAGTACGACAAATCCGCTAAGCGCCGCGGAGAGACTCCTCACCGAGTTGCCATCCACCCAGGCGACCTCACGAGTTGAGCTGTTCGGCGAGGTCCGCGGACGGGTCGACTGGATGCGCACAAGCCAGCGCCGGACGGCCCTCGCCGACCCCACGGTCTTCGTGTGCACTCCACCGGAGCGGCGCTACGACACTCCGTTGGGACGCCTCCTCCGGCTATCGCTCTGGTGCGCCGCGCAGCTCGCTGAACTCAGTCAAGTTCCGGCGAAGGGCCCCTCCGGCTTTGCCATCCACGACGTCAGCGCCCGCGCCCGCCGCCTCTTGCTCCATCCCAAGCTCTCGAAAGTCAGGCGGGTGGAGCCAGGAGCCATCAGGCTGGCAACCGAGCTCGTCCAACGGCGGCCCTACGTGGCACCCCTGCTTCATCTAGCCGAGGACTTCTGGCTCGGGGAAGTCGAGGGGAACCGCGCGGCCTTGATCGGGGCACTGGAAGGTCAGTTCCTCGCCCCCGAGTCTGACGCCACCTTGTTCGAGCTCAAGGTCGGCTTCGACATTCTTGCCACCCTGGAGTCGCTGGACTTCGCCTGCCTCTCACCGACGACCCTGCTCCCCTCTGGAACGGTCCCTTTCGCTGAGCTAGTCGGTCCGGCCGGTCGCGCAGTAGTCCACTGGCAGCGCCCGGCCTGGTCACTGGACGCGAGCGACCAAAAGCTCGGCTCCTGGTCCCGGATGTTGTCCGAGAATGGCCTGAGCCAACACCCGTTGCGGCCAGACTTTCTGATCGAGCTCCCCGAGCTGGGTAGGCGCATTCTTGTAGAGGTAAAGCTCACGGCTCTCTCAGAGGGCTCACCGGAGCGCGACGGAATGCGGGACGTTCTTGCGTACCTCACCGATGCAGAATCCCTATTCGCCGGAAAGCCCTATCCGCATGCCCTCGTCGCGGCCTGGAACGCTCAAGGGAAGCCCAGAGGCCCGAGAGCGAGGATCCAGGTCGCAGATCAGCAGGACATCGTCGGCACGCTGCAGGCAGCACTCACATCATGAGCGCAGGTAAGTTCATGTAAGGGTGGAGCAGCCCTGCGGGTTACCAAGACAAGACTCTTTACTCGGTCGCAGACTTCTTAGAGTTCCAGCAGCAGTGCGGCCGTCGCGAGCGCCAGCGGCGCCGGCGTTCGTCGCATCCGGGAACAGGCCGCACAACCGCGGAGCGGCCCACCATCACCGCCTTGATCGAGGTAGCGGCCAAGTCGAACGTCGTCAGCGGGGTCTCGTGAGGCGAGCTGGCGGCCCCTGGCACGCCGCGAAATAAGAGGAGTGTTCGGACGGCGGATGTGCGACGGCCGCTGACACGGCGACTTGGTCTAGGAGCAGTCCGGCGGCATCAGGCAGCTCCTCACCCAGCCGCGTCCGGGAGCTCGAGCGGGGCCAACGCGTTGTGAATGCGGCCGCGGGCCCAGGCGGAGTCGTCATGACGGTTGAAGCCAGCCGCCACGAGTTTGCACCGTCGACCGTCCCGCGACCTCAGGACCAAACCCTCGGCTGGGTCGGTGGAGCTGAACCGGGAGGCCGTCAGCAGCAGAAGGACCGCTTGGCGTTCCTTCAGCACTCCTTCGAACAGCCGGGGCGGCAGGAGGACCCCAGCAGCAGCGCAGCGTGCGTCCCGCGTCGACCAGTTGGCAACCTCGTGCTGGGGATGCCAGAGGTCGAGGGCGACCAACCAGTCGGGCAGCCGGTCGTAGGCAACTGTGTGCCGCAGCCAGAGCCACTCGCCGTAGAGCACCCAGCCGTCGGCCAGCAGCCCTCGCAGGGGCTCGACCCGCTCGGCTGTCCAGGCCCGGAGCCGGCCGAGCTGTCCGGCCCGGTCCATCGAGCCGACGCCCCCGCGGGAGGCGACGTGCACGCCGTCGTCCCACCAGAGGCTGACGTTTGCCCCGTCGAGCTTCTCCTCGACGACCACCGGCTCATGCAGCCAAAGCTCCGCCGCTGCCGCCGACAGGACCAGCCGGGCCGGATGCTCCGCGACCGGCCACAGGTACGGCGTGCGTGGGTAGGGCGGAGGACCGGACGTCATCCGTATGCCTGCAGGCCCTGGTCGAGGCTCCACAGCTCCACGGGCAACTGTGACGGGACGTCACTGCGTCGCCGGTAGCGCTCGAGCTCGAGCAGGATCGAGCCATCGCCGGCGCCGACACCTCCAGAGGACAGGTCAACCAAGCCGGGTCGACCCAAGCGGCCCTCAACGAGCTCGCCTAGGAACTCTGAGTCCCAGGTGGAGCCGGACACCACCCAGGGCGGATGACCCGAAAGCGACTTCCTGAGGAAGTCCGCGAATCGTCGCATCCGATCACGGCGGACGCCCCCGTCGGCCAACTGCGAGATATGGTTCCCGACCTCGATAACCGCGGCCATCGGGATGATCATAAGGGTGGTGCCGGATCGGACCAGTTCGGAGAACCGCGGTACCACGAGCTGCCGCTCGCCGTTCTTACCCGGCACGTCGAGAACGTTGAGCAACACGCTGGTGTCGAGGAAGACGACGCGCTGCATCTCAGGCGATCCCGAGGATGCGGTCGAGCTCCCCGTCACTGATCGGCGGCGAGACGTCGGCTGCCCCGGCCAAGCGCCCTGCCGTGACGGCCTCGCCAAGCCGACTGAGCGCCATCATCCGCAGGTAGCCCGGCAGATCCACGAGACGAGTGGCCGTTGACCGACCGGAGGTCCGCTCGCGCTTGACGACGACGACACCGCTGTGTTGCTCACCTGCGAGGGCATTGAGCAGGGCGGGGCTGTGCGTGGTCAGCACGACCTGGAAGCCCTGCTCCGCCGACGCAGAGGTCACCAGCCGCAGCAGCTCGGCGGCCTGCGAGGGGTGCAGTCCGTTCTCCAGCTCCTCGATAACGAGCATAAGAGCCCCCGGGCGTTCCTGAGCGCTGCGGTCGATCGCCAAGCCGCCGCCGCCGGTCAGCAGAGCGGTGGCGATGGCCAGCATCCGCAGCATGCCGTCACTCATCTGTCGCGCGGGCACGGGCACCGACGAGCGACCCTTGCGCTCCTTGAGCGCGAGCATGACCTCGCCGAAGCTGCCGCGGCCGATGTCGAGCGAGCGCACCTCGTACTCCGGCAGCGTGCTGACGACCTCGACAAGCTTTGCGAACCGTTCCCGGTCGCTGTTCTTAAGGTGGTTGACCGCTGCGGACAAGTTCTCTGCCGTACGGCGCAGCACGATGTCCTGCTCCGCGACGTACTGCCGCATCAGGTGCGGCACTGGATCCAGGTGGAACACCCCACCCAGTACGGCCAGGGTGTCGTCCACGATGCGGAGCAGAGCCGACTCACTGGCACTGGCACCCGCCAGCCGAAGCGGGAGCTGCGTGGAAAGCAGGTGGGAGGACCTAAACGTCAAGTGCGGGTCGGGGCCCTTCTTGCCGTTCCATACGGAGGCGCCAATGTCGGACCGGTGCGGGCTGGGCTCACTCGACTCCAGCAGGGTCCGCCACTGCCCGCCCAGGCGTCGGCACAACTTCTCGGCGACGATCTGCACCTCCGGCCGGACCTGCACCGTGACATCCAGCGTCACCTGCTCACCCCCGGCCGTCTGCATCGTGACGCCGAGGCTCAGGGTATCGCTGCCGTGCGGTGCGCAGCCATCAAGGCCGCCTCGGACCGGCGATGCGTCGCCCCGATTACCTTCCAGGGCGTCGCGGACCTCGTCGCCGCGGGCCAGTCGGGAGAGGACTTCGAGCGCGTCCAGTGCGTTGGACTTCCCGCTGCCGTTGCGACCGATGAGTACCGTGAGTGGCTCGAGCGGCAGGACGACGTCGGTGAAGGACTTGAACGCCGTCAGGCGCAACTCGGTGATCCGCCCGGCCGTCGTCATACCAGTAACTCTAGGCCGGAAGTGCATGGTCGCTTAGACCGCGCGGGACCTCACGACTCGTCCGCGCTGACGACCGAGGCCCGCCGCCGCGTGGCGGGGTCAGCGGGCTGACCAACAGCACGTCGGTCTGGGCAGGAGCGCTCATCCTGCCGTAGGCCGCTAGCACGAGCTGCTTGGTGCCGAACTCGCCGCAGTCACGCTCCTCGTACTTGCGCGGCACACAGCTGAGGACGGTTGGCGACGGGCGGTCCAACTCCTTGTTCAGGTCTCTGCCGCCATCGGTCTGGAACAACTCACTCGCCGTCCGCAGCGCGGCCTGCGCCACCGACCGAGGCGTAGGCGCTGCGGGCCTGGCTGACCGGCCCGGCCATCTTGGTGACCGCGTCGGTGCTCTTCACGTAGCGGTAGCTAGGCCTTGACCGTGGCAATGACCGAGCCCCGCAGCTGGTACTCGACGACGGCCAACTGGTGCGCGACGCGTTGGCGGGCCAGCTCCGCATGCCGGGCTCATGCGCCGTTGCCCGCACACGCCTGCTGGCTTGGCCTGGCCGGCTGTGAACCGCCGGCCCAGCGCGTGCGTACGAGCGAGCGCAGCACCTACAAGCCCCGCGCGCTCAGGCAACCCGGCAACAAACACAGCTGCCCCACACTTGGCCAAGACCCAGCACTGCCGCCTCGTGCCTGGGCCTTCTCTCTGCGACCAGAGTGCAGCGGCCGCGTGAACGACTTGCGGCGCCTGACTGGCCGCGTCCTGGAGTAGCCGACGCTGGCCCCGGGCCCTCGATCTGCGCCCCTGGTGCGTTCGTGCCACTGATGGTTCTGGTTGCCATCAAGCAATCAGTCCCCCCTCGCCGAAGAGTGCACTGCGGTCGAGGTAGGTGTTGTAGGCCCGGCATGACGTTTCCCCGACGTGCAGGCAGGCTGAGCAGGCTCCGCTGCCACGGCTGCACCCGGGGTCCAGCGGGCAGCGCCGCTCGGCATCTACGACGGCTGCGAGCAGGTTGTGCAGTTCGGTCTCGAAGACGGCCTGCAGGCCACCGAGGACGAACTCTCCTCGTGGCGCGGCGTAGAGGAAGAATCCGAGGTGCAGCGGAACGAGGTACTCGCTGAGGGCATCGCGGTCGATCCCGGCCAATGCTGAGGTCTGCCGGAGCATGCGATGGGCGTAGGTGTGGATCAGGGTAAGCAGTTCCGATCCGACGGTGGCCACCGCTGGCGCATCGCCTGGGTCCGGCATATCGGCTGCACCGAGGATGGCGAGCCGGGCTGTCGCCGAGTCCGTGTCACCAGCAGCCCAGGAAGGTAGGTGATGTCCTCGGTGCAGAAGCCAGTTCGCTACGCGAGTTGGTTCCAACCGGACGAGGTAGGCCTCGGTATCGGCGAGGTCGCCGTGCAACCGGAAGCCGTCACGTTTGGGATGCCGGAACGGGACAAGACTGCTCTCGCCAGGTTCACCGCCTCCTCGGGTGAAGCCGTACATGACGTTCAGGACCGGAAAGCGCTCGACGAGGTCGATGCCGGCGAGCCCGGCCCGGTCGAGTGCGGCGGGGTAGTCCACGGCGTACCGCTGCGACAGCTCACTGTCGTCGGGTGCTGACAGTGAGGTGGTGGGTTGCCGCACCTCGGCCAGAGCCAGGGCGATGTCGAGGGCTTGCTGTTCGGCGGCGTGACGTCGTTGTTCGGGGATCTGCAGGAGCAGGTCGAGATCGTCCTCGGTGGCCAGTTGTCCGAGTTCGAGGGCTTGGGTTGCGATCTTGCCTGCGGCATCGCTGTCCATCCCGCTGGCGACCAGGTTCTGCAGGAACTGCGATCTGGTGGGCTTGCCGCTCATGGTGAGCGGGCTGCTGGCACGGGTGCCGTCCAGGACCCACGCCAGGGCCTTGGTGGCGCCGCCGGCCATGTGCAGGTCACGGAGGCGGTCGGGGCGGGGTGGGTTGACCAGGACCACGCCGCGGGGCGTGTAGGCGGTGCGCGCCTTGTGGACGTTCCAGTGGACGTTGCCTTGTTGGCAGCCTGGGCAGGGTCGAAAGCCCAGACCTTTCTGGGTCTGTCGGCGACAGGTGGGGCAGACGAACTTCAGGTCGGTGGTCTTGGTGCTGGTCGTGCTGACCAGTTGCACGTCGTCGTGGGTGGGGCAGCGCGGGATCCAGGGCTCCAGAACGGCCCCGCACTCGTGGAAGCCGAGGAAGTGCAGTTGGCCCCAGCGGGTGTTACCGCAGCGGCAGGGCTTGTGCAGGTCCTTCCCCAGACGCTTGCAGTTCGGGCACAGCCAGACGCGGGGGAAGCGTTCGACGCTGACGCCTCGCTGTTCGTCCAGCTCGACGACCTCGATGCGTTTGCCTCGGCGCAGGTCGTCGGCGAAGCCAGCGTCCTTGCGCGCGAGTTCCCAGACGCGGACCTCGCGGACCAGGCGGGCCCGGAGCGTGGCGTCGTCGATGGTGAGAGGGGCCGCGGCTGTCCATTCCACGACCCGGTAGATCCCACCGCGCAGGTCGGCGGTCTGCTGCGGTAAGAACGTGCGCAGGACCTGACTTGCGCTGCGCGTGCCGAGCTCACTCATGGCGCTCCTACCGTGCCTGGTGGTACGCGCAGTTGGCCGTGCTTGCGCGCAGGGGCGGGTGCCAGTACATCGTCGTCAGTCACGGATCGGGACGCTGGTCTCGACGTCGCGTAAGCTGATCATGGGGCTGTCCGGCCCGAGTTCGTTGGGCCACTTCCGGGGGCTGGCGGGGTCGGCGAGGTTGGTGAACCAGGTGTCGAGCCACGTTCGGATCTCCGCGCGCAGCAGTTCGTCGTCCGGGCCGGCGAAACCCAGGAGATCGGTGATGACGTCAGCTTGCTGCGCGGGGTGCAGGGCGAGTGCGTGGACGTAGTCCTTGAGGGCCCGCAGGGTGGTGAGGCGTTGCCCAGTTGCGGTGGGTTCCATGACGGCCAGGCGTCGAGCTTCCACGATGCCGGGCAGGGTCAGTCGTAGGACTCTGCGGCTACGGCGAGTGATCGGGATGGCTTCGACGAAGCGATCCCCATGACTGATGTACTGCGTGAAGTGCCGGAAGGTAGCGGCATCGCGTTCCCGGCCGATCTTGTGCAGGACGTGGACGAGCCCTGGGTAGCGCCGGCCGACGCGGGCGCTGGTCTGGATGAACTCGGCGGTCGACAGGGGCAACCCGAGCATGATCATGGTGTTGAGGCGGGCGACGTCCACACCGTGGCTGAGCATGCTGCTCGCTGCGACGACGTGGACTCGATCGTCGAAGTCTTCTTCGGGGTGTTCCAGTCGTTCCAGGATCTCCCGGACGTCCTCGAAGTCGGTTTGGCCGGTGAGTTGGACGGCGTTGACCCCAGCGTTGCTGGAGTTGTTGGCCAAACTCCTGGTGGCGGCTTCGACGTCGTAGAGCGTGCTGCCGTAGACGACGTCGGTGCCGTACAGCGAGAGTAGGTCGCGGGCGTGCTCGAGCAGGACTCCGGCTTCGGCGCAGACCTCGGCGGCATGGTCGCGTAGCCGCCGGACGGAGCTCTGCAGAACGTCCAAAGTGCGGTCGCTGACATGGTCCAAGGTGACGCCGCGGGGTGCGATCGCCACAAACCGTCGTAGCGGCTCGGGCCCGGAGCGGCTCCAGAACGAGCTGTCCGAGGCGGGGCCTGGTTGCGGGAAGACACGCCCCTTCCGGCGGTAGAGGACCTCGACTTGTCGTTCGTAACCGGTCAGCGTCGCGCTACTGGCGATGATCTTGGCTGGTGGTCCACCGAGGGCTGCTTGCAGGTGGTCCAGCAAGCTCTCGTAGTGACTGTCCACAGCGCCGAGGCTGTCGCGGAGCAGGTGCAGTTCATCTTGTAGTCGTAGGGACGGCGCGAATCTCTCCCGGGCCATCGGTAGCTCGCGTCGGGTTCCGGTGCAGTCCGGGACCAGGCAGCCGGTCGGGTTCTTGGCGCGAGGGGCGTAGGTGTAGCCATGTCCAGCTTCGGTGCACATCCCCAACGGGGGGCCGACAAGTCCGCGCATCGCGGCTTGGATCCCGATGCTCGCGGCCTTGTCCAAGGTGCCGAGCACGACGGTGGGCAGGTAGCGGTATACCTCTTGGTCGACCACGTAGATCGGGAGGTTCGCGTTCGGCCAGGGACACGCTTCGTCATGGCAGCGGTGCACCAACAGCCAGAGCTTGCGATCGAAGTCCATGTGCACGTCGGTGCCGTGGCAGAACGGGCACCGCAGTAGTACCTGGTAGCGCTCGGGCATGCCGGGACTGTCCGGGTCGGGGTTGTCCCCGTCGCTGACAGCGACGATGCGGTTCGGGGTACCTCCTTTGCCTACCAGGAACCCCAGGCTCAGCGGCGCCCCGCCGATGCGTTCCCGGCGACGGACGAGTTCGGCACCGGCCAGGGCGTCGGCGAAGCGTTGGGTCTGCTGCAGCGAGAGCAACCGGAGCGGGAAGCGGGACCAGGCGGTCACCCCGCTGATCTTGCCGGTGAGCCGGTCGTGCAGGGCTGCGGTCACCAGCAGCCCCAGATAGGTCTCGGTCTTCCCGCCGCCGGTGGCGAACCAGACGGTGTCGACGACGGCGGCTTCCTGAGCGGGGTCGACCAGGAACGCCAAGGTAGCGAGCAGGAACCCGATCTGGAAGGGTCGCCAGCCTGGGTAGCGGCCGTGGGCGCTGTGTTCGATGGCTTCGTTCATCAACCGGAACGCTCGACGTAGGACTGGGTCGTCGGTCAACAGCGTCAGTCCGCGCCGCAGTCGAGTCACCTCCTCCGCGGCGTCGATGGCGGCCAGGTCGGCCTGTCGGCGTTGTGCCTGGTCCCACCGGTCCGCCTTGTGGCGGCGATCCAGGCTCGTCGGTGACCAGTGCTGCTGCTGATAGTCGGACAGCGCATCGACGAGTTCGGTCAAGGCCGGTAGCGGGTCGTCGGCGAGGGCAGCGAAGCTCAGGTCTGGCATCGGATGGGGGCTGTTCCAGTACTCGGGCCGGCGGGCGGTGGTGACGACGGTGTCGGTGGTGCGAAAACCTGTGGGGGCGCCGGGGAGTTCGCTGACCCCCACGTTGATGCCGTAGGCAGCAACCGCCCGGTCGTACCGGAAGCTGTCGGGAAGCGCCTCGAGCTGGAATGGGGACGTCGGGAGGTGACGGATCTCGAGTTCGGTCTCGTACAAGTGAGTGTCGGCGAGCATCTGGTGTTTCTCGGGACTGGTGTTGACCAGTTGCACGATGAGTTCAGGTCCGCCCTCTCGTATCTCGAGGTCGACTCGAAACGTCGCCGAAAGACCCTTAGCCTGTTCGGCGGCGAAGGAAGCCTCGAAGTCCACCGCGCCTGCCGAGGCGCTGTTCTGACCGACAGTGAGCACGAGCGTTGTGGCGACTTCGATCAGTTCACTGCGCCGCCACCGCCGTTCGGGGTCTGGACCATCGGTTTCGTCCTGCGTCCACGCCCGGCAACGGCCCGTGAGGTGCATGCTCCACGGTGCTGGTCCTACCGGCCGGAGCCGGACGCCGATCGCGCAGGGGTCCAGGCGTTCGGCCCGGTCCCCCAAGCTGCTGCTCGCGACTTCTTCTTCGGTGGCGAGGCGCCCGAGCCAGAAGGTCGCCGAAGGCGCGACGTCGGTCCGGTCCAGATCGTCACCCCGCCCGGCATGAGTGACTTGCTGATCCAACCAGCCGACGAACAGCTCACAGGCCTCGCTGAGGCTCTGCCCGCTCTCGGGCGGCGCCGCAGCTGCCTGGCGCTCGGGGGCATCGGTCACAACCGCAGGATGCCATCACCGTCCGACGATCTCAGGTGGTCCCAGCAACGGCTCGCCGTCCGTCTGGCCCACGGTCGGGCGTCGGCGCCCTAGTCGATGGACTCCTTCGACGGTCGAGCGAGGATGGGCGGGATGATCACGTCGACGTCGGGTCCCTGCTGGACGAGGTACTCGTACAACGCCGCGGCCTCGGGGCGTGCTCGCAACTTCTTCAGGGCACTGTTGGCGATCTGACGCACTCGTTCCCGGGTGAGCCCGACGTCGGCGGCGATTGCTTGCAGCGTCTCGCTCTCTCCGCTTTCACCCAAGCCGTACCGGCGAGTCAGGACCGTCCGGTCCCGCTCGGACAACGAGCACCTCATGACTAGTTCGAGTTCCCGTTGCAGCTCCGTCGCCAGGACCACCTCGATAGGGTCGCGGCGGGCGTCCACTTCTTCGTTGCCGGCCAGCAGGTCCCCCAGCGTCAGCCCTTGATCGAAGGACAAGGGCGCGTCCAGGCTGGCTGCCTGTTGGGTGTGAGCCAGCAGCGCCGCTACCGTCCCGGGGTCCTCCTGAAGGTCACTTGCCAGTTCGTCGAGCGTCGCGGGGCGCCCGAGTTGATTCTGCAGCCGCCACTGGCGGCTGCGCGCTCGTTGCACCTGCTCGTGATAGTGCACGGGTAGGCGCACGAGCCGCCCGCGGTCAGCGATGCCCCGTTCGATCTGCTGCCGGATCCACCAGGTGGCGTAGGTGGAGAACTTGTAGCCCAGCGTGGCGTCGAACTTGTCGGCGGCGCGGAGCAAGCCCATGTTCCCGTCCTGGATGCGGTCGGATAACTCCACGCCTCCGTAGGCGTAGCGGGGGTGGCGGGCGATGCTGACGACCAGCCGCAGGTTCGCCCGGACGAGTTGCTGGTGTGCCTGACGTCCAGCCCGGGCGATCTCCCGCAGCCGGGGGCGGTCCTTCCCGGTCGACGCCTCTAGGTCCAGGAGTTCGTCGGCTTGCTGACCGGCGCTGATCGCGCTGCCGAGTCGAACCTCGTCCGGCGCTGTGACCAGGGCGATCTTGCCGGCTTGGGTCAGGTAAGCGGCGAGTTGGTCACGTTCGACCGAACCGATCTGCTGGCGGGTCTTGCCTCCGTCGAGGTCGTTGCGACCGTCGTATCCCGGTTCCGCGACCTCATCGTCGAGATCGACACCTGCTTCGGCCAGGTCGTCCATGACCTCCTCGAGCTCGTGAGCGTCCAGGCCGCGACGTCGGGCCAGTGCGACGACGTCGTTGTGCCGTAGCCGGCCTGTCCGCTCGTGATCGTCGAGCAGGTCGCTGACCAATCGCTGACCGCGCAGGCCAGCGGCGACCTCGATGCCGCGGGCCCGTTGCTCCCGGACCCGCGGGGGCTTGGGGTCGTGGACTGCGAAGGGGTCCTGCGGATCCACCCAGACGTCTGTTGCCGGCTCATCAGCGGCACCGTCGGACTTTGCGCGAGCAGGTGGCGCGGCAACGCTGACGGGATCGTGCTCGACGGGAACGGTGAGCACGTCGAGTTCGTCGGCTGTCACCCGGTGCTGGCGTAGGAAGGACCTCAACTGCGTCGAAGTAGGCGTCGTCCCCACGTTGGCCAGTGCCTTCATCTGCGCGCGGAGTTCAGTGATGCGGTCGGCAGGCACGGTCGACGACGTGATCACGCCATCGGGCTCTCCTGCACATCCCTTGGACTCGGCAGGCACGATCCGGCTGTTCATAGGCCGATCGGGCGAGTCCGCCGATGACATCTGAGTTGCTCCGTCCGGGCGACCCGCCGTGACGCGTCCTCATCGCTTCTTGGGAGCTGATGTCGGTCTCGCCGAGCGGTCGTGCGGCTCCATTGTGTCTCGACTCGCCATCGAACGAGCCTTCACGGCGGTCTTGCGCGAAGCTGCTTCAAGCAGTCCTCCACCCAGTCCGCGGCGCCGGTGGGCTGTTCGTGCTCCCAGACCCGCAGCACGGTCCAGCTAGCCGCGGTCAAGCGTTGGTCGGTGTCGCGGTCGCGGGCCCGGTTGGCTGCGAGCTTCGCGGCCCAGTAGTCGGCGTTGGCGCGGGCGGTCGTGGCGTGCTGGGGGCAGCCGTGCCAGAAGCAGCCGTCCACGAGCACGACGAGCCTGGCCTTGGTGAACACGATGTCCATACGGCGTCGGGGCAGCTCGGGCAGTCGGACCTCGACGCGGTACCGCAGCCCGCGGCGGTGCAGCTCACGGCGCAGCGCCAACTCGGGCGCGGTGTCGCGCCGTGCTGTCGCCTGCATCCGCCGCCGCGCGGCCTGTGAGGAGGGCTGGGGGCGGTTGGAGGTCGACGTCGGCTCGGTCAGATCTGGCCGAACGTGACGGCGTACCGCTGAACGATGCGGCGCAGCATGCCGTCGTAGGAGTCGACGTCAGTGATCTTCGGCGCCGGCGGGTAGGTGACCAGGGCGACGGGGCTGCCGTCGTTGCGCATGGACACGACCATCGCGCCGAACGCGTCGAACCCGGCGGTGCCGGGCGCGTTGCGACGGTCGATCTCCCGTAGCTTCGCGATCGTGCGGGTGACCGCGTGCTCGGGGTGCACGTTGACGGTGGGGTTGCGCTCTTGCAGGTCGTACTTGTTCATGTCCGCGCTGAGGAAGGTCGGCGACGCGTTGACCATGGCGAAGCCGACGGCGACGGCTTCCTGGGTGTCGCCGTGCACGGTGGAGTAGCTCGAGCTGAGTTCGTCGAACAGGCGAGGCAGCGCCTTGATGTGCGCGGTCATGCACGCCTTCGCCTCCAGGGCGACCAGGACGTTGCCCGCCGTGCCCTCGACCAGCGGCGCCAGCTGGGGCAGCAGGTCCCACTGGTCGGGTGTGAGCCGGAGCCCCCAGCGCAGAGCCAGGTCGGCATGGTCGCGGGCGGCCGAGGTAGGGCTCCCGGCCCGGGTCGGCTGATGACCAGGTCGAGGTCCTTGGTCCGCCCGGTGCGGAAGTCACGCATGGTGCGGTTGATCCCGAAGGTGACCTTCTGAGCGGCCGCGTGAGTGGCCAGCAGCGGCGAGTGCTGCAGCAGGTCGAACAGGACGGCCCAGCAGGCGACCTTGGAGTGCCGGTCGGAGCGGGAGTGGTACTGCCACAGGTTGCCGTGCTTGTCGGGCACGGCGGGCTGGGACAGAGTCCGCACGATGATGTCGGGGCCGTCCACGCCGCTCCTGTCCGCCTCGCCGAAGTGGTCAGGCTAGGCGGCGCGGACGCGATCCCGCTGGCGCATCAGGTCCAGGTGGCCGCGGACGTCATCGAGGAAGCCGTCGACGAAGCGCAGGTTCCCTGCCTCGGCACGCTGCAGGAAGCCGGCGGTGGCCCGGGCCGACAGGGGCTTGGGGTCGCTCAGGTACTCCTCGAGGTGGCGATAGGGCTCACTCACCGGCCAGGTGGACACGTCCGCCCGGTAGGCCACACCACCGCTCCCCCAGGCCGCGGTCGGCCAGGCGTCACCGGGCTGCAGGCCACGGTCGCGGCGGCCGTCGTACTCCCCCGGGTCCTTCAGGCGCCGACCGACCCAGGCGGCCATCGGCACCGGGACGGCGTTCCCGACGAGCTTCCACCGGTGCCCAGGTCGGGTACCGGCCTGCTCGACCGACGCCCGGGTCCAGCCGGCGTCGAAGCCCTGCAGACGTTCCACGTCGGCCAGGGCCGGCGTCACCAGGCCCAGGCCGATGTCGTGTCCGGCCCGTCGGCGCACGGCGGGGGGGCTGGCGATCCCGACGGTGCTGCCGCCCTTGAGGGTGGGGACCGCATCGACCGCCCAGCCCAGGCCGCGCAGACCCTCGGTCCAGTAGAAGCCGCAGTCGTGGAGCGCGGCCTCCTCGAGGCCGGGCAGGTCGGGGGTGGCGTCGTCGGCGAACAGGACGGTGCGGGGGTCCTCGGTGCGCGAGGCGAGCAAGACGACCCGGAGCCGTCGCTGGGGCAGGCCGAAGGCGCGGGCGTCCACGACCCGGTAGGCCCACTTGTACTCGAGCTCGTCCAGCCGCTCGGTCAGATGGCGCATCGCGCGCCCGCGGTCCAACTGAAGCATGAACGGCACGTTCTCGAGCAGCAGCCAGCGCGGTCCGCCCTTCTTACGGCGGACCAGGTGCAGCGCCTTGTCGACCAACCCGGAACGGGCTCCGCCGATGCCGGCGGTGCGGCCAGCCTGGGACAGGTCTTGGCACGGGAACCCACCGGCGACGATGTCCACCACCGGCAGGGACCTGATCTTGCCGATGTCGGTGTGCAGGGCGACGCCCGGCATCCGGTCCGCCAGGACCGCCAGGGCGCCCGGGTCGATCTCGCACAGCAGTTCGGCGTGGTGTCCCGACGCTGCGAGGCCCTGCTCGATGCCACCGATGCCGGCGAACAGGCCGACAACGCTGCTGGAGGTCACGGCCCTCCCTCGCTGATTAGGTGGAAGCGCACCGCTCACCTGTAGGTGCTCAACCTATGGTCGTGGGGCACGTCTGATGCGGCGGCGCGCGGAGCTGGCTGCCGTCGTCCGGCGACGTCGCTCCGACTCGAAGCTGGGGTTCGAGCCCCGGCTACGGCTGCTGCGCGTTCCGGGTGTAGTTGCGGAGCACCTGCCAGGCGAGTTCGGGCAGCCCCCGCGCCGAGCCGTCGTCGGTGCTGTCGAACGCGAGGCACTCGCCGTCGGTGTTCGCCTGATCGGGCGGGTACAGACCCACTCCCCAGCCCTGGTGCTCCTCGCGGTCCCAGGCCAGGGAGTCCTCGGCATCGGTGATCAGCAGGGTGTACCCGCCGTCGAGCATGACCTCGAGCGCGGCGTTCATGCCGCCTGTCTGCGTAAAGGTCGCGTCGAGCCCGGCCTCTCGTAGCACGTCCAGGACGTCCTGGTAGCGGCCGGCCCCGATCGTCATCGTCGTCTGGTAATCGAGCATCGCTGCTTCCAATCGGCACGGAGTGGGATTTTTCATGCAAGATGATCGGTGCTGCAGCGGCTGAGGATCGTGCGGGCTGCCTTGGTGACGGTCTCGGCGGCCTGCCGCACCCGGCTGAGGTCTGTCCCGGCCCAGCCGGCGACGTAGGCGAAGGTGTAGCCGCCGGTGTCCAGGCCGTGCGCGGCGGCCACCACGTAGGCGGCGCTCTCGGCCTCGACCTCGCACCGGCCGCGGCAGGTGGCGTAGGTCGGCAGGTCCGCGACGTGCCCGGCCTCGAGATGCCCGAGCTCGTGGATGAGCGTCTTGACCGCTTGGGCGTCGTCCACGTCGCCGCTGACCCGGACCGTGCGGCTGGTGGGGTCGGTCCAGCCGTTGGCCAGGCCGGTGTCACCGCGGTGCACCGTGTAGCCGTGCCCGAGCACCTGCCTTTCCAGGGCGTCCCACAGCCCGGCCGGTGCCTGTCCGGTCAGCAGGCTCGGGGCGACGTCGGGCAATGGCGCCCCCTCGGTTTGGTGTAGCGCAAACACATGCACCACCCGGAAGCCCCGGACCTGCTTGCCGCCGGCGTCGGGCGCCACTCCCCCGCTGGGGGTGGTGGCCGGCTCCTGCCCGGCTGGTGTGGCCGGTTCGGCCCGGTCGGCCGTCTTGGGGCGGTAGGTGCACGGCGCCAGGATCGCGATGCCTCGCTCCCCTTTGCGTACCTGCCGGCCCAGGCTCTGCCAGGTGCGGAACCCGGCCACCCGGGTGGCTTGCGGGTCCTGCGCGCCGATCAGCAGCAGGTTGCCCAGGCTGTAGCTGTGGAACTTCGCGGCGGTGTCCAGCATCGCCCGCCACCCATCGGACTCCACCAGCGCCGCGACACCGTCGCTGATCTGCTCGTGCAACGCGGGGAGCTTGTCCTGCCCGCCAGTCCTGCTGGGGTGGGTGCTGGTGTGTGTGCTGGTGCTCATCTGGGCCTCCCTGTCCCGTCCCGACCAGCGGGTGCGGGTGGGCCGGTGTCCCCCGGCCTTGAGGGCGGTGGGTTCACCCCTCCGCCGCAAAGCCGCCCGCAGGGGTCGCAGCGGCTCGCCGGGCCAGGGAACAAGCCCAAGAAGCTTTCCGCGGAGCGCCCGAGGAAGGATCTTGGGCGCCCTTGCCCGGGGAGGAGCGGCCCCGCACAATCCGGGGGGCAACCTTGGACAGTTGAGCCGGCCGCCGGCCGTCCGTGCCCGGCCCGCAGGGCCCGGCCGCCCTGACCGGGTTGTGACGTCAGCCTGTCGGGTGGCCCTCCCCGGCCTCAACGGCCTCGACGCGGACGGCTGGCGCGGAGTCGCGAGCCCTTGACTGGGCGGAGACGCTGGGTAGAAGTCCTAGGAGCGTGGGTCCGTATTCCAAGACCGCGCATTTCGAGGGCACATGTGGCGTGCCCAGGCCACCCTGACCTCACGATGCTGTGGTGCGGTCACCACCAATCCGATTTCGGACCCACGCTCCTAGGTCTTGGTACCCCTGCCGGGCAGTAGCCCCTTCTAGGAAGCCCGGCCTAGGGCGACCTAGGACTAGGTAGCACACGCAGTTGCCCTGTTCTCCTACCTATCCCTAGGAGGGCCTTCCTTGGTTTACGGCGTGTCCTGCGTCGTCTCAGGGCCCCTTGACGACACACTCTGAGGAAGCAGGTCAAGAGAAGGGAGGTGGTGCGAGGTGCTGTCGCAGGCGATCTCGGTCGTGAACGGCAAGGGCGGCACAGGTAAGACGAGCCTCGTTACCAACCTGGCTGGCGTGGCGGCAGTCTCCGGGTACCGCGTGCTCGTCGTCGATCTCGACCCGCAGACGAACACGAGCAACGACTTCGGGTACGAGAAGGCTCTGTACGCCGATCGGCTGCTAGCCACTCTCACCCTCCACCAGGACATTCCGATCCTGCGAGACGTTCGTCCGGGCCTGGATGTGGTGCCCGCCGGCAAGAACCTCGCGCAGTGGTCGGTGCATGCTGCGATGAACGCACGAGCCGATCCACGCAACCCGCCAGAGCTGACCCTCGAGCGAATCCTGCTGCCTTTGTCGGAGGACTACGACCTCGTCCTGTTCGACTGTCCGCCTGGCAACGAAGAACTTCAGTTGCTCGCGTTGGCTGCATCTAGGTTCGTGCTCATCCCGTTCATGCCCGATGATGCCAGCATCGAGGGCCTCGAGGAGGTGTCAGACCGGTTCGAGCGGGTCCGTCTCGTGAACCCCGACATCGAACTGCTGGGAGTCGTCCTATTCGGCGTGACTAGCTCGGCTAAGCGAGTGCGAGCCGAAGCCCTACGCAAGATCCATGACCTCGGCGAGAGCCTCGTCCTTGAGGCGTCTATCCGGGGCCTCCAGGCCCCGGCGGTCGGCGCACGCAACCGGCACCAGCTCGCGCACGAGTACGAACGCGACGCCGAGACGCAGGAACCGTTCTACGCGGAGCTCCGAGATGCCCGAGAACGGGGAGGTGCGGTGGGGCGTCTCGCCGCGACTGCGCCAACCCTCGCGGCGGATTACCAGAACGTCACCGCGGAGGTGCTGCGGCGCATGCAGGAGATGTTGGCGGTGCAGCCCGCATGACCGAGCAATCCATGTCGGAGAGCCGACAGCTAAGGGTCGGCGCCCTTCTTGCAAAGCCAGACCGGGCGGCGGTGCCTGGTCCGCCCTCGAGGCGACCCGTAGCCCGCCCGGGCATCGCCCCGACGCCGGAGAGCGAGCAGGCAGTTTCAGCAGCCTCTATCGACTCAGACGATCGGGGAGGGGTTCCCCGACCAGCGGCTCTCGCAGTAGCGCCTGCTGAGACCCCGCCAACCACCCCATCCGAGCCCGCTCCGACTGTCGCCCCTACCCGTGTACCTGCTGCTGCGAGCGAACAGCCGCCGTCAACCGATGTCGACCTAAGCCTGCAGGTGCGCAAGTTGCGGTGGGAGACGCTAGTCACCGAGCCCACTACCGCGGCCGTCGCTGCCCGCAGGGTCCGTAAGGATCAACCGAAGGAACAACTCAACGTCGGGATCACGTTCTCGCTGTTTCACCACATGGCGCGACACCTCGAGGAGCACAACCTGCCCAAGACCGACGTCGTAGAGGCACTGCTGCGAGCCTGGCTGGCGGAGCGCG
>JAABUY010003162.1_pt1 | contig 18527 bp, 30 predicted proteins | sample 5560271 | NCBI WGS metagenome assembly JAABUY01 (sample SAMN10711886, study PRJNA513374) | rock metagenome | isolation source: Antarctica rocks | place: Antarctica: Victoria Land, University Valley
GCCGCCCCCCACCCCCACGCCCAGCCCGTCGCAACCCTGGACGTCGCCACGCCCCACACCAAAGGTATCCGGACGTAGAGGACGAGGCGCCGCCCTATAGAGGCGGCGGGTCATAGCGGAGGTTCGGATTATCGTCCGCCGATCGCTCACCCACGTCCCGCGCCCAGGAGCGTCCCAGCCGGCTCCAGTACCCGCGGTTAGTCACGTTGCCGATAATCAAAGGCACACGCGCCCCTTCAGCGAATGCGCGAACTTCTTCGATAATGCGTGAACCGCAGCCGCTACCAGACAGGGCGGCGTTGATCCAGGTCAGAATTAGACGCCGCTCCCCCTCGACGATCGCCTCGTCTAGCCAGCAGGTGACGTCCCTGTGCACTCCCCCGTCTTGTACCGTGAGCACGCTGGCCCAGGCATCCCAGCGGCCGACGAAGCGGCGGGCGAGATGCGCACGCAATCGGGTTAACAACGCGTCATCCGTTTCGACGGCCCGCGCATACGCCGGTCCCAGGCGGCTTCGCTCCTCCCGCCTAGCGGCCCTGTCCGCCTCTATGTCAATGTGCATAGGGTATGGTGGGCGTCGCGCGCCCCGTCGATCAGCAAGGCGATGAGCGGGACGTGTGCAATGTGCCAGTGCGGGGTGGGTTGGTGGGCCACAGTATGTCCTCCCGGCGACTGGCCTATTGTCCCATGTAGATACGCGGTCAGGGTCTTACGTGTGGAGTCTAAGGTGGAGGCGCAGATTCAGCGCTAGGTTGACGACGACGACGAGCGAGAGCAGCGCCAGGTCCCAGCCACCCTCCGTGTAAGGGTTCCGACCCAGCATCATTACCAGGGCCACAAGCACGAGGCAGAGGAGCAACGACCAAAGCGCAATCTTCAAGCGGCGCTCAGTCGTCAACCACGGACCAGAGCGCGCCGCGACTGGGGCTGGCCACAGATCGGGACGCTGCCGGAGTTCCTGCGCGACCTTCGCCCCCAGCTTGTCCATGAAAACATCGGCCAGGTGCTCGTCATACGCGGCCCCTAGGTCCTGCCGCGCCGCGAGGGTGGAGTGGATTTCCCGTTTGATCTCATCAGGCATCGCATACGTGGTCATAGCTATCTCGTTCCCTTACATCTCTTGGAACTATCAAAATGTCTAGCCCTGAGAGCGGGCAGCCGCCGCAGCGGCGCGTCTGGAAGCGACAAGGCGTCACGTCGTCTCTCCGCTATGGTCATACTCTATCACGATCACGTATGAGGGGGATGTACGTTCCCGCGCGGACAAGGTATTTCCGACACACGCCCCCAGAGGGAGAAAGACAGCGCCCGCCGTGCTCCGCATCACGCCGTTGCATGGAGTGTGTACACAGCGCCACGGCCGAGCCCACGCCGATCGAGGAGACCGCGCGTAACCAGTTCCTCCAACGCGTCCTGCACCACCGCCCCGTCGAGGCCAAGCCCGATGGCGCGAGCAACCTGATCGGCGGTCGCGCCGTGCGGCTCCTCCGCCGTGAGCGCGGCCAGGACCTCCGTCGTTGTGGTCGACGCACCGGTCGCCGGCATCGGGTCCGTGTGTTCGGCCAAAGGAACGACCTACCTTTCGCTGGTGCTGTCGGGAGACACGGCCTGTCTCTGCCGTCACGCTACACCCCTTATCCGCTCCTGTCCACATCCCGACCGTCAGGAGGCTCCCTTCCCCGCTGTGGGGACGTGTATTGGCCCTGAGAGCTACAGGTGCGTCATGGGATTAGCGCTTGCGCCCGACACCGGCGAGGATGCCCGCACGAACGGGCTGGTCCACGAGCGGATCGCACGCGGCGTCCGGGTGCCAGAGGGGCGTCGGAACGATGCCGGGTTCTACCACGTCCAGGCCCTCGAACAGCGCCGCGATCTGCGCGCGCGACCGCGCGATGGTCGGGTTGCTGGAACGACGGTAGATCGCCTCGAAGCGCGCGATCGTGTCGGCCGGCAGCCCGTCGAGCGTCGCGTGCGAGAGGACGATGTAGCTCCCCGGCGCGAGGGCCTCCCGGAAGGCGCCGACCGCGCGGCGCGCCTCGTCGTCGTCGCGGATGAAATGCAGCACCGCCACCAGCAGCAGCCCGATCGGTCGGCGGAGGGCGAGCAGACGGCGCGCCGTGGGGTGGCCCAGGATCGCCGCCGGGTCGCGCAGGTCGGCCTCGATCACGCCGACGCCGCGCGCGCCCGCCCCCTCCTCCGCCAGCAGCTCCCGGCTGTAGCGAACGGCGACGGGATCGTTGTCCACATAGACGATGCGCGCACGCGGATTAACCTGCCGCGCGACCTCGTGGACGTTGCCGACGGTGGGCAGGCCGGAGCCGATGTCGAGGAATTGGGTGATGCCCTGACCGGCCAGGTAGGCGATGGCGCGGCGCAGGAAGGCGCGGTTGGCGCGCGCGGCCAGGGCGGCGTCGGGATAGTTGTCGAGGACGTGCTCGGCGGCGGCGCGATCGGTCGTGAAGTTCTGCGCGCCGCCGAGGAGGTAGTCGTAGATGCGCGCCGCGTTGGGCCGGTCCAACTCGTCGCCCTGGCCGTCGGTCATCGGCGCCCCCTCTTCGCACCTCTGTCCTCGTGTCCGTGCGCAGCGGCCCCGCGCGTCGTAGGCGCGGACACCGGCCAGGAGGGGCGTGCGAAGACGAAGCGCAGTGTGGCCACGGTCAGCGCCACCACGGACACGATCGCGCTCGCGCGCGCCTCCCAACCCTGCTGTGTGCGGAACAGGTGGCGCACCAGGCGCCCCTTGAGCGGCAGGACCACAAGCAGCACCACAAACCGCCGGGGGCGCAGACGCCGGCGCAGCCACCGCCGGGTGCGGGCGCGGGGTGTATCACGCAGGAAGGCATCGGGGTCGCCCAGGCACGCGTCAGCGTCGGCGTGGAGCAGGCGCCCGACCTCGTGGGAGGTGGCGATCCAGGCACGGCACGCCGCGCAGCCGGCGGTGAGGTGCGCCGTCACGACCGCCGCCCGGTCTGGGGCCAGCGTCCCCTCGTCGTAGGCTTGCAGTTCGTCCAGCGTGAAGTCGTGCGCCGTGACTAGCGTGGCCTCCCGCATCGTGCCCCCCTTGTCTTTCTCAGCGACGTATTCTTTCTCAGCTACTTATCAGCATACCGCCTCCGGAACTCCGCGCGGGCGCGCGTCAGGCGCTTCCGGGTGGCGTCCTTGCTGATGCCGAGGTGGACGGCGATCTCGGGGATTGAGTAGCCCAGGTCGTCGTGTAAAACCAACACGGTGCGGTGCGCACGGCTCAACTCCGCAGCGGTTTCGCGGATCAGGACGCGTACGAGGGGGTCGGCGGCGCGCGGCAGATGGGGACGCAGTCGGTCGAGCGCCGCTTGCTGTCGCCCCCGCTGACGGATGTCTTTGAGCAGGCGGTTGGTGGCGATGCGGCGCAGCCACGGATAGAACCCATCGGGATCGCGCAGGTCAGCGATCTCGTCGTACGCCGTGTCGATGGCGTCCTGGGCGAGGTCGGCGGCGCGGGCAGGGTTCCCCACATCGCGCAAGGTCGCTTCGAGCCGGGCGCGGTAGCGCGCCACCAGGCGCAGGAAGGCGGTGCCGTCGCCAGCCTGGGCGGCGGCGACGAGCGTGCGGTCCGGCGTCTCGTCCTCGCCGTGCGTGGTCATCATTGACCGGTCGTCCTCGCGTGCAGGCCATGGGGGGGATGCCTGCTCCCACTATAGGCCGTATGGACATACTGCGCAAAAAGCACCGAAATTATCGCAAAAATACATGTCTCAAAACCGCGTCCTGCGGGACCTATACAGTAAGGGACATGCAGCGGAGCCCTCGACGCAGAGAACGTCGCCCCATCCGCTGCGGAGAGAGACAGGACAGATGCAACCCATACACTCCAGCGTTTTGCTCGTCGGTGCGGATCACGTCACCTGCCAGTGGCTTGGCCTCCGCGCGCTTTTGCAAGAGCAGCCGGACCTGTGCGTGCGAGCCGACGTGACGCAGGCCAGCGAGGCCCTACGGATGACCACGGACCAGCACCCCGACCACATCCTCATCGACGCTGCCGTGGGCGGCATGGGCCTCGTCCCACTCGTTCGTCAGGTGCGGCGCGTGAGTCCGCCGAGCCGCATCGTGGTGGTCGGGACGAAAGACACGCTGCGCCGGGACACGTTGCTGCAACTCGTAGAGCAGGGGACACGCGGTTACTTGCTGTGGGAGGGGCTGGACGGAGAGACAGTCGTGCGTTGCCTGGCGGTCGTGCGCGAAGACGATGTGCTGGCCGGGCATCGGGCGGTCCTGGAGGAGTTGCTGGCCACGCCGGAGCGCCGTCGGCGGTCGCGTACTGACGAGCCGATTCTGACCGACGATGAGCGGGCTGTGCTCTCGCTGCTGATCGAGGGGCTGAGGCAGGAGGAGATCGCCGACGTGCTGCACCTGAGCGGGATCACGGTGCGGCGGATGATGACCAGATTGCGCGCCACGTTTGGCGTGCGTACGACGAACGCGCTGTGTTGGCAGGCGGGGCGGTTAGGATTTGTGCCCGTGGACGACGGTATGGGCACCTTGCGGGCCATCAACGCTGATCGGAACGTATCACATCGGTGAGCGGAACCGATCAAAAAATCGAGCGGAAGCGATCTCGAAAAATGAGCGGAATAGTACAGACAGCGGGGCACCCTTGGGTTTACAGTAGAGATATGCCCAGCCAGCGACTAGCGGCCGCAGCCAACGGTAGGACATTCAGCAGAAGGTTGTCCAGTCATTTCAGTTAGGAGAGCGCGATGAGATCCACAGCCCGCCGTCTAGTCCGAGCCGTCACTGCCGTAGCAATACTTGGCGGCTCTGTTGTCGCCGCCGATGCCGCAGGTGTGACTAGCGTTGTGCCTCATGCCTATGCGTGTGTAGGCAATCACATGGTGGCGTACGATCACTCTGCGTACTATCCCCAGGTCGAGTTGTATTTCAACGACTGTTCGCATTGGACGTACGTTAAGGAGTACATGCAGTCTTCAGACACAGGCACGTATTGGGGGAACGTGTATTTGCAAACTAACGGTAACGGTAATAGTGGTAACAATGTCGACAGCAATTCAGGTTACGTATCGGCCAGCCAACCCCTGTATACGCGGGGTAAAACAATCCAATGTGGTGTTGCGTACAGAGGGTTTGCAGTAGCAAACGCACCTAATGGTGGTCTGCAAAACTGGACGAACAACGTCACGTTGTGCTAAGGACGCACGACAAAGTTGGTGCTCGATGTCGCACCATAGTCGCCCCATAAAGGGAGTGCCCGGTCGATAGCATGTCGAGTGAAGTCCAACGAGTTTAAGATGACAGCATAAGGGCTGAGCCGGCCGTCGAGTGGTTTGTCACTCGACGGCCGGCTCAGCCCTTGATGCTACACTGAAGGACATACATGCTTGCTATCTACCCTCTCACCTACAAGGGAGTCATAAAACTGATTTTTCGACGCGCTTATGCGCGGCGTATTTGGTAAGCTGTTTAATCTTGCCAAATACAGCGGTGGCTACTTGCCCTCTGTTTACCTGCCACGCATGCTATTTAGGAATGCTCCCCCTTAATATTCACCTTCAATAGCGCCTCTCTGCTTAATAATAGTAGTATCTAGTGCGTTTTACGAGGAGTGAAAAGGGGGTCAGTATTAAAATCCGAGCTCCAAGCTGTCGGCAACCACGATATAATTACAGGCAAAGTTAGCAATGCAGCATCTATTTCCTACTGTGCTGCGTATTATATAAAGAGTATTGTTAGAGACGGGAAGCGACTAACTCTTTCGCGCCCGAGGAATGTTTGGTATGATCAGCGGAGAACACATCATGGGACTGATAATAGCCGTGGCGATCGCGGCCGTGGTGCTGGGACCACGAGAGCTTCGGGCGCTCGGTCCATCCCTGAGTAAAGGCATACAAGAGGCGTGGGCGGTTCTTCTTGCGCGCCGCGAGAAGAACTTGAGCCATGAGATTCACCGTGAAAATTTTCGGCCTCCAGCCGCCTAATTAAGAGCTACTGAATAGAGAAATGCTCACATGAGCGGGGATGGTCAGGACAATGGCTAGATTAAGCAACATACTGGCGCTCAATGATCCCGATCCGAAAGAGATGTCGGTCGTCGATCACCTCGATGAGTTGCGCCGGCGTCTCATCGTCTGCATTAGCGTTGTGACCGGCGGATCAGTTATCGGGTGGTTCTTCAAGGAGAAGGTTATCTCACTGGTTTTGGCGCCGATCCGTCGCCCAGGGGTTATCGCGTCGGTCCATACCCTCCAGGAGGGCTTCGCACTGGAGATAAAGATCTCCGTGCTCATAGGCATAACGCTGTGCCTTCCGGTGTTGTTATACGAATTCTGGATGTTTATCGCGCCGGCAGTCGCCCCGCGATCGCGCCACTACGTCATCCCCTTTGTCTCAGTTGGTATAGTGATGTTCCTTATCGGGGGCTTCTTCGGCTATCTCCTCTTTCCCAGGCTCAGTACGTTCTTCATTGGGCAAGCGCAAAATCTCGGGTTGACACCCGTGCTCACTGTTGGGGACTATGTAGGGACATTCTCTCTTGTCCTTCTTATTTTCGGAGCCATCTTCGAGTTGCCCGTCGTCCTCAACTTCCTTGCCCTCATCGGGATTGTGAGTTCACGGTGGCTACGAAGTAAGAGGAAATTTGCGTTGATGATCGGTCTTATCAGCGCCATGATCATCACGCCGGGTGCTGATCCCTTCACGCCGTTCGTAACCGCTGGCATCGTGTACTTGCTCTACGAAATGAGTATTATCTCGGTCCGCTTGCTACATCGCTAGCATCAACTAGGTTTGCATGGTTAGTAGTTCATCTTCGCAATAAAAATGGGTACAGCATGCTGTGGTCGAGCGGCCATCCAAGGGCGGCTAAAGCACAACATAGGGTATACCCCTGCTATTGCGAAGATTAACTAGTAAAGGGAGAGGCCGGAGGCGGGCGCTTAGGTGCTGTGCGGGCTTCTGCTTTAATGCCCCCGCGGCTCCTGGCGTAAGGCATCACATTAAGTGATATTGGTGGCGAAGTCACTTCCAGGGTTTTGCCCACGCGTGGAACGGGGTGACGAGTAGGCATGATCACGGGTACAAATCGACTTCGCCACCAATATCATTAAGTGAGCCAGCCCCACGCCTACGGCGACGCGTGACGTCACACTCATTGAGACGGAGCGCGGCTAGCGGAGTCACGCCGACGCCGTTGTATTCAGCATTGAGAAGAGAGAAACGTTCAAACGAACGACACACAGCCGTGGCCGGTCACGATTGCGCCCCTGGGTGTGTTCCCCGCTTTCATCACCGATCTCCGCTGTGCAGGTCGTCGCGATCCGCGCCACCCCCCTGCCTCGGCGTGCCCTGCCCCTGTAGCAGCGCCTCGAACAGCGTCGCCGCGTTACGACCAGCCTCACCGGTGCGAAATGTCGAGCGTAACGCTGACGCGGCCACGCCTCGTCCTTGGCTGCTGTCGCGGTCCTTCTCCGCGCGCATCCATGGCTCGGGCTCGCGGCCCAGGCCCTCCCACGCCTTGCGCACCGTTCGGCGTGTATAGTCGTCGATATGCCCGGCCTTGCGCTCGTGGAGGTGCGGGCTGCCCTCGACCATGGCCCGTTGCAGCGCGCGGCCCGTCGCCGTCGGGTACATGCACGCCAGGCCCATCACGATCATATCGTCGGTGGTCGGCTGTAGTGTTCGCCGTGTTCCCCTTCACGGGTCGATACGCCAGATACCCTCACTATAGATGAGCCGGCGTTCCTCGCGGCGCGTGTCCAGGCGCGCGAGTTGGGCCGGGAGCGCGTCGAGTGCATTTATTATGTCGAGTGTATCCCGGCCCCTGATGGAGACGAACACGCCGTCGGCCTTGAGTTGGAGCGTAGCCTGTGCCGGGCGCTCCCCCACCCCAAGCACGGCGGCGAGGGCCAGGGCGACGCCGGCCGGGGCCGTCGTGGGGACGATGAGCCGGGCCAGAGGCAGGGGCGGGCCGGACGCGGCCAGCAGGAGTACGCCCCCAGGGTGCTGCTCCTCTCCGCGCACGGGCAGGAACGTGTGCCGCTCGACCGCGACGCCGATGGCGTGCAGCGCTGTGATGAGCGGGCCGACGGCGTCGGCTGTGACGTGATCCGTGGTCAGGGTGACGTGCATCGGCGCGTCGGCGCGTCCCGTCGTGTCGTCTCCGTGCACGTCGGCCATACTTTCCACCTAGCCTCCCAGAGCTTCCAGGTCCGGCCTCAACGAGGCCTCTGCCCGTCCCAGGCATCGATCTCTGACGCTTGAGCAAGAAACGCGCGGGCCGTCTCTGCACCGAGACGCTGACCTCGGGCACCGGCCCCCCGTTCCGTCTCGCGACACCTTCACGCCGCGACCGTCCACTTTCGTCACGAAATATAGACCTGCGACGGATCTCTTTCGTGACGAAAATCCTCCCGCTTCGCTACGATCCCGTCAGTTCAGTCAGGTCGGCCTCGAGCGCGCGCAGGAGGTCCCGACGCAGGTCGTCGGTCAAGTCGGGGACAATCGTCCGCAGGATCGCTGATAGGTGCGGGAGCTGGTCAAAGGAGAACGAACGGGCAGTGCGCGCCGCTCGGGTCACCTGCCGCCGTGGTGAGGCCTTCTCTACATTCTCTACATTGGTCGCGAGCGAGCTGGGCGGTGTGGTCGACCGCCGCTTGCCCGCCAACCGTGAGCGCGTCTGATGCAGCGTCTCGCCCTGTGCCTTGATGCGGTCGATTTCTCGGGTCACCTCGGCATCGTCCGCAGCCCGCGAGAGCACTGTATAGGCCTGTTCGACGCTGATCTCTCGATCTCGGACGGCCTTCGCCGCCCGTGCGGATTCCAACAAGCGCACTCTCTTAGATACCCAGGACGGATGCTTGCCCAGATGCCGGGCCACTTCATCTTGCGACTTCAGCATGTTGAGGAGGACGCCGAGCATGTCCATCTCCTCGCCCGGCGCCAGGTTGACGCGCTGGATGTTCTCGATGGTCGCGAGCAGGTAGGCCCGGTCGTCGTCCAATTCTTGGATCATGACCCGTGCTTCGTGCCAGCCCAGTATATCCCTCGCTGCCGCGATACGGCGGTTGCCGTACACGACCTCGTATCGCTCGCTCCCATCCCGCTTGAGACGTACGCCTGGTGCTTCCAGCAAGCCGTAGGTGCGGATAGTTTCGGCTAGCTCTGCCAATGCGTCAGGGTCCATGCTCTGACGCGGGTTATGTGGGTTGAGGTCGATCTGGTCGAGGGGCACCGTCCTTAATTGCCCGCCCGTCAGCTCACGCACGGCAGCGTTCTCGCGAGCAACTCTCGGCACGACCATCGACTGCGTGGCGGCCTTCGCATAGCGGTTGCTCACGCCGGAATCTCCTCACCCAGGATCGTGCCCACCATATTGCGCCACTCACGCTCGCCGTCAGCCAGGACATCGGGGGGGACTTGTAAACCCAAACTGCTCCCGATCAAGGCGGCGGCGCGGCGATAGGCTTTCCCGATGGGCGAATTGCGTTGCGCCAGCGCCGTGGGCACGCTGTCAATGGTTTCCTTACCTGCGTGCTCGGAGTAGGGGATCGGCGGGTAGCAGGTGTAGCCCGCGTCGTGGGCCATGCTGACCAGCGTGTTGAGGACCGCAGGCCCCATCCCCGCAGGCTTGAAGGCGATGGGCAGCACCCCTAGCACGGACACGTCAAAATCGCCGTCCTCCTGGATATCGCTCACCAAGCCGAGTGAGCGCACCACACCTTGGACTGGCTGCGGCTTCGTAATGCACGGCAGCAGGACGTGCGACGAGGCGGCAATGGCGCCGGTCACGGAGAGGTCGACATCTGGCTCCGTATCGAGGATGATGACGTCGAACGACGAGCGCAGGGGCGCGACGATTTTCGCTATGTACTTCTCGCGCCCGGTGACCCTTTTGGCCATTGCCTCGACGCCGTAGCGCAGCTTCTCGCCCGAGGGCAGTAAGTCACATCCGGGCATGGTCGGGATCGGCCATGGTTCGACCATGCCGTTGAGCAACCACGACCCACCCGTCAACAGCCGCTCCCCAGGATAGCCGCACGCCGTCGTTAGATTATGGGCGGTATCCAGGTCGACCAGCAACACCCGGTTGCCCCACTGGCCCCACACCCCGGCTAAATTGTGGCTCGCGGTCGTCTTGCCCGCCCCGCCCTTGCGGTTTGTCGAGGCCAGGACGGACCCTCGCCGCCCCGGCTTATTCCCGTTCACATCGTTTGCTAGCGTCATATACCCCCTCCTCTTCAGCCGAGCCATGCCACCGTTCGCCACCCTATGCTCGGTAGTATAGGTCGAGATGGACCGTCCGTCCACACGTTTATTTCGTCAACGAAACTAATACGTGTAGTCATAGATAGGACGAACGGCGTTGTGCCGCTTGCCCGGTAGGCCTACTTTCGTCACGAAAACGGAATTCATCTTATCCATAGTGCGGCTGTCGCGACCACTCACACTGTCGACTTCACCGAGCCATCGGATTGTCGATGCTACTACGGCTACCTGCTATCCTTGGTCCAAGCAGTCGGCCTCCCATAGCGCCACCATCGGTCGGATCCTCTATGCGGAACGTCCTCAGATGCATTGTCATCATGCCTCGGGAGTACGTAGCGGTGCCGTCCTTGTGGCGACGGTGTGCGTCTAGTTTGCGGAATCGTGCGTCAAGCGATACTGCCACCATACCCATAGCTTGGCCACCAACAGGTCCATTATGCGTCCATGGTTGGCTCATCGACGTATCCTCTCGAAGGCGCCATGCTGCCCGACCATCTGCCCATCTCGATCGTAGAGTTCGGCTTGGAGCGGTAACTCGACGCGTTGAGCTGTGACAAACAGAACCACCCCGGCGTCGACCGTGTCTTCCATGATGGTCCCGTTGGCGGCGATCAGGCGCACGCGCGCCACGTCTAGGCCGTTGTCTACGACGACTCCCCCCGCGTAAAAGCTGGCGGGCCAGCCGCCGCCGCCGAGGTTCACCGAGGGATCGGCGCGCACAGGAGTGCCATCCGCACTCCCGCCGGCTCCTCCATCGACGCGCCAGTCGCCGGCATCATCTTGCATGAGGTAGCAGGTAAAGCGCATCCGCCGCCCCTCTGCTGTGTCGAACACGACGGCATGCACCTGACGGCGCGGGATGCCGCGCTCTTTGAGGAACTGCATCGTTGTCACGTCCGCTCCCATACCGCCACGCGCCGGCCCGCCGTGCCACCCACTCCCCTGGGGGTCCGGCGTGTCAGAGATGAAGACGCTCGGTGGGCCTAAATAATCCCTAATCACCTGTCTTGGGTCTGATCCAGGCATACTACCATCCCCTTTTCAATCCGGGTGCTCTCGCGGCCACCCAATGTGTCCAGTCCGCACGCGCGGTCACACTATAGTTCCAATCGCTTGCGTAGTCAGCAGGTGCTCACGCCTACGACGCGGCCAATCTATGCGTCCAAGGCGGCCAAGCTATGGGTTAAGTAACAATTTCCGCTTGCTCCTTCACTGTCTGTTATGTCAATTATCAGCATAGGCGCGCTTCTCTGTCCCAGCGGCACTGATCCTCGTGCAGCCCGCGCAGTTCCTCCCGGCAGTCGGTGCAGGTCTTGACACCGGTGGGGGCGTCGGCGCACCCGCGCGGCCGCAACGTCGCGGCGTCCTCGTCGGCGGGCACCCACGCGGCCGGGATAGGCGCCAGGTCGGACGTGCGGACCTCGCGGGTGCAGCGCGGGCAGCGCGCGGGATACGCCACGGCATCAGTCCCTGTCCTCCTTAGCGTCGGCGTCGGCGTCCAGCAGCAGCGCGTCGATCTCGTCGCCGTCCAACTCGGGGTCCAGTGTGTCGAGGCGATCCAGCGCCGTCAGTTCGTCGTCGTCGAGCAGATCGTCCGGCATGTCGAGGGCTGCCAGTTCATCGTCGGTCGGTTCACGGAATGGCGCGTGGTCGGCGGTCATCGCAGCACCTGGCATTGGGGGACGTGCACGGGTCCCCAGAAACACGGCTGGCTATGAATTGCCACCTCATGTGCACCCACAGTGAGCGTGCTGACGAGGATCGCCACGGCGATTAACAGGGGCAGGGAGGTGAGGCGGAGGCGCGTCATAGGCTGTTCTCCTTACCCTGGCTCTGGCCCGCGTCTTGGCGTCGCTGACGGCGTTCCTGACGCCACTGGATGGGGCGCAGGTCCAGGCGCACCAGCTCGCCGTGATCGGGGTCCCAGCGGCGCTCGAGGCGCGCCAGGCCGAGCCGTTGCAGGTGCTCCATGTTCGCCCGCGCACGTTTGGCCGGGATGCCGGTCTCCTTGGCCATCTGCGCGGCGACGGCGGCGAACTCCTCCTGCGTCCACCACGGAGCGTCGGGCGGGTCGTAGCGGTCGGGCTCCTCGTCCAGGTGGACGATCTGGCCGCGCAGCATGCTCGTGGCGGGGGTGACGATGCGGACATGGCTACCGGGGCCGCACACGGCGATGCGGACCAGGGCGATATCGTCGTCGCTGGGCGGGTGGGCGGGGCGGGTGATGCTGATGTGGAAGCCCTCGCCGGCGGGGATAGCGGGGTCGATGCTCACGACGACGCCCATGCCGTCCGCGGTGCGGAACGAGACACCGTGGAAGCCGCCGAGGTCGAGCGCCCCCTCGTAGACAAGGCGGCGGTCGTCGATGAGTTTAAGGTCGTGGCTCGGGAGGGTGCGCGCGTGCATGGGCTCGCCCGCGGTGGCGTCGTTCATCGGGCTATCTCCTCTTCGTCATAAAGCGCACGGTAGAAGCGCACGGCCAGGTCCCGCTCCAGCGGCTCATGGTCGGCGTCGCTGGGGGCGCGGCGGCGGTAGAGCGCGGCCACGTCGATCGCGCGGAGGGTCGCGCCGACCAGTGCGGCGCCGGCCTCCTCGTCATCGTCGACGTCGTCAGCGGTCGGCGGCGCGACGGGGAGCGGGAGGGCGAGGTGGCCGCGATCGTCGGCGACGTCGTAGACCTGACCGCGCGGCACGGACTGGATGGCCCATTCCCCGGTCTCGTAGACGACGAGGTAGGTAGCGTGGCCGCGCACGTCGTACCAGATGGCCCAGCCGAGCACGTCCTCGATGGCCGTGTCCCTGATCTCCTCGAACGTCCGGCTCAGGCGCTGATCGTCCAGCAGACGGACGCGGGGCGACGTCGGGCACGGCCAGAGGCGGGCAAGCCGGCGGCGCTGGGTGTCCATCTCCTGCGCGATGGCATCGATCTGCTGCTCGCACGCATCGCAGAGCGCGATCCCCTCCCTCGCGGGGAGCGGCTGACGGTCGTCGCGCGCGCTGTGCGGGTCGATCAGGCGCAGCGCGGCGAGGGGCTGGGCCAGGATGTCGGCGGGGTCCACGTCGCGTGCGCAGCGCGGGCAGCGCGTCGTCGGGGTGGGGCGCGGGTCCGGGGTCATAGCTGGCCTCCGTCCTGAGCCTGTCCGCTTGTCTGCGGTGGGGCCGTCGTCGCCGCGGCGGTGGCGGCGGTGGCGGCGGTGGCGGTGGCGGCGGTGGCCGCCTCCATCTTCTGCTTCAGGCGTCGCTTCTTGCGCGAGGGCTGCCCGACCTGCCCCAGGTGGTGCGCGCGGTAGGCGTCGATCGCGGCCTGGGACAAGAGGCGGAGGCGGGGGCTCACCCGTTCGGACGCGATGAGGTCGCGCTTGATGGCGGTCTGGACGGCGATCTGCTTGACGCCCAGCATCGCGGCGGCCTGGGCCGTCGTGTAGCGGGCAACGGTGTAGAGGGGATCATCCTGTTTCTTTGGCATACTCGTAGCGTACCGCGTGGCGTGGCGTCCCGACAGGGAGAGCACACACGAGGGTCCTATTGTGGGTGTCAGCGTCGTCATGATGGCCGGCTCCTCTCTCCTGTGGCGGGGGCGCGCCTCCCGCCCGCGTGTCATCAGGTGTTGCGCTGCGTCGCGTCCTGGGGCCGCGCCCACGCCTCAATTTTGTCGGCGGCGCGCTCCACCAGCGGGATGATCTGCCCCGCGCGTTGCAGGGGGTCGAGCCCGGCCGCCTCTTGGCGCTCGTGCAGCGCGACAGCCTCGGCCATGGCCTGGCCGAGGATCGTCAGTAGTTCGTGTCTCTTGGTGTCCATGATGTCGTGTCCTCCTCGCTGTCTGTCTACTCGATTGGGGCGGGGGTGCGTCCTCCCGCCCCGATAACCTCTCTACTCTACGCGGCCCGCTGGTGGGGCCGTCCCTCGGCCTCATACGTGGCGTCGAGCGTCGCGCCGAGGGCGCGGACCATGTGACGCAGGGAGGCGTCCTCCTGCCGGGCGCTGGCCAGCCGCGCCGCAATGACGGCGACGCCGTGGAGCACCGTCGCATGGTCCCGGCCGCCGAGCAAGCGGCCGATGCGGACGCAGGGGAAGGCCCGGTCACGGGTGGGCAAGGGCCAGGTCAGTCGCGTCCGCATCAGGTGCATCGCCACCTGGCGGGCCTCCGCGAGCGCGGCGACCCGCCAGGGGGAGGTGAGTTGCGCCGGCGTCAGCGTGTAGCCGTCGGCGACGGCCTGGCGGGTGCGGCGGGCCTCCGCGCGTTGCGCGCGCCGGAGCCGACGCAGCGCCGCGCACTGACCCGCGTCGCGCACGGGGTCGTGGCCGTTAGGCTGCATCGTCGGAGCCCTCCCCGTTGTCAGCGGCGTCGTCGGGACCCAATGCCTCCAAGCCCTCGTCCATGTGGCGGACGCGCGCCCGCTCGGCGTCGTGCAGGGCCGCGAAGGCGGCGGCGAGCAGCGCGCGATCCCAGGGGGTTAGGGCGTCGTCGTTGGAGGCGTCGAGGGTGGCGAGGGCCTGCGCGGCGCGCGCGGCCAGCGCCTCCGCGTCCGCCTTCTGCGCGCGGAACAGGCGGGCGATCTGGCGGCACGCGGCCGGCGTCGGTGTTATGTCAACGGTGTCCATCGTGTGTCCCTCCTACCAGTCCCCGGCGTTGCCGCCGGCGTCTATGCGCATGTCGCTCACGTCGGGCATCCCCCGCACCTCGCCCACGGGGCGTAGGCCGGCGAGGTCCTGTAGCTCCTGGCTGACCTGGCCGGGCGTGAGTGCCACCAGGGCCTCGATCAGCCGGGCAAAGGTGTGATGGTCGATGGCGGCGAGGTCGCGTAGCTGCGCGCCCTGGGGGGGCCGGCGGCTCTAACACGGTCCAGGCGTCCGTGGCTTGCGCAAGCCAGGCGCTATGCGGCTTGACGATGGCCCAGGTCACTGGTCTCTCCTTTCGTGCAGGGGGTGATGTCGTGGGTGAGGCAGGCGTCGCAGGCGAAGGCGAACGTGCCGGGGTCAATGTCCACCAGTTCGTCGCCGGTGTAGCTCGGCCAGGGCTCAGGATCGTTGGGGCCGTCCGCATAGGTTCCGACCTGGCAGACGCGGCGCTCGCTGTAGAAGACGCGTAGAGCGGTGCTGCCGCAGTCAGGGCAGGCCCAGGTGATGCCGGGCTCCGTAGGCGTGGCGAGGGGCTGGCCGCAGCCGGCGCACGGTACGCCGCCGTCTGGGTCGCCGACGTGGATGGGCGCCACGTCGGCATCGACGCGCCGGCCGTCGTGTGCGTCGATCGTGCCGTTGGGGGCGTGGTTATAATCGCCGTCGAAGCACGGCAGGCAGAGGGGATGCCCATGCAGCGTGTAGCCGATAGGTGTCATGGTGTGCATTCCTCCTGGGGGGCCGGCTACCGCTCTCAGCAGTCGGCCCGCTTATCGTCGGTTAGAAGGGGATGCCTTGATCCAGGCCGATCCCGATGGAGAGAGCCACGGCGCGCGGCGTGACCGGATCGGCGGTGAGCGGACGCCACACCTTGCGGGTGGCGCGGTAGGCGCGGTCGAAGGCGTCATGGTGTGCGGTGCAGAGGCCGGTGGTGTCGGCGCTGACCTTCCAGCCGTCTACGTGGTGGCGCTCGGTCGCGGGGGCGGTGCAGTCGGGCCACTGGCAGACCCCAAGCGTGGGCGTGGCGCGGCGGGCCTGCGCCCGAGCCGTGTCGCCGGCCCTGTTACGCCCTAGCGTTGGCTCCGTGCCGAACTTAGCGCGGTAGCTGGGGGCGAGCTTCGTCAGCAGGTACTCGCCGTAGCCCAGGTCGAGGGCGGCCTGAAAGCCGAGCTTACCGATCTCGCTCATCCAGGAGGTTCCGCGCGCTTTCACCGTCGCTTGACCGCCCAGGCTGGCGATGCGCCGACAGTGGGCGGCGCGGGCGGCGCGGGCCTCGGGGGAGAGCGGGGCGCGGCGGGAGCGCGGCGGGAGCGGGGGGACGAGGGAGAGACGCGGGGCGGGTGCGCTGGCCTCTGCTACCATTGTCGTAGACCTCTGTGTAGGGGGTCTGCTGGCGGGCTGCCCAAAACTTCTTGTCAGGGAGGGGGCAGCCCGCTTCTTTGTCCCTACACCCATAGTATAGCACTTGCGCATGTCCAATATCAAGCGAAAAATGGGGAATGTGCGCCCATTCTAGCGCGGCCGTTGGGTGTGTGGCGCGGCGGGGGGAGGGGCGCGGTGTGGCGCCCCTCCCCCAGGGGATTAGGCGGCGCGCGCGGCGTCGAGCGCGGGGGCGATCTCGTCCATAAGCGCGGCGACACCCGCCCTGATGGCGTTGATGTTGGCGGCGAGCGTGGCGCGCGAGACCTTGTAGAGGGCGAGATAGGTCGGCGTGTTCGGGCAGGGGATCGAAAGCGCGGCGCAGAGGCAATAGGCGACGGCCTCGGCCTGGCACTCGACCTGCTGGGTGGTGAAGGTGCAGCGCTCCTCGGCGCGGTGCATGCGCTCGTGCGCGATCTCGTGGCACAGTGTCTTGCAGAGGTTGCCGGCGGGGTTGGCCTGCTTCAACGCGATACGTCCGTCGCCGTAGCTGACGCCGTTGGCGTCCCACACAAGGCGATCCTTGAACGTGACGCGCAGGCCGCCGCGCTCGGCGATCTCGATAAGCTGACGGAGCAGGGCCGTGTACCGCTCGCCCTCGACGGCGTGAATGGTCAGCGCGGGAAGGTCCGCGCCCTCGGTATCAGCCTGATCGAAAACGTACCCGGTGCGGAATCTCAGGGCGATCACGGCGTCGTCGCCCGCGTCGGTCTTGCCCTTGATGGGGGCGGGGCACAGGATGGCGATACCCTTGGCGCCCTTCACAACCTGGCGGCCCATGGCCTGCCAGGCGCGGTAGCCGGCCACACGGGTCGCGGTGGGGCGCTGCATGGCGATCAGGGCGCAATTGTGGGCGCTGTAGGTGTAGAAGCGCGCGAGGGTGGTGAGATAGCAGGTCAGTTCGGCGCTGTGCGCGGCCTGGTCGGTCTCGTCGGCGAGGCGCTGCATCCACTGGTCAATCTTGGCGAGGTTGTCGGCGGTGGGGTTGGCGCGGGTCTCGGTGGTTTCGGTGGTCATCGGTCATCACTCCATCGGCTGAGGGGGGAGAGGGCTGCGGGGATGCCAGCCCTCGGGGCGTGCTACCAGGCGTACCAGGGGACGGGCAGGGGGAGCGGCGGGACGGTGGCCGTGTCCTCGGTCATGGCCTGCTGGTAGGCGTCGCGGTAGACGGTCAGGCGGGTAATCGTCGCGTCGAGGAGGGTGAGCAGGGCGGTAGCGTCGGGGAGGTCGGGGAAGGCGACAACCTCGGTGGCGTCGATGGGGTCAAGGGGGCGAAAAGTGGCGGTCACGGATACGTCGCCGTCGTAGAGCGCGATGGCGGGGCGGGGCGGTATACTGGGGATGCTGGCCGCGACGTGGGTAACGGGTATGGCGTGAGTGGTCATCTCGATAGATCCTTTCCGTGGTCTGGTTAAAAGTGGGCGGGGGCCTTAACACCCCGCCCACTTTTTCATGTGAGGCTAGGCCCCGAAGGCTTCGAGCAAGGCGGCGGCGCCGGCGGGCCGGGTGTGCGTGGGAGTGTGCGGCGTCGCCGTGGCGCGTGCCCGTTTGGGGGTAATGGCGCGGTAGCCCTGTTCCACCATGAGGGCGAGGGCGAGCGCCCAGCAGCGCATCCCCTGCTGGCCCGCCTCGCAACTACATTGCAGGCGCAGCGCGTCGATGGTGTGCGTGTGGCCGGGGCGGGTGCGGCTGTCGATCTCGAAGGTGTACGTTCCGGTCCTGCGGATGGTGGCCGTGCGGGCGCTCGCCTTGTTCTGTCGCCGTTTCTCTTGCCGTGTCATGGTGTGAAGCTCCTTATTAGCCTCATCGTCTGTGGGAACTCTCCGCCCCTCACACTCTAATCATACATGCTACGTAGCATGTTTGTCAAGGGTGAAAATGGAAGGCGGTTTTACAATGGTGCTCAATAAGCCGGTAGGCGCTCCGGGCCGCTCATGCGCCGGTGCGGCGTCGGCCCCTCACGGGCGGCGTGATGGCCGTGGGCGTCCCTGGGGTGCGGACGTGGGCTAGGTGCGCGTGGCGCGCTGTGGTGGCTGCTGGCGCGCGCTCATGGGCGCAATGGGCAGGGCGGCAGGGCTGCCCTTGGGGGCCTGGCGGGGCTCCTGGCGGCGCTGGACACCTCGACGCGTCAACGTGGGGCCACCGGCGGCCGCGCCGGCTCAGTTGAGGGGGCCATCCTGTGCCGGGGTCCCTGCCTCGTAAGGGGCCATCCTGTGCCGGGGTAGGGGGCCACT
>JAABUY010003165.1_pt1 | contig 18513 bp, 14 predicted proteins | sample 5560271 | NCBI WGS metagenome assembly JAABUY01 (sample SAMN10711886, study PRJNA513374) | rock metagenome | isolation source: Antarctica rocks | place: Antarctica: Victoria Land, University Valley
GTCAGATCGCGCGCCGCCTCATAATCCACGGTCTTGAATGTTCTACTCATATCTGTCCAGTCTATCACCACCCAGGGGACGGAGAGCCCCCTTCTCTCCGACAAACTGCTAGAAAGCGGCCGTTGCGTATGACGATGTGGTATGCCGGCATCGACTGGGCCGATCAGTACCATGATGCCGCGGTGATCAATGAGGCGGGCAAGCGGGTGGCGACAACCCGTGTGGCCCACAGCGCCGAGGGGCTAGACACACTGGTGACGTTCCTTACTGGTGACATTCCTTAAAGGACTGGGGGATGTCGCTGACCACCCCGACCATCTGGCCTGTATCGTCGAGACAAACCGGGGCTTGCTCATCGCCGCCCTGCTCGACGTGGACCTGCCCGTCTATCCGGTCAATCCCACGACCGTTGATCGGCGCCGCAAGCCGTCTGGCGCGAAGACCGACGCCATTGACGCCTACCTGTCCAATGCTCTCAAGTATTCGCAGAAGGACCAGCCGGTCACGGTGGGACTAGTAGTCCGTCAAGGCTGCAATGAGCGGTTCGCGCGTGTCGCCTGGGAGCGCCGGCGTCCCCTCCGGCACATGGTTGCAGGCGAGGGGGTCGGCGCAAGCAGACAGCATGGGCGCGACCGTTTGCCGGTGGGACGCCAGCGCTCCCAGTAGACGGCAGTGTGCAGAGTTCGCTTGACAGGCTACTAGTACTACAACGACGCTTGTGTAAAACCGCCGTTTTCAGCGGCAAATCTCGACCGATGTCGCGGCTATGCTGGCCTTCGGCACCCGTTATTGCTGCCATAAGGGTGTCAAGATCTAGCACAAAAGCGGCTCTTCGTAGCTATTGGAAGAATCCGTCGTTGTAGTACTAGGCGTGGAGGGGGCGGCGGCGCGTGTGTGGGCGCATGACATGGGACCAGGCATCGCGCCGGACGACCAGGAGCGCATCTGGGAACGCTTCGACCGGGTTGAGGGCATCGCGCACCGCCATGGCTCCAGCGTGGGACTGGGGCTGGGCCTGCACATCAGCCGGACCATCATCGCGCAGAAGGAGTTGATAGACGAGATGCGAGCCTCGCTCACGCCTGCGTCCTCCTGTTGCGGGGACAGCGCGCCCCTATTGACAGCGCCATGCCCATACGCCTCCTCTCTAGCTCTCGGACCCCGCCGTTGCCAGCGACACCCGTTCGAGGTGGGATCAGACGTGTGGACACTTGTCCGGGTGCTTCCTTTCACTGCACCACTCATTGGATGCGACTTCGTGTCGCACGAGATATGCGCCCGTCGCTCACGCACGCGTTCTACAGTGGCGGCGCGGCATGTAGTCTTTCGCGCCGCCACTGTCTATGATGTGGCCCATGTATATCCATACACCCCATCGCATGGGCATACACCTGTACGGGTTGAACATCCAATCGCTTGACTTCCTACTCCACTATCTGCTTTCTACTCGCTTGGATGAGCACATTCCCCGGTGCGCGGAGCAGCCGGCGCAGGCGCGCGTCGCCGTAGCCGGTCTCGCGCAGCCAGGCGCGGACCTGGGCGTAGGGGTAGATGCCGCCGCCAAGTTCGTTGAGCAACAACAAGCCGACCAGCGCCGCCGCGTAGCCGCCGAGGCGAGTGAAAGGCTCGCGCAGACGGACCTGATCGAGGATGAGCAGCGTCCCATCGTCGTTCAACGACGCGTGCAGCCGCCGCAGCAGATCGACGATGGCGGGCGGCCGCTGGCCGTGGATAATGTTGCCCAGTAGCGCCACGTCATAACCCGCGCCGAGGTCGTCCGTGAGGAAGTCGCCGGTCATGGTGGTGACGCGGCCTGCAAGGCCGGCGCGCGCGATCTCACGCTCGGCCGCGGCGACGCCGTCGGGCCAATCATAGATGACGGCGGTCATCCGGGGGGAGCGCCGGCACAGCGCGATAGTATAGAGGCCATGCGAGCCGCCGACGTCGAGCAGGCGCAGCGGCCCCTGACGCAGCCTCGCCGCCCGCGCTACCTCGTCGATCGTGAACAGGGCGATGGCGCGCATGCCGTCGTGAAAGGAGGGCCAGCGCTCGGGGCGCCGATCGTAGAACTCGTAGGCTGTAAAGGGTGGGCGTCCCTCCTTGATCGTCTCCTCAAGGTGGTCCCAGCGCCGCACGAAGTCGTCGAGAAAGGGGATGGCTGGCACGAGCGATTGCGGCGAATCGGCGGACAACCAGCGCCGCGTCGTCGCCGTGTTGGCGTAGCGTCCGCCGCGTACGGACACATACCCCAGGCGGCGCAACAGATCCAGAAAGGGCTCCAACCCCTCGGTCCGCGCGTCCAAACGTTCGCTGAGTTCGCGCAGGGTGAGCGGACCTTCCTCCAGCGCCGCGAATACGCCGAGGCGGTGGCCAGCCAGCAGCAGCCGGAAGGCGGCGTGCTGTAAGAAATCGACGAGCGGCGCGGGCACGACGCCGAGACGCAGCAACGCGCGCTCGGGCAGGCTGGGGATGATGGGCATGTAGTAGCTTTCAGCTGTCAGCTGTCAGCTATCAGCTGTCAGCTGGTTTCCATGGGAGTGGTTTGCTCCCAAATCAGGGTAACAGTACGGCGAGAAAAAGCTGATAGCTGACGGCTGCCAGCTGATCGCTAAAAAAGGTGCGCGAATTGCAGCACGACGAACACGGCAAATGTCGCGCCACCGGCGAACTGCACGAAGACGAGGCGCCGGAAATTGACGAGCAGGGGTTGATGGGCGAACTGTAGCCCGACGACGGCAGTCAGCGCGCCCAGCAGCGCGTAGCCGCCCGCGAGCACGAGACCGTCGAGCGGGCGCCCCATGGTCGCCAGCGCGCGCAGTCCAGCGGCGGCGGCAACGATGAACATGGCCAGCGCGAACAGAAACGAGCGCCGCGCGCCCAGCGCCATGGCCAGCGTGCGGTCGCCACGGGCCGCGTCCTCCTCAACTTGGTAGATTTGCGTTAACGGATAGAGGCCGATCGTGGTGCAGGCGGCGACGAGCGCCATCAACGCGAAGCGCGCGCTCAGCAGCGACGCGGGTGACCCGCCGCCGGCCAGCCAGCCGGCCAGCACGCCGCCCATGCCCTGTAGCAGGAAAATGATCAGCGTGCTGGCGTAGGGACGCGCCTTCAGGCGCGGGCGTGGGTGGGAGTAGAGCGCACCCATGGCCGCGTAGACGACATAGAACACGGCCAGCGGCAGGCCGGCAAAGGCGGCGAGGACTAGGCCAACCCCCTGCCAAACCAGCGAGAAGGCCAGCGCCCAGGGGGGCAGGGGCACGGGCCGCTCCATCCCCGCGATTGGCCCCTCGTCGCGGTCGTAGTACGAGTTGTAGAGGGTCGTGCCGCCATACAGGAACACATGCACGGCGACAAACGCGACTATGGTCGCCGTCGACCAGCCGCCCCCCACCCCGAAGACGCCCCACAGATAGAGCGGCGCCAGGGTGAGTTGCAGCGGCAAGCGCAGGTGCGCGAGCACATGCGCCAGATCGCGGCGAGTGCCGGTCATTGCACGGAGACCAGGAACGCGCGCACCAGCCGGTTGAACTCAATCTGCCGCTCCAGGTTGAGCGAGTGCGGCGCGTCGGGCATGACCTCCAGCCGCGCGGCGGGGATCGCGGCCGCTAGCTCACGCGCCAGGGATGGCGGCGCCAGCGCGTCGCGCTCGCCAACGACGACGAGCGCGGGCGCGCGCAGGTCGGGCAGGCGCGCACGCACATCGTGGTCGAGCGCGGCGTCGACCTGACGCGCGAAGGCGTCGGGCTCTTGCCTGTAGGGGCTCTCGGCCACGTAGCGCAGCACGTTCTCCACGTTGCGCGGGCGCTCGAAGAAACGGTCGGAGAAGAGCCAGCAGTTGGCCTGACGATAGAATGTCACCACGTCGACGCGGGCGTAGATCTCGCGCCAGGCCAGCAGCAATTCGCGCTGCTTCGGTCCCTGATGGGCGAAGGTGGAGACGAGCGTGAGTGAGCGGATCAGTTCGGGATGATCAAGCGCGAGACGCTGCGCCACGGCGCCGCCGAGCGAGAGTCCGACGACATGCGTGGGACCGGCGTCGAGCGCGCGCAGTAACTCGGCGTAATCGGCCGCGACGTCGGCCAGCGTATATGGCGCCGTGGCGCGGGACGACCGGCCCACGTCGCGGCTATCGGGAGCGATGCAGCGGAACTCCGCGCCGAAGCGCGCGAGTTGCGCCGACCACGCGGTATGCTCGGCCCCCAACCCTTGTATCCACAGTATGGGCGGCCCATGCCCCGCATCGACGTAGTACATGTCTATCCCATTGACCCGCGCGATTGGCACGACGATACCTCCCTGTTAGTCGAAAGTCGGAAGTCGGAAGTCGGAAGCTGGTTGCTGACGGCTAATCGCTGACCGCTGACTCAAGTTTACCCGTTCGGCTACCGATACTTACTCTATTAGGTACTTTCTCATTGGTCCGCTAGGGGGCAATTGGAGCGTAGCGCACGCGCAAGAAAGCACATCGATGCCGCATTAACGCGATGAAAAGATGGGTGTTAGTGCAAATAGCATGTGGCGTGTTACACTACCATACGTGCAGCGCCGTGAGCAAGAGAGGCCGCTATGAAGAGCAATGAGTCCGCCAATCCGCCGCCGGGGACGGCGCGCCCGTCTCCGCGCCCACCGTCCGCCGCGCCACGCGCCATGACTATCTTACCCGTCGTCGGACGCTCCGATGTGACGCGCCATTGCTGGGAGGTTATCCAGTCGCGCGACAACGATCTGCATGGCGACTGCGAGGAGTGCTACGCGCACTTCGTGCAGCAAGACTGTTGGACACTGTGGGCGTTACGTGAGGCGGGACACAAGCCGTGTTGCCAAAAAAGAGAGGACTGCGCGACGTGTCCTGTCCTCCTGGCGCAAATAGCGCCACAGACGAACGAAACGGTGCAAGTCCGTGCGCGCGCGCCCGTGAAAGCCCCCGTCATGCGCACCGGCAGCGCCAAACAAGTCTGCCGCTACCTCGACGCCGGTGATATCCCCGTGTCCCCTGATAGTGAGCGATATATCAGCGCGGTATCGCGCGCCATCCAGACACGCAGCGCATCCTTCCGCTGCCGCCTGCGGGGCGTGCACCTCGATACCGGCTTCGTGACGGATATGTGCGTCTCACGCCATGTGCAAGAGTGTGTGTTCCTCGAGGAACCGCACCCCGAAATCACGGTGCAGGAGTCCGCGCTCAAGGCGCCGCTGGACAAGCGGCCGGACGACGGAGTCGAAAGTCGAAAGTCGAAAGTCGAAAGTGACGGGGGCGAAAGTCGAAAGTCGAAAGTCGAAAGTGACGGGGTCGAAAGTTAGGTGTCCACGCCATGCGGCCGCCTACGCGTTACCGCTGTAGCTGCAGGTGGGATGCTTTCGACTTTCGACTTTCGACCCCGTCACTTTCGACTCCCGACTCCCGACTCCCGACTACTGAGCAAAGCGCCGCCGACCGCACTCGACAGCGCGCCTGAACTCGGCGGCGGCCTCTTCGCTGCGTCCTTGCTTGGCCAGCAGAAAACCCAATTTGCGGTGTAGATCGGCGCGGTGAGGCTCGGCGCGCGCCAACTCCTCCGCGCGCATGATCGAGGCGGCCAACAGCACCGCGTCCCCGTCATGCGGCGCGGGAGCCGCGTGCCTAGCGGCGCCGGACACGCCCATAGGCGCGATGTCGCTGTCGTCTATAGCAGCCGCGCCAACTCCCCCCAGCCCTACCTCTGCGCCAGCAGGGGGAAGAGGGTCAACACGGGTCCAGCGGCTCGGCGCGCTGTCCCATGGCGGCGGCTCGGCGGCGAACGGCGTCGTGGCCGCCGTCAACGGGGACGCCTGGAGCGCGGATGCCATCGACGTCGCGGGTTCGGGCGGGAGGCCGTTACCGCCTCCGGCGTCCGCCATCCGGCGCTGCAACACGCCGGCCCCCTCGGGGAGGGATGGAACGGCGGCCAACCCGCCAGATACGGGCGGCTCCGACGGGTCCTCCAATCCGACCTCGCGTGGGGCCGGCTGATTCCGTAGAGGAGCCGGGGTTACGCCGGTATCGTTCGTGACGGCGGAGGATGAATGAACGGCCTGACGCGCGCCTTGGACGCGTCCACCCGTCCGGCGCTCGGCGGCCGGACGGCTGGCGTCTCCAGACGCCATGGCTGGGTCACGCGACACGGCGCGCGCACTCATGCCGGCGCCATAGCGCGCGAGAACCGCGCTCGCCTCCTCATGACGCCCCAAGCGGTCGTAGGCGCGACTGAGGTCGAAGAGATACATGCGGTTCCCCGGCTCAGCGGCAACGGCCTGCCGCAGGGACGCGACAGCGTCCTCGAAACGCTCACGCTCACTATGGAGACGCGCGAGCAAATGCAGGTAACGCCCATTCGCGGGGTCGAGCTTGGTGGCAGCCTGCAAAGCCTTGAGCGCGCCCTTATGGTCGCCCCGCCGCTTGGCCAGGCGGGCAAGGCCGAAATGCGCCTCGGGGTGCGCGGGCGCGAGCCGCACGGCCTTGTGATAGAGATCTTCGGCGTCGCGGTGGTACCCGTCGTCTTCCAGGGTTTGCGCCGTGTCCAGGTACGAGGCGACATCCATGGGGTTATAGGAGAGATTTTGTCCGTTACGGCGCACCTTCTCCGCCGTGTGCTCGCGACACTTACGGACCAGGGCGTCGACCGCGCCCGCGGCATAGCGCTCCTCGCGGCGGCCGGGCACGGCCACGCGCACCCCCTCGCGCAGGACGAAATCGGCGCGGTCAATCGTGTACTCGACCTGGATGCTGTCGTCGAGCTCGTGGATCATGAGGGCCTGGGCGTGGCGGCTGTCGAGTGTTTCGCCGAGGGCGCGTAGAGCGTTTTCATAGCCCATGGGACACAATGGGTGCGACTTCTGGAACTTCAGCGCTTCGCTCTGGCGAAATCCCAGAACGCTCTGCAACCCTTTGAGCGAGCCATCTGGCTCCAACTTGCCACGCTGCCCGTGCAGCAAGTCATCGAGGTCGAGCACCTCGGAACTATGGATGCCGCGGCTGTTGACGCGGCACGGATTGCCCTGCGCGAAATAGTGCAGCAGAAACCCATCGTCGATCTCGCACACGGTGACCATGCGCGCTTTGTCACCGTTCAACAAGCGCCCGAGCACACGCAGGCTCGTCCGGTACGGTACACGATTCGTTGCCATAACGTCTCCAGTCGGAAGTCGGAAGTCGGAAGTCGGAAGCCGGCGCGTGACAACGATGCGGTACGGTTGTCTCATACCCTCTGCGAGCGCCGCCACATATGCCGTCGCCTATCGCCGTACTACTTCCGACTTTCGACTTTCGACTTTCGACTGTCAATGGCCTATTCGGGGGGGCGCCCACGATGTCGCGCGGCTAGTACGAATAGGGGATAGGACAGCTACGCGAAAGAGGAGTAGCATAGGCATCACGTCAAGACCGTAGCAGACACAACATCGAAGGACGTGGGGACCGCGGGGCGGCGCCACGGGAAGGAGGGACCGGACGGCCATGTACGCGTATAAAATGAATGTCGATCTCGACCAAATCAGCGTCGAGCCGATCGAGGACGGCCATGCGGCCTTCCATACGTCGCTCAACGCCGTACTGGAACGTATCGCCCCCCTCGTAGCCACTGCTCCCGGCATGAAGCCCGAAGAGCGTGTGCGCCACCTTGGCGCGGCGATCAACGTCGCACTCGATAGCCTGGAAGAACTCACCGGGATGGTCGATACCGCGCTGCTGCCGGCGCTCATCGAGCGCATCACCGATCTGGCCGTCACCGGCAACGAAGTAGAGGTCCAGATCGGCGTCGCCGGCGACCTTGGCATCGACAAACGACACCGTCTCGTCGTGGACGAGTTACTCGTCGCCTGCGCGCGCGTCCCCCTATCAATGCACGCGGCGGCGCTGCGCGAAGGCGTGAGTACGCTCCAACGCCTGCTCGCGCTCCTGCTCCTCCAGGGCTGGAGCGACGAGACATCCGGCGGCCCCGAAGCGGCGCGCCAGCACGCCCGGCGCGCCATCGTCGAGGCGGTACAAGGCAACATTGTCGAAAGTCGTGAGTCGGGAGTCGTGAGTCGTCAGTAGGTGGCATATCTATGAGCGATGGCTAGCTACTCTCTTTGCCCCCTGTTCCGTCCATCGACTCACGACTTTCGACTCACGACTCACGACTTTCGACTCCCGGAGGGACACATGCAAAACAACCGATTCTGTGTGCTGATCGTCGAGGATAGCGCGACGATCCGCTACGCCTATAAGCGTCTATTGGACAGCGAGTATACGCTGGTCTTCGCGGAAGACCCGCTGACGGCCTTGAAACAGGTGGCCGCGGTCCGCCCCGATGTCGTGCTGCTCGACATCAACCTGAAGGACCACGCGCGCGGCGCGCCCCAGGGCCAGCCGGTCAAGCGCATGGATGGACTCAACGTGTGCGAGATGATCAAGCGCTCGCCGTTCAAAGACACGCCTGTCATTATGCTGACCTCTAAGGATGGCTTTATCGACAAGATGCGCGGCAAGATGGCGCACGCGGACAGGTATCTCACCAAACCGGTCGATCAGGACGTGCTGCGCTCCACCCTGCGCGACCTGCTCGCGGACAAGGCCGTCGCGCGCCGGCTCAAAGACAGCCCCTACACCGAGCGCACCTACGCCGAGACCGCGCCCGCGCGCGAGGAGGCCTAGGCGATGGTAGCGCGGGAACGTGTGCCGGCCCTCCTTTTCACCGTGCGCGGGCAGGCCTATTGTCTGCCGCGAGACGGCGGCGCGGCGCTGCTGCCATGGCTGCAACGCTATACCGCCGTGAGCCCGACGCCCGGCGTGCCCGCGTGGATGCTCGGACTGCTCCATGTGCAAGGCACGGTGCAGCCGATCGTCGACCTGGGGCTGTTCATGGGGCAGGGTGAGAGCGCGCGGGACGCCGGGGCGCGCCTCATCTTCATCGAGCGCGAGGAACTGTGCGTCGGGCTCCTCGTCGACGGCGCCTCTGGCATCCGCTACATCGACCACGTCGCGTACGACGGCGCCACGGACGGCCAGCCGCTCCTAGCGGGGACGGCGACGATGAACGGAGAGCCCGTGCGCGTCCTCGACGGCGGCCTCTTGATCGACGCGTTGGCGCGCACACTCGATGCGAGCGGAAGGAGCATGTAGATGACAATGGCCGCGAGGAGCAGGCTGGCGGAGGGGTTGCGCCGCCGGATCACGCATGTGGGTATCGGCTACTGGCCGTTGCGCGTCAAGCTCACCGCCGCGCTCGTGCTCATAGGCGTGTTGCCGACGATACTCACCCTCTATATCGGACGCTTACCACTGTGGATGGCCCTCCCGCCGATCGTCGTCGTCGTCTTGCTGACGACAGTGCTGGCGCGCCGCCTGATGGCGCCCATCGTGGCCCTCGAAAGGACGATCGCGCGTGTGCAGGCTGGAGACCTGACCGCGCGCGCGCACTTGCCCCGACACGACGAAATCGGTGAGATCGGCGCCGCCTTCGACGCGCTGACCGCACGCGCCCAAACCTCGATCGACGATTTGGAGGGGCAAAGGCTCGAGTTGGAAAACGGCATCATCAAGCTTTTCATGGAACTCTCCGAGGCCGCCAACGGCGATCTCACCGTCCGGCCCACGCTCAGCGAGGGTTCGCTCGGGGCCGTCGCCGACTCCGTCGCGGTGCTGTTGCGGCGCTTCAGCGCCATCGTGCATAGCATTCAGGAGACGGCGCGCGAGGTGAGCGGGGGAACCCAGCGCATGGCGACGACGGTGCAACAGGTCTCGCACGAGGCCCACGAACAGGCCGCCGCTCTGGCGCGCGGCGCCACGACCATCGACGCCTTGGCGGCGTCCGCCGCGACGGTTAGCGGGCGCACACAGTCGGCCATGGTGGTGGCCACACACGCCCTCGACGCCGTGCGCGACGGCCATAACGCCGTCAGGACCGTGCACGAAGCGATGAACGGCTTCCGCGACACGACGCGGCGGGCCACGCGCACGGTCAAGAGCTTGGGCGAAAGCGCGCAGTTGATGAGCCAAGCCCTCATGCTGGTGCAGCGCAACACCGAGGAACTGCACATCGTCGCCGGCAACGCCTCGATCGAAGCGGCGCGCCACGCCGACAGCGGCGGCATCTTTCGCGCCGTGGCCGACAGCATCGAAGCGCTGGCCGAGCAGTCACAACTGGCCCTGCGCCAGATCCAGGACGTTGTCGAGCGCAACAGGGGCGAGACCGTCGGGGTGATCGAAGCGATCGAGGATATAGCGGCGCGCGTCACCGCTAACACGGATGTCGTGCGGACAGCGGCCGAGGCGTTCGGCGCCGTCGACGGCGTGGTACACGACCTAGCCGACCTCAACAAATTTATCGCCTCGGCCAGCGCCGAGCAGGCCCGCCAGGCCGCTGAACTAGTCGCGATGATGGGAGCGCTCAACGGCATCTCGGTCCAGACCTCGCGCAACACCGCCGCGTCAGCGGAGGCCGCCGTGCGCTTGCGCCGCCTCACCGACCGTCTCAATGATTCAGTCGCGACCCTCAAGGTGAGTTAACTATGGATACTTCGACGACGCGCACGCGCCACCACGATGGACCGCTAGCCCAAGGCGCCGCTCTCCACGAAACCGCTGACGTTGAGGGCGCTGGCGCGGCCCACGGCTCCCTGTCTGGTGTTTTAGAAACGGCCGAGTACATCAGCGACCGCACGACGAACCTGGCGACAAACGTGACGGAAGGCATCAAGGCCGGCGAAACCCTGGGGGCCGTGGCCCGCCAAATCCGCACCCTCTCCGCCAACACCAGCCTGGAGGCGTCGCGCCTGGGGGGCAGCTTGACCGTCGCCGAGATCGCGCGGCAGATGCGCCTGCTCTCGCAACAGGTCAGCGTGCTCAGCGAACACGTCGCGGCGTGCCTGCGGTCACAGAACATGGCCTTGAACGACCTGAGCGGCGCCATCGACACACTGCTGGCCGATACGGCGTCGGCGCAGGCCGTGCTACAGGGCAGCGCCCCCTCGGCGGCGTCCAGTCAGCTTCCCCCACTCTCTCAGCGCTCTTACACAGAGATAATGGCGGATAGCGCCGGGCGCACGGAGAGTCGTACCAATGGCTAAAGACAACGCCCCTGACCTCATCAGTCTCTTCGGGTTGAGCACGGAGGAAGCCGCCGGCCTCGGCCTCGCGTCCATGGGCGACGCGGACGCGCGGCCCCACGACCTCCAGGAGCCCACACCGTACAGCGCGCCCCCTGGGAGCGCGGGCGTCTCGCCCGTCCCTGGGAGCGCGAGCGTCTCGCCCGTCCCCGGCGTCCGCCTCCTGAGCGCCGGGGCAGGCGAGCAGCGCAGCGAGTGTGCCGCGCTCCCAGGTAATGCACGAGCCGTAGCGAGCAGGGATGACGACCTGGCGTTTCTTGCCATGCTGGAGGACGACGCGGGCGCGTCGTCCTCCAGCATGGGATTCGAGGGGCGGCGCGATCTCATGACGCCCCCTGAGACCGCCGGCATCTTGCCGGCCAGCGCTGGCCGGCAAGATGCCGGCGGTCCCAGGGGAAACGTCTGGCAAGATACCCCCTCGAAAAAAACGCTGGCGGTAGACAACATGAATCCTTCCCCCAGTAGCGTGAGCGAGAGCGACGAGGGCGCCGCCGACCTTGCCGCGATCTTCGGGATGTCGGTGGAGGAAGCCATGGGACTTGGCCTCGCGGCGCCGGCGACGGACGTCACGAACATGGACGCCAACGCGCCCACCGATCCCGACGAATACACGCCAGTCACGAACATGGACGCGCCCCATACCCCCTGGGACCGCCGGCGGGACGCCGGCATACCAGCACAGGAGCACGCGTCGATGGTGGCGGATGACATAGCCGCGACCGAGGACGTTATCGACCCGCTCCTCCTCGACGCTTTCGCGGAAGAAAGCGCCGAACTGCTCGACGCCCTGCACGTCGAACTGGAAAATATGGAGAGTAACGCTAGCGACCACGGGGCGCTGCTGGAGATCCGTCGTATCGTGCACACGCTCAAGGGCGGCGCCAAGATGTGCCTCTTCGAGCACGTCGTCACCCTGACGCACTCGTGCGAGAACCTACTCGACCTCAGCGCCGACGGCGCCAGCCCCCTCGATACACCCGCGCTACGCGCGCTATTTTCATGCGAACCGTTACTGCGCGCGCTCGTGCAGGATGCCCTGATGGACCAGTGCGACGCAGGGCGTATCGACGCCGCGGTCGAGCTCGCGGCCCACTTCGACGCCCTCTGTATAAGCGCAAGCGGCGAACCCAACGGCCAGAGCGACAGCAACCCAACCGAGAAACGATATAGTGCCGACATAGCGGGGCCACCGTACTATGCTGCTACAAACATAGCCCTGATTTCCGAAGGTATGGACGCGGGGACCGTCGCCGACAACGCCGAAGACACAAGGGCGATAGACGCGTGCGGCGATAGACAAGAGACTGCATCCAGCGCGGCAGTAGAGCAGCCGGCGCTAGAGCTGGATGACGTTGCGCCAATCATCAGCGTGGGGGCCATACCCGACGGTGATGCGATTGAGCGCGCTACGTCGCGCCTTCCCACATCCGGCGTAGGGCCCACGAATTATCGAACCGATGATCTTGGGGAACGCGCAACGGGGGTGGCAGGGGCGACGGGAACAAACGAGCAGCGCGGCGAGCGCGCCGTGTCGGAACGTGGGGGCGGCCGCCGAGGCCGCGCGTCCATCAACGTCGATCTCTCCAAGGTCGACGCCGTCGTCGCCAAGGTGACCGAAATGGCGGCGCATCGCTCCTCCTACCAGGGGATGGTCGGCCAGCTGATGGAGACGACCGCCGAGGCGCGGCGGGGTATCCTGCGGCTACAAAACCTATCCCTGGGTATCGCCAACGAGTGCGCCACGACACAGCCGCCGGCGGTGACCGTCCAGCGCGCGGGAGCAAAAGACCTTGGCCTGGAATCATATAGCGCGCTAAACACACTCGCGCTGCAACTCCAGGAGGCCGTCGCGGACCAGCAGGCCCTGATCGAAAAAATGTATGACACGATCACCAACCATTGGAGCCTGCGCGCGACCGAGAACCGCGTGGACGCCGACCTGCAGAGTGCGCTGATGAACATCAGGCTCATCCCCCTCTCGACCATGCGCGTGCGCCTCGATGGCGTGATACGGCAGGCGGCGCAGGCGACGGGCAAGAGCGTGCGCTGGCAACTACAGGGCGGCAATGTCGCGGTCGAGAAAAGCGTGTTCGACCGCCTCTTCGAGCCCCTGATGCACCTGTTGCGCAACGCCGTCGACCACGGCCTGGAGGAGTCCGCGGCGCGGCGCGCGGCCGGCAAACCCGAGACCGGCGTCATCATCGTCGCCGTGAAAGGGGAGGACAGCCATGTCGTCATCACGGTGTCGGACGACGGCGCGGGCATCGACCCGCATAAAATCGCCGCGCTCGCCGTCGATCGCGGCGTCGTCGGCGCCGAGCGCGCCGCGTCACTCTCCGCGCGACAGAAGCTCGAACTCATCTTTACGCCCGGCTTCAGCACCGCCGCCAGCGTCAGCCACCTGAGCGGGCGCGGCGTGGGGATGGACGCCGTGCGCGAAGCCTGCCTGCGCATGGGCGGCGCGATCGACGTGGAGAGCAGACACGATGGGGGGCAGGACCAGGGCACGACGTTCACGATGCGCCTGCCATTGAGCCTTTCAGTGACGCGCGGCCTCATCGTCCGCGACGGCGCCTGCTACATGGCGGTCCCCGTTGGACAGATCACCGCCTTGCACCTCGTCTCCGCGTCCGATATCGTCGACACGCCGGAAGGGCGTGTGGCGCGCATCGAGGGTCAAGACCTCCCCGTCTACAACCTGCCGCCGCTGCCCGGCGCCGCGGCGCCGGCGTATGTCCAGCACGGCGAAGCGCATGTGCTACAACTCCCGCATGAGGGCGGTTCGCTCGGCTTGATCATCGAAGATGTGCTCGACGAGGAGGAAATGCTGATCAAGCCCGCGCCGCCGCTGTTGCGCGGAGTCAAGACGCTGCTGGGCACCCATGTGCTGCCCGACGGTACGGTCGCCCCCGTCATCAACCTGCCGCGGCTACTGGCCGACCTGCGTCCCGCCGCCACGCTGCGCGCGGAAAAGGAGGGGCGCGGTGAACGCGGACCCGTGGCCCTGGTCGTGGACGACAGTATGAGCATGCGCGTCGCGCTCACCGGGACACTGCAAGGGGTCGGCTTCACGGTGCAGACCGCGCGCGACGGGCAAGAGGCGCTCGACGCGCTCAAGCGCGACGGGCTGCCGGCGCTGATCATGCTAGACATCGAGATGCCGCGCATGGATGGGCTGGAGGCGTTGTTCGCCATCCGCCAACTGCCGGGGGCGGGACGGCTGCCGATCTTCATGATGACCTCACGCGGCGGCGCCAAACACCGCCGCGCCGCCGAGCAGTTGGGCGCCACGCGCTACTTCACCAAACCCTACCGCGACTCCGAGCTCGCCGCCGCCGCCCGCGCCGCCTTACTGTAAGGCCTGCGTGAACTCTTCCAGCTGTAACCTCCGGCTTTGAGTTGCACTCTTAGCTCAGTTTACGCTGCAGTGGCGATGCTATTCCTCTGCATTGGTGTGCATTATGTCTGCATCTCATGTTGTTTGACCGCAGCGTGCTATATTATTCGGCTGCTGCAAAACATCACCGCACTTCCCTTCTAAGGATGCTGCTGGCGAACCCCAAAATGTTGGGTAACAAAATGAACAAAACAAAGATCATAATAGGGGTAAAAATTTGATGATGTAAAGGGCAAGATCAGCCCCGTCGTTGTCCGGTCCTTAGGCAGATCAGCACGACGACGGCTGGCCTGCGACGGGGCATCATCGGCCCCAGGTAGCGGTGGCGCGAGACCGGACGCCAGGGGAAAGCATGGGGGGACCACGCCATCGGGACGGGGAGAGACCGCGATGCGGTATGATGGCGGCACCGCTTGTTGTCGTGCCATGAGTATCGCTCCGTCCAGGGAGGAGGGTCCCGATGTCGCTGCGCCCATCGTCCGAATCGTGCATTCCCGAAGAGACCGCCCGTGTCGCCCGCGCCGCTTTCCCCAAAGGCCACCCCTACTTGCGCATGCGCGATGCCCTCGGCCCCATCTACAGTGATCCGGCGTTCGCTCCGCTCTTCCCCAAGGATGGTCAACCGGCCGAAGCGCCCGCCCACCTCGCCTTGGTGACCATCATGCAGTTTGCCGAAGGCCTCTCCGACCGGCAGGCCGCCGACGCGGTGCGCGACCGCCTGAGCTGGAAATATCTCCTCGGCCTGGGGCTGACCGACCCCGGCTTCGACGCGTCGGTCCTCTCGGAGTTCCGGGGTCGCTTGATCGCGGGGGGAGCGGAGGCGCTCTTGTTCGAGACGCTGCTGACGCACCTGCGCGCCCAGGGGCTGGTCAAGCCGCGCGGGCGGCAGCGCACCGATTCGACGCATGTCTTGGCCGCGATTCACGTCCTCAATCGGCTTGAGTGCATCGGCGAGACGCTGCGCCACGCGCTCAACACGCTGGCGACGGTCGCCCCCGCCTGGCTGCGCGCCTGGGTCCCGCCCTCGTGGGCCGACCGCTACGCCCGACGATTCGAGGACTATCGCTTGCCCGATGGCAAGGCGGCGCGTTACGCCTTGGCCGCCGAGATCGGGGCCGACGGGTGTCTCCTTCTGAGTTGCATCTACGCCGTCGACGCGCCGGCCTGGCTCCGCGCGGTGCCCGCCGTGCAGGTCTTGCGCCGCGTCTGGCTACAGCAGTTCCAGGCCGCTGCCCCCGACGCGCCGCTCTGCTGGCGGACGGCCGAGGACTTGCCCCCCGCGCCGCTGCTCATCAGTTCGCCCTACGATCCGGATGCGCGCTGGAGCAAGAAACGCGACACCGAGTGGGTGGGCTACAAGGTGCATGTGACCGAGACCTGCGACGAGGAGGAGCCGCATCTGGTGACGAACGTCGAGACGACGCTGGCGACGACGGCCGACAACACGATGACAACGGCCATCCAGGAGCGGTTGAGCGCACGCGACCTGTTGCCACGCGAGCATGTGGTAGACACGGGCTATGTGACCTCCGATCACCTCGTGGACAGCCACCGGGCAGGGATCGACCTGCTCGGCCCGGTCCTGGGTGACATGAGTTGGCAGGCCCGCGCCAACGACGGCTTCGGCCTGGCCTATTTCGTTGTCGATTGGGAGGCCCAACGGGCGACATGCCCACGGGGGAAGACGAGCGCAATCTGGAAGCCGACCCGGGACAACGCCGGCCACAACGTCATCAACATTCGCTTCGCGCACGCCGATTGCAGCGTTTGCCCTGTGCGAGAGCAGTGCGTCCAGTCGCCGCGCCCGCGCGCGCTCCTGATCCGTCCGCGGGAGCAGTACGAGGCGTTGCAGACAGCACGCCACCATCAGACGACGAACGCGTTCAAGGCGCGATATGCGATCCGATCCGGGATCGAGGGAACGATTTCCCAGGCGGTGTGCCGCTGTGACCTCCGGCGGTCGCGCTACATCGGTCTGGCGAAAACGCGCTTGCTCCATCTGTTGATCGCCACCGCGCTCAACTTCGTCCGGACGGCAGCCTGGCTCGCCGACATCCCGTTAGCGCAGACGCGACGGTCGCCCTTCGCGACCCTCATGACTGAGCCGCTCGCCGCGTAGAGGTTCGCCAGCAGCATCTTCTAAGGGGGCGAATGCGGCGTTCAGCTATGGCGGCGCTCAGCAATACCTGTTCGTTGATGCTGGAACTGGCCATGCCGCAACTCTCTAATGCATCAGGGCACCCATGCACTCGCCCCCACACGTAACCCGACTGCGGTGCGGCTGGTAGCCCAGCTATGCGCCGAGACGCGGGGCGCGGGGCGCGACGGCCGAGACCCTGCCGCTCGACCCCATCAGGCTACGAGCATCTGCGCTTCGCAGCCGATCTCCTGTGGCGCGACCGGCCGCTCCATGGACTGCTCTAATGTGGCCGGGACCATGGCGGCCCCGCGCCGCCGAAGGCTTCGAGGGTCAGGTCGGTGCCAACTACCTCGGACACTTCGCCCTGGAAGGCTTGCTATTCCAATACTGCTCGTTGAGCCGTCGGGTCGCGTCATTACGGTTGCTGGAGGCGTGCTGAGTCGCGGGCACATCGCCTTCGACTTGCAGAGCGAGCACCGCTACCGCTGCTACAGGGCTGTTCGCCTCAGAACTGAAGCAGGGGAGGCTGCGGGCCTGGCGCTGCATAGCATCAGGCCCACAGCCTCCAGCCGCTTGACTGAAGCGTCGGCTAATCGCCGTGACCAACCGCCTGTTCGCGCACAATTCTGTCGTGAGGGCGCGGCCGATCCTGTATGCGGCGGCGATGCCCGACATCCTGGAATGCCCGTGTCGACCGCCATGCACGGGGCGCCACCGCCACGGAAGGTGTGTGATAGTCGCCGACGACCGCTGAACCAGATCTCGCCTCATCGCGCCCATTATGGGGACGTCGAGCGGCATCGGCATAGCGGCGACCCATGGAAGAGGTCACGTCGGCTAGGTGTAGCGGAGTTCGACATCAACGTCTTCAGTCTGATGCCCATGACGCGGTGCGTGCAGTCCATCATGCGTGGTCAGGGCTCTGGCCGCATCATCAACGCGTCGTCGGTCGCGGGCAAGCTCTCCACGCCGATAGCTGACCAGTACGACGCGCTCCACCTGCAGGTCGCACCCGTCGGCCCCGGCTTGGAACACCTGGGCTTGTGATCAAGAAACGGGGCGAATCGCCATGTGTGGCGGTCAAGCGAGTTGGGCAACGACGCAGCCATCGTGCCCAGGTCAAAATTTAGGTAACTTCGAATCCACAAATGGAATTTGGCGCCCATGGCTCACGTATCTATGTTGCCCCTCTGATGCTGCACCGACGGAGTACTCTCCCCGTATCGTCGCGCGTGGAGACAACCATCGGCCATACATATAACTCCGTCCGAATGGCGTCCGATCGTACCGGTAGTACAGGCATCACGTCATCCCACCCTACACGCCTGTCTCGGAACTCCGAAACAATGCTGGTGACAAGTGGACCGACCGGATGTTTCGTTCCCACAGACACTAGTGGAGCGCCACAGTCACCACGGCGCGGTACACTGCGACGCACCTCCATACAGCATGCTAGAGAGTCTGCTTGTCCCCAGTACCCGATGGCCATCAACGTTTCCGATAATGCGTCTTGACACGCGCGCGGTACCGCGATATATACGGTCATCGCCCCGGCGGCGTGGGCTACCTCACGATATACGAGTGACTCGCGCGTATAGCCGCCTTTGTCTGCCTTCTCGCTGTCGGCCTTTCCCTTATAAGCACGTTGATGCTGATCGGATATTCCCACCCACTCCGGCGGTCGAATGCGGATGTCCACAGAGCAAATCGTCGGGAACAGGGCGTCGCGTGTATACGCTACACCGAACAACTCGATGGCTGTCCGAATGAGCGCCAAGCGTACTGTCGCAGGTCCCGGCGCCGGTAGTGCTAACGCGCTGCTCATACTACTTAGGGGCATACGACACGAATAGGTTGACGCGAGGTGATAGTC
>JAABUY010003171.1_pt1 | contig 18494 bp, 22 predicted proteins | sample 5560271 | NCBI WGS metagenome assembly JAABUY01 (sample SAMN10711886, study PRJNA513374) | rock metagenome | isolation source: Antarctica rocks | place: Antarctica: Victoria Land, University Valley
CCGCCTCGAGGGTCAGACAACGGCCGGCTCGGGAATCCCCCTCGCGATCAGCCGCCACATTTCGACCATCAGGTGTTGCAAGGCGGACTCAGTAACGGCAAAACGACAGCGTTGAACAGCCCTGCTAATCGACCAGCTCTGCTTTCCGCTAATGCACTCGCTCGAGTAGAAGTTATTAAGCAAGTAAAAACAGTTTGTAATGTTGTTTTCAAAAAATAGTTATTTTTGCTCAGTAGCCATCTCGATTGCCTATTGCAAGAAAACCTAGCTGAACTATCGGGCGTGTTCTTATGCTGACGGTTCCAGCCGCAATGGGCTATCGCGATAGCATGAACCTTCGGCCAATTAACTATGCCGGCTTGCCGATTGAAGCGGTGAAAATCCATACTGTCACTGCGGAGCATTCGCAGCATTAACCTCAATGCCTCAATCGAGTGCTGATCCACGCGAACCGGGGTAATCAGTGCGTCAGCAGCCGCCCAAGCCAGATGGGTTGGTACAGTACAAGACGGCGTTCGTCCTGGCGCACAAGCTGCGCGAGGCCATCGGCGCGGAGCAGATGCAAGGCGAGCTGTCCGGCGTGGTGGAGGTGGACGGCGCCTACTTCGGCGGCACCGTGAAGCAGGAAAACCGGAAAGAGGATCGTAAGGACCGCCGCGTTGCCGAACAACAGACCGGCAAGCGCCAATCGGTCGTGGTCGCGCGTGAGCGCGGCGGCAAGACGCTTCCCTTCGTGGTTCGCAAGGAGAGCGACGCGCAGTTGCCATTCCGCGCGAGCGGGTCGCCACTGGCTCCATCGTCCAGGCCAGCGTCAGCCCGTTCAACTCACCGTGGCGAACAGTCGCATGGCTTATTCCGCGGCGATCCGCTGCGTCGCGGTGACCCGGCCCTGGAATGGCTTGTGGAACTGGCCGTCCTTCATGATGGCGAGCAGCGCGTTGCGGTCCTGCAGCAGGCTGAGGTCGTGCAGCGGGTTGCCGTCCACCAGCAGGATGTCGGCGAGGTAGCCCGCCGCCACGCGGCCCATCTTCTCGCCCGAGCGGGCGACCCAGGCCTCGCCGCCATAGGCCGTCGCCCCGCGCAGCGTCTCCCACGGCTCGAAGCCGAACAAGTTGGTGAAGTGCTCGAGGTCGCGCGCCTCGGTGCCCTGCGGCAGCCAGGCGAACCCGTAATCGCCAAACGGCATGATCTTGATGCCGGCCGCGCGTATCTTCCGCATCACCTTGATGCCCTCGTCCAGCTCGCGCTTGTTGCCGATCATCTCGGCGACGTCCGTGGCGATGCCCCAGTCCTTCGCCTCGTAGGTCGTGTTGTAGCGGGCGGCAATGGCGAAGGGTGCTTGGCCTCGAGTTGGTTGTCGTCGGCGAGGCCGCCGGTCACCGTCAGCTCGGGCGAGCAGGCGGGAGCCGGAGATCTTGCCCTTGTCGATCTCGTTGCGGATGATAATGTCGAGCCGCGGCTTAGCCGACGCGGCGCTGATCGCCGCGGTGAAGCCCATGTCCAGCGCCTGCTTGGCGTTGTGCATGGTCAGCAGCACGTGCTCCTCGACCGGGAGCGCCGTGAGTTCCGCGACCGACGCACATCGCCATCGAGGCCTTCGGCATAGCGTGTTGCCACGTCAAGCAAGGCGGGCGCGTCCTCCATGGTCAGCGCGGAGAAGCGGATGACCATCTTGCCGGGTGTTCGCAGCGCCGCCATGTCGCGCGCCGTCACGTCGTTCGTGGTGGTGTAGCCGAACAAGTCCGCCATGGCCTGGTCCAGCCCCGGCCACAGCGGGATGTCGTCATGGGGACCGGCGATGGCGGAGGACGGCTTGGTAAAGATGATCGGGTGCCTGGGGATGGCGTTCGCAGCCGTGACGTCCGCGTCGAAGCCGCTCTTGGTGAACTCGTGCGCGTGGGCGCGATAGTTCTTGCCTACGCACATGACGTTGTGCGGCGCCGCCGGGATGCGTGCCAGCAGCTTCGCTCCTTCGAGCGCGTGCCCCGACGCGCCAGGCGTCGCGAGGCTCGAGCCTTTCCCGAGATGGACGATGACCGCGAGCATGGCGTCGGCGATGCGCGGCGGCAGACCGGGCATGGCCTCGTCCAGCGACCAATGCAGACCTTTGACCGGATCGACCAGGGCGACCGTGGCCTTTCCGGCGTGCAAGATCGTTGCAAGCTTCACCGCGCATCTTTACCCTATGCCAATCTATGGACCAATTCTGCTTGGTCGCCTTGTTGCAAGCCAACCTGGCGGCTACTGCTCCAACGAATCAATTGCTAGGTTGGCAACCATGAATGACGGAGCGGCGATGGAACTGCGCTTCCGCATTGGCCCACTCGTCTTGAGTGTCGCGGCCCTCATGTACCCAGGCGGGACTTGCCGCGCCGCCGCCGCCCTGTCGTGCGCTGACATGGCCAGGCTGACGGTTCCCAGTTCGGCCATCGGTCTGGGAACCAGCGGCGCGACGGTCGAAGGCGCCACCGAAGTTCCCGCCGGCGGCACGGCGCCGAAGACTTATAGCGAATATTGCAGGCTTTCCGTCGACATAAACCCGGTGGACCCGCAGGCCCCGAAGATCGAGATGCAGCTGGCTCTTCCCGCTGCTTGGAACGGAAAGGCGATGATGTTCGGTGGCCGCGGCTACGATGGCGCCGTCCCCGACGTAACCAACAACGTACCGGCGGGTCCGGCTGATCGGCCCACGCCGCTTGGTCGAGGGTATGCGGTGTTTGCCAGCGATTCGGGGCACGAAGGAAGCGACGCCGACAAGGCGGGCGCCTTCGCGCTGAACGCCGAGGCGCTGGCCAACTACGCTCACGACGCCCTTAAAAAGACTCGGGATGCCGCAGTGTATTTAATTGGCCAGCGCTACGCCGCAAGCCCGGAGCGCATCTACTTCGCCGGTGGCTCCACGGGCGGCCGCGAGGGGCTGGCAGTGGCGCAGCAATGGCCTCAGGACTTCGACGGCGTGATCGCGCTGTATCCTGCATTCAATGCCGCGAGCCTTGATCTGCAGTTCGGGCGCATCACGCGCGCGCTGGCCGCCCCGAACGCCTACCCGAGCCTGGGGAAGCGCGCCGCGCTCTACAACGCGGCAATGCAGGCCTGCGACGCGTTGGATGGCGTGCAGGATGGGCTCATCAGCAACCAGGCCGCGTGCAATGCAACGTTCGACCCCTCGACCGCGACGGTTGACGGCCACGCCCTGCGCTGCCCCGGCGGGACCGACGTTGCGGATAGCTGCCTGTCGGACCCGCAGATCGCGGCGATGAAGGTGTTCAACACTCCGATTGCCTTCGACTACCCGCTGGCGAGCGGAGAGAACCAGTATCCGGGCTTCAACGTTTGGGGAGCCGACCTTGGGCATGCGGGAACCGGCCTGCAGTCCATCGTCAACCGTCTCGGCCTGAGTCGGATGCAGCCCGGCTTCCCGATGCCGGGATTTGGCGCTGCAGTGGACACGGTCCCCTACCACTCCGGGTTCTGGGACCAGTGGGTCAAATACTTCGTCACCGGCAACCCGACCTACGATTCCTTGTCTCTCGACCCTGAGCACCCGGGCAAATGGCGGGCCCGCATCAGTGCGTTGACCCTTCGCCTAGACGTCAACAAGGCCGACCTCTCGGAGTTCGCCGCCCATGGCGGCAAGCTGCTTATGGCGCACGGCACCTCCGATCAGCTGGTGAGCACCCGCGCGACGGAGCAGTATTTCAACCGCGTGCATAGCGTGATGGGACCGGACCGCACCGGCGGCTTCATGCGCTATTACGAGATCCCGGGCTACAACCATGCGGTCAGCACGGTGTTCGCCGCCTCGTGGGACTCGCTGGGCGCGTTGGAAGATTGGGTCGAGAAGGGCATTGCACCCACGGCGCAGGTCGTCACCGACACAGTCGGAGTACCAAGGCGCACGCGGCCGCTTTGCGAGTACCCGTCCTGGCCGCGCTACCGTGGCGCGGGCGATGTTGACATGGCCTCCAACTTCACCTGCGCCACCGAGTGACTTCGCCGCGCGGATCGTCGGGTGAATTGCGTCAGCAAGGCTGCAGCTGCTGCGAACATACTCATTCAACCAGCGCGTACTCCTTGGGGTACGCCATCTGGCGCCGGGCGCAACCGCGCCCGGCGCCAGGGAAGGTTAAGCTGCCGGTGATGTCTCGGCAGGCTTGGTCGCAGCCTTGGCAGCCGTATTTTTCTTTGACTTGAGTTTCTGTGGCGCGGCTTCCGCGATCTTCGCCTTGAGCTCCGGGGCGGTGTTTTTCTTGACCGCCGTCTTTGCCTTTGCCAATGGCTTCACCGCTAAGGGTGCTTTCGCCGGGGCAGATTTCTTCGTGGCGATGAGTGTCTTGGCGGCAGCCGGCTGAGCCGCCTTCTGCTTAGCGCCGGCTGCCTTGGCCCTGTCCCGCTGGATCTTGAGCTCATCGCGAATCATGGCCTGTGCCGCCTTTGCGACCAAAGCCCGCGATGCCATAGGAATGCTTGCAAGTGCGGCGAAGAAAGCCTCGCTTACCGGCTTGGTGCCCCGCGGGGAACGGGTGGGCATCGTCTCTGTTTTAGCCATGTGAGGCGCAACTCCTGTATCGACCGCAAATGATCGTGCCGCGCATATAATGGCTGGCGTGCATGTCTACCAGCATGACTTAGCAGGTTTACGATTGAAGGCGATGTTCTTTCAAGCTTGCCAAGCTCCGGTGCCGATTGTCGAAACAGGCGCCAGTACCGCCGCTCTACAAAGATGCATGACGAGACTACGCCTATTGTCTCTTGAACAAGATCCTGGCACTCGTGTTCTCGACCGTTTGGGAAGGGTTCAACCAATTCACAACATCGCGACCCTGGCATCACGACGTTCGATGAAGCGATGAATAGGCTCGATCCACCTTGGTTCGCGAACTGCAGGCACTTCTTGAATGTCAACTCTGCCGCCATGACCCGGCTCGACGCGCGTGCTTCGAGCGGCCTCACCCATATGGTCGTAACCGTGGTCAGCTTATTGATCGTCAGGATGCGCTCAATTTTCGTGAACAGGCACTGAAAGATGGCCGCATGACCCTGAAACGCTTAGTACCCGCTGGCTGGCAGGCCGCGTCCGGACTTCGCGGGCAAAGGTCGCTCCGTACGCTGCGAGCCGTCGTGTTGTTGGGCGCGACGCTGCTGGGGGTGACCGCTTGCGGAGCGTTGCACTACACCGGGCCGCCCGACCAGAGCACAGGCGAAAGCGAGCACGGCCGATCCGGTTGATGACGGCTGGCTGCGGCGTGGACGCGAGCGGCCAGAGCGGCTTCAGCGCCAATGAATTCGGCGATGTGCCGCCAAGACATGACCGAAGGGATTCGACTTTGCATGCCGGGCAGGCATTCTAGAATGGTGGCGCGGCTCCGCCCGACAATGACGGCGCGGCCACACATGCAGCACTCTAGGGAGGTTACACCATGTATGACAGCGCGAACCTGGCCAAGCTGCCGACGCTCAAAGCGCTGGCGCCCGAAGCGATGGCCGGCTTCGAGGCACTCGACCAAGCGGCTTTGGCCGACGGCGCAATCCCAAAGAAGTATAAGGAGCTGATGGCGCTTGCCGTGGCTTTGACGACGCAATGCCCGTATTGCCTGGACGTCCATCGTGCCGCCGCCGTCAAAGCCGGCGCCAGCGAAGCGGAGTTGGCGGAGACGGTGTTCGTCGCCGTGGCGCTACGGGCCGGCGCGGCGCTGACGCACGGGACGCATCTTATGCCGTAACAGCCGGGCCGCAAGCGACGGGGCCACGAGCGACGGGGCAGTCCCAGGTCGGCTCATGGTTTCAGGTATGCGGTGCCGTCCTCGGCTGTGGCCGGATGACTGACGTAACGGCCGTGTTCCGGCACGGCGACGCGGTCGAACTCCTGGGCGAGGGCATGCAGCGCGTCGCGCATCGTGACGCCCTGCATCGCCCGCCCATGCCCGGTGACCACAAGCTCCGGCTGCAGCGCCGCGAGCGCCTCGACCGACGCTTTCGATTTCCGCCAATCGATTGTGAAGTAGCGTGGCGGCCCGTGCAGCTCCGGGCTTTGCAGCACCGTCGCGTAGGCCGACTCCGCCGTGGTGGTGACGAACGCATCGCCGGCGATCAGCGCCCGGTCCGCCTCGCGCCACAGCGAGACGTGCCCGGGCGAATGCCCCGGCGTGTGCAGCCAGCGCCAGCCCGGCATCCCGGGAACGCCGCCATCCTGCGGCAACGCCCGCAACCGCGCCGAGACGTTCACCGGGCGCGTCGGATACAGCGCCGACAGGCTGGCCATCAAGCCGCCGCCCACGGAAGGGTCGCCCGGCGGATAGGCCGCGCCGCCGTTGAGGTACGGGTGCTCGACATCATGCGCGTAGACCGGAGCGTCCCATGCCTCCGCCAACTCTTCGAGCGCCCCCACGTGATCGAAATGGCCGTGCGTCATGACGATGGCGGCGGGCCGCGCGCCGGCTCCGAAGCGCGCCTCGGCAGCTCGTCTGATGACCCCGGCAGTCCCGGTCACGCCGGCATCGACCAGCACCCAGCCACGGTCGCCGGCGGTGGGCGGTCCGAAGAACACCACGTTGGCGACGATCATGCGGGCGTAGGAAAGGTCGGCGGCGATCTCGTGGGTGCCGTCGCGGCCCTCGCCGGAGTCGGCGCGAGCCTCGTCGCCAAGCGGTACCTGCTGCGTCATCACGGCTCCTTTCGCGCCGACGCCCCTGCAGGCGCATCGGAAGCGATGGCAGAACCGGCCAAGCCGCCTGTCGTTCCTTCGCCCCCTACAACGTGACGCGACCATCGGAACTCGGCGGCCAGTGATGCGTCGCATCCGCCGTTGCCACCCTGCAACAGCCATCAGGCGCCGCTTTCGCACCCGGATCGACGGACCCACCCATGTCCCTGACAACACTCCTGGTCGGCCGCCCATTGTCAAACCGGGAGGCCGAGACCCGCAAGATCGGGGTGTTCGAGGGCCTTCCCGCCATGGGCCTGGACGGCCTGGGCTCCGCCGCGTACGGCCCCGAGGCGGCGCTGACCGTGCTGGCTCCGCTGGGGGCTGCCGGCCTGGGCGCGATCGGGCCGATCACCTGGGTCATCCTGCTGCTGCTGGCGATCCTGTTCTTCTCGTACTGGCAGACCATCACCGCGTACCCGAACAGCGGCGGCTCCTACACCGTCGCCAAGGAAAACCTCGGCAGCAACCCCGGCCTGCTCGCGGCCTCGGCGCTGATGCTGGACTACATGCTGAACGTCGCCGTCGGCATTTCGGCCGGGATCGGGGCGCTCACCTCGGCGCTGCCGTCGCTGCAGCCGGAGACGCTGCCGCTGTGCCTGGGCGTGCTGGCGCTGATCACCGTCGTCAACCTGCGCGGCACCCGTGAGAGCGGCCTGCTGTTCGCCGGACCCACCTACCTGTTCATCGTAAGCCTGGGCCTCATCCTGGTGCTCGGCAGCTGGGCGGCGTTGACCGGCGGCGGCCATCCCACCGCGGTCGTGCCGCCGCCGCCGGTCCCGCACGGCGCCGAGGCGGTGACGCTGTGGCTGCTGCTGCGCGCCTTCGCCGCCGGCTGCACCGCCATGACCGGGGTGGAGGCGGTCAGCAACGGCGTCGGCGCCTTCAAGGAGCCGCGCGCCCGCACCGCGCACGCCACCCTGACCGCGATCGTGGTGGCGCTGGCGGCGCTGCTGTTCAGCATCGCCTACCTCACACGCTGTTACGGTATCGTCGCGATGGACCAGACCAAGGCCGGCTACCAGAGCGTGCTGTCGCAGCTGGTGGGCGCGGTGCATGGCCGCGACTGGTTGTATTACGTGACCATCGGCAGCGTTCTGGCGGTGCTGTGCCTGTCGGCCAACACCAGCTTCGTCGGGTTCCCCCGCCTGTGCCGGCAGGTCGCCCATGACGGGTTCCTGCCGAAAGCGTTCGCGCTGCCGGGCCGGCGGCTGGTCTACACCGTGGGCCTGCTGTTCCTTGCACTCGGGGCCGGGCTGCTGCTCGCCGCGTTCGGCGGCATCACCGACCGGCTTATCCCGTTGTTCGCGGTCGGCGCGTTCCTGTCGTTCACGCTGTCGCAGGCGGGCATGGCGGTGCACTGGCGGCGGCAGCCTCCTGACAAAAGCAATCGTGCTCGGCTCGCCGTCAACGGGTTCGGTGCGGTGGCGACCGGGGCGGCGCTGGCCATCATCCTGACCGCGAAGTTCTCGGAGGGCGCCTGGCTGACCCTGGTGGTGATCCCCGCCACGCTGCTGCTGCTGCTATCGGTCCGTCGCTACTATGCCGGCCTTGACCGGCTGCTGCTGGAAGATGGCCAGCGCCGGCTCGACCTGCGCGACCACGCGCCCGCCATGGTGGTGATCCCGCTCTCCCGCTGGGACCAGAAAAGCCGCAAAGCTGTCGCCTACGCGTTCCGCCTGTCCCCGGCCATCACCGCGCTGCACTGCATCGACATGGAAGGGCCGGACGCCGAGAAGGAAACCGCCCGCATCAACGACGAATGGGCCGAATGCGTCGTGCAGCCGGCGCGCGACGCCGGCCTGCCGACGCCGAGGCTGCTGGTGGTGCCGTCGCCGTACCGCAACGTGATCGGCCCGCTGCTGCGGACCATCGAGGACCTGCGGCGCGAGCAGCCCGGCCGGGCGGTCTCCGTCGTGCTGCCGCAACTGGTGGAGGCGCGCTGGTGGGAGGCGCTGCTGCACACGCACCGTGAACGGCGGCTGCGCGCGACGCTGCTTCGCAACGGCGGCTGGAACATCGCGGTGGTTGCGGTGCCGTGGCAGATCGAGCCGCCGGCGCCCAGCCGTGTACTGGCCGAGGAGGAGCCTGCCTGAGTTTTTGCCGATCAACCCTACATCCGGATTTCAGTGCCGTCCTGAGACCAGCGAACATGGAAGCTGCCCGGCCTGTCGATGCGCCGGTAAGTATGGGCTCCGAAGTAGTCGCGCAATCCCTGCAGAAGGTTCGACGGACCGCGCGCCCGACGCAAGCCGTCGAAATAGGCCAGGGACGAAGCGAATGCCGGCACCGCGACGCCGCTCTGCACTGCCAGAACCACCACATCCCGCCATGCCGGCTCGGCCTTGGCGACCGCGTCGCGAAAGTAATCCTGCAGCAGCAGGCTCGGCGCGTCGGGATGCGCCTTGTAGCCTTCGCGGATGCGGTCGAGGAAGCGCGCCCGGATGATGCAGCCGCCGCGCCAGATGGTCGCGATCAGGCCCAAGTCCAGCTTCTATCCGAACTGCTCGGAGGCGACCGCCAGCTGTTCGAAACCCTGGGCGTAGGCGATGATCTTGGAGGCGTACAGCGCGTCGCGAATCTTGTCGATTTCGGCTTGGCCCGCTTTCCGGACGCCGCCACGCAGCCCGCCGAGTGCCGCTTCCGCCGCTTTGCGCTGCGCCGGGCGCCCGGACAATGCACGCGCGAAGACCGCTTCGGTGATCGCGGTGATCGGCACGCCGAGGTCCAGCGCCGACTGCGCCGTCCAACGCCCGGTGCCTTTCTGCTCGGCCTCGTCCACGATCATGTCGATCAGCGCGGCGCCGCTTCCCGGGTCCTGCTTGCTAAGCACCGCCGCAGTGATCTCGATCAGGTAAGAGTCGAGGTCGCCGACCTTCCAGCCCGCGAATATCTCGCTGATTTCGGCGGCGCTGCGGCCGTACACGGCGCGCATCAGGTCGTAGGCTTCGGTGATGAGCTGCATATCGGCGTACTCGATGCCATTATGCACCATCTTGACGTAGTGGCCGGCGCCGTCGGATCCCATCAACGCGCAGCATGGCGTCCCATCGACGCTGACCGCCATCTTGGTGAACATCGGGGCCACCCGGTCCCACGCCTCCTTGGCGCCGCCCGGCATCATGCTGGGACCGAGCAGTGCCCCTTCCTCCCCGCCGGAGACGCCCATGCCGACGTAGTGCAACCCGCGCTTGGACACCGCCGCCTCGCGCCGGCGGGTGTCCTCGAACAGCGAGTTGCCGCCGTCCACGATGATGTCGCCGCGCTCCAGGTGTTCCAGCAACTCGGCGATGACGTCGTCCACCGGCTTGCCGGCCTTCACCATGATCAGCACGACGCGCGGCTTGGCGAGGCTGGCCACGAACTCGGCTATATTCGTCGATCCGGTGAAGCGGCCTTCGTCGCCGTGCTCCTGGAGCAGGCGTTCGGTCTTCTCGTCGCTGCGGTTGTGGACCGCCACGCGGAAGCCGTTTCGAGCCGCGTTGCGGGCAAGGTTCGCGCCCATCGTGGCAAGACCCGTCACGCCGAGATCAGCAAGTTCAGCCACGTATCCCTCCCCATTCCCAAGCGTTGTCGCACAGGAAAATCGTTGAACCATTGGTCCCCGCACCTGTCGAGGCGGCGGCGTGGCCTCAGGCGGCTCTCGGGCATCATGTCCAACGCAGCGTCCGCACTCGCCAGCCAGCGAGCGAACGATGCCTTGAATTCGATGCGCAAGTCCAGTGACGTCGACACGGAGCGAGACGTAAAGACTATGCGACAACTCCCTATTTCAACTTTTGCAGCAACCTGCCGAGCGTCGCCGTCTCTGCCTCCGTCAGCGGCGCGAGGGTTTCCCGCCCGATGGCCCGCGCGCGGTCGAAGTTGCGCGACGTCACCTGCCGCCCGAACTCGGTCAGGCCTACCAGCAGCTTGCGGCCATCCTCCGGGTCGCGCAGCCGCGTCGCGAGGCCGCGCCTGACCAGGCGGTCCACTGATGTCCTTGACCGTGGCGCCGTCCAGCGAGACGGCGCGCCCCAGCGCCGCCCGCGACGTCGAGCCGATCTCATGCAGCCGCGCCAGCACCGCCCACTGCATCGGCTTCAGCCCATCGCCGATCAGGCTCGTGAAAACCGCGGTGTGGCGCTGGCTCACCTGCCGCAGCACGTAGCCGAGCTGGTCATCGAGCCGGTAAGCCTGCTTCGTCATAGCGCCAGGGTGGCGTCGCTCAGCGCCGGGTCGGCGTTCAGCGCCGCGATGGTGCCGCCGAAGCGGATGCGGCCCTTCTCGATGATGTAGGCGCGGCCGCAGATCAGCCGGGCGAAGCGCAGGTTCTGTTCGGACAGCAGCAGGCCGATGCCGTCTTGCTTCATCAGCAGGACGGCGGCGGCCATTTGCTCGACGATCTTCGGCGCCAGGCCCTTGGATGGCTCGTCCAGCAGGATCATCATGGGGTTGCCCATCAGCGTGCGGCCGATGGCCAGCATCTGCTGCTCGCCGCCGCTCATTCGCCCGCCCAGGTGGCGGCGCATTTCTCCAAGGTTGGGAAAGATCCCGTAGATTGCGTTCGAGCGTCCAGGCCGCTACGTCCGCCTACGGCCTCCGACGGCCGACGCCGAGGTTTTCCTCCACAGTCAGGTTGCCGAAGATGCCCCGGTCCTCTGGCACGTAAGCCCAGGCCCAGCCGCGCGATCTCGTGTACCGGGAGACGGGAGATGTCCTGCTCCGCGAATGCGACACGTCCCGCGCGACGTTCGAGCAGACCCATGATGGCGCGAAGGATGGTGGACTTGCCGGCGCCGTTGGGGCCGATCAGCACCTCGCCGGCTGCCAGCGAAAAGCTGACGCCGCGTACGGCCTGCGCGCCCCGTAGGACTTGGCGAGGTCCGAGCCGGCGAGCAGCGCCCTCACGCTCGGCTGGCCAACGGTTTATGCGCCTGAAGCGAACCCACCACGCCGCGTGGGAACGCCACCACCAGGAGGACGATGAACGTCCCGAGCACAAGGCGCGAGAAGTCCGTCTCGCTCATCAGCCAGATCAGCGCCAGCTTGTAGATGACGGCCCCGGCCACCGCGCCCGAGACGGTGCCGATGCCGATGCCGCCCAGCAGGACCATGACGAGGCCGTCGATGGAGACGCCGATGCCGAGGCTGTCGGGAAACACGCTGCCTTTGAGGAAAGCGAACAGGCCGCCGGACAGCCCGGCGAAACCGGCCGCGATCACGAAGGCGGCCCATTGGGCCCTGAAGGACAACATCTGCCTCGTTGGCGTGCCGATAATGAACGGCGCCGCGACCATGCAGGGCTACGTCCCCGACATCGACGCCACCGTGGCGCAGCGCATCCTGGACGCCAGCGGCACCATCATGGGCAAGGCGGTGTGCGAGTACTTCTGCTTCTCCGGCGGCAGCCACACCAGCGCCTCGAGGCCGGTGCACAACCCGCACCGCATGGGCTACTCGGCCGGCGGCTCGTCGTCGGGCAGCGCCTGCCTGGTGTCGCTGGGCGAGGTCGACATGGCGCTCGGCGGCGACCAGGGCGGCTCGATCCGGATGCCCTCGGCGTATTGCGGCACCTACGGCATGAAGCCGACGCATGGGCTGGTGCCGTACACCGGCATCGTGCCGATCGAGCTGACCATCGACCACACCGGCCCGATCACCGCCAACGTCGCCGACAACGCGCTGTTGCTGGAGGTGCTGGCCGGGCCGGACGGCCTCGACCCGCGCCAGTACGGCGGCCAGTCGCAGCCGTACCGCGAGGCGCTGGGCAAGGGCGCCGCCGGGCTGCGGATCGCGGTGGTCAAGGAAGGCTTCGGCTGGATGCAGTCGATGCCGCAGGTCGACGCCTCGGTGCAGGCGGCGGCGGACCGCCATGGGGGCGGTCGTGGACACCGTGTCGATCCCACTGCACCGCATGGGCGCGGCGATCTGGCTGCCGGTAGCGGCCGAGGGCGCCACGATGCAGATGATGCTGGGCAACGGCTTCGGCTTCAACTGGCAGGGGCTGTACGTCACCTCGATGCTGGATTTCCACAGCGCCTGGCGCACCCGCGCCGACGAACTCTCGGACACGCTGAAAAGCACCATGCTGCTGGGCCACTACATGGTAAGGCATTACCACGGGCACTATTACGCCAAGGCGCAGAACCTGGTGCGCCGGCTGCGCGCCGCCTACGACGCGACGCTGGCCGGATACGATCTGCTGCTCATGCCGACGGTGCCGATGACCGCGACCCGGCTGCCGGACGAGAATGCGCCGGTGGGCGAGAATTCTGGCGCGGGCATTCGAGATGCTGCCCACCACGGCGCCGTTCGACTGCACCCACCATCCGGCGATGAGCGTTCCGTGCGGCACCGTCGACGGGCTGCCGGTCGGGATGCAGCTGGTCGGCCGCATGTACGAGGAAGCCACGATCTACCGGGCGGCGGCGTTCGAGGCTGCAATCGATTGGAGGACGCTCGCCGAACGGACGCGCAACGCCGAACGGTCCAGCGCGCTGTCGAGGTCGCTCACCCCGGCACAGTAGCTCGGCCATCCAGCAGCGGCGGCTTTTGAGGCAAGCCGATCACGGTTCGTCGTGGCGGACCATCAGGGCGGCCGTTTGCGCCACGCGGCCGAACAGGCCCGACATTGCCACGGCGGCCAGCAGATACGGCGATGCGAGCAGCAACTGCGGCGGCATGCCCAGGTCGAGCATCTGCAAGGAGATCGGCGGCGCGTCGGCGGCTCCGAAGGCCAGGGCCACGAACGCCGCCATGTAGGGGTTCCACTATGAAACCACCCAGGCGCTGTGCGCCCACGTCGTAACCTTCGTCGTTGCCCACAATTTTGCGAAGCACCTCAAGGCACTCCGATAGCGCACACCCTTCCAGACCATCTGTAAAGCCTGGGACACCGACCCCACTGCGTTCAAAGTCAACCCGCACCACCTCATCCCGGGACTACACACCTAGCTTCCCGGCCGGGATCCCGCAGGTGCCGCGCCCCTCGGCAACGAGCCGCGCGCTGGTCGCGCCCTCGATTTCAGCCAACGCGCCGAGCTCGTCCTCGTCATCGATCAGCTGCAGGAGCACGGGATCGCGCAGCCGTGCAGTAGAGACAAGGCGGACGGTTCGCCCGAATGCTTCGCGGACGATCGGAAGTTCCGCGGGCATACTGGCTCAGAGGCCGCCCCGAAGCGCATCCACGTGTTGGCGTGTTTCGAGCATGCATGGAATTCCGCCCTTGATCAGCGCTTCGATCGGCGAACGCCGCTCGAACACAGCTCCCTTGTTAGGCAGCCTGGGCCAGCGGTCTGCCATGGCATCTGCGAATAGCAGATGAAGCCCCTTAAACACGCCTACCACCGCAGAGATACGGGTCATCTGGTCCTGGCTCAGCGTCTTGTCCCAGCGGTCGGCCTTGATGCGGTCCCAGGTGCTCGGTGACACGCATAGCAAAGCGACCGCCTCGTCATTGTCGAGCTGCCACCGCTCGCTCAATCGCCGAAACGCCTTAAGCGCGGTCGCAGTAAGTCGCTTGCGATCGTCCTCGGTCGAGAAGGTCTGGATCTCGCCGGTGGTTGGCGGAACCATGCCGCCCAAATGGGATACCTTGGCTATACTGCATCCCCTGACGCTACAAAGCGCGTCAGATGACGTGGTGTCAAGATGGCGTGGCATATGCGGACTCTCTGGCCGATCCTGACCTCATCCTCGAGCTGCAGCGTCACGCACTCGCTGTGCTGAGCTGCCACGGTTTCGTTCAAGGCAGCAGCAAGGCGTTTTGGAAGGCTTCTTGCGCCGCACGGTCCCGCGACTGGTGACGCTAGCGCACCCGCTGCCGCGAGGACCCCCGCGCGGCGCACGGTGGGCGGTAGCTAGCCGGTACAATTGCTTCTCCATCGCTGCTCCACAATCCGGCACAGCTCCGGCAGCGTCCACGACGACAGACCATCCATTTCGGGATGGGACCGCCCAGGATTAGCTCCGACGAGGTTTGCAGCTCGGCCGTGTCCGACCTTCCTCGCGCTCCGCTACGGCGTCACACAACGGCCGACTTCCCAGGCCGCTGCTATCTTTCACTGGGCTTGCGCCGGCGGCCGGGCGACGCGGTGCAGCTGCGCCAGCTCGCCGACTTGGCGCAGATCGCGCGGGTACCGACGGTGGCGACCGGCGACGTGCTGTTTTACCTGCCGGAGCGCCGCATCCTGCAGGACGTTGTCACTTGGTCTACCAGGCTGTTGCGAGCCGGCAGCCCCATCAGCCACCGGTCGCCGTCATCCCGCCGCGTTCATCGGCGTTGCTTGGCCCGGCCACCGAAGGCCCGCCGAGCCAGCGCGACCGTCACGTGCGGCTTCTGGCAAGGCACGGCCGAATGGGATGGCAGAAGGCGACTGGCTACGGCCGGCGCAGCTTGGTCGAGACCGCCACGGGTCGCTACAAATCGCTCATCGGTCCGGCGCTGCGGGCACGCTCGTTGCCGAGCCAGCGCGGTGAGGTGGCCGTCACCGTCGCGGTGCTGAACAAAATGATTTACGTCGCCAAGCCGATCTCGGTCCGCGTCGCTTGAGTACAACCTCACCGGGAATCCACGCGACCTTCCCGGCCTTCATGCATCAGCGCCCAGGTGCATCACAAACCGGCAGCGCCGTCAGCATTTCAGCGCCGGATGCTTACGGCTGAGGCGATGCGAGGTGTGCATAGGTTGACGTGCCTTAACCAATGAAACGAATCTTCAAGAGAGGTGTTCCTTTGCAACTTATCTTCAGTTGGCGACATGTTTGAACAAGCGAAATCCTGCGATGCGTCAATGATCGAAGCATTGCTCCAGATGGTCTTCGGCTTCAGTGCCGATCGTTCGACGGAGTACCTTGCGCATATGGGGACGGAAGCGTTCTCCGTGGTCAGGAATGGGTCGCGTCTCGCGGCCTGTGCGGCGCTGCTGGAGACGCGCCAACGCTTCGGCGGGAACTGGATCCCAGCGGCCAACATCGCTCACGTCGCCATCGCTCCAGAGGCACGGGCACAGGGCTCGCCGTCCTGCTCGTCGACTCACTCAGCCGGACTGCGGAATCGCGGGGTGCCGCGATGGTGACGCTCTTCGCGTCCGCGCGACCTGTTTACCGAAAGTGCGGCTTCGAACTCGCCGGCAGCGAGACGATCTACGAAGCCGAGACATCCGCGCTTCCATTCAAGACGGACTTGGTCTTCCGCCGGATCGGCCTCGATGATCCGCTGCTTCCACGGGCTTACGACGCCAAGACAGCGGACGAGGCAAGCCTCCTCGACCGAACGGAACGGCATTGGAGGGAAATCCGACGCGCCCGTGCCACGCCCTGGAAGCTTATGGCGCCGGCGATGGACAGCTTTCGGCCTATGCTATCGTCGATGCCAGCGATCCGAGTTGCCTGAAGATCCGCGACTGGTATGCGGTGACAGGGGAGGAAGCAGCTGGCTTACTCACCTTCATCGGCAGGTTCCGCTCCGTATATCCGATCGTCAGATGGCACGGCGGTCCCCATGACGACCTCGTCGCCGCGATGCCGGACAAGGGCTGGCGTCTCGCGCATCAGGAGGACTGGCTAACCCGCATCCTCGGTCCACAAGCGGCGCTCGCACGGCGCGGCTACCAAGCGTCGGAGGGACGCCTCGGCATCTCGATCTTGCAACCCGACGGGCGGCGGTCGGACCTCGTCCTCGAGATTTCGGCCGGCGTGCCGCAGGTATCCGAAGGCGCGGCCGGACATGTGCCCACGCTGACGCTTGCCGCCTCGACCTTCGCCACTCTGTTCACGGGTTTCCGCAGGGCGTCGCGCCTGCAGAGACAAGGCCTCATTGAGACGGGCGCGGATGGAGCTCGGCTTGCAGACCTCATCTTCGGTGGCCCAGCCCCTTCTCGCCGAACACGTATAGACCGTCGACCACAACCGACGGAGGATGGACCATGGCGCAGGCGCTGATTGCAACCCTGAGATCACTGGCAAGCGACATGACGCCCGCCCTGGCGCGCGTCGCCGACGCCGTGCTGGCGCAGCTCGAGGCCACGCTCTACCAGAGCATAACCGAACTTGCGGAGATCTCGAGCTCTTCGGAGGCAAGCGTCATTCGCTTCTGCCGCGATCAGGGATATTCCGGCTTCCAAACCTTCAAGCTCGCTCTCGCGAAAGAGCTCGCGACGGACCAGCGGAACGCCGACGCTGGATTGCCTGCCGACGATATCCAGCGACTCGTCGAAACAGCCGTCGTGGCGCTGCGCGAGACCGAGCAGATCATGGTCCGCAGCGACGTCGAAACAGCTGCTCGCCGCCTCCTGTCGGCGACGTTCGTCGAGTGCTTCGGCGTAGCCGCGTCAGCTGTCACAGCGCAGTACCTCGCCTACAAGATGTCGCGAATCGGGCGGCCCTGCCGAGCCTCGAGCGATGCGCATCTCGCCGTGATGGCCGCGGGAACGACGACGTTTGGCTCGGTTCACGTCGTGATCTCGAGCTCGGGCTCCACTATCGATGCGGTCCGCGTCGCGGAGCTCGCGAAGGCGCGAGGCGGCTTCGTGATCGGAGTCAGCAACCGTGCGAAGAGCCCGTTGGTCGCGACCTGCGACATCGCGCTCATCGCCTCTTGGCCGGAGACGCCGCTGACCGGTGGCGCCTTTCCTTCGAAAATCAGCCGACTGCTGATCATCGACGCACTGATTGGCGAGATGGGCCGCCAGGATCCCCGCTGCCTGGTGACAGCCGAGAAAACCGCGGAAGTGGTCAGTGACCGAAATTTCTGAGGACCCGACGCTTGCGATCGATATCGGCGGTACGAAGGTCGCCATCGCCATCGCCCTCGTGGCGGCGGGGCGCATCTGGGAACGCCGCCAGATCGCCACCCCGCGAACCGGCAAGGGCGCGGACTTGGTCGCTGCAATCGCCCGCGAGATCGGTGCCGTCGAGCCCGCCCGTCGGATCGCCATCGCGACGACGGGCGTGGTGTGCGAAGGGAGCCTGACGGCCCTCAACCCAAAGACGCTTTCCATTGAGAACGACTTTCCGCTGGCTGCAGCCATGAGACGGGCGACTGGCACCTTTCCCCTCGTGGTCAATGATGCTCAAGCCGCAGCCTGGGGCGAGTATCGATACGGAGCCGGACGGGGCTGCAAGGCATTCGCCTTCGTGACGGTTTCGACCGGGGTCGGAGCCGGGATCGTAGTCGACGGCCGCCTCGCCGTCGGTCGGACCGGCCTCGCGGGCCACCTCGGCCACGTCGTCGCCGACCGGAACGGACCTTGGTGCGGGTGCGGTAGGCGTGGCTGCCTGGAAACGTTGGTTTCGGGTAGCGCGCTGGCGCACCGGGGCAGCTCGCTGCTCGGGCGAGTCGTGACTGCGCCGGAGATCTTCAAGGAGGCCGAAGCCGGCAACGCCGACGCCCGAGCCCTGCTCAACCAGGCAGCCGAATACCTGGCCACAGCTTTCGGCGATCTGGCGGCGATCTGCGATGTGGACCGGATCGCGCTCGGCGGTGGGGTCGGCCTTGCCTCCGGCTTCATGGATCCCGTGCGAGTGGCCATGCGGAACCTGCCGACCAAGTTCGAGCGCGAGCTGTTTTTGGCGGTCGGAGGTGCGGACGCAGGCCTTCTCGGCGCGGCGGATCTCACGAAACATCCGTTGTGAAGGATTTTTTCTTCATAAACATTATTTTGACGAATATCTTCGCCGCGCCCTAGTCCTACTGTGTCATAAGTTTGTTAGGGCTTTTTGCTGTTGGCAGCACGGGCATCTTGGCAATGTCCTGGCAAGCGCACGGGTAATGGTGGTGCGCACGGTGGCGATCGACGTGGTCACATGGC
>JAABUY010003172.1_pt1 | contig 18493 bp, 18 predicted proteins | sample 5560271 | NCBI WGS metagenome assembly JAABUY01 (sample SAMN10711886, study PRJNA513374) | rock metagenome | isolation source: Antarctica rocks | place: Antarctica: Victoria Land, University Valley
CCGGGCTCGCCTGTGAGGGGCTGGACAGGGCGGAGGTGCGCTGCGACAGTGCCTGGATGGATACTGGGCGCTGATGGGATATCTGCCATGCCCTACTTCACTGACACCCAGGCACACTTTCCACAGTGAGGCGCTTCTGCGGCGCGGCTGACAGCTTGCAATCTGCATGCGCCAGGGCAGCGGCGCTGGCTGTGAGGCAAGCAACACGCTGCGGTGCCTGTGATTGTCCAAACGGTCTGTGGAAGGGTCAGTCGTGAGCCGGACGTCGCGCCGTGGTGCGGCAGGTGCACTTTGGGCCGCTCGAGCCGGACGTGGTGGCGGCGTTGGTGGAGGGGGGCGAGGTCATGCGGTGCGCGGGCGCGCTGATGGTGGAGCACCCGCTGGTCGCGCCGCGCATCCTGCGGATGCACAGCGCCCTGGACTCCGTGCAGGGGCTGCCGAAGGAGCTGCTCTTGCACCTGCTGCACGAGGTCGCACACGGTGGGGGTGAAGCGAGTGCGGCGCCGGTGTGACAGTCTCCAGTCCGCGCTCAACTCCCCATCGCCATGCTCTGTTGCCAGCCTGGCAGAGTCAGACAGGTCTGCGCGCGTCTTCCAGCATTTGCTTGCAAGCTGACGGCGGGACCTGGTGCCTGCAGCACATTGTTAGATTCCGTAGCAAGCCCGAGTCTCAGTAAGTGCCCAACCTGGGCCCTATGGGAAACGGAACAATGTATATTGGAAGATGGCACGCACCTGTCGTATCACCTCACGGCCGCAGACACAGAGGAAGCTCGTGAGAGGCTGCGCTGAGAGGAGGCTGTTGAAGCACCTGCGTCGGTACGGACCGGCTTGCTTTGGGCGCAGCAACGGCTTGAATCGACACCTCGGAAACCCTGGGAGACCAACCGACGCTTTGTGGTCAAGTCGCGATCGCAGCTGCTGCCGTGTCCTTCCCTGTCTCCCCACTTTTCAACGTCTCGTTGTCGCTTTTCGGTTCCTGATCGCGTCATCCCCTGCCCTGGCCTTGCCGGCAAGCTCATCGGCTCCTGGTGCGACCTTCTCACTGCGCTAGCGGCTCCGACCCGCACACACACTGGTCGCTCTTGCACCGTATTTGCTGCTGATATGCTTTTAAACTCGGCTGCTGGGGCGGGAAGCCGATGAAGCGGTGCTTTGCTGTGCATGCAGGCCATGCATAGCTCGGGGTACAAGGCGGCGCCCCAGCGCAGTGGGCGCGCGCCCTACCCTCACCGCGGCCTGGTGCACGCCGGCCCTGAGCGCTGCTGGGCGCTGGTCAAGGCCCTGAACGTGGCGGCAGAGTGCGGCGACATGGCCGCATTCGCGGCGCTGCTCGGCGCGGCCGGCCGCACGGCGGCGGCTGCCTCTCGGACGCGTGCGCAGCGGCGCGCGGCCTGCGACGCTTGGCTGGGCGAGGGCGTAGATGCCCTGATACAGGCCAGGCGCCGCGCGGGGGCCGCGCGGGCGACGCGCCTGGCCAGAGAGGTTCAGAAGCTGGCTGCGGCGGGCGCGCCGTGCGCGCTAGCCCTGGATGCAGCCGTCATTGACAACGATGCGGTTCTGGTGGCCGCGCTGCGCTGCGCGCGCCTGAACGGGCGCCTGCACCCGCGCGGGGTGGCGGCAGCCCTGCTCGCCATCTGCGAGCACGAGTGCGCCAGCGCCGACACGCCTGCGCTGCGGCGCGAGCTGGGCAAGCGCCGGCGCATCTGCCAGCTGCTGCGTTAGATGTGTCAGGTGCGAGCCCTCGCCCACGTAGTACTTGTGCAGCCAACCCCTGACAAAGCCTGCCTGTACTGCCAACTCTGCTGCGCTTGACAGGGGCGGTCGCACTGTGCAGGACGCCCAGAGTGCCTCACGCAACAGTGGCAGCGGGCGGCTTGCCCGCACCTCTGCTGCAGGGGCGAGGGGCTGGCTGCTGTGGAACTTTTTGTAAAGCAGGGGTCTGCCGCAGCATCCTAGCAGTTGGCGCAGGACAGGAGGGCTTTCGGGGCCGTGCCTTTTTGGCAAGCAAGCGGCTGGAGCTGCTCTCGCGCGTGCATGGCACGCGTGCGGTCGTGATGGTGACACCACCGGTCACCTCGTTAGAGCTGCGCCGCAAAGCCACCCCCTACTGCAGCAAACTGGCGTGGTGCTGTAGCAAACCCATGACGCGGGCCGGACTAACTGTGCACCCTTTTTGGCTGCCGTTGATCTGTTGTGGAGGGAGGCCAGCCACTGGGGAGGTCATGATTTTGCAGCGTGTATTGCTCTCGACATGCAATTGCATGATAACTGCTCACCCCTGGGCCTGTGCTGGGCGCTGGGAGCGCCCAATGATGACATGTCTGCCGCCTGCCTGCCGCCGGCGCAGCGTGGCGCGCAAAATTGCACTGGGGATTGCAGTTCTCAGCGCGCCCGGGGCCCGCTTGTACGTTTCCGGAATGCATGTGGCGGTGTGGGCTGGCGCGTCCGTCGCGTCCTCGGATTGCTGTAGCTGTGGGTGCCCTGCTGAAACGGCCTTGCTCTACCCCTTGAGATAGCATGGGGTTGGAGCGCACGTGCGCGCGCTCCCCATGCCCGCCACCCAATGCTTTTCTCTGGCCGGCCGCCCGACGGCAGCGCCCTGCCCCTTTCCCTCGCGCCCAGACGTGCATGCCATGGCAGGGGATAGCTTTTTACAGTTTTCTGCCATGCCTGGCGTAGCTGGGCGCCATGGCCTTTCACAGTTTTATGCCAGGCCTGGCGAAGCCTGGTCTTGTACCCTACCCATGTTTATCAGACCTCGCGTCCGAGCAGCGTGTGGGGGGGTCCCTTGCAATGACTTTGCAATGAACGGGCCAGAGCACTGCTGCACTGCTGTGACGAGCGCCGCTGAGTGGCGGTGTAGCATCGGCACCAGCAAGCGCTGCAGTCTGTGCAGGATGCGGCTTGGTCATGCATGCTGGGGTCCTGCTGCACCACTTAGCCGGCTGTAAATTGGCTGGGCGGCGTGTCGTTTGTAGTGCACCCGCACAGACGCGGCAACAATTGTCAGCTTGATATCCTCAGGCACACTGGGCAACAGGCAGGTGTGCTTATGGCTACCACGGTACGTCAACAGTGCACAGCGAGCTCATACAAAGGAGATCTGTCACGGCAGAGCGCTGCAGACTGCAGCACCTAAAAGTCGGTGAACACATATAAGTTACACTAGCACACGGCTACAGGGCGAGCAGGACACTTACAACCCGGACAACTAACACACTCAAGAGTCTGCCAAGACGCTCGACGGTCCACTCGGGGCCCGGCGGGCCCGTCACACAACAGGGCCAGGCTCGCCACGCCCCCGCCAAGAGGGCGTCCGACCCGCTGCGACCTTCGGCACGCCAAGCTCCGTGGCCGTCATTCATCGCTGATGATGCCCAGCTCGCGCCCGACCTCCGTGAACGCGGCGACCGCAGTCTGCAGGTGCGCCTCCGTGTGCGCGGCCGACAGCTGCACCCGGATGCGCGCCTGGCCCTTGGGCACCACCTGGCCGCCGCGCGCAGCTCATCACCCAGTGGGGCCACAAGGTGCTGCGCCAACCAAGCAAGGGCGCCAACCCTTGCTTGTTCTCTTGTTGCTGGTATCCTACTGGCTGTGCCTCGCTCGCTGTCGCGCGTGAGAGCGCTGCCTCCTGCGCAGGAGCCCTTGCAAGCACAGAACAGACCTGCATGTGCGCTGGGACTCAGATGTCACATATGACTGGCATACCGGCGCCGACCTCAGCAGCGCATGTGGCCAGCATGCGCAGCCCGGACCATGCGGCGGCACCCGCCCGCACCGGGTACGAAAAGCCCACGACGAAGATGCCGCGCTGCAGCAGCTTCTGCGCGAACTCGCTCGCCAGCGCGGCGTCGTACAGCATGATGGGCACGATGGGGTGGCTGCCCTTTTTCAGCTCGAAGCCGGCCTGCCGCGGCAGGGGCGCGTGTCGGGGCCGCAGGCGCACTCGCGAGGGCAAGCATGCCTGCGGGCTGTTCTCTCATTGCAGCATGGCGCAGATGCGCGGTCGCGCACTACCTGGTATGCGTCACTGTGGTGCGCGCTGCACGCCATGGGCTGCTCATGCCCACGGCCCACCAGCCCGCCATGCGAGGCAGCGGCACAGCCAGGCCAGCTCTCTGGTGTCCCCCCAGCTCTCTGGTGCCCACAACCAGTCTTTGCTGTTCTGTTGACATCGCCCAGGACACCGACCAACACTGTCCTGATGTCATATGCACAGCAGAACACGGGAACACTGCCTCTCCGCACCTGCTACACAGCCAGTGTATCCCGTTGGTGTACACAGGCCCACACGCCAGCGCGCCGGGGATGAGCCGGGTCAGGCGCGCGCCGCGGTCATGGCGTGCCGGAAGCGCGCCGTGTTGGCCATGAGCCGATCGCGCAGCGCGGTGGACTCCTGCAGCAGCGCCAGCGCCTCCAGGCTCGCGCCCACCACCGCCGGCGCGACCGTGTTGCTGAACAAGTACGGCCGCGAGCGCTGGCGCAGGATGTCCACCACCGCCGCGCTCGCCGCCGTGTAGCCGCCTGCCGCGCGTGGCGCGCCTTGGCGTCGCGCCACAGACAGCCCACGCGCACCAGCATAGCACGCGCGCGTGGCTGCTGTCGCCGGGCGCGCTGGGGGTGCCATTAAATGACACCGCCGAGAGGAGTGAAGAGGCGCGAACATGTGTGCAGCGCTAAGAGCTGCCGCGGCCCGCGCGTTCGTCTGCGCACGCGCGCGCACGGGGCGGGAGGCCGGGGGCGCGCCCGTCGCGCCGCCCATGGCCTTGCCGAGCGTGGAGTTGACGATGTCCACCTGGCCCAGGATGCCCCAGTGCTCGTCGGTGCCCCTGCCCGTCGGCCCCATGAACCCCGTCGCATGGCACTCGTCCTGCATACCCCGCGCCCCTCGCATGCGTCAGCTCCCGGCTGGTTCAGCTGAAGCAGCAGCAGCGCGCGCAATGACCACTGGTGTTGGTGTGCACCACGAGGCGTTTGCTCTTTAGGCACAGCGCGGACACAGAGTGCAAGCTGTGCAGCGCCGCAGCTCCTGACCAGTGGCAACAGCCATGATGCGCTAGTAGCCGCATTGAGGTCGACATCGACTGCTGCGTGCACCATGCGGATGAGCATCACGCCTGACAGGCTGCTCAGCATGCTAACGTTTTGCTGCGATGCAACATACAGCAGCGGAACTGCTGGGGCCGCACCACAAAGACCAGCGCGCCATGCTTGCGCGCCAGCGCGCAGATGTCGCCCAGCGGCGCGATCGTCCCATCCATGGAGAAGACTCCTGCAAGCAGTGGCAGCCCAGCGCAAGCATTAAGCAGATTGCGCATCACAACACTGCCGGGAATTCAACCTATCGGCCAGCAGCGCTGCACACTTGTCAACATGCTTGTGTTTCACCCACATCCAGCGCTGGTGAGGCTGAACCATATGCATGGATCATCCACCCCAGACAGATGTCAACCCCTTTGGGTGCGCATGGCACATACCGTCGGTGGCGATGAGCTTCACGCGGGCGCCGGAGGCCTGCTGCAGCTTGGCTTCCAGGTCGCCCATGTCCGCATGCTGGTATCTGCCATGCGAGGCAGTCAGCCGCTGGGCATGGGTGGTCTGCCTGGCGCAGAGCTTTGCAAACCTCTCTCAATGAATGCAACAGCACACGAGAAGCATGGTGACTGAGCGGGGCCATGACGTAGAGGCCCGCCTCGCTTAGCACACACACAGATGGCACAACTGTCATGCTCGCATCCTGCTTTTGTTTGCTTGTCAGCACACAGTGCCCGCTTGGCCCTCCTCAGAGGTGCATGCCTCAAGCGTTGCGCCTTGCACAGGCGGATGCCATCGATGATGGAGGCGTGATTCAATTGGTCGGAGATCACGGCATCCTCCGCCGTCAGCAGCGCCTGCACGTCGCAGCGCGCGACACGTGGCCGTCATGCATGCGCACACATGCTCGCCAGCATGCTCCCTGCCACAGCCTGTCCCTGTTAGGAGAGCGCACTGATGCGGGCGCGCCGCTTCCCGTGAGCGGCAGAGCGCTATACCAGTGACGGCTGAACGGCATCATCGACATGAACTTATTCAAGCATGGTTGTCAAGCTTGTGCAACGCTGAATCTGGAGCGGTTGCACCTTCCTACCGCCGCGCTCCAAGACTGGCTCTGCCGTAAAAGGGAACCCACGACATGCAATGCACCAAACGCAAGGCACCGGGTCAGACCACAGCAGGCTTTCACACAGACAACGCCCCCGTGCTGTCAGCGGTCACTGCCCCAGGACAGAGACCTGCCCGGACCATGCACACGGAGCTGGCACCATGCAGCCTGGCCGCATGGAGTCAATAGCAGGCGCTCCTGTGCAGTGCCCGCCCTGCGGCTTTGTGCACGGGACAGGCAGGGCGACCCTGGCAGGGGGCGCGCCTCGAACAGCCCAGCGTTGGCGTCGAAGCAGCTGGGGTACAGGATAGCGGCCTGCTGGTGATGGAAGGCCGCCAGCTGCGCCTCCAGGCGGCGGTGCGCGTCCTGCGTGCCGCAGATGAAGCGCACGCTGGACAGGCCGAAGCCGTGCTCGTCCAGCGCGCGGTGCGCAGCGTCGCGCAGGCGCGGGTGGTTGGAGAGCCCCAGGTAGTTGTGCGCGCCTGCGCCGCGCCGCGCGGGGCGGTCGGCTGCTGCTGCTGCTGGCCGGCAGCGCAGCAGGACCCCAACCGCCACGTCTTCGCTTACATATCCAAGGTATTCCAGCACGGCCCAATACAAGTCACCTACCTGACACAGTAAGTGCGGCAAGCAAGGGACTCCGCAGCCGTCCAGTGTGGCTGGTCTCTCAGACGCTGACTGTGTAATAAGCTGATGTGCCAGACTCGCACTGAAGAGGCAGTCAGGCACCGCGCTATGGTAAAGTGCTCCCTGACCTGTTTCTCTCCGTCACCGTGTAGCAGCGTGCCTAGCACTGCGTTGCAGGTACTGGTTTTCCTGAGCGCAGCTATTCTGCCGGAGCTCTGCGGCTGAGGGCGGCGAGGAGGTAGGCAGCGCACAAAAGTTGAGCACTTCGCCTTCCACGCCAGCCACTCTTACGGCAGGGCCCTGCGGGCTGACGAGTTCCAGCTCTGTTTTATATGTCCCGGCTGTCCGGATGTCCGAGAGCTGCGACGACAGGACCCGCTGCAGCACATTCTCCTGCTCAGGCGCCGCTTCCGCTGCAAACGCTCTTACGTAGCGCAGCACGGTGCGCCGCAGCAGCGTGCTCGTGCGAATCATGCCTCTGCTCTGTCCGCCGCTCACAGCTGGATGTGGGATAAGAACCGTTGCATACGGCGCATGCTTGTCTTGTCTGAGACTCTCATGCGTCTCTGACTCATCATGCATAGGTCCTTTAACTCCAGCAATGTGTGTTAAATGTGGGTGTGGCCGGCCCATAATAATGAACGTGTTTTCAAGCTTCAGAGCTGCAACCCTGGCCAGGCGCTATCTACTGCGCACTTTTCTCGTGCGCTGCAGCAGAGTGCCAAGCCTACAGCGTTCCAGTCAGGCAATGCAGAAATCAGATAACGCAACAGACCTGCGCATCGGAGACGTTGCCTTTCTGCCAAGCTGTTACTTGCATTATACTTCTGCAAGTGTCAGCATGAGTTTTGCGCAGAGGCAGTGAAACATGTGGCCTTGCGCCAAACAGTTCTAAAAGCTCTCCATAAGAGGCTGTGCTGAGTGCAATGCAGGCATGCATAAGCAAGGGCCCAGCATGTCAAGGCCCCAATGTGGGCCAAAACGCCCTATAGTGGGCAGCATGCGAGCGCATGTAAACACAGATGATGATGCAATCATAGTTGCATACACACCGCATAGGCGGGGAAGTGCACCCCTCGTGCACACATGGCTGCACGATATGGCACACACACGCGCACATGCCCATGACTTGAGCAGGTAGCGCCCCAGAACGCATGACATGACCTGGTATGCGCTGGTGGCAGGCGCCTGATAACACAAGTCGGTCTGTAATGTCAGAAGGGCCGCACATGCAGTCAGGCAGCCACAGCGCACAGGCTGGGACACACTGAGACGCAGGCTGAGCACGAGCTCCAATGCGGAGGAATGCTGTAAGGTGCTGGAGAAGCCTGGGCGCCTTGCTAACTTCCGGGGCCAACTGGCAGCACAGCATGTAAGGTGCCGCTCGCATGAGACGCCACGGCTGCAGGGGCAGGGAGTGAGCACGCGTCCCCGCATCATGATGCTGAAGCAAACAGGGGGAGGGTCAGCGGGTCGGCCAGGCGCAGTGAGTTGGTGTGCACCAAAAAGTCGTTCGGGAAGGACACGTTGGCGAGCTGGATCAGGTGGTTGCCGAACAGCCCGCCGGCCTTGCGCTGCTCCGCGACAAAGAATGAGAACGTGGACAGCTGCAGGCCGACAAACTTGGCCGCCCGGACCAGGACCAGGAAGTCGACGGCCGCGCGCTGCTCCGTGCGCAGCGGCCCGAGCTCCCTCGCGTCCAGCAGCGCGGTCAGGTGCGTGGCGGACGACCCGCAGCCGTGCTGCCACTTCCTCGCAAAGTCCGGCTGCGTCTCAAACACGCTGCTGGCGATGTACAGCGGGAGGCTGGCATTCAGCGCCGCGCCCTTCAGGCCTGCCAGGTACGCGGGCAGCGTCGCCTTGTCTGCGAGCGCCCGGCCGCCGTCAGCCAGGGCTGCAGCAAGCTCACAGGGCGGTGGAGCGACCAGGCGTGCGTGAAAAGCCACCAAAGCCCCGCAGCGCGCACCGACCCCGGGCGCGCGCGTGAAGTCGTTGATGGTGTGCAGGTGCACGCCGTTGAAGGCCGGCCAGCCGGTCTTCAGCTGCAGGGCGCTGACGGCCTTGTCGGCCAGGCCCCGCAGCGCGTCCGTGAACAGGAGGTTGCGCGCCACCTCCAGGCGCAGGCTGGAGTGCCGGGAGACGAAGGCGGTCAGCAGCCGGAACAGCGTCAGCCGCACGGGCGGGCAGAAGCGCCCGCCGACCTTGCCCTCGGCCGCGCCGGCCTTGCCGGCCGCGCTCGCCAGGTGCGCGCGCACCGCGTCCGCGACGTCCCCGTACTCGCGCGGCGCGCGCGCGTCCAGCTGCAGGTCTGGCAGCACGCTCACGCGCGCGTCCGAGCGGTTGCCGTGGCTCAGGTTGATGTTGCGGCCTGCGCGCCCCCGCCCTCGCGGAAGAGGTCGTCGACCAGCCCGCGGGCTCAAAGCTTCAATGCTTCGAAAAGTTTGTTGGCTCGACCAGACCTGGCAGGGCAACACTCGCGTCGCAGGCAGTCCTGCAGCAGAGCGCTGACCAGTGCCCTGAACCGGGAGGGCGGCGCGCCTGCGAGGTAGGAGCGCAGCAGGGTGGTGTTCCACAGGCCGGCTGGGTCGCGGGCTGTCCAGGTGGCAAACGCCGCCAGGCTGCTGCGGCTCTGCAGCAGCGGCAGCTCGAGCTCGTCCGCGCCCAGCACGACGCCCAGCGTCACAAAGTTGATGACCGCCAGGTGCTGGTTCATGATGCCCAAGTCCTGGCTCGAGTTGGAGCTCGAGTTAGAGTGCTCCGCTCCCAGTGCCAGACACAGCATCGCGCGGTCCCTGCCACGGCACGGCCCGGTGTACTGCTCGGTATGGACCGCCTGTGCAGTCCGCTCAGGAAGCAGCAGCACACAGAACGTTGCAACAGCGGCTGATACAATCACGCCATTTTTCATGCTGCACCGGAGCAATCTACGATATCACTGAGAGGATGGTGGACGTATACACTGTATGGAAAGCAAAAAATGAGGGGGCCTCTGACATAAAAGATAGGGTTAGCTAGGGTGGCATTGTTCAGCAATGCTTTTCTTAAGGGCTGCCCTGATGCATGTACTCCTTCAAGCTCTTCGCCAATGTGGTGGCCTGCATTCAGCTCGTCGACATCCAGAAGGCTTTGCAAGGCAAGACTGCCGCAAGGCAAGCCAGAAAAGCTATCACATCTTGATTCAACCCTATTGCACATGCACTCGCCAACAGACTTGCATCACCACCCTGTGCGCACAGATAGATGCGCAAACAGGCGGGATGATTGCTTAAGATTTGCATTTACAATCATCAAGGCTTCAGCACGTTGCTCACCAGCTAGCTTGGGCTTCAGTGAGTGGGGTGGTGTTTACCTGTCCTAGGCCCCACCCAAGCGGAAGATTGTGTCAGCCTGCACAGGCGGCAGACGTTATGCGTAGAATACTGGACGCACCATACAACCGATTATGTAGGAACACATCACAATAAAGAACTCCGGAGCATAGAGTCCTACCCTTCACCTACATCGACCTTCTAATTATGCAGCCATGGGAGCTAGGTGTAGCAAAGGCTGAAAATGGCAGGCCGTGATTGTCGTCGATTGGCACCACTCTGTGCCCACTCCTAACGTTGGTGCTGCGCAACAGAATATGCAGGAGCAGCTTTGAGGGCTGGTTGCAAACGAATCCTTTTAAAATGATGCAGCGCTCGTCCAGCATGTCCCTCTTCAGGGTGTTGCTAACCAGCGTCATGCTCGCATCTGCGCCAGTGCGCGCTCTGCACCGAGCGAGCAGGCCAGACGCCCACCACGCAGACGCTGCGTTCAGCGCCTGGCTGCCGCGGTGGTTCACGTTTGGCGCCAGCGCCTGGCCGCAAACGCCGACAGCGCTGACTGACGTCCTGGTCGCGCCAGCCTTCTTCTCCAAGGCGCGGGAGGACGAGTATGCGTACGAAGAAATCTTCCACCTGCAAGCCGCGGGCGTGTATGTGGAGCTGAGTGCTGTAAATGCTGACTTCAGCCACTCCAAGTTCTTCAGCGGCTCGCTGGGCTGGTGAGTGCCCTGCAGCCACCGCATCGCATCCACTGCGGTGAGGCGCGCTGCGCAGCTCGTTACAGAGTGTGTCCTCCGCACCCACTCCCCAGCTGTGCTGCAGGAAGGGGGGTGACGACTGCTGTGCTGCAGGAAGGGGGTGACAATCGAGGCGAGCCCGGTTGCCTTCCGCCGGCTGGTCCAGAGCCGCAAGGACACCCTCGCGGTCAACGCCGCAATCTGCGCAAACCACACCACCGTGCACTACGTCCACCATGCCGACCCAGCGTACCACGGGCGGCTCGATGGCGTCTACGAGTTCATGCCACCGCACTTCAAGCAGCATTGGTATAACAACGTTGCCATGCCCGAGCAAGCCCTCCCGGTAGTGTGTGCTCCCCTGAGCGCCATCTTCATGAAGCTGGGTCTCACGCACATACACTTTCTTGTGCTTGACGCGGACGGCGGCGAGCTGGCGATGCTGATGACTATCGACTTTAGTGCTGTCCACATTGACGTTCTCTGCATTGAGCAGGACGGCACCAACACAGAGAAGGATGGGCTGGTGAGGCAGCTCCTTGGGGAGCAGGGTTACCGCCTGAAGGTTCATTCAGGAGAGAAATACCTTGATGACCAAATCAGCGCGAACGACTGGTATGTGCATCCTCACTTCCAGCCGGTGTCTGCGCCCACGTTCGGTTAGTGCGGGAACTCTTTGCTGCATGCTTGGCCTCTAGTTAAAGGGTGCGGTGTGACTGTCACATAACGGCAGTGTGCTAGGACGCATGGATGATGCAGGGCAGGCAACATAATTGAATAGCATCCTGGCTGTGGGTTCCGGGTTCGTTGATGTGTGTTGATGAAATGTGGTGTTATGCGTGGCACTGTCAGCCTTGTTGCAGACTCTTACTGAGACGTTTAATGCAACACGCCACAGAAGCCTCAAATAGTAAATGCGGTATGCCAATGGCTTTTGTGGTCCACTACACTACACTACACGGGGATTTTGCACCGGTTCATCTGCACATGAGGACCTAGGGATGAGAGCTAACAAACCTTGTTGCTTGCCAGATGTGTGCCCACGTGTTCTTTGAACATCATACACCTACAAATGCGCGGCCGTTGCTGCACGCACCATGCTGGACACAGCTGAAAGTGCACTATCTGAGTGGGAGCGCGACGGCCAAGGCAGGCCTTCACGGGTGAGGCGTCATCCAGCTGGGTCAGTGTTACATAATTCGGCCTGCATCTCTGGCCCTCCCAACGACCGGTGTTCAATAAAACACTCAAACGCACGCCACAGGGCCGACACAGAGTTCACGACTACTAGCAGCCAGAGCTGTCTCGCCTGTGCAGCTGGCGCGCAAGTGCGGGTGAGGCCATGTACAGGAAGACAATGCTGGGTAGGAAAGCAGCACCCGGAGCAGCAGCATACAGTCTGCGCCCTGCATGCGCAAGCACTTTGCTCGCACTGCGACCGCAGCCGCAGCGGGCACAGCCGCTGGGCATGCGGTCTGGTCAGACACACCTCTGGATACACACACCCCCCCCCTACATCCACCATGTGTGTATGCGCCTGCCTGCTCCCGTCACAAAGCTCAAATGCCAAAAACACGTCCGGCAGGCTTGCCCGCACCGCCGGGGAGTCCCCCAGGACCAGCGCTCAAAATTGTGGCCCGGCAGACTCGCCCCTGCGCTTATGCGCGCCCTACAAGGCGGACAGCTTCCGGTACTGCTCGTCCACCGAGCGGTACAGGCGGCCCTTGTCGTTGCGGTACGCTGTCTCCATGATGGCCAGCATGGCGTCCACCTGGTGGTGCGTGATGGTGCACGTGCTCGCGATGCGCTTCTTCTGCTCCGGCAGCCAGGCGCCGCCCTGCAGCCGGCTCTCCATCTCCGCGTAGTCCAGCACGCAGATGGCCTTGTCCAGCTTGGGGCCGTGCACGTGCAGGATGTAGATCTGCCCGCCCGCGTCCCGCGTCCACTGCGTCTCGGGCGGGTTGCCCCCTGCGCGCCAGGCCGCTTGGGCGTGAGGGGCGGGTGCCCGGAGGAGGTGCGACACTGGCACTCCAGGTGTGCAGGCCGTGGGCGCACAGTAGGGCCGCCAGTTGAAAAAGTGCGGCAGCGCCGTGAAGCTGCTCCCCGCGAACTCCGCCTGCGGGCGCACGGCGTCGGCTCAGCAGCAGCACTGGCGCTGGGGGCTCGGCCAAGAGTCGGGTGACAACACGCTCATGGTGCCCAGGCCCGCACCATTAGCGTGTTGTCGAGCGCGCTGAACTTGAAGTCCTTGGTGACTGCGTAGGCCACCATGTCGTCAAATATCAGCGACATGGCGGTCACGTTGTAGTAGCCGAGGCCCGCGTTGGGGTCCCACGTCCCCGCGCTGCGGGCCCCAGCACGGGCCCGCTCACGGGTGCTCCTTGTTGCCTATGGACAGACAAATCCAGGAGGCAGAGAGCGCGCTCACCCGCTGACGCTCAGCAACGTGGGCTTGGCCAGCGTGCAGGAGTCGAAGTTGCGCAGCCAGATGGTGTCCAGATCACCCCAGATCACATACTGCGTGTCCACCTGGGCCGCGTTGAAGAGGTGCCTGTTCTCCTTCACAATGAGGTGGATCTCCACGCGCAGGTACGTGCTGATGACGCCCTTGATCCAGCTCCATTCGTCCAGCGCTGCGGTCTTGTACACGTGCTTGCTGATGGTGAGCTCGTGCTTGACCACAGTGGCCCCCAGCGCGGTGAACGCGCGCTTGGTCCTCTCCGGGACGTCGTTCAGCGTGACCACCACCGGCACGGTTGAAGGGCAGTTCTCGCGGATCGAACGCAGCGCCACCTTGAGGTGGTTTTCGTACTTGTTCGAGCTCTCCCCCAGGTACGCGGCCTGCTTGCCTGCACGCTCCCGTGCTCTATGATAGGCAGGCCAAGTGTCGCGAGCCGCGCGAACTGCTTGCCCCAGCCAAGCTAGCACAGACACAAGAACTTCTCCTGCACGAGCTGGCGTCAGGCGCACCGTCGATGGTGGTAGCCTGGAACGCAAAGAACGCGATCACCTTCCTGCACTGCTTGACTATGTCCTGCTTGCTTGCTTGCACGGGCTGCGCGCTGAGCAGCGCGCCGCTGACAGCGAGCAGCGCCACTGCAAGCGCCAGCCCTCTGCCTGCCATGGCAAGCCCCGCCTAGCAGTGCATTAGCTTGCCCTGGAGGCGGGCGCCTTCAGTTTGCATCGTGCTTCTACACTTGAATATGCAATATTTTGTTCTGCTGTGGTCGACATCAGCATCCCACCCTACCTGCATTCTTTTGGCTCTTAAGACTCTATCGCTCCAGAGAGTGGGGACTTGGGCTTGCAAAGAAGCCCGCGCCTCCCAGGCTATGTACGTTTTGTCCAGTGGCTTGAGCAGCTGCAGTACAAGAGCAATGCGCCACGGACCCAAAATGGTGTCCTCGCATCTTAGCGCAGTGCAGCAGGGGTCAGGCAAAGCGCGTCGCGGCGGTGGCCGTCGGAGTCGTGATGGCACGGCAGTCACCATCTTGAAGCCCGCTAGCCTGAACTTGGCAGCCCTATCATGGAATACAGCACCCGCGTGTGCACATGTGCCTGCTGTTGCACAAGTCCCACCCGGTGCTGGAGGAGGAGGCTGCTTCTGCTGCAGCATCACAGGCGCCTAGAACAACTATCCCCCTCCAGCCCTGCCTGAACTGGTGAGTCTCAGCAAGCCGCGGCTGCGCAAGCGGTTTCGCGCGCTGCGCACTGCACTGGCGCTCCAGCTTTGACCGCAAACGGCGCACCCAGCGCGCGGGCCGCGAGTGTCGGACTATGCCGAGGGAGGGGCTAATGCTGGGCATCATTTTGACAAGAAAGAAGACTAAGAGCGGGACGCGCGGTGGCTCCAAGCGTCCTGTGGTCCTGAGGATCTTTGGCTTTAGTGGGTTGGCTGCTCAGTTTGCAGTGTGAGCATTGGAGTTTTGGCGCGTTGTGCCACTCAGCTTTCGTGAGGCGCTCGTCCTGCATGAATGGCGCAAGCGTCATTGCATGCAGGACTGGCTGACGTTGGTTGATGTGGGCCAGCTTAGCACCTGGGACCAACGCCTGAACGCCGTCCTTCAGGCATCTGACAGTGTATGGAATGCTCCATCAGAAGAAGTGCTTCTCGCCCGTGGTGGTTTTCCTGCAAAGTCTTGCTCGCATGCGAGCAAGGGTCGTGGCCGTCCAGGGGCATGATAGCTAGCTGAAGGTGTGCAAGGGCGCACAAAGTCGTGAAGAGCATGGAGGACCTTTTGACGTGTCCTATGCCATGCCAGCCTGCGTCCAAAGCGCTTCTGAGGCTCTCGTCTAGGACGTGGTGCCCCCCCGGATCGCGTGGTCGCACAGACCCTGCATCTAGAGCACAGCATGGGTGAGTGCTCCAACCACCAGTCCAACTGCGCCTTTGCTAGAGCCGCAACACGATTAGCCCAGCGCAAAGCGACGCTGCGACGCGCTTCAGCTGTTACACTGACCAGAGAAGCTGCCACCAGCTGACACTCGGCTCCTCGCCTAGGGCGACAATGCTTGGGCACAGGGCGTCAAGCAGATCTGCTCCTGGCTGAGGTCTGTTCCACTATCTCACAATTCACACAAGCTTGCAAGGCTTCATACCAAGCTCAACTAGCATCAACACATCCTAGCTAGCCACCGAACACCAGCTTCAAGCACAACAGCATCAACCACGCGCATGCAGGGAATGCCCTGTTGCGCGGGGTTGGGATGGCAATTTCTGTGCCATGCCAATCAGCACCCACTCTGGCACAGCCTCCGCTCAGCACAGCAGTGCTGGGGGCAGCCCAGCACCCATTCCAATTTGTTATCGGTGTTGCACAGTGCGCAGCAAAGTGCGGGTCGGCACGCGCAGTTGCCCTGACACACTGAGGAACCACACAAGCGGAGAGCTGGGTGTCTGCAGATATGTTGCAGGTCCACCCAGTCGCGGCAGCGGATGCAACCGCTGCAGGCCGGCAACGACAGCCCCAGGACGCATTCCTGGGCAGAAGGGTCGCACTGCACACTCGGTCAGACGGCACTAGCACTTCAGCAGCAGCGTCCTGCTGGCGCGGTGGGCCCGGGGGCGGGGGGCTACTGCACAAGGGTGTCGATGAGGCCCTTGAGCGTGGGCTGGCCAGCGTTGTCGACGTTGATGTACACGGCGTCGGCGTTCAGGAAGAAGTAGGCGGGCTGCGGGGCGGGCAGGTTGGCGGCGTACTGCCAGCTGAACTGCAGCGGCGGCAGCGTGGTGCCGTCGAGGTCGAAGGACAGGCGCGCGCGCACGACGCCGCCCTTGACCGGCAGGAAGCCGGTTTTGGACACGGCCGTGCTGGTCAGGAAGGCCGCCTCCGCGTTGAAGAACGTGGACGGCGGCGCCACGGCGCCGGTGGGCAGCTGCGTCGTGGCGGCGGTGAGGCTCTTGACGACGTCGGCGCTGTTGGGGAACTCTGCGTGCATTGGGGGGCGCGGGTCAGCGAGCGCAAGTGGGCCCACGGTCGACGCGCGCTACGCGCAGGGTGGGCATTGGGAATTGATGCAATGTCCAAACCCCCAAAAGTTATACTCTTGCAGGAGAGCCGGGATGCGGCGCAGCATGTGTGCAACAGAACAGCACCCTGGCGGGCGGCCCCTGCGTGCGGCGTGCGCGCACCCAGCAGCACAACCACGCGGTTGCTCACCAGGCTTTTCTTGGCCCTGCGCACAGCCCGAGGAGCGGGTCAGGGTGTGGCGGAGGTCACGCGTTCGCCACACAAGGCTGCACGCACTGCAGGCGGCAGCAGGTGCTTGTTGGAGCACGCGGCCGTGCGACGTGGGCGCACGCATAGTCGATGCGGAGCCCGGTTGGTGCAAGCAGCCGGCGCCGCGCGCCCCCGGTCAGGATCGTCTGGCCGTTCGGCAGCGTGGCTGCCGGGATGACTGCGCTGCCCAGGATGACGGAGTTCACGATGGCCGTGGCGACCGCGGTCGCCTCTGCCACTGTTGTCACCGTGGGGACCTGGCCGGTCGCCAGGAACTGCTGCAGGATCGCGGCCGCGGTGAAGTTGGAGGACGAGGCCGTGGGCGTCGGCGTCTGGAGCAGGTTGCGCATCCGCTGTGGCGAGATCTGGCCCCGCGCGACCTGGCCGAGCCGCCGCCGGCGCGCGCTGCCGCCGGCGCCCGGCTGCAGGCCGCCGGCGCCGCTGGCCGTGCTGCTCGTCACGTGCTGGACGTACATGCTCCCAGACACGGCGGTGCCGGGCACCTACACGCGGGCGCATGCCGGTCATGCTGACGCTGCACCCCTGGCACCGAGCAGCGTGCTCGCTGCTTTCGTGTGCGCGTCACGACAGGCAGGGTCAGGTTGCAGCTCACCCGGGTGCACAGAAGGCAGGCGCTGCATCCAAGAGAGCATGCAGGCAAGCGGAACGTGGGCCGCGACCGTGTCGTACGGCGTGGGAGGTGCTAGCGCCGTGGCTCACCACAATGACGTCCGCAAAGACAGGCGCTGCAGCAGAGGCGGCCAGCAGGAGCACCGCAAGCAGCCTCATCGCGCCGCTCGCTGCTTCACGACCTGCCCGCTCCCCAGCAGGCGCAAAGCGTCACGAGCTGGTGCGATGCAGCCTCGCAACTGAGCTTCGTTGCCTTTCCCGAAGCGTGTGGAGCGCCAGGCATTGCAAGAGTGCAACCTGTCAGCCTGCCACTCTACAGTCCCTGTAAATCTGAGACGCACCAGGGGTGGCCGACGGAGCACCTGGGACGACGGCCTTGCGCGCGGAGGTAGTGCTGCCTGTGTGCGCAGCTCGAGGATGCGCGAAACTTCAATGCGCTGGTATTTGAATTCAAACGTCATGTGTAGGGTGTCTGAGTGCACGTGCAGCCGGACCCAGTTTCCTGTCTAAGAGCCCAGGCTTCAAGCTGCTGAGATACTTGTCACAAATGGTGGTTTGCGCCTCATTGCTGCACAGCAACAAAATTCTTGGAATCAGCTTTATTGAGCCTGCAGGCTTGGACAGGACAAGGTGCGGTCCCTTTGTCACACCAAGTCTATTTAAGACACCTGATTTAGCACATACCATTGCTGCGGTGCCTCGTTCAGTCATGTGCACTCGCGCAGGGGGCATATGCACAGCAAACCATTCTTGACACGCATTTCACTTACAAGCCCAGCTAACTATCATTTGGCTCTTGCTCCACGATGCACACGTTCCGCTAGCTCAAACAAGCCGTGCAGGCACAGTGTCTAACCCTTGCCAGTCTTATGCAGACGCCCCAGCAACACCCCCAGAACAGGAGCTTGACCCGCCGCCCAACACCGCCCAAAAAGCAACTTGTCCGCCGCAATAGCAGCTTTTGGTTGCAACCCCACAACACGCACAGGAACCCGGAGAGCGCGGCATCAACAATCATAACAAAACTGAGCAGCCTCGCGGCTGCAGCGGCACCGCCTACTGGTGGAACATGAGGATGCTGTGCATGAGCACGACCCGGGTTTTCAACCGTGCAGCCAGCCGCGCCACACGCTCAGCCATGCAATAGTCCGCCGCAAAGTACCCAGCGCAGGACCCGGAGAACTCGCGTGCATTTTCCAAAAACCGCAGCCCATACTTGCTGTAAAAGTCAAACCGCGTCGCATAGCTGCCCAGGTCGATGAACTTCTCGCGCACGTTGACGGAGATGTGCGTGTTGGCCGTGTTGTTGCGCAGGTGGTGCGACACA